>PVBE010646819.1_pt1 | contig 51268 bp, 37 predicted proteins | sample 1631181 | NCBI WGS metagenome assembly PVBE01 (sample SAMN08397723, study PRJNA350692) | Marine metagenome, whole genome shotgun sequencing project. | isolation source: water | place: Pacific Ocean | collected 2012-04
CGCTAACGCTACCGCTATCGCTGCTCAGAGCACCTGCAAGCATGACAATCGCAATGGCGGCTGTTAGGCCGATTGCTACGTTCCTTAGGTCGGTTGTCGTTATCGTCTTCTTGCTTGTCGTCTTCGCAACTTCGTGCGGCATGGCTGCAACCATGTCGGTTGTCAGGACATGTAGGGCTTTAGAGGGTTGCGGAACATACCCTATAGGGTATGGTGAGGTAAATACTTCCGATAACCATGTGGATAATCCTCGATATTCGGCCAAATGGATAATATTCGCGGTATTTTTGGCCGATAATTACACCGTCTCTCGTGGATTCAGTGCAGCGGTTTTCTCACCCAATCTGAATTTGCCGCATTCCGGATCCTCGGAGCTGGATAATCTTCGAGCCCACGCCCTTATCCCGTTGGGTTCGAAGAGGTTTCTCAACATGCCCTTCCCCCTCCTGGGGCTGGGGCAATTATGGGTCCGTTTCTGTGAATCAGTATATATCAGATGAGTGAAAATATCATCATTCACTTATAAGCAAAAAGGCGTAAATTGAGGGTTCTGCGGAAAAAAAACACCCCTAGTGGGGGGTAAATGGGGTGGAACGGGAGTTTCCCACGAATCGTTGTGAGTCCGATAATCAATGGTTATCCGGCCATTGCTTCGGGATGTCCGATATCGTGTTTCTGGGTTTTGCCGGTCCCGCCAGGCCCCCACGCAAGGGGGCCCGACGGGCCGGTTTCGTTGTGACGATCAGTCTTCGTCTTCGTCGGACTCCTCGTCGGAGTCCTCCTCTTCCATGAGGTCTTCGATGTCGTCGTCCTCGAACTGGTCTGTCTCGTCGTACTCGTCGTACTCGTCCTCGCCGTCACGGCCGCCCAATTGCTTGGACACCAAGTAGAGGGCTGCCATGAGACCGACGCCCGCTGCTGCGAATGGCATCGTGTCTGCCTTCACGTTGTCTAGGAATGAGGGCACTGCTCCGTTGTCTCCCGCACCGTCGCCGTTCGCGTCGAAGGCCTCGGTCGGGTCGTACGGGAAGTGGTCCTCCCAGTCCTCGCAGGTGGTGCAGACGCCGTTCGCGTCCAGTGTGAAGATCGCTGCGTCTGGGACGCCGTCGTTGTCGTCATCTGGGTCGAGCGCGTTGCACAGTCCGTCTGGGGCTGCGAAGTCGTCCTCGGTCCCCATCTCGCCATCAGCGCCAGGGTTCGTCTCGTTGTCGATTGGCTTCATGTTGGCGTTCCTCGGGTCGCCCTGTCCGCCAGCTGCGGCGCAGAGGTTCTCGGTGATGTCCAACCAGCCGTCGCCGTCGTCATCGCTGTCGGTGTTGTCACCGACTCCGTCTCCGTCGAGGTCGTTCTGCTCGTCTGGGTTCATTGGGAAGTCGTCGTCGACGTCTATTGTCCCGTCGTTGTCGTCATCCTGGTCCACTGGGTCGCACTGCCAGTCCCTGTCGTTGTCGGCAGGCACGGATAGGGCGTCCATCGGGTCGGTTCCGCAGTTGGGCTCGTCTATGTCCAGCCAGCCGTCGTTGTCGTCGTCTGTGTCGCTGAAGTCGCCGGTGCCGTCGCCGTCTAGATCGGTGTACTCAGTGGCATCGAACGGGAACGCGTCGTTTGCGTCCTCCACTCCGTCGCCGTCGTCGTCAGTGTCGACCTTGTCGCACAGGCCGTCGCCGTCGTAGTCCGGTGGGACTGACTGGGACAGGAGGGAGTCGGAGCCGCAAGCGGCCTCCTCTGCGTCCGTCCATGCGTCGCCGTCGTCATTGAGGTCAGCGTTGTCGCCGACACCGTCCCCGTCTGTGTCTATCCACTCGTACGGGTCCAGCGGGAAGGCGTCGTTGACGTCCAGGACGAGGTCGTTGTCGTCGTCCGTGTCGGCGTTGTCACCAACACCGTCCCCGTCTGTGTCTATCCACTCGCTGGGGTCCAGCGGGAACGCGTCCATGTCGTTGTCGTACCCGTCGCCGTCCACATCAGAGTCGATGGCGTCGCAGGTGCCGTCAAGGTCCTGGTCCATCGGGATGTCTCCGACGTTGAATGGGTCCGACAGGCACTCGATCTCGGTAGCGTCGTCGAAGCCGTCGTTGTCGTCGTCCGTGTCGGCGTTGTCGCCGATTCCGTCGAAGTCGTTGTCGGCCCACTCCGATGCGTTGAGCGGGAACGCGTCCTCGGCGTCCATGTATCCGTCGTTGTCGTCGTCGGTGTCGACCACGTCGCAGATTGCGTCGCCATCGGTGTCCAGCGGTATCGAGTACGGGTCATACATGTCGGTCAGGCACAGCGTCTCGTCGTCGTTGGTCCAGTTGTCGCCATCGAGGTCGGTGTCGTTGTTGTTGCCGACTCCGTCGCCGTCATCGTCGTACTGCTCGTCTGCGTCGGTTGGGAACGCGTCGTCGTTGTCGGCGATGCCGTCATTGTCGTCGTCGTCGTCCAGGTAGTCGCATATCCCGTCTGCGTCGGTGTCCGTTGGCACCGACGAGGCGTTCAGTGGATCCGTCTGGCACTGGTCCTCAATGGTGTCCCTCCAGCCGTCGCCGTCCGTGTCCAGCGAGAAGAAGTTCATCGTCACGTTGTAGTCGGTTCCTATGCTGTCGTAGACGTAGTTCCTGATGATCAGTATGACGTTGCTGTCAGACCAGTCATGGGTGGACATGGACGAGTTCCATCCGTTGGGGTTGTTGTACCCCTGGAAGGTTATCTGCTGCCCGGACTCGGTCCAGACGTAGAGTATCATCCACACGCTCGGGTACGCGTACCCGTGCGAGAGGGTTACCTCGAAGCCCATGTTGTTTGGCACGTAAACGCTGTACCAGTCCTGGTCGTCGATGCTGGCGTGGTTCCAGCCCTCCCAGTACATGCTGTTGTTCGTCATGTTGTTGTAGAGGTTCACGTCGACCGCGTTGCCGACTCCGCCGGAGCCAGCGTCCTGGCCGGAGCCAGCGTCGTTCTGTATGCCGCCCGGCAGGTTGGCTAGGTCATCGAAAACGATGTCCATCGTGTACGTGACGTTCGCGTTGCTGGTGGTGTAAGAGTCGACTTCCAGCCATACCCAGTTGCCTCCAACTGGATATAGCCCGGAGGCCAGCTCGCATCCGTCGCCGTTGTACGCGCTGGTCGCGCAGTAGTAGTCGTAGTCGACGTAGAACGCCATCCCACCGCCCTGCACGGCTGAGAAGTTGGCGGCCTGGTACAGGCGACCCTCCAGCATCGTGGTTGCTGGGCTCTCTGGTGTGGAGATGTTGACCATGATGTACTTGCCAGCTGGGACGAGGATCTTGTAGACGTCCATCTTGTCCCATGTGTAGCTCACCCATCCGGTGCATGTTCCGCCCGCGTCATCGGGATCGCCGTTGGCGTCGATGGCGGTGCTTCCGTTCATCCAGGTGTCCTCCTCTGGCATCGTCCAGAGCGAGTCGGCTGCGTCGATTCCTAATCCGCAGTCGTCCTGGTTCGATCCTGGGGCGTTGTCAGCAGTCAGCATGACCACGTCTAGGTTGTAGTTTCCGCCTCCCCTATCTGCCATCACGCGTACGAAGATATCTTGTCCGCCATATCCGAAGTTGATGTTGACGACCTCTGGGTTGTAGTTGTACGAGTAACCGCCCGATATCGAGTACAGGTATCCGTACACAGGATGCTGGTAGTAGGTATACAGCTCGTAGTCATCCTGTACGGGGAAAGATAAGGTCAGCGTGAGACCGTAGTTCTCGGGCACGTATATCTTGTAGTAGTCGTACCTGTCCAGGTAGTCGTGCCCCCATCCGGAGTACGAGTTGTTCATCGAGACGATCGTGGTGGCGTCGTAGCCGGATGTGCTGTCTCCAGCGTCCCCGCCGGAGCCCGCGTCGTTCTGCGTTGGCTCGGTGAACGCCGTTTGGTTGTATATCGAGAACTCCACCGTGTAGTTCAGCTCGTAGTCGTCTGGCAGGTCGTTGACCCTGACGTTCAGCCACACAGTCCTTGAGTATGCAGCGTATGTGCTCGAGGTGAAGTAGTACGACTCGTTTGTCGAGACCGCGTGGGTGTCGAATGTGGTTACTGTGCTCGAGGAGGCAGTGGTCTGGTACCCGTATATCGGGTGTGAGAAGTACTGGTAGAAGTACATGGTCTCGGACCCTGTCTCCTTTGGCCAGTCAAGCCTCGCCCACATCCCCTCGTGTGGCTCTAGGTCGAAGGCGTACCAGTCGTTGTCGTCGTAGTCCTTGCAGACCATTCCGCCGAAGGTTCCAGAGTCCCCGAGGGAGGACATGTTGAGTGGCCCTGGGGTGTCCGTTGAGGAGTCTGCTGCGTCATCGCTGCCCCCACCGTCTACCTGCTCGTAGCATGGAGGGTTGACCGATGGTTCTAGCTGCAGCCACAGGGAGTATCCGGAGAATGAGGATACGCTGTACCACGAGTAGTACTCGACCTCGACCCATACGGTCGTGTTGGCGTAGGAGCCGCCTAGGTCGATGAACTCGGGCTGGTCGTACCAGGAGTAGTCTATCAGTCCGGTTCCGGAGGCGGTAGTCCATACGTACAGGTCCAAGTCAGCGTTCTGGTCCCAGTCGAGGGTTATGTTTGCGGCGAACCCGTCGGGTATGACGATCGCCCATATGTCAGAGGTGTCGGTGGTGCCGACGATTCCCCCGCTGATGTCATCCATGTCGAGGAGCGATCCGGTAAGCATACCGGTAGCCATGCCCAATACTGAGTTGAGTGTGAGTTGCATACCCCCATCCCCATAACTATCGGACATCACTACTGTCCACGTCCCGGCTCCGGTGTATGGTCCGACGGTGCCTGTCGCGTACTGGCCGAAGGTTCCGACAGGGTAGCTGTACGATGCGCCCCCTGGGCCGGACACGGTCATCGAGGTCTCGGATGCGCACCAGTAGTCGCACGTGTAGCCGATGGCTAGCGAGTCGCCTGCCGCCATTGTGAAGGTGTCCGTGTAGCTGGACCAGTATCCGACTCCAGTGGTGGTGGAACCGGAGTTCCATGGCTGGTTGGGGCCAGATATAGAGGATGTCTCGTCACCGATTCCGCCTGCGTCGCCCGGGTATACGGTGACTGTCAGCTTGTAGTCGTCATACGAGTTCGAGTAGCATCGGTAGCAATAGATGCTGGCCATGACTGGGTCTCCAGCCAGGTCATGCGGGAACTCGACTGCGTGTGGGTAGTACGAGTTGCCCGTTGGGGCGCTGTAGCAGTATGGCGGGGTGCCTCCTGAGTTCGCATTGAAACTGGTGGTGCTCATGGCCATCTGGCCGGTGTTGCTGTAGTAGCAGTAGGCCCAAGCGCCGCCGTAGGTTGTGCTTGTGCTGTATGAGTAACCGACCATGTTCCCGTCCCCTGGCCCGATTGACATCCTGTAAGCATAGGTGTCGGAGTACGAGTAGCTGCCCGGTGTGGTGTGGTTCCACTCTAGCTCGAATAGGACCCCGTAGCCCATTGGGGGATCCACTAGGAACATGTCGTAGTTGGCGTCCGCCGACGTAGAGTAGGACGTAGCCTCACTCGTTCCGTAGTAGACGTTTGTCTCGTTCGCACCTGTCCAGTCGAAGTCCGCTGTCAGGTTGATGGCGCCCGACGAGTCCCGTCCAGCGTCCGTACCACGACAAGCGTCATGACCCTGACAAGGGCTCGGAGGGGCTTCCTCCTTCAATGCGGTATCATCGAGCTCAAGTCTCTCTGGTTCGGCATCGAACATCGGCAGTTGTACCGAGACAATCATTAGCAGTGCTAGGGCAATCGAACGGGCGGCGTTGCTTCGCATGGGCGTCACTATCGTGGATGAGACGATGTAAATGATATAATGATGCCGCAAGATGCTCGTACACCCCTATAGGGGTGCTAGGAATCAATTTCCCGCCCAATGTTGTGGAATGGGGGATTTCCCCCCGAATCCTGCAATAATTAACATCGAGATGGCAATCGGGGGCTTCAACACGGATAAATCGCCTAGATCCTGCGCCAGCTCTCGTCCGGCTGCTGCTCCCACGTTCCGCATTCCTCTCCGACGTATGTCATCGGCTCCGTCATCACGTAATCCCCTCCATCAGGGAGTTCCTCCCATGTGGCGGCTACCATCTGAGGGGGTTCTGGGACTGACTCCTCGAACCCTGGTGGCGGTGGTGGTGGCGACTTCGCAGGAGGCATCTCCGGCTTGGGGGGAATCTCCGGCTCGACTGCGAGCTCTGGGGGCCTCTCGGGAGGGTCTGGGATAGCAGGTTCCTCCAGCTCGACTGCGAGCTCTGGGGGCCTCTCGGGAGGGTCTGGGATAGCAGGTGCCTCCAGCTCGACTGCGAGCTCTGGGGGCCTCTCGGGAGGGTCTGGGATAGAGGGGGCGTCGAAGGCTGCGTCCTGCCCATGGTACCTGTCATAGGAGTCGTCGGCCCACACGTCTTCCTTCTTCTTGCTGCGTGCCAACACCATCGCCACGGATGCGCCGATGGAGGCCAGTACGACGATTAGGACCAGTGCGGTGAGGCCCGGGTTGAGCTTCATCTTGTCCCCTATTGTGAGAGGGTGTGCGTTGTCCCCGAGACCGTCCTTGTTCCTGTCCTCCCACTCGTCTGGGTCCAGTGGGAATGCGTCGGACTCGTCGACTACCCCGTCGCCGTCGTTGTCCGGGTCAATGACGTCGCAAGCGCCGTTGCCGTCGGTGTCCACGGGCACGGACGAGGCGGAGAGCGGCTCTGTCATGCATATGCCCTCGCTTGAGTCCGTCCATTCGTCCCCGTCGTCATCGTTGTCGGCATTGTTACCGATCCCGTCGCCGTCCGTATCCATTGACTCGGAGGGGTCGAGTCGGAATGCGTCGTCGGCATCTGGGACCATGTCGTTGTCGTCATCCGGGTCCAGAGGGTCACAGGCGTTGTCCGCGTCCGTGTCCAGCGGGATTGAGTTGGCGTCCATTGGATCAGTACCGCAATTTGGCTCTACTGTATCGGACCACCCGTCGCCGTCATCGTCATCGTCGGCGTTGTCGCCTATCGAGTCGAAGTCGGTGTCAATCCACTCGGTCACGTCGAATTGGAACATGTCATCGGCGTCGGGTACACCGTCGTTGTCGTCGTCATCGTCCATTACATCGCATGTGTGGTCGGCGTCGAAGTCGTCGGGCTGGCTGAATTGCGAGAAGGAGTCGCTTCCGCAGGTCGCCTCGTCCGAGTCTGACCACCCGTCGTTGTCGTCGTCCTCGTCAGAGTTGTCCCCTATCCCGTCGTTGTCGTTGTCGACCCATTCTGCCGGGTTGAGTGGGAATGCGTCGGAAGAGTCCATCCAGCCATCGCCGTCATCGTCTTCATCGGCGTTGTCGCCGATGGTGTCCCCGTCCGTGTCCACCCACTCGTTGGGATCTAGGGGGAAGTCGTCCTGCGAGTCAGGGAAGCCGTCGTTGTCGTCGTCTCCGTCTACGGTATCACAGGAGCCGTCGAGGTCCGTGTCCGTGGGCACAGAGGAGGAGACCAATGGGTCCGAGCCGCACGTGGTCTCGACAGCATCGGAGAATCCGTCGCCGTCATCGTCCTCGTCGGCATTGTCGCCAACGCCGTCTGAGTCCGTATCCATCCACTCGGAGGGGTCGAGTGGGAATGCGTCGTCCACGTCCAGGTAGCCGTCGGCGTCGTCGTCGTCGTCCAGTACGTCACACGTGCCGTCCGAGTCGATGTCCGAAGGTACGCTCGACGCGTACAGGGGGTCGGAGTTGCACTGGTACTCCATGCTGTCAGTCCAGCCGTCGCCGTCATCGTCATCGTCGGCGTTGTCGCCTACGCCGTCTGAGTCCGTGTCCACCCACTCGTTGGGATCGAGAGGGAAGGTGTCGTTGAAGTCCTCGTAGCCGTCAGCGTCGTCGTCAGAGTCCATGCCATCGCATATCCCATCGGAGTCGGTATCCACTGGGACGTCGTTGTAGTCGTTGGGGTCGGTTCCGCAGTTGTTCTCCACGGTGTCCCACCAGCCATCGCCGTCGGCGTCTAGTGAGAACATGTTGACCGTGAAGTTGTAGAACCCCTCACCAGTGTATGCGACGACCCTCATGAGGATGCTCTCCCCCTGGACCACTGACCCATTCGAGGTGACGTCCTCGTTCCCATTGAGATTCGTGGAGTAGTCAATAGTGGAGAGGTTAGACTCGTACCCGATAACGATGTAGGCTACCAGTTCGGACGGGTTCGAGCTTAGGTTAATCGCTATCCCGTGGTCGTTCGGCACTGAGAAGACGTAGAAGTCGTCCGAGTCGCCGTTTACTGACATCCAGCCAGTGAAGTCATTGGCGCCCGGGTTCGTTTGTACGGGAGTTGAGTTGTAGACGTCGTTCCCGGCGTCTCCCCCGGTGCCGGAGTCGTTCTGGTTGTTTATCGGGGATGAGGACATGTTACTGAAATCGAGGCGGAGTGAGTAGTCAGACGAGTATGCGGAGCCGCCGAACGACAGGTATGCATTGACCCTCAGGAAAACGGTCGTCCCACCGTGTCCGGCCGAGGAGACGTTCTCAGGCTTGTCATAGTAGCTGTACGTGATGATAGAGCCTGAGCTGTCGTACATTAGGAGATCCAGGTCGGGCGAGGTAGATGTGCCATTCCAGTCCAATGAGGCGTTTATTCCGTAGTTCGAGGGTATTGATATCGAGTAGTAGTCATCGGCGTCGTTCGACGAGTGGACGTTGCCCCAGAAGGTCACGTTAGTGGCGTTGATCTGCATTGCGTTGGTAGTTGAGCCGCCTGCATCCGTGCCGGTTCCTGCGTCGTGTCCTGACCCGGTGGAGTTGTTTCCTCCACCGCCGCCTCCTCCGCCGGTGCTAGTGTTTGTTATCCATATCTGCATGGTGTACTGTCCGGATCCAGAGAACTGCTCCACCCTCACGTACACGCTGGTGCCCCCAACGCTGGTGCCGTTCGAGGTCACCTCGTCGTAGCCAGTGGTGAAGCTGGTGTCCAGTTGCGACCCGGATGAGCTGTATAGCCAGAGGTCGTAGTCTGCGCCTGATGGTGACGTTAGGCCCACCGTAATGGAAGTGGAGTTGCTCATATTGAATCCGTAGTAGTCGTTGGTATCGGACGATGAGAGGTTGCCGTAGTAGGTGGAGCTGTTGCTTGGCAGCCATGCCGCAGTGGACGTGGTTCCACCGGCGTCTCCCCCGGTGTTTGCGTCGTTAGCTACAGCGAAGCCTGCGAACAAAGAGACAATCATCATTGCAGCCAAGGCGGTGGCTGATGTACGGTTGGGCATGGGCACCCGTGGGGCGGGGTACGCTTGAAGGTTAGCAGAAGGAGTAAAACCCTGATTTAGCCCTTAGGGGCTAGTACTCGTAGAACCCAGACCCTGATTTCCTACCGAGTCGGCCAGATTCTACCATTTCCACAAGCAGGGGAGCGGGGGCGTACTTTTCCTGCCCGAGCCCCTCGTACAGGACTCCCATTATGTGGAGTACGGTGTCAAGCCCAATCAAGTCGGCAAGGGCCAGTGGCCCAATGGGGTGATTCATCCCCAGTTTCATTATCCCGTCTATCGCCTCTGGCTCTGCGACACCTTCCTGCAAGGTTAGGATTGCCTCGTTAAGCATGGGGCAGAGTATCCTATTGCTGACGAACCCTGGCGAGTCGTTGCACTCAAGCGGTACCTTGCCCATCTTCTCAGAGGCCTCTAGGACAGCAGCAGTAACCTCTGGATCCGTCTCACTGCCATTGATTATCTCGATGAGCTTCATTATCGGGACTGGATTCATGAAATGCATCCCTATTACTCTGTCGGGCCTCCCCGTGTGGCTTGCTATCTCGTTGATCGATATACTGGACGTGTTGCTGGCGAGTATGGCCCCTGGCTTGCAAATCGAGTCGAGCTCGGAGAACGTGGAGAACTTCAGGTCCGGTATTTCAGGTATCGCCTCGACGACCAGGTCGGCACTGGAAGCTGCTGATCGGTCCGTGGACGAGGATATCAGTGAGAGTGCGCTTGCCGATTCTTCCTCAGACATCCTGCCCTTCGAGACCAGCTTTTCGAGAGACGATGATATGGTGCCCATTCCCCTGTCAACGAACTCCTGGCTTATGTCTATCATCACCACTTCGTAGCCAGCGCAGGCAGACACCTGAGCTATTCCTGCCCCCATTTGGCCTGCACCTAGGACTGCTACTCTCTCTATTGCCATGCACATGGCGGGGACCACCCGGAAATGAGCGTTGCCCAAGTGAGCCCTCATTCCTCTTCCATTTCTGCCAACTGATTGTCAGCCGCCGCTTCTATCTCCGCCATTATCTCATCCAGATCGGGGCCGTGGGAGGCCATCCTCCTGCTCTTGGACCTCCTCCTGGCCAGTGCCGTTGCAGGTACAACTACTGCCGAGAGCAGGAGGATGAAGGCGAGGGAAAACCACCACATCATGGGTCCACCAGAACGAGCGTCCTCAATGGCCCAGTCGGCCCATTCTTGCTTGAGTACGGTGATCTCTAGCCTGATCTCGTTATTCGCACTGTCTGTCGATAGTGCGGAGATAGCGTGGTCCCCGGGCGATTCCAGGACGGTTACCTCGAGAGTGTACTCCTCGGATATTGGGCATACGAACTGGTGGCTATCGACATCGCTCCAGATCATGACGTTGGCACCTCTCTCGCAAGTCCCGGAGACCATTCTGTTCGACTCCAGGGGGGAAGTTCTGTTGGTGACCTCCCAGATGGTTAGCTCGGGTGATGTAGTGTCCCTAACTACAGACAGGTGGTACGTGTCTATCTCATGGAGAGACTCTATGTTCACCACGAATTGGTTGTCCCCCTCAACCAATTCGAACTCGAGGTATACAACATCCATTCCGGGCGTTATCAGGTTCATCTCGTTGGAGTGGTCGCTCCACCATATCTCTTGATCGGGTCCTCTCTGGATGGTGGCCTGGACGGTGTCTGACGACACCAGACCTCCATTCCAGTTCGCGATGACGACGGAGTCGTAAATGGAGTCATCCAGGGACATCTCCCTGCAGTCGACGAATCTGTTGTCATTCTCATGAGGCTCGGTCCCATCTACAGCGATAATACAAACACGGTGGGGACCAGTCCTGTTCAATTCGAATATCGCCCCCCCCGTGGTTGAGTTCCTCTCACTGATCAATACACCGTCTATGGTGAAAGATAGGTGGACATGCTCGCTTGATGACCAAGAGAGGCCCTGCCTGTGGTCGAATAGCGCTGCGTCGCTGTCTGACGGACTGAGGGCCCACTCCACTACAGGGGGAGTCTTGTCGATCGATAGGGGCCATGTCTCGTATGCCGTGTTGTTGGCCCAGTCGTGGAGTTCCAGGATGATGGTATAATCGCCATCGGGTAGGCCATCTGTGCTGAATGAGTATGTGGTTGTTCGGTAATCCTGTGATCCTCCTTGGTTAGGCGGGTCTGGATGGCCATCGGACGGCGTGTATAGGTCGGGAATCATCTGTACCTCGCCACAGTCCATGGCACTGTGCTCAGAAACATCTGAGAGAACGGTCATGCACCATTCCCTGACATCGGACGGCACGGACACCTCCAATGTCCCGTGTGTTAGGTTGACAGGGGTGGAGATTGTGTGGGTTGGGTAGGTACGTCCGTCTTGGTCGGTTAGTTTGTGGAGGGACGGATTTGACGGCAACTCGGGATCGAAGATGACCTCGTAGTTCCTCGAAACCCGGTTTCCTGCCGCATCACTGACAGTGATGTCAAAGATGCTTGATCCCTCGATGTAGTAGTACGGGTCACCCGTATTGGAGTCGAATCCCACCTCTGCCTGAGAAAGCTGGAAAGAAACCTCCGCGTTTCCATATTCGTCTATTTCAATCGGGTTCCCAGAGTGGTAAGCGGAGGCGCCCGGTTCAGTTTGTATCTGATATGTCAGTATCTCGTTTCTCGTTATCCAAGGGATGTGGCTGACAGCTAGGTTTGGCGCTGTCTCATCGAAAGCGACAGACAGGAAGGCGTCATCGGAGAAGCCTGAGATGTCAGTCAGGTTTACCCCGTAATCATGCCACTGCTCTACCTCTGGCAATGTGGCGTTGATCCAGACCTCTCTGAACGAGACGTTCTCCGGGATGGCAAAGTGGTTACCGCTGTTCCAGAGCATGGTCAGATTGTGATGTGCCCCATTTGTCTCTATTGCCTCGACCAGGTCGGCTGAGGGAACCGTCGTACCGTTGTTGGAGGCGAACCAATTCAGGTCATCCAGCCTGAATCCTATACCCGTATCGAGGGCGTGGATCTCTATCGGGACCGTCTGGTTCGTCTGTGTCATGTTACTAGGAACGGAGAAGGAGACCTCGGGCTCTAGTTCTACGAGCTCGTAGGAGTAGGGCAGTCTGAGGCTTATTCCACCATCGAGCTCTATGTCTATGAAGCCCGACCAAGCGCCGGCTGATTCCGGTCTATCGAACTCGAGGTTGACCTGGATTGCGGAATGAGGGACGTGGCCGGCGAGTGTCTCGGAGCCAGTGGGCCAGATGGACATTATCTCGGAGTCGCTGAGGCCCATCTGATCGGTGATCCTGAGCTCGTCCCCGCCGACCACGTCGATGTCTATCCAAAACTGCACCGTACCGCTTGGCACTGAGTAGCCGTGAACTGCCACGGAGTAGTACCCGTCATCGGGATTTACAATGTCTATTGACTCGGCGGAAGATCCGGACCAGGAGCGTGCTACCTCCTCACCGGAAGAGAACTCACCGTCCGAATTGGAGTCCCTGAAAAGAAACAGGTCTAGGTCGGCATCATCGTGGGCATTCATCTCGATTGATATCTCGGAGGCGTTTTGCACTGAAACATTGTGCCACCAGGAAGCTGTCATTTTGTTGGAGGAGACGTCCTGAGAGGCCGTCTCGTTACTCATGTAAATCGGCTGGGACCACCCATAAGCCGAGACGTTGGAAACTGGGAGTGGTATTGTTGAGACGACGTGTACTGCATCGACCCCGCTTCCCTCGGACCAGTCTGTTACGACCCTCTCGAAGCCGGATTCCTCGGCCGCTATGTATCCAACAGAGATGTTCAGTGCGTTGTCATTGGTCCCCACTCCGTGCAGGGCGGTATGGAGGGCCATCTGATGTATCCCGGGGGAGGCGGGAACGGCGAAGACCTCCCTCGAGGTTCCTGTGTAAGTGCCCCAGTTGTGAGCACCTGATGAGACGTGGTTGTTGGTAGACCTCTCATCTATGTAGAACGTGGAGTTGCCGTACGGCAAGGGGTCCTCGTCGGAATAGCCATGCGTCATCTCTGACATCCAGAGTACATCGACATCGGTGTACTGATTGTCCTCCCAGTCTACGTCTAGTACCGCAGTGCCGCCCGTGTCCCATTCAGATGGCCACTCCACGGAGAGGAATCTCCAGTCCCCGCTCTCGGACCTCCAGTCCCACCTTGTCGCACCCGAAATCCACTCCTCGGTATAGAGCGTTTGATTGGAGACGTTCCCGTCCAGTGGTGCAGCCTCGAGAGTGAACGGGCCGACCCATGGGACATTGGTCACTATTGGCATTGTCCAATTGCGGTGAGATGGAGATATCTGCCCTGTAGACTGGTTGATGAAGTGAGACTCGACGAGGACACCGTGCTGATGAAGGCCGGGTTCCGCGCCTTGGGGGACTGTGATAGTCATAGGAACCGTGCTCGTGCTGTTGGATGGGACATTGCGACTTGAGGGGAGGGATATCCATTCCTCTTCCTCGCTCCCGAAGGATGTCCAGTCGATCTCTATGCGGACATCCTCGTCGGAGAGTTGTCCGTTGTGGTTCCAAACCCCTAGAAGAATGCCGTCTCTTGAGTCCTCGAATGGGTTGCCCACGCGGACCTCTGCATTTGGTCCGTTGGACCACCAGTGGGTGACCTCTTCCAGTTCGTCTGATTCTGTCCAGTCATCCGAGTCTACCGTGGAGTCGTTGTCGAAATCCTCGACGTAGATTCCATCGCCGTCTTCGTCAGTCCATCTGTATATCTGCAGGAATACTCGCTCCTCCGAGCCCCTATCCTGGTTTCCATCGAAATTAGAATAGTCAATCGTGGCCCTGGCACGCAGCTGCCTCGTCCCATGAGGAAGCTGGAAGAGGGGGTCGGATTCAATGTGGAGTGGTATCAGTAGGTCGGGCCTGTCACCTTGGTACCCGTCCCAGCTCCCGTTCTCGTTCCCCTCGTCACTTCCATTTCCCGTGCTGTTCCAAATGACTACATTGTGATCGAGGGGTGCGAATCTTATCGGAGTGTATCTGAGGTGAACATCCGAATCTGCGTAATTGGTGAAATCAATTTCCACCATCTGACTCTCTCCGGGCCTCATCAGATTCACATTTGCATCTCTGTGCTGCCCTTGGAATGTCCCACTGTTCCACTGGGCGGGACTGGCCCACCATGTCCCATTCTCACCCTCGAGTGTGGAGACTGCCCTAGATGCATTGAACCATCCACCACCCTGTACGAAGGGCTCATAGCCCCTGTCATCAGAGGTTGACAGTACGAAGTCCCTGAACTCCTGGGAGCCAGGATGATCACCAAGATTCTCCTGCCATGCTTGGGCCACGACAGCCATGAGTCCGGCTGTAATCGGGGTTGCGAGGCTAGTGCCCCCCCAAGTCCCCCATGCGGAGTTCGCCCCGTCTCTTTGATTCAGGGGGACGTCACCAGTAGCGGACCATCCAACTGAAACAATATCTGGATCCATCCTTCCAAGCACGTTGGGACCCCTATTGGACCAGGGGGCGCTCTGCCCCCAAGAGTCGCTCGACCTACTGCTGAATGCCCCTACTGAGAATACTCCGTTTGATGCCCCAGGTGACTTGGTGGTTCCAAATCCGTGCCCCCCGTTCCCTATTGCCACTGCATACGATGTGTTGTCATTGTAGATTCTTGTCAGCCAGTCTAGGTACAGTGAATATCCATCTGCACCAGCGTCATCCACAGATGAATAGCCGAATGAGAATGAGCCGATATTCGGTTGGTCGGGAGTGTCGACATTGCCATCGTAACCTTCTGCGATGAACCTCCACGCATCCAAGGAGTGGCCTCCCGAGTAATGGTTGCCGATTGATGTGATTGTGGCATTTGGGGCCATCCCTAACACCTTCCCATCGCTAACTACCCCCTGTGCTGCAACAGCACTAGCGCAGAGTGTACCATGGCTTCCCGATTCAAACATGAATAGTGTGAGGTTTCCTGCACCGGCGACCCTGTCTGAGTAACCGTGCCTAGCTGCGTAAGTGCTCCCGTATGGAACCCCCAGAGAACCGTCAGATACCCAGTAAACGAGTCCTGCGGAGACATCCCACAGGCCATCGTCATCAGTATCCAGGCCAGCTGTCTCTTCGCCGGGCCTCATCGGCACCTCATCCCCGAAGTATCCGTCTCTATCCAGATCTGCGTAGACAGTCTCGTAGAGTCCTGAGACCCTATCGTCGACTACGATAATTGGGATGTCGCCACCCTGCTTCGAGCGCAGATAAGAATCTGGGTGCTGGCCGAGGTGGTACAATCCTGAAAGTGAGGAGTTTACTCCTGTGATGTTGTATCCCGACTGCTCTAGTTGTCCGTCTGAGTTGTTGTCTACGTCTATGGTGGAGGTGTCTGCATACCATGTTGAACGGGCCGGATAAGCCTCCCCGTACACCATCCAGTAGTACATGCTGTTGTGATCGAGCATTAGTGGCCATCCCTCGTAGGGGGACTTGTCGTATGTGACCCTGGCCTGTGTTCCGTTTAGATCGGGATGGGCGAAGTCTACTCCTGTGTCAGCCACTGCCACCACCAACCCCTCTCCTGTGTAGCCCTTCTCCCATGCGTCGATAGCGCCGTGTATCTCCCCACTGCGCACTGATTCTGGAGAGGCGCCGTCAGGCTTCTCGAATGGTATTGTGTCATAGGGCTCAGGGGACCTCTCAGCATCGATTACTGCTATCACTCCGGGTATTCCGCTAATCTTGTGTACCAATGTGGAGTCCACCCAGAACGTCCTGTGGTCAATTTCGCCATCTGATGTCTCCTGAGGAACTAGCGACTCGCCCATTCCTGCAGGGAGCTGCTTCTCCATTGCACCATTGGCTTCCTGCCAATGCGAAAGGGCCTGCAGGGATCTCGTGATGACGGTTACTCGAACCTCCTCTGAGCCGTCCGCTATCCTCTCGCCGAGGCTTGAGTCGAACCAGGTGTCCATGACTGGGACATCGACGGTATTTGCTCCGGAGGGGGTTTCCGAGACTGTTTCTTCTTCGATTGAAAAATGGTGGTGATTTGACATTGCAGCCGAGGCGGGATGTAGAATCATGATTAGCATCAGTAGGCACGCAACACGCTGACGCATGGCGCATCGTGCATTCGCGCTTCTTTGATTGTGCCGGCGCCATGTCCCGTCAAGTCCAAAGCGAAAGAATCGTGTCCGAGGGTCATAGTCCCGTAGTGTAGAGGTCCATCATACCGGGTTTTGGACCCGGTGACGGAGGTTCGAACCCTCCCGGGACTACCATTATTCCTCAATCGCATTGCCGTTGCTTGAGAGGTCTCTAGCTATGTTCTTCTGGTGGCCCTCAAGAGTTCCGCCACCTATCTCCAGTAACTTCGCGTCCCTCCAGAGCCTCTCGACGACGTACTCTCCGACGTAGCCGTATCCGCCCATTACCTGGATGGCCCTGTCTGCGATGTTCTTAGCCGCCGTTGTTCCGAAGAGCTTGACTCCGTCCGAGTCGAGTCTGTTCCCTGACTTGGCGAGATCTATCTGCCTGGCTGTATCATAGACGTAGGACCTCATGGCCCTGTACTCTGACCACGACTCTCCCAAGTGCCTCTGAATTTGGCCGAAATTCCGAATTTGCGTACCGAAGGCCTTCCTCTCAGTTGCATAGTTATTCATTGCAGAAAGGCACCTCCTGGATATTCCGAGTGCCATGGCAGCTAGACCGAGCCTCTCTAGTTCCAGGTTTCTCATCATGTGCACCATCGACTCACCCGGAGAGCCGACGAGGTTCTCAGGGGGAACTACGCATTCCTCGAAGACCAGCTCTGCGGTATTGCTCGCCCTCATCCCGAGCTTGTCAACTATCTTCTGGCCTACGCTGAATCCCTCGGTTCCCTTCTCGACTAGGAAGGTGGATATCTCGGCTCTGCCCCTTTCGTCGGTTCCAGTTCTCGCGTATAGCCAGACTATGTCAGCTGGAGTCCCCTCCTCATCCAAAGATCCGTTGGTAATCCACATCTTCCTGCCGTTGATGACCCAGTTGCCGTCTTCGCGCATTGATGCCTTGGTTTGCATTCCCAAAACGTCGGTCCCGTAGTCGGGTTCGCTCATTGCCATGCAACCTATCCACTCTCCGCTGCAAACCTTCGGAAGAATCCTTGATTTCTGCTCGTCGCTCCCGTTCTGGGCCAGGTTATTGACCATGAGTTGGTCGTGTGCAAGGTATGCCAAACAGAACGCCGGGTCAGAATATGACAGTTCCTCGTTGATTATCGCTACTGCCGTGGCGTCCATCCCACCACCCCCATAATCATCGGAGACAGTGATTCCTAGGAGCCCCATCTCGCCGAGTCTCCTGAACAGTGAGTCGTTGAAAACCTCGTCCCTGTCGTGTTTGAGGGCCTGGTGTTCGACCTCGTCCCTGACGAAGTCCCTGACCATCTGCCGGAGCATGGCATGCTCCTCCGTGGGGTTGGCGATGTCCATTGTTCGCCACTCATCTGCCATGTGCATCCCAACTGACCATGGCGTATGAGGGATTCGCTGACCTAGGGGGTCACACGCCTGCTGTCACGGGGGAACGGTATTGTCTCCCTTATGTGGTCAGCTCCAGAAAGCCACGCACACACCCTGTCAACGCCCATTCCGAATCCCCCGTGTGGAACTCCGCCATAGCGGCGAATGTCGATGTAGAACTCGTATGGCTCCCTCGGGGTCCCCTCCTCGTCTATCCTGTCCAGTATCTCATTTTCGGACCATGTCCGCTCTCCCCCGCCGATTATCTCCCCGTATCCCTCAGGGGCCAGAAGGTCATGGCAAAGCACGTACTTTGGATCCTCGGGATCTGGTCGGTGGTAGAATGGCTTGGCGATTCGAGGGTAGTGGGTTAGGAAGTGTGGTACATCGAAGTCTTGAGTCAAGACCTTCTCCTTACTGTAGTCTAAATCCTGTCCCCACTCCACCTCTACTCCCATGCCCTGAAGGGTCTCTATCGCCTCGTCGTACCTCATCCTTGGATATTTTGTGTCAGCGTACCTGGATACTAGATCTAGGTCCCTGCCCAACTCGGATAGTTCGGCCTCCCTCTCATCCAGTAGGTTTGCAGCGATGCTCCTTACCAATGCCTCTCCGTGATTCATCACATCCGCGTTTCCGCCCCATGCGATTTCCATCTCGGCATGCCAGAACTCTGTAAGGTGCCTCCTGGTGCGACTCTTCTCCGCCCTGAATGAGGGAGCCATTGTGTAGAGTCGCTCTAGGGATGGCATTGCAGCCTCTGCATACAATTGCCAGGATTGAGTCAAGTATGCCTTTCTGCCGAAGTAGGGCACTTCGAAGAGTGTGCTCCCGCCCTCGACTGCTCCGGCGACGAAATTCGGCGCCTGATACTCGATGAAATCACGGTCCCTGAAGTATGAATGAACGGCTCCGAATACCGAAGAGCGGATCTTCAGCATTGTCGTCATCCTTCCTGTGCGCAGATACAGGTGCCTGTTGTCCAGTAGGAATTCGGTTTCGCCCCCATCCGCCTCGGCCATTGCTGACTCCGTGATAGGAAATGGGCGCTCTGCGCTGACAGGGCCGATGACCTCTCCGGAGGAGACTTGCACCTCATGACCGTGTTCCCTTTCGGTCGGAATCACAATGCCCCTCAGAACTACGCTTGACTCGATTAGCGCCCCCGCTAGTTCGTCAAACACCTGGTCACCGACGCTTTCCCTCTTGATGACGCACTGTACAGTGCCTGTTGAGTCCCTCAGTACAACGAAGCGGATCTTGTTGGAGCCCCTGGACCTGTGCACCCATCCCTTCAGCTCGACCTCGGAGCCATCATGGGACCCAGAAAGGACGTCCCCAACCCAATGCGTCTTGGTCATATCTCGGCCACCTTGCCACTCCCACTGAACGTTTGGTTATGATTCCCGCGCCGCTGGGGTGTGTCAATGGCGGGTCTGACGGGGTTCGAACCCGCGACCGCCCGGTTAAGAGCCGGGTGCTCTACCTGACTAAGCTACAGACCCGGCTCTCGGAGCCGACTACCCAATTTAACCGCGACGGGTGATGACAATCAAGATAGCCTGCCGACCGGGTTAACTATGGTCTCGACCCCGGAGCCCGTTGCCATCACCACTGCATCGCAAAGGCCGACAAATAATCCGACCTGTACCACTCCCTCTATGGATAGTAATTTTTCCTCCAGATCGCCGGGTTTGGTTATCGTGGGCCCGAATTCGCAATCCAATATGTATCCCCCATTGTCTGTCGTGTAGGGTGCTAACTCGCCCCCCCTTAGGCTAACTCTCACTTCACACATGGAACTTATGGCTGTGGATACATCTGACCAATGCCTCGACTTCACCTCGATTGGAAGATCGAACTCGCCCAATACCTCAACCTTCTTTCTATCGTCTGCTACTACTATCATTGAGTCTGATAGCAAGGCCACCTCCTTCTCCCTGGTAAGCGCACCACCCCCACCTTTGATCAAAGAGAATCTTGGATCGAATTCGTCCGCCCCGTCTATTGTCAGGTCTAGCCTTCCAGCCTCTGAGATGGGTATCAGGGGGATTCCAACGGACTCGGCCAGTTCCCTTGTTGCCTCGCTGGTTGGGACACCGACCACCTTGAATCCGTCCTCTGAAACCAAGCGGCCAATCTCGAGGATCGTGTAGCGGACTGTTGAACCGGTACCTAGGCCCAGCCTCATCCCGTCTTGGACGAACTGACACGCCCTAATTCCGGCTTCCCTCTTGAGGTCCTCGACGTCTCCCATGAAGCCTCGACGGACAATACGCGCATGATGGTTTCCGAAGTTTATTATGGGAAAATCACCAATATTGTGAACCGAGGGGTTCTTGATGCACGGGGTCATGGGACACATGAGGGAGCAGGAGGGTCGCTGACAGTGCTAGACACTGAGGAAAGTCCCCTCTCCATGATGCAAGCGGTTCGGCGCAAGCCGAGGGCCCGGGAGGGTCGGCTCTGCAACAGAAACGAACTGTGCCGGGAGCACGGTGAACCCGAAAGGGGGAGGTTTCCCGAACGCAGCTGGAACGAGCAACCCCGCTGGAGCAAGTCCAAGCAGGCCCGTATGGCATCGACAGGGCCGGGTAGGATGCATAGTTGAATGCGGCCAACCGAAAGGTGAACAGAAAGGGGCTTACTCCCTGCACCCTCGCCAATAACCCATTAGCGTAGCGTCTATTCCCAATGGGGCTCGATTATCGCCTCAGAGACTGATGAGGTTTCAATGGTCCCAACATCATCGTAATCGAGCCACGAGCCATTCAGAGTTACTTGGGACTTGAACTCGTTGTAGATCACAATTATGGTAGGGAGTAGTATTGCACTGGTAAGAAGTGCCAGAGCAATCAGCGCCATCATCAATAGGAAGAAAGTCTGGAGTCCTGGGATTGCTACAAAGAGGCCGGCTGCCAGTCCCGCACAGGTAGTTGCCGTCGTTTCAAAAATAGTGCGGCCCGTGGTCATAACTGACCTGACGACCCCCGCGGGAGTCTCGCCCTCGTCCCTTATCCGATCAACTATGTGTATTGAGTCGTCAACCCCTATTCCGAATACGATTGTCCCTATCATCGCTGTGAAGATATTGACCCCGAGATTTGCTCGCCACATCAGGATGGGCTGCCAAAGCACAACTGCGGCGACGGCAGTCATTGTGAAGATGGCCATCCGAGGGGAACGGAAGAGAATTGACATAGCGAACAGTAGGATAAACATGGTTGCTATTGTGGAGTCACTCTGCGCTGTGTGTATTCCTTCGTTGATATCTATCGATATCGGTAGGCCCCCTGTCAGCTTGGAATTGGTGACTCCCTCATCTGCAATCGTCATGGATGAGCACATAGTTGCAGATTCGCACCCCCCCTCGGAAAGAAAGCCGTCTATGGTGTCCCTGAGCGGGGTCGCTTCCTCAAGCAGTATGTATGGCTGCCATGCGTATACCAGTGTCTTGGTCTCTCCAGAGCCCTGATCTGCATTCATCAGCATTGACCTTATCTCTGGACTCAGCGTATCGAATGCGACATTGACCATGTCCTCCCTGGAAGTCGTAGTGGTGAATGCTATATCGCCGCTTGAAATGCATTCTAGCTGAAGAGGGTCGTCCCAACAAGGGGAGTGGAGCATGTCCCACAAGGAACGGTCAATTGCATCAACTCCTATTTGGATGTGTATCGCCTTTAGAATATTGACCAGACTAGTGGTATTGGTCCTCTCGACGTTGTCGATTTTAGCTTGTATGTCTTCTAGGGAATCGAGGACGGGGAGATCCCTAATTGGAGCAGTACCATTTTCTGGCCCCCTTGCGGTTGCATTCACGATGAAGAGGTTTGTCTGACCCCCTCCGAACTCATAGCTGTACTCGCGCAGTGCCTCATACGATTCAATTCCGGGCGGCACTTGGTCGGAGCCTCCGGTGATTCCCTGTCCCATCTGGTCCTCGAACATTATTGCCCCCCCTATCGTTGCTACAGAACCCACTAGCAAGACCAGTATCGTGGCCTTGACAGGTATCTCTCCGACATATTCCCAGACATTGTCGAGGCTTCCCACGACTATTGTTAAGACTAGCATGGATGACAATATCAGTGCATGTGTGGTGGTCATCAATTCTGTATAAGATAGTGCAACAGCGGCTAGGGCCCCTAGTGTCAGCGCTACGTAAACGGTCTGCATTGGAGACATCTCCATGACATCTGTACCCCTGCGGTACCTGAGTAGCTGAACTAAGGCTGGGACCATGAGCATGGAGAGAATAAAAGTCACGGAGATTCCGAGCAGGAGAGTCGTTCCGACCGTCCTCATAGGCTCGATTGGGACCAAGCTATCCCAAGTTAGCACACTGAATCCAATGACCGTGGTTACAGCTGAGAGGAAAATGGCATGACCGGTAGTCATAGCAGCTCTAACGGTGGATGTCAGGCTGATCAAAGGATCCCATGGATCGACTGAATGGGACTCCTTCCCATCCCTCTGGAGCCTCCATGCATCCTCAATGCTCTCCTCTATTAGCTCCACCCTATTCTCCTCTATCCTATTCGTCAGATGCAAGGAATAGTCCACTCCCAAGCCTACGAGTATTGGTCCCGCGGAGATAATCATGGGAGTTAGCGTGATGTCGGCTATCACCGTTGTACCGAAAGTAATGGCTAGACTCATTGCGATTGGTAGTCCGCAAATAACGAGGACCTTGGCATTCCTGTGCAATATTATCATCGCCAATGCCACTAGGGCTAGGCTCGCGGGAAGCATTGTTTCGACTAGTTCCAGATATATCTCGTCAGAAATGTCGTGAAGCACCGGTGTGATTCCAGTGACTGTTACTGCTTGGCGGGGAGGTATGTCATCTAGCCTGTCCTTATCCATGGTTGATGTCCTCTCATACGTCACATGGCAAAGTTCACAATACTCCACACTGGTAGAACCATGAATTGTGTCCTCAGTGAATTCCAGGAATGCCTTGTGATCCTTCACGGGGCCAAGTTTCGGATCTATCCTCGATGGTATGTCAGTGGTGGACATATCGAATGTTATTCCCATCACAATGACTCCTGTGTCCCAGATGCCATCGTCATTGGTATCCCTAACCATGGACTCGATTAGGGCGCCGGCATTCTCGATGAACTCGTCGACTCTGTCTTGCTCATCAGGAATCTCATATCCATAATATGGATTCAGGCTAGCTATGGTGCAGCTCTCGTCATTGCTAATGGGGAGTCCGTACTTCTCCATTGCACAGTTAAATCTCCATGATGAGGAATTTGCTTCCTTGATTATCTGAGCAGGCGAGAGGACCCATATTACTCCATCATTCACCCCCCTGTCTGACTTATCCCAATCCAGGCCCCTCACGTAAGTCCCAACAGGAGATGTATCATCCCCTTCAATCCATGACATTTGTTTCAGAACATCAACAGAGGTGATGTTCTGCTCTGTCCTTTGAGAGGTATCGAAAATAGCATTTCCAGTCTGCATATAGACCATCACTACATCTGTGGACCAATCTTCTCTGACCTCTATCAAGAGTTCAGTTGAGTCCGCGTTATCTGGTAGGTATATCTCCAGATCACCGTCGATCTGCTGTTGGAAGTCCGCGGCATACTGCCCCACAACGGCCGTTACGAGCAATAGTAATGCAACTACTATGCCGGGGCTCCTCAGAATTGCCGAATATGTCAACTCTGTTAGCCTTCTAGAAAATGAGTTTGCTATGTCGGATGCATCATCGACCAATTGCCCCAGTGTATCAAGGGCGCCTCCAAGAATGCCATTTCTGAACTTCTCCCTTGCACCTTCGACTGCCTCTCTAACGGGCTGAAGCCTGTCGTAGAATGCCCTCCATAGTTCCTCCTCGTCGTCCCTCGAGTCATCCTCTCCAAGAGAGTACTTATCGACTGTGAAGTCATCATTCACGGTTGCGGGGAATAACGGAGCCAAATGAGCGTTCGCATACATACTGAAGGTATTAATGGGATATCGAGGAATTATTGGGGTCGCTACAGTAATGACCCAATCAATAGAATCGCTGAAAGTCAATGAGTTCTCCGCAGGTCCATGGCAAGGAGGAGGGGCAAGTCATCTGACTTGAGCAAGAATAACGAGGAGACACTCTTGTGGGCAGGACTTGCGACTGCAGGCGTAGTCAGTCTGGTTGTCATCGCATCTCTTGCTTTGGCGCCTATCGTAAGCATAGGTCCGGAAGAGGGAAATCGAGCCCCTGACTTCGTCGCCGATGCGTACAATGGAGGATCATGGTACGAATTCAGAATGTCCGATATTTGGGACTGGGATTGGGATGGAAACTCGTCAGATAGCAAATGGATTCTCATCCAATTCATCGACACTGACTGCCCTTACTGCTGGGAAGAAGGTGATGAGATGAGTCAATATCATGCACAATGGAAGGACAGGGTGACGTTTGTCACTGTTTCAGTCCACCTAAATATCCCCAACCATGAAAGCAGCAAGAGTGAGATTGAAGCATTCAGAGACAGAACATCATTCGGAACTAACGAGAATGATGGGGACGGGTGCAACAGCGGGCGTGACAATTGCAATACAAGACCTGGGGCTTCCCACCAATGGACGTACGTAGATGACCCGTCCAACTCAATTTTCTCCCAGTGGGAACTAGGTGGGACGCCGTTCTCTGCCATCCTGCAGCCCGATGGCGTAGTGGCTTGGAACAAGCTGAAGCATCAGGGGCAGGGAGGAGACGGTGAAGACCTCCCGTCGGCACTTCAGAGGCTCGTAGGTGATTCATGATGTCAGTTCTGAGTCTGGAGCTTGGTATTTTCATAGCTGGTATTTTGGGTGCCTCGGTGATTCTTCAGAAAAATTACCAGGAGTCTGGGGAGGAGGGCACAAAGGGCGTCATAACCTCGGGCCTGCTTTTTGCAACAGTGGGCATTGTTGCCTCGGGATGGACGTGGTCAATCCACAATTCACTCATGAAGAGCGGATCATCGAGCATGTGTGCGTCGGAGGGCCTAGTTCAATGCGGATCAGTAATTGGCGATCCACAGTGGAACAATCTTTTCGGAATGCCATGGGGAGTCATAGGAATTGCATCATTTGCCGTAATTTTCTTTGTACTGATGACTCTCTTTCTCGATCAAAACGCAAAAAGATCTCCTCAATTTGTTAATTATCTCTGGTACCTTGGAATTGCAGGAATTCCTTTCGTAGCTTGGTTAGTGGTTGTCGAACTGCTGTTGGTTGAGGGAGCACCACACATATGCCCATACTGCACGGTCATTCACCTATCCATGATTGGGGTCTTTGTGAGTGCTCATTTCATGAAGAAGAGAAGGGGCAACTCTTCCTGGTGAGTTATGCCATCGCGAGTCCGATGGGCTCAAGTCTAACCACAAGTCCGCGTGGGCATGGAATTAGTCACCGGGGGTGCTGGATTCATTGGTTCGCATCTTGTTGACGCGCTCGTTTCTGAAGGCAAGATTGTGAGGGTGTTTGACAACTTCTCCAGTGGCAGAGAAGAGTTCCTTTCGCATCACGAAGGAAGTGGAAAGGTCGAGATTGTGAGGGGCGACCTACTAGACCCTCGGGCGGTAATTGAGGCAATGGATGGAATCTCGACGGTTCACCACATGGCTGCTAATCCCGACATCAGACTAGGTACCGAAATTACGGATACGGACCTCAAACAAGGCACTGTTGCGACATATAACGTCCTAGAGGCCATGCGACAAACGGGAGTTAGCAGAATTTCTTTCTCTTCGTCTTCTGCGATATATGGGGAAGCGAAACAAATGCCGACTCCAGAGACGTATGGCCCTGTAATGCCAATTTCCCTTTATGGGGCCTCAAAACTTGGTTCGGAGTCTCTGATTACTGCTTGGTCGGGGACTTTCGGTGCGAAGGCGTGGATTCACAGATTTGCTAACATAGTGGGACCAAGAGGCACTCATGGAGTGATTTTCGATTTCATACACAAACTGAAAAATGATCCAACCAGACTGGAGGTTCTTGGCGACGGTAGGCAAGAAAAGTCATACATGTCCGCCGAGGACTGTGTCAGGGCAATGTGCCACATTGTGGATGGCGGCAGTGAAGAAGTGAGTCTTTACAATCTGGGGACAGGTGACACATGCTCGGTTAGAAGAATTGCTGAAATTGTCGTCGAAGAGAGTGGTCTTGACGGAGTTTCGATAGAGTATTCAGGGGGTGACAGGGGATGGGCTGGGGATGTCCCCAAGACGTCCCTAAATGTGGACAGGCTATTGGGTTCCGGATTTGTTCCCAAGATGGACTCCGAGGAAGCCATCAGACACACAGCTAGGGCTCTGATTTCCGAGATCGGCCTTTGAATGATAATGTAGAGAGAATAATCACAAGTGCCATTGGGGCCATTATGCTGATTTGGGAGCCCACTGGGGTGTCGCCAATTCCTAATCTCAGGGCCCCTAGAGTTGCGTGTGTTTCGGAGTCGCCTATGGTCTCATGAATGGCAACTACACTCAATTCATTGGGATCCATCCCCGGAGGGATGGAGATGTAGCTAGAAAAAATGACTTCATTTGGTGTGTGAGAGATTGTATTGTTCCCTATCCACGATAATCCATCGCCGAACGACCATTCCTCGCCTTCGACGCCTAGAGGGACTTCACGATACGCCCTCACCACATCGTGATGTGTAGTAATCCCATTGATCGCCATAGATTCATCGATGGTGACTGAGTCCTCTGTAACAAAAATTGAGATTTGTGTTCCCTCTATGACCTTCCATTCCCATATGCTGACTACTATGGAAATCATCCCTGAGTCGAATGAGGCGTTTATTTTGATGCTGGTGTCACCTGACCTTGCCCCCTCAGCAGACAGGAGGTGCCGATGCATGCTAGAACGATCTGGAGCACCTCCGGCCAGTAAATCCCCATCGAACCAAAAGGAGGGAGCACTGGGTGTTCCATTCGAATATCGACTGGTCCTGTGTTCGGTGATTGGAGTCCCCAATGGATCGTCGAAATCATCATGCAAGGCTACTCTTGCGACCCTGTTTCCATTCGACTCAGTAAATTCTGGCATCCAAGGGTCTACGTCGGCGCATACCTCGCACCATGCAGCAGTGAATTGCTCTGCTAGAACTGTGTAACCCCCCTCTGCTGACCACGAGTTTTCCGTAGATTGCGCGTTTGATGAACTGGCTATGGAAAGGACGACTATGACCACCACCAGGAGGTCCCGCATCATTGCCATTGGGCCTCCCAGAGCGCCCCCCTTTCATAACCCAGCGTCTCGGCCGGCATGCATGAGCAAGCGCTGGTACCAGGAGAGCAGGCGCGATCCATGGCGTAGGCAGGCTCGTTCCAAGGGGTATCGTGCAAGGTCGGCATACAAGCTCAAACATATCCAAGAGCGCTTTTCTTTGCTGCGGCGCGGAGATGTGGTGCTGGATGTCGGTTGTCACCCCGGTGGTTGGACCCAGGTTGCCTGTGAAGAAGTAGGCGAAGAAGGATTGGTGATAGGGGTGGATCTTCTTGCGACGGCTCCGGTGGAGGGGGCGAGCGTGATAATTGGGGACATAACTGAGGAAGCCACCATTGAGCAAATAATGGAGGCTCTTGGAGGCAGGTCAATTAATGCAGTAATAAGTGACATCTCTCCTCGCCTTACTGGCAGATATGACACTGATCAGGCAATTTCTCTGGAGCTCTCGACAACAGTCCTTGATGTTGCTATGAAAGTCCTACAGCCCGGTGGGACGTTCATAACAAAGGCATTCCAAGGAACTGGGATAGAGGGACTAGTTGAAGCGGCCAAGGACCGTTTCTCAAATGTCCAAAGGTTTGCCCCTACCGCATCAAGGAATTCTTCATCGGAGACGTTTCTTATCTGTAGAAACAAACTTCCCAGAGTTAGGAAGAGGGGGAGTGGCCTGACTGCCATGGAACAAGTATCCCAGCACCTCGAGGGCTTGGGGATAATTACCGAAGAGGAGGAAGAGGGGGAGACTACCGTGGGACTTAGAAGAATCTCGAGGAAGGAAGAAGAGTGACGTTATTCTGAATTCCTATCGTATGGAACTATGTTCTGCCACTCGGATGCATCCGACCTCGAAACTACAGCGTGTACCCACTCGGTTTCTGAACAATTGAACACCTCATGGGGAAGTCCTGGTTCGATGTAGAACATATCTCCCTCGCTATGAACAACAGATTGTCCGCATCCCGGTCCGAACTCATGTCTGACGCTTCCCTTCAGGAGGTACACCATGACATCGAAGTCAACGTGAATGTGCGCCTTTGCTATTCCTCCCGGAGGGATGTAAGCACGATTCATTGACAAACCGGTGGAAGGGGTATTTTTTCCTGAAAGTCCCGCCCCGTATTCTATGTTGTTCCAACCCCGTATCTTCTCGATCTGCCTCAAACTCCAGATTCCGCCCTCATTGGTAACAAATGAGTCCAAATCAGTTTGTTCGCCCGATAGTGTCAGCTCCTCTTCTGCCATGGTATCTCCGGATGATGAGGAGGGGCATCAGCGTTTGAAGTGATGGGAGTGCCCATCCTTGGCCTCGGTCAACGCTAAAAAGGGAAGGTGGCTCGCCGCCCCATCGGGGAACTGAAATGACAGCTAGAGCAAGTACGTGCACAGCTTCCGGAACGCCCCTAGTGGATGCTAGGAGTACTTCGTTCCCCTGCCCAGATTGTGGGAAGCACATTGGGAGGAGCAGAAATTGCAGACTCCAAGGGGTCGCATATGTTTGTGTCGAATGCGGCTTCCAAGGCCCCTGAAGGAGGAAGTACGATGGGGCATGTTGTTGTGAAGTACAAAGTAACTCTTGACCAACCAGAGGAAGGGAGGCCTGACTATGAGGGGATTGCTGCTAGAATTGATGTTCTGCCAGAAGTCCAAACGACGGAAATCAAGCCTCTCGCATTTGGAATGATGTTTATTGAAATCCAGGCCGTTCTGGAGGATGGCGAGGGGACTGTTGACCTATTCGAAGACAAGGTTCGCGGCACCGACGAACTGATTGGTCAGATAGAGACCCTTGAGATGGGAAGACTCTGATCAGTAGTGGTCCAGTGGGGACCTCATGAACTCCCTCATCAACACCGTTGCGTAAGTCCCCGGTGGCAATGTGAAGACTAGTCTCAGTGAGGCACCCTCTGGGCTCCACCTCTCTCCCTCCGATACTCCTTCTTCCCACCTCTTGGAAACTTCAGCCGAAGGTGAAATCTCTGTTGCCTCCTCGACCGTGAAATCTGAGAATGGGACGCATAGTGGCCTTCTGGTTCCCGACGAAGATAGCCGAGGAATTTTCTTTATGTTCCAGTCCGCTGACTGCATATCCGTATCCTCCAATGCCTTCACCTCTATGTCACCTGGGGCTCCCTCTGCTAGATTGGATGAACCTCCTGGAAGTGGCCCAGTTAGAGAAAGCCTGCCAAGCCTACAGTTCCTCCTGCAACGATCCAAATTTGTCTCACTCACGTATGCCATCTTTGACACATCTATTCTGCCATTAACCTTGAGTGGCGCCACGATATCCCCAATTGTGGGTTCTATCAGACTAAGGCCGGAAGACAGTCGGGCGGCGAGTGAATGATTGAATGCAAGGGATTGGAGTGAGTGGATAGTAAGCAATTGTAGTGACTGTGGGAGGGACTTGAATGCCCCAAGCCAGTCTGACTTGTCTTCTGATAGTCTAGTCAGCATATCACGTTCATAGCCGAGATGCTTTGGGATGATCTCCAAACAGGCCACTGGATCCCTGCTGTCCCTCCACATTTTTCTGAATGAAGCGGTGTCCTCGGTAGACCTGTTGCCCTGCATTCCCAGGTAAACGTCCACTGCTCTTTCGAAGTCACCATCTACTACTGCCCTTCCAACCAGGGGGGTTACAGGCCGGTTTGCACCAAATCTCTGTGGACCAATCCAATTGGGAAATACATCCGCTCCGAGATTCTCACTTAGGCCCTTGCGAATCCTTTGGACCCTCATTAGCGCCTCCTTGCCATCCATGGGCGATCCATCTGGATAACAACATCCGCGAACAGTTATCGTGAATCTGTTGCCATCATGATCACTCATTCCGACTTTCTGATGGGTACGGCCAATAATTTCAATTTCGCAGTCGGAAATTGCTACGCCCTCGACCTTCTTCCTTGGTGCGTCAATAACTAATATCTGTGTTGTAACTGCTCTCTTATCCTTCAGTCCGGAGGCGAAAATCCTATTCCTACTAATGCCGCATGACTTAGCAAGCCTGTTCAGGAACCTGTTCGTTTCCCAATTGTAAAGAGTCACCCTTGCAACGGTGAACCTTCCCTTGGGGTCTAGAGCTGGGACCTTTGAAACCTCTTCTACTCTGAAGTCCTCAACTCTAACTTTGAGGAGCCCGCCGACTCCATCATCTTCGACCGACCAACCAACTAGACCTAGTGATTCCTCTATCTCTGTGGAGTTCAATCACTCACCGCCCACAGGCGTCAGAGCTTTAGTCCGGACAATTCCTTAGAAATCCCGGAACAAAGATCTCTGAAAACCTTCTCTGCACTCTTCCCCTTCACAGCCCGGACATATAATTCGGGCTCATCCAGATCTGGATGTTTCTGGAAGAAATTAGCATATTCAACATTCGAATTTTCATTGAGTCTTGAGCGGAAAAGCTGCAGTGTGGTATGGCTCTCACCCGTGATTCTCACTCGAAGTTCTCGGCCTTCATTCATTAGAATCTTGATGGACATGTCGACCGGGCGACCGGACGCCCCCTTTTGAGGGCTTTCATACAGTTGTGGGCCCTAAGGGGCCCAAGGTGAGCCTAAGTTAAACACTGTATGGTTTGGCGGGATGACATGGAGCAGGCGCCTCGCGAAGCAGGCATTGCCGAAACGATTGAGAAAATGGCACTCCCTGTATTAGTAATCAGTATTCTTCTTACTGGATTTATGGTTAGTGTAATTGTTCCACTGCCAAGTTTTACTACGGACCTGGAGTCTTTCTCGCCACAAACTGCATCGGATAAGGCGGAGGACAGAGTGGATAACCTCATCCCCCCAACGGGGCATAGGATATACATTCACGTTAGCCCAGTCGACCCTGATGGTAATGTTCTGGAGGTTGCCTCACTACAAGAATTACTCAATGACATGGCCATGATTGACACGATAGCCCCGAAGGGCATTTCAGCTCACATCAATGCTGCCGATGCCGTCAATAGGGCCATTATTGAAAGAGACCCGGGGAGTAGTGGGATTGGTGATTTTGATGAGTGGCCTTCAATTCTAGATAGGCTGGTTGATGATGATGAAACCTGCATAGATGCTGTGGGCGACGATAAGGCAATCTCAGCTGCTTCATTCGCTGCTTCGGCCATGCTACACACTGATTTCGAGTACGAGCACGTATGTGAATGGCTGAATGAGGGTGTAGGCGACCCCACCCCCATAGCATCTAGCACTTTGTGGGTAGTGGAGCTAGATGGCGGGATTGATCGTGAGGTGAGAGAGGGGCTTGCTCAGCAAATAAGAAGCTCGTTGAGGGACAGTAGTTCCGAGAACCTGAGTTACGGCGTTATTTCTGATGATCTCATTAGCAGCGACATTAACGATACGACACTGGACGAGATGGTTTGGCTTTTCTTGATCTCGATTGCCGTGGTCGTAGCCGTCTTGGCCTTGGCATTCCGATCATTCATCATGGTAGCTGCACCTCTTCTAAGCCTGACCGCTGCTCTAATTTGGACATATGGGGCCATCACGTTAGTCGGGATGCGTTTCTCGATTCTCGAAGTTGCTGTTGCCCCGGTCGTCCTTGGTCTCGGCATTGATTATTCCATACACCTTCAACGGGGTTATGAGAAAGCAAGGAAAGTCAAGAGGACCGCAGCTGAAGCTTGGTTGGAGTCATTCTCTTCACTTAGGATGGCCCTCACTCTGGCCGTTATCACCACCGTTTTCGCTTTCCTCTCGAACTCTGTTTCACCGCTCCCCCCCCTGCGAACCTTCGGAATCACTCTAGCACTTGGAGTAGTTTCGGCCTTCATAGCCAGCACAGTAACTGTGGGAGCGGTCCACATAGTGGCAGAGAGAGGGGTCGGAAACAACATTGGCGGGGGTCTGCAATTAGAGAAAACGGCATCATCGGTCACCGAATTCCAGAGGAAGAATGCTGTATGGGTTATGCTTGCAGTAGCGGCCCTTACTACTGGTTCAGTTGTGGTTGCAGTAATGGAGCTGGACACCAGCTTCGAACTGACGGATTTCCTTTCTGAAGATGAGATGGAAGTTATGCAAGTAAGGGAGGACATTTATGATTCGTATGATGCGGCTGCTTGGAAGACGGTAGACATAATAACTGAGCCTGAAATTGGGTCTTCTTCACTATCAAACGAATCGAATGAACCACAAATTCTGAGAGGGTTAAACTTCCTAGACACGAGGATTTCGGGGATACCGGAAGTTGTTAATCCCGCTAGTACTGTTTCTGACAGACCTTCTTATGACGGATTGTACCCCATACTGAGGGATGCAGTTGAGAATGACCCCTCCTTCGGAGAAACGTACCACCTGGGCTTCTTTGATGGTGAGTTGGACGTCATAGATGGCTTCAATGACGGTGACATAACAGCGGCGGTTAGATCTCTGCTCTCCAATGATACCACTGGCGATGCACTGCGTGGAGCGAGTTGGGCTGAGAGGGTGTCGGGGCACGTTGCCCTTACCGAAGACGGAGGCAGAATCTTGTATCTGAAAATGAGCATTGATGTAGTCGCTAAGAATAGTGAAGATTCGGCTAGAGTTTCAGAGATATTCAAGAATCAGGCGAGCCTGCTTGAGAGTGGGGAAGGATTGTTTGACTGCAGGGCATATGCAACGGGAGACGTCGTAATGATAGACGGGATACTTTCCGGCCTGGTTGTCTCACAAATCGAGTCGACGGGGATCAGTCTGCTAGTATCGATAATGGTCCTATTCCTCCTGACGAGGAGGCTCGGGCAGTCCCTGGTGGTAATATTGCCAGTAGGTCTTGCTGGAGCCTGGGTAGTTGGTTCGATGGCGACACTGGGGCTAAACTGGAATGTCCTGACAATAATGATTACCGCACTAACAATCGGCCTTGGGATAGATTACTCCATTCACGTGTGGAGGAGTTTCGAAATTAATCGGGAAAGGGGGATGGGAGTATGGAAGGCCATGAGGGACATGTACGCAACAACTGGAACAGCCCTCCTGATGTCCGCAGGTACGACGATTTGCGGTTTCCTAGTTCTGATGCTCTCACCGATTCCGGTGATAAGGGACTTCGGAGTGGTAAGTTCGATTTCCGTTGCCTTTTCATTCATACTGGCCCTGTTCGTCCTCCCTGTTCTTCTTGCAGCAGAGGTTAGAACTGCAAACGGGGACTAGTTTGCGCCTATTGCACTATCAATTATTGTCATGTCGAGCCCCTGTTCCCTTGCCACCAGTGCCAGAGACATCCACAGGGTCACGTTTCCCAATGACCTTCTCTTCCGTTGTGCCCTTCTAACGACTTCTTTCCCTTCCAATCCAGACTTCTCGCTAATTATGGATATCAGAACTGGAATTGATCCCTCGGCCCAGTCAGGAGGGTATTTTCCTGAATTTTCAGATTCACTAATCACCATCAACGAAGGGGTCTTTTCTGCACTCCCTGACATACTTGGTTCCCTCTTTGATGGCCCTGGGGAATTCATCAATTGGTGGAGAATAGGACTCCAACCAAGTGGTGGGAGAGAGATTTCCATGCCTTCCAATGGAACAACTCCTCCCACTGAATCCACCAACCATCCGGAATCTAGCATCTTTTCTAGCACAGACAATGCGTCAACGGGGGAGAACCAATGAAATTCCAACGACCAGAGCCTTGTAAGTTCGCCACGGGAGAGGTTTGTGTTTCCCGCGCCGTGGAATGTGCTGCTGATCAGGCGGCGAACCTCCTCTGTTGATGCACCTGCCGACACGAGGGGGATGCCCGGTATGTGGTTGAAAGGTGTTGTCGTTGGAGGAACAAGTAGTCAATCGGTTGAATAATGGCGGCACTATGCGCGGGTCGAGACAAGTGGCTAGGGAATACATTGCCAGGGACCCCCGGACAGGCCGTCCACTGACTAGAAGTGGAAAGAAGGACGAAGTGGACATCCGACTTCTACTTCCGCCTGATGGCCTTTGGAGGGTTGTTCCCGAGTCGGAGATAATCGGTCTTGCTAGTGGTAACAAGGGGCCGATTGAGTTGCCCAGAACTGTAGGAGGTGGATTTGCGAGGAGGCGGGACGGAATATTGGCACTTCACAGGGCGATGGAAAGTCAGATGTTGGAAGCCCATGCAGTGCTTCTAGAATGCTTGGACGATGATTCGCCAGAAATAAGGACGCATGCCCTTAGTTCCCTCCCATCATTCTCACTGAGGAAGCATGAGGGACTTCTACAATGTCTATCGGATAGGCTACTTGATGAAGACGATGGCGTAAGAGATGAAGCAATGATTGCACTGAAGAAAATGGCGCCAATTTTCCCTTCTGGGTGTGAATCTATACTACGCAGGGAGTTAAGAGATAACCGCAAGAATCACCGGGATAGCGCATTTGTTGCTCTAAAGATGACAGCTGAAAGTTGGGCGGAAACTGGGTGCCTCCACCTAGATGAGTTGATTCGAGAGGAGGATGTAGATCTGAGGAGGAGGGGTTCAAAGATTCTCAGGGTTCTTGCCTCCAAGTCTAGTGCTGAAGTTTGGGACCTCATTGGCTGGTGTCTAGAGGACGTAGATCCCGATGTCAGGAGAAACTCTGCTAGGACTCTGAACTCATTGGCTGGCTCTGAGCCAAGAATTGCTGCAATATTGGTAGAGGTTGCTATGTCTGATGACGACTCGGGAGTGAGAAAGTCAGCAATTAGTGCCCTCAAGAGGCTCGATATGCAAAGCCCCAGGGTTTCGAAGATGATTCTGGATGGGGCCCGAGATAGGGATTACAACCTGCGCAAGGCCTGCATAGACTTGTTGACAATAATCCTCAGCGGAAATGAACTCAGGGAAACTGCTTCAGAGTTGCTCAAGCAAGAGACGCGCCCGGATCTCAGGAAGAGGTTGAGTTCCCTTGCCATAGATATTGAAATGGAGGGCTCGGAAGAGGAGAAGAATCGCTTCTTGGCGGCACTTGATACTCCCGCTATTTCCGACGAAGAAGCCCCCTTGGAGGAAAGACCGGTAGAGCGGTCCAAGGGTGAACATCATAAACAGGAGTTAGGTCGGCCGGAAAGCGAGGGAAGTCCATGAGCGAAGTCGTTGACGAGAAAGCAGAGCGATTCGAGCTCCTGTGGGATGGAATGTCATCTGGCAGATACAATCGAACAAAGGCTCTGAAATTCCGACAATACATGAGACAACACGTGCTCCAGAAATTCCACAAGAGGAAGCCCACACAATTTGCATCAGTCCAGGACAACCACTACAATCACAACTTCTCTAGTAAGGATCAGTTTCTGACTAAGGAGAACTGCAAGAAGTACTGGATGGGAGAGCTTCAGGCGGAAATCCAAGAGTCGGAGAACTTCTGATCCTGAGGAATTCACATGAGTAATACAGTCAAAGGATTTGACAGGTGGGACTTGGATAGTCACATCTCAAAGGCGATTTCCGATCGAGGATGGGAAGAGCCCACGGAAATTCAGATTGAAGCAATACCCCATGCCAGAAAGGGCCGTGATGTCGTAGGGCAGGCAAAAACTGGCTCTGGAAAAACCGCAGCCTTTGGCATTCCCGCAATAGAGAGATGCGAAGTAAAAGGCAAGATCCAGGCGATCATCCTATGCCCCACTAGAGAGCTTGCAGTACAAGTCTCCGAAGAGTTGGTGATACTCCAGGGAGAAAAGGGGCTGAATATTGAGACGGTATATGGTGGAACTGATATCGAAAAGCAGGCCAAGCGGCTTGACGCTGGGGCCGATATGGTGGTCGGAACTCCTGGCAGGGTTATCGATATGGCCAAGCGTGGGCATCTGAAAATGGAAGATATCGAGCTTTTCTGCTTAGACGAAGCGGACAGGATGCTGGATATGGGGTTCTTCCCTGACGTCCTGTGGATTTTTGAGCGCACCGTCAATAGAGAACAGACCCTACTATTCAGTGCCACATTCCCTCAAGAAGTATTGGAAGCAGCTGAGGAATTTCTGAACGATCCAGTTCATGTAATGAGCGAGGACCTAGAGGTCGAAGTTCCAGAGATCGAGCAGTTCGCAATTAAGGTCGGAAGGGCAAACAAACTATGGGCACTCGGTAGAATAATTGGAAATTCCGGGGATGGTTCCCAGATTCTAGTCTTCACCAACACCAAAAGAATGGTCGAATTGATAGTTGAGAGGCTGGGCAAGTTCAGGTTCAGAGCGGTTGGGCTACATGGCGACATGCCACAGAACAAGAGAGAGCGAGTCCTCGACTCATTCAGAGACGGTTCGGAATCCATCGTGGTCGCAACAGATGTAGCTGCTAGAGGGCTGGATGTCGACGGCATTACGCATGTTGTAAATTATGATCTTCCCGATGACACTGAAGTCTACGTGCATAGGATTGGTAGAACCGGCAGAATGGGGAAGAAGGGGGAGGCCTGGAGCTTCGCCACTGGTGCTGAAGTTACCTTAGTCGACAAGATTTGTTCGACATGGGGGCTTGAGATCCCATTTACCGAGCCACCAGCCCTACCAGATAACAGAGAGAGGGACTTCATTCCAAGAAGGGATGATTGGGACGAGGTTTCCGATTACTTTGGCATGGTTCGAGTGAATATGAAGATCGGAGAATCGGAAACTACCAAGAGGGCTCTAATTGATTGGATCGTAAAGGAGTCCAGAATACCCGAGATAGCAATAGGAGAGGTAACCTCGGGAGACAATGAAACCATTGTCGAGATTCACGTGGAGAAGGTTGCATACGTAATCGATGTAATCAAGGGGAGGGATTTCCTAGGGCATTCTCTAGAGCCGGCAATTGTTAATTCATGAATTCATTACAATTACGGTGAAGTGTATGATAGAGGAAAGAAAAATCTCTAGGACCTTGGACCTTCTTGGATTCTTCTGCCCAATACCAATTCATGAAACTAGGGGCGCAATATCTTCTTTGGAGGAAGGCGGAATCTTGGAAGTCATATGTGACGATCCTGAGACTCTTCGAGATATTCCGTTGCTATGTAAAAGGATGGGCATAGAACTACTGGAAATTTCTGAGAACTCTGGAGAGTATGTATTCTTTATCAGAAACACCTCCGATAATCGTTTGAAGGGAGCTGGAGAAGATGAATAGGGGCAAAGTCAGAATTCAAGAAACGGGGGAAATTCCGGCTGATGCCAGGCTCCCCACAAGTAAAGGCGATTTCAGAATCAGGGTTTTCAACGATTCCGAAACTGGAATGGATCACGTAGCCCTGACACTTGGAGAAATGCAAGGTCCCGATCCAGTCCTAGTTAGGGTGCATTCGGAATGTCTGACTGGTGATGCTTTCGGGAGCCTTAGATGCGATTGCGGGCCGCAACTGGATGCTGCTATCAATATGGTACAGGAAGTTGGCTGGGGATGTATTCTCTATCTGAGGCAGGAAGGGAGAGGGATAGGACTTCATGCCAAAATTCAGGCTTACAATCTACAGGATAAGGGGGCCGATACAGTGGAAGCCAATCTCCTCCTTGGGCATCCAGCGGATGCACGAGACTACGGGGTTGCCTCCGACATCTTGAGTTTGATTGGAATCGATAGCGTATGTCTACTCACAAATGATCCAGACAAAATAGGGCAACTGGTTTCATACGGAATTAATGTCGAGGAAAGAATGCCACTTGTCGTTGGCGTCGGAGAGGAAAATCGCGATTACCTAGCAATAAAGGTCGACAAGATGGGGCATGACATTACCAGCGAAGACCTCGAAAGGTGAACCTGGAACGAGATATGGGGCCGTGACCGGGACTTGAACCCGGGCCGGCGGGACCACAACCCACCGTGCTAACCGCTACACTATCACAGCCGTCTGTGGCTTCAACGGGTAAAGGCCCGTATATCAACAGTTTTGCAACAATGACTTCTGACAAGTAACCAACGGGTTGAAGCACGGCTCGCCTCCGTGTAGGAATGATGGGTCGGCAGTTGCGTGCACTAGGTCTTGCCCTAGCATTGACTTTAGTGGCCCAATCGTTCGTTGTTGTTTCTGCTGACACCGTAATCACTGCAGAGGAAATCGAGGTACTTACCGCGGGAGCCTTCGAGGATCAAAGTGAGTGGGACATAAGCGCAACTTCGGGCTTCTCCGGAAGTCCCGCTGAGTACACTGTCGGAATGGTTGCTGATGGGGAGTTGTCTTTCACGCATGATAGGCCAGAGAATCTTGAAGAGGAGACTTCATGGTCCCAGTCCAGTATTACTGACTCCAATTCTAGCACTGGCTCGCCCGATTCATTCTACACCTGGTCAAAAGGGCCCAACATCACAGTTGGCGGATTTGATTTCTCGGGACTGCATAGTAGGGAGATTGCTAATGTTTCACTAGTTCTTCACTTTGAGATTCCAGACAACCTCAACTCGGACTCGGTTAGAGTAGTCCTTCAGAATGTAGGCAGTGACAAGCTAGTGAAGACATACACCCGAACTCTTTCTGGCGTTTTCAAGATGAATAACCCACTTGTGATCCCTGTCGATGATTTAGCCGATTGGAGTTGGGGGCTTGCTGAAGGGGCAGCCATCACATTCGACTATGTCTCACAAGGTGGTGGGAGTGATGATTCCGAAGTAAGGGTCGATGCAGTTGGAGTCAAAGTAAGGTACTACCAACCATGGTATTCTTTTGAGAACTCAATGGCCATAAATTCACTCCTAGGGGGCAACTCGCCTGTTATTGATATTAGCCCATATGAAGGATCGATCGAAGATATGGAGATATCTTCCTGCGGATTGATTCCCCTAGGGGGTGAATCAGGGACATGGCTTTTCGACATTGAAGTTCCTCCCTTGCAACAGTTAGGCAGGATTCATACCTTCGGCACTGGAAACCACACAATCTGGGCACTGCCAGGTGAGTCGGATGGGGAATATGTTCAAGTTCAATCTGGAGAAATACTGGACCAACCTGAGTCGCTTCAACATATTCGAATTGAAGTCCAAGATGGTTGCATCTCTGGTGCGAGAGTCGACGTTAATGACCCCCACCTAATCGTTAGCGGTTCAGTTGCAGGTAGCGTATCTGGCCTCTCTCCCTCTGGAAGTTCAATCAGGTTCGCAATTGGCGAATACCTCGTTGAGGGAATCCCCATTGAGCTTGGGGATTTCCACTTTGAAGTTCCCATCGGACATGCACTCCCCTCATCTTCTGAATCTGTAGATGTAGGTGTTGCAGCGAGATTCCAGTGGGCCTCTGATGGTACAAATGAGACCACGGTGGTCCACATAGATTCCATGAGCATATCCGGGGGTTATCTAGTGGAGTGGGACCTAGATCCGACGTGCATACCGTTTGGGGATGTGGAACTGGAGGAAGATGGAGGAGGGGTACTAATTCCACTTAGTGCCCGTTGTTCGGATGATATTACGGCCCCCAATGATCTGACAATTAGCACATGGAGTAGCGACGTAGACGTGATTGACACAACGTCATCTGGAAGTGACTTAATCCTGCAACCGGTGGCTAATGCCCATGGAACTGCTGAAGTTTACGTGGAAGTTGCAGATGAAAGAGGGAATCTGTGGATTGACTCATTTGTGGTGGACATCTCAGAAGTTCCAGATGAGCCGATTATCGAGGGATTACCGCTGACTGCTTACATAGAGCTTGGAGAAAGCATGCTAGTAGAAATGGAAATCTCTGATCCTGATACAGATATGCCATCCGTCATGTCTAGCAAGTCATGGGCGACCATTGATCAACAGGGCCACTTGACTTTGGCACCAGTAGCTGTTGGTACTCACATTGTTGAAATTACTGCCAGCGATGGCACAAATCAGATTTCGCAGGAAATTGAGGTAATTGTAACTGCCAAGCCTGATCTAATCGTAGAGTCGGTAGAGATTGTAGATGCTTCCACCTTAGGAACAGATTTCTCGGATGGGGAGGTAATCAGAATCACGGTATTTGTCAGGAACCAGGGGATGGGGGGTGCTGCAGGAGTTGATGTCAGGTGCCTAATTGACGATGTTTTTGTCGGCACTACGATTATCGATTATATCGACTCTGGGAGTCTCGGTGAAGCAGTTTGTGACGCTGCTGTATCGGGCCCCGGTACCCAATTGGTAAGGATTGTAGCGGACGGGACCGATTCAATTCATGAGACTAATGAAGACAATAACGAGAAAGTTGTCCATATTGATGTCTCGAAAAGAGACACCAATGGCGCTGTTGACTCCGGAGTTGACAGGAGCCCTGCCATAATCGTTGGCTCAGTTGGGTTAGTCGCTATTGCATTAACCGCTCTAAGGCTCGGCCCTGGACGGATTAGGAAACCCTATGACAAGCGTCGAAAATGACTCGCAATTTCACAATAATAGAGTCTCATCCGGCCGATAATCAACTATTTTCAGGGAATAGTTATACCATGAATGCAGCCGAATTTGTATGCCGCGATGGCTATATTGGGAGTGATTTCATGATGAAATTGAAGATTAGGCTCGAAACCGAAGAATGGGTCTACGAAGAGCACGAGATGGTTTGATCAGTCCTTTGACCATGTCTGGGGGTATGTCCCGGGGGCCATCAATACAGATTTTGGTATGGCTACCTCTCCAGATTGCATTTCCTGAAGAGAGTCGGTGTCAACAGTGAGTTCTGCGATTGCGACGGCCTCCCCCTTCAAACTTTGAATGACTATCGGAGAACCCGAAAGAATCCCTGATGATGCCATTGCAATTCCAGGCCTGGCCAACGAAGCTCCGTGAGAAACGGCTGCTGCGGCCCCATCCTTCACCACTACAGTTGGGAATGACACTAGTACCCTTTCTATAGGGGAAATCAGCTTCCTCACTGCCTTATCATCACCATGCTCCTTCCAGATGTGGACCGCATCAGTTAGTTGTTGCATAGTGCAGGCCATCGACGAGTCGAAGGTTCCGCTTTTTGTTCGATGTAATTCAATTAATTCACATGGGGCCCCTAACAACAATCCGATATCTCTGGCTAGTGTTCGGATGTAACTACCAGCCTCACACGAAATCTCAATGACGAACACCTTTGATTCCCCTCCCGAATCTAGTTTCTCTATTGAACCGAACCTTCGACTCCTTACTCTAACTTTGACTGCTGACTCCCTTGGAGGAACATTGTATGTTTTCCCGACCAATGATGAAAGGACCTGCGTGAGGGCCGATTCATCAACAGGAGTTGAGAATCTAAAGACACCTACATACGTTTTATCCCCTGAAAGAACGATGTCTGTCAACCTAGTTGCCTTTCCACACAGCAAGGTTAGCAGCCCGGTAGCAAACGGATCTAGGGTACCTCCATGACCTAGTCTCTTAATTCCTAGAAGTTCCCTAGTCCATGCTGCTAATTGATGGCTCGTCGGACCTCGTGGCTTGTTTACTAGAATTATTCCTGATTCCAGAAGTTCTTCGATAGTTCTGGAATGAGGGTCGCCACCGCTCTTTGAGTCTGTCACAGCATTCCCATCGAAAACCAGCATTTCATCCTCTGGCATTCTAAGCACCAATCCTTGAGTTGACCAATTTGAATACCCCTTCTGCATCCAAAGAATCTGCATCGACAATGAGGTCGTATGGCGTCATATCGTCTAGATCTATCCCATAGAGTGCCCTGTACCTCTGCATGTCATCCTCATTTCTCTGCCTTGATGTCGATAGTGCTGAGTTGAAGTCTAGGTTCTCCCTTTCCATTATCCTTCGTGCTCTTTCTTCGTCTGAGACCCTTACCCATACTCGCAAACAGTCAATTTCCATCGAATGTGCCCACCAGCCAATTAGTCTACTTTCCAATATCTCTGGACATTCCTCGGACAGCAATAGCCCCTTTAGCATTGTATCGAGTGACCTATCGACGTCCAGATCTTCTTTGCATAATCTGCTGAAGTCTTCAACAGATAGTCCCCTTCGGGAAGCCTCTGACCTGAAGACTTCCCCCCCATTGATTGATTTCCAACCCCTGACTTCAGCGATTTTCTCGACAAGGGTGGATGTGCCACTACCTGGCTTACCGCTGACGGTTAGCTTGGCCAGATTCTCACCTCCACTCATTTCGGCATACTTCGCATCTCAGCTTGCCCATCGAAGTTCTGGAAATCATCTCGGAACCGCAAGACGGGCATGTAGATCCGGTTTTCGGCGGAGCTACCTGTAGATTGCCCCCTTTCTTTCGGTCGTTTTTTGATGCTGTTTGGTTGCCTGTCTTCCTAGGCCCATCCCTTCTTCTCTGGGATCTCCTCGTCCTCGAGTCGGGACGTGCCTTCTTCTTGACCTCCTCGAGAAGGTGGAGAAGTGGTTCGGGTATTGGTTCAGCAGCAATAACCAATGGGTGAACCCGATATCGGTATATCTTGATGTGCCTGTCAATGATCCTTCCGAGAGGGGCACTCATGGTTATGTAAGAAGCGATCCAAGCAGGGAAAATCCACATCACCCTGTCATTTAGACTCCATGTTGGCGCCCAAGGAAGACTGACGTAACCGACCCTGAATTCTTCAACGGAAATTGCCATCCAGCTAAATATGGCAATAATGAACACGATTGTGAACATCATGGGCCTCATCATTTGGGCCTGCTGGGCCATTGATTCTGGCATTAGCTCCATCTGCAACTCCTGCATCTTGCTAACCCTTGCAGTATCCCTCTCTCTCTGCGCCTCCCTTAATTGGGAGCCTATTTGCTTTGATCTGTGGGCATGGTGGGCCTGCTTCAGAGGATCAGTGAACAAAGATCTGATTATCGTGTTGACGACCATGATGCTCGATCCTACGACGAAGACTGTTGGGACGAAGTATTCCGAATGGAATGGCAAGAGTGGCTCAATAACTGAGCCTGCACTATTGGAAAGTGAAATCCTGATGCTGTCAAACAGCATCAATGGAATCATTATTGCGAACATGACCAGCATGGGACCCATCATCGATGACATGGCCTGGGCCTGTGCGTCTCCCGGCTGAGGGGGCTGTGCCATGTATCTCCGCTCTCCATGGGAACAATCAACACTTCGGTGAAAAATTACTTGAGAAATTAATCAGGATTTGAATGAATACCCGCAAACGACACACAAGGAAGCTCCCAACTCGTTTTCAGTTCCACAAATGGGGCATCCGGAATCAGGCTCCGGGATTGGTATCTCTGGCAATGCCCCTGGTTTCTTCGCCTCGGCCCATTCTGGAAGATTTGGTTCATCGTCCACCTCGTCACCGAATGTCGCACCATGGTAATCTTGAGCATCTGAGACCTTGTACTCAGATTCTGGATCCCCTTGAATCTCATACTGGACGGTGATTCTCTCTCCCTTCTCTATTCTCCCGACCTTCCAAGTAATGTGAGTTCCCTCTCTTGCTGGCTCCTTGGTGTAAGAGGCATCCCTTTCCCCCCTGGTACTAGACTTTACATTGGAACTCTCAAGCGAGAATGTTCCGGGAACCACATCATGAAGGGCCAGATCATCAAGAGCACTGTCTGAGTTATTCTGGAAAACTAAGAGTATCTCATAACGTCCTTGGCCCCCTCCTGGATAGACTTCCTTCCCTGTTGTGAAACTCCTCCTTCTGTGAATGATGCTGATCTGGGGCGGTCTAATCACGGTCCTAGTTGCAACGGGTCCGAATCTCTCAGCACTGAAGTCAGCCCTTGCGGGAGCTGCGAGAGTACCATTTTCCTTTGATGGCTCAGAAGCATGAAGTGGGTATCTAATGACTAGCGTCTTGCCTGGCTGTAGACCCAATGGTGCCGAGGTACCCACAGTAATTCTTAGTGAGTGTCCGGGGCCGTCGGGTGAAATCATCTTCTCTTCCAACTGAATGCCATTGACCACCTCAACTCTGAATTGGTCTTCATTTAACTCTGATCCGCCCATCTCTATATTTATTGAATCGCTAGAAGGGGGGGAGAAAACCCCGGGTATATCGTCCATTAGCCTCATGACGTTTATTGTGGCCGATCCTTTGTTCTCAATAGTAATTGTAGCTTCCACGTCTGATCCAACGAATGACCTGATTCTCGATTTGTCAAATTTCTTCAGTATCTCAGCATCCAGAACAGTAAGTTTCTGTTCCTTCAGAGTCACTTCTCCCCTTGAAATTGCAGAGGCCCGTGGCAATATTGAATATGAGAGAGTCGGGAATGTGAATCTTGGCTGATCTTCCGATTTCACGGTCTTAACCATAGAATCCCAACTTCCCTCTGGAGGTAGGTCAACTCTCAAATCAGATGCATCCAGTATTGGTTCCTCCCTCCCGGCGAGAACCACTGTAATATCCGAAAGCGTGACTACGAATGACGATTTATTCTCAAATACGAATTTGCTATGCCAGATTCCGGGCCTGTCGTCTTCTTGAGGCGTTACGAAGGGAGCGGCCCGACTTCTTGCGGAGACCTTCTCGAAGTTTATTCTGGAAACTGTAGAGTCTGCCGAATATGTGGCAGTCGCTATTCCTGCTGGAATCTTCTCGATGTCACTGGTTAGGACGGTTGGAGTCAATTCCAAAGTCTGACTCTGACCCACGGCAAGTCTCCCCACTGTCCATGACAATGAAGACTCCTCGACACTATATTCAGGGCCCTCTGGGATCTCGAAATTACTAGGAAATGTACGAGTCACTTCCACACCAGTTAGTGGGACAGTAGAGGCATTCTCGACCTTGAGGACGACCTCGATCTCCTGCTTATCCTCAGAGAACACCAGAGAGAGGCTTGATTCCTGTTCCCTCTCTGATTCGGTATCGATCTTCTCGCTCAGTACGAGCATTCTGGGGCCATTTGCAAGATATGGTATTACTGTCTCTTCTGTAGCCTCTAATTCTCTGACTGTAACCATAGGGCCCCCAATGTCAGTAGACTCGAATTCGGACAGGGAGACAGATATGTCCCATGCCCTATCTTTGCGACTAGAGTTCCTAAGAATTAGTTCCCCTTCTATAGATTGACTCCTGATACTTCCATCTGGATTAAGTGTTGATTCTTCAACCTCGCTTAGAGTAGCGTGAAGTTTGTCGCCTGGAATTGAGTCGATCTCAGAGGCCGACCTCAGATGGTGCGGGGATGTGGATACTGGTTTGATTGGCAGTTCTTCTTCGCCAATCAGTTGGTCGAGTTCTGACTGGAACTCGGACTCATCCTCCCAGATATGGCCTTCATCGTCAGTCTCTTCATCGAGTGCCTCCAGGGCTGCGAGCGAGTCAGACAGGGACTCTTCTTCGCTTGCGGGGATTTCCAGGTCAAGTCCTGGAGGGGGCGGAGGGGGAGGGACGTCAAGCCCCGGTGGGGGCGGAGGGGGAGGGACGTCAAGCCCCGGTGGGGGCGGAGGGGAGTCGGGGCTTGGAGAGGGGAGGGGCTCGGATTCGCTGGCATCGCCAGATGTAACTTCTATTACATTTGACGAAGATGAAATTATCTCGTCAATTAGCTCCCTAGAGTTGTCTTGAACGGATATTGGTAATTCCTCTGAAGCAACTAGCTTTGATGATTCCTCCTCGTTGTCATCTTTCTCGAAGCCGGTAGGGGGTGGAGGGGGCATTGGGAAACCGGGAGGCAGGGGCGGTGGTTGTTCTGACATGGCTCTCCCCCTTCGAAGGTAGACCGAGACGTGGCAGCAGTTGGTATAACGGTTGCTTGTCCCCAATCTACTCAATTCTAGAGGAATCATCAAGTCCTTATGCCCTCGGGATTGGTAATGAGACCATGGATGGGACCGCGCCCCCAGTGTTATTCGTCGTCGGCACCGCAGGAGCCGGCAAGAGTTCTCTCGTCACCGCGTTCCAAAGATGGGCCAGATTTCTTGAAGTCGAAGCTCTGACGATTAATCTAGATCCGGGGGCAGAAAGAGTACACTATGACCCGGAGTTCGACGTAAGGGATCTGATTTCTCTCTCAGAGGTTATGGACGAGTATGATTTGGGTCCGAATGGTGCACAGATTCTTGCTGCTGACTTAGTGGCTGCCCAAGCCATCGACATCCATGAAGAATTAGACGGGTTGGCTGGCGACATCATGGTTATTGACACTCCGGGACAGGTCGAGCTTTTTGCATTTAGAGAGGCATCTAGCCATCTTGTGGAGGTCTTAGGACAGGGAAGGGCATGCTTGGCATTTCTCTTCGATCCTATGCTTTCACAGACACCTAGCGGTTTTGTTTCACAAATGCTTCTATCATCTATAGTGCACTTCAGACTCGGTCTGCCAACAGCCAACTTCCTTTCCAAGGCAGACTTACTGGAGCCTGAAGTTCTTGAGAAGATTGTGGAGTGGGGTGAGAATCTAGGGGCCCTCGAAGCGGCACTATACGCTGAGTCTGCGGATCAATCAATGGGCCATGGTGCTGGGAGTCAAAGAGCCGAGTTCGCAATTGGGCAATTGAGGATGATGCAACATGCCTCCATACAACCTGGCCTCATCCCATTGTCTAGTGAGGAAGAAGAGGGTTTGGCAGATGTCTTGACCTTCGTTCAGACGGTGTACGGGGCTATGGCAGATACAAGAGACGGTTTTGCGGGGGACATAGAGCATGAGCGACATTAAGCGAGATCTGCTATCCATAGACGACTTTGAAGATGAGTTATCCGACATTATTGAGTGGGCTATCAGGTACAAGAATGATGATGGCTTTGCAGATGATTTCAAGCCCCTTGATGGCATGTCCATTGGCTCGATATATGAAAAACCATCAACTAGGACCAGGGTTTCGTTTGAAGTGGGTGTCCGAAAGCTTGGTGGACAACCATTGACTCTTCTTTCCAATGACATCCAACTCGGCAAGAGTGAGTCTATAGCTGACACCGCAGCGGTTCTTTCCAGATTTCTTGATGGTATTACATACCGGTGCTTTGGGCATGCCGATGTGGCGGAATTGGCAAAACACGCGTCTGTACCTGTGATCAATGCACTTTCAGATATGCATCACCCTTGTCAAGCAGCTGCTGACTTGATGACCGTAACAGAACGTGGAGATTCGGTCAAGGGACATATTGCATGGGTTGGCGATGGCAACAATGTCCTCCACGATCTTATGCTGGCAGGAGTTTCCCTTGGGCATGATATCAAGTACGCCACTCCCAAGGGATATGAGCCCGATTCAGAAGTTGTGAGCAGGGCATCTTCAATTGCAGAGAGGACAGGTGCTAGCATAGTTGGTACGAATGACCCGATTGAGGCAGTTTCTGGTGCAGGAGTGGTATACACCGATGTTTTTGTTTCGATGGGCGAGGAGAATATAGATGGTAAATTTGCTGATTTCAATGGTTTCCAAGTCAATGAGGAGCTTGTTTCTCACGCTCACCCTGACTACCTATTCATGCACTGCCTTCCAGCACATAGGGGAGAGGAGGTGACTGATGGCGTTGTTGACTCCGCCAATAGCGTCGTCTTTGATCAGGCGGAGAATAGAATGTGGGCTCAAATGTCCCTATTGACCATGATGTGCAATAGGGCTGCTTGGGATACATACCTAGAGCTTAGTTAATCATCCTATAATGGAGCTGCAAAGGAATGCAGCTAAGCAGAGCATCATGGACCTCTTGAGAAGGCTAGAAGCGGCATTATCTTCGCCCATTAACAACTTTGATTTAACCATCATGAGGGAGATTACCGCAGGTATTGTGAATACGACATGTAGTGGTGGGAATACCTCCAGCGCAAAGGGCATTATCACGGCGGCCAAGGCGGCCAAGGATAGGACCCAGGAGGCGGTCCTAGCAGAATCAGCCCCCAGTCTCATAGCTAGGGTGTTTCTGCCCTCGTCTCCATCCATGTCCTCAATATCTTTTACAACCTCTCGAGAGGTATTGTAGAAGACGCCTACGAGGAATAACGCCCAAGCCCTTTGATTGTATGGCTGAAGAACTCCTGCGGCACCGAAAACTACCACCAGTCCAACGGATACGCTGATTGCAATGTTTCCGGGTAGTCCCCTGTCCTTCAATCTGAGGCTATTTGGGAACTCGTAGTTAGCAAGCAAGAATAGTGCTACCAGCCATATCAACAAGGAAGGGAGCCATTCGCCAAATTCATTCCCCATAGAATGCACGGTGAGCCACGCTAGAAACATGCAAACCGATGATGTTAGCATCATCATAGATGTTGCAATTTTAGCGTTTCTAAGGCTAATGGCCCCACTTGGCAGGGGCCTGTCTGGGCGGTTTACCCTATCTATGTCAAGATCGAATATGTCATTCAGAGCGTTCCATGATGCCATGAAGCAGAGGACCGAGGTGGCCTGTAACGCTGTGATTACTGCATAATCCCCAGAAGGAACCCCCCCAAGTGCGACAATAGCACCCAGAATGACCCCTACGACACCTGTGAAAGTATTGCCGATTCTGAAAAGAGTCAGCCATTCAGAACCGATGCCTGTGCCGCCCATGCACGTCTGTCGGGAGTCGGGGACTTGACTTATTCCCCATCAAGCGGCTTGGACAAGGGCTTCACTGGTACGCAGCCCCCATACGCAAACAGTGTACACACTGCCCCTGAACTGGCCCCTGACATGGCCCACTTTGTCGAATCTGGAGTCCTTCGCCATTATATTTCCAACCTGATTCATAGTGGCACCCCATCTGAAACGCTCATTCAGATGGTCGAAAATCTCGACCGTGTTGGCAGTGCCAGTCTCCTCGAGAAGATTCCTGACCTCCTCCCTCAGCCTTTTGGTCCGTGACATCAGGCCACCGCCTCAGCGATCACCACACTAGCAAGCATCCTTGATCTGAGTCCTTCCCAGGATGATGGGCTGACTTCTACAGGCGTGCAGAGTGGTGGTAGTGGCTCCCACAAGGGTTTGCCATTTTCTCTCCCGGAGCTGTTCACCAGCCCCGAGTCGTTCGTTCTTGTTTCCTCGGCAACAGTGGGTTTGAGGGAGGACAATGGAACTATCCTTGATGGCTCTGGCCTCATCCTGTAGAAAACCCCGTTACTCGTGTTTACTGCTCGGTTCATGATTCCCTGTCAGGACGTTTTGCATATGAATAAAGGCAACAGGCGAAAGATGAAAGTGAAAGTGAAATGATTGTGAATATGGAGTCAGCCACTGTTTTCAAATATGCGACGCTTGTGGCCGAGTCACACGCTCGTGTGGTGTAGTTCGGTCCATCATGTCGCCCTCTCGAGGCGACGACCCGGGTTCAAATCCCGGCACGAGCACCAATATGGCTCCAGTGAAGCAGTGTAGAACTTTTAATAGCCAAATCGATTTAGAGGATTTATGAGATTAATTGCAGTACTGATGATGCTCTTATTAGTTGCTTCAACGATGTCTGGATGCGCTGGTCAAGATTCTAGCGGAGGAGAAGGTGATTCGGAGTTACAATCGGAGATATCCAACCTGACTGCCGATCTAGATGAAGCAAACGAGCAGGTACTAGCACTTGATGCGACCCTGAGTGAAGCCGCTTCTCAGTTGAGCATGGCGGAAGACTCAATTTTAGAGTTGCAGGAGCAGCTCGAAATTTCCGATAGCCTCAGGGAGTCACTCGAATCCCAGCTATCTGATGCGCAGGAACAACTGAATTCCACTGATCCTTCTGACCAGTCAACTATTGATTACCTACAGGGCGAAATATCCAACCTCACAGCAGAGCTTGCAAATGCGGACTACCAGATTTCGAGCCTCGAGGAGATGATGTCCATAAAGAACGATGAGATACATTCCTTGGAGACTATGATCACCGCCCTCCAAAGCACGATGGGTGCCCTTACTTACGAAATCAAGGAGCGAATTGACTCATGCCCGCAAGACAACCCTGGGGTAGAGATGGCAGTCGGATACGATGATGGGGCGGGAGCGGCCTCTCCCGGTGACGGCAGAGTGAACTACGATGAGGTCCAATTCACAGTGGGCGAGTGCCCCGGAGATAGTGGCATGGTATCAGGCGTACAGGCTGGCGATAGTCGTGATTGGGGGCCTGCCCTATTCGTAGAGATGGGAGGGGTGCTATACTTCTCCGCTGATGATGGGGTACATGGTTGGGAGTTATGGCGTAGTGATGGGTCCGTTGGTGGCACATACATGGTCAAAGACGTACGGGAAGAAGAGTGCACTCCAGCCACTGATCCAGAGACGGGGGAAGAGACTGAAAATTGTGAAAATTATGGGAGCATACATCAAATGTGCTGGCCTGATCCTACTGAGTGTTTTGTTCCGGAAATTGTGGCTGGGAACAATAAAATATTCTTCACTGCTTTTGACTCTAACCCGGGTGTAAATTTCCCACATGTGTTCATCAGTGACGGGACCGAGGATGGGACATACCGAATCAGGGACCAGTGGATTGGTTGGGACTACAATCATCCAGATTCTGATTTTGACTACTCCGGACCCAGTAACCTGATGGTGATACCGTCTAACGGTTTCACTCCGGACAGACTACTCTACACAATCGTTCAGGCGATCTGCGTGGGAGACTATTGCAATCAGGCATTCGATCCTGCTTCTGGAGAGGAGCTTTGGATAACAGACGGCACTGATGTCGGCACGTACATGCTAGTGAACATGGTTCCGGAGGACAAATCTTGGAACAACGGTGATTATTGCTGCATGGACGACAAGGGGGGCATTCCCAGGGACCTGATAATGAAGGGCAATACAATCTGGTTCACAGCTCGAACCGATAGTTACGGAAGGGAGCTTTATCGATATGGGATGAATGTCGGAGGTGGTCTTTTCCTGGTCAAGGACATCAATGAGGGCACCAGTGGGAGCAATCCGATGCATCTGACATCGGTGGGCCAGGGAGTGTACCTATCGGCAGATAATGGCACAAATGGCCAAGAGCTCCACTACAGCCTTGGGAACACATTCAACACCGTTGTTGTGAAAGACATAAACCCAGGTACAAACGGAAGTAGCCCTCAGGAGTTGACCAAGCTTGGCAGCAATCTCTTCTTTACAGCTGATGATGGGGAGAATGGCCGGGAGCTATGGGTTTCGGACAGTACCGAGGATGGGACATTCATGGTCAAGGACATCAACACCAACGGCTCTAGCTCTCCCAACTGGCTTAGGGTAATGGACGGAACCCTCTACTTCATGGCATACACAGAGGATCATGGCAGGGAGCTCTGGAGGAGTGATGGAACGACTGATGGGACTTACATGTTGATGGACATAAACCCCGGAAGCAACGACAGCTTCCACTGGACTCCTGACGTCTTCCACGAAGAGCTAGTGATAGTCCATGGCGATAGACTGTATTTCACAGCCGACGACGGGGGGCAGCATGGGACCGAATTGTGGAGGACTAATGGGACCACAAATGGAACTGAGCTAGTGATAGACATCGTTCCAGGCAGTGACAGCAGTTGGCCCAATCGGTACTTCAGCTTCGACGACAAGTTGTACTTCACCTCATACAGTGAGGAAAGAGGGCGACAGTTGTGGTTCTACTGGGACAATCCCGGCCCCATAATTGGGTGAAAATAGAGGTCCTTAATCGGTCATAACGGTCTTAAGCACTCCTTC
>PVBE010652365.1_pt1 | contig 51262 bp, 46 predicted proteins | sample 1631181 | NCBI WGS metagenome assembly PVBE01 (sample SAMN08397723, study PRJNA350692) | Marine metagenome, whole genome shotgun sequencing project. | isolation source: water | place: Pacific Ocean | collected 2012-04
ACCAGCTTGGGCGTCGCCGGCTACATGCCCCTTGCCACCTCCCCAGATCACCTTTCCGTCGGAGGTCCTCCATGGCTGGTTGCTCCATTTGAGGCACGACCTGCAAATGTCCGGCTCATTGACCGGATCCTCGTACGCGTTGTCGATTCTGCGTCTGAGATCCGTGTACCCGTCGCTGGCCCATATCTCTTCAAGCGTATTGTCGCGAGTATTCCCTACGACGTTCTCTCCCTCTAGGTCGTAGCAACATGGCACCACGTCGCCGTTCCAATAAACGAAGATCGCTCGATAGATATCCGTACAGGGTTTGACATGCATTTGACGACGAAAATCGGGATTGCGCGGTACCAACTCCGAGTCAGTAACTGCATACATTTTCACAAAGAAGTTAATGCCTATTCTCTCTGCCATTTCTCTCGCTGTGCTGATCTCGTGCTCGTTGTTCCGTAGAGCGATCATCTGCCACTCCAGGCGGATCGGCGAGTTTCTAGCCCTCGCAAGTTCGACCATCATTGCCATATTGCCGTACACCCGCTCAAACTTCCCACCCACCCTGTTTACTCCATAGGTCTCCTGCGAAGCACCGTCCACGGAAAAACGAAGCATGTCAAGGCCGGCATCTAGAATACGCTCGCCCAGCCGCCTAGTGAGGGGCAACCCGTTCGTGAACACCTGAACGTACATCTCACGCTGTTTGGCCAGCTTCACCATCTCGGGGAACTGCTTGTGAAGCAGTGATTCTCCCTGAAAGTGGAGCTGTAACTTGTCGATTCCGAAGGCGGCAGCATCCCCTAGCATCTTCTGATACAGATCCATCTCCATGAAGCCAGACGCTCGCCCAAGCGAATCGTGCTCGGTGGAAGGAAGGGAGTTTTGCTGCCCCACTAGGCAGAAAGGGCAGTTCAGGTTACATCGGTTCGTGAGCTCCACTGACAACGTGGCAGGACGTCGCCCTGCTCGCACTCGCCTGGCCATGCGCAGAATTCTGTGCCTGAGGTCACCCATTCTCGACAGTCCCCTTCTCGAGGTTCCCCCTATACTGATTTCGACTCGATCACCTTCTTGATCAGCGTCGCGTAGGCCTGAACGGCTATCGTTGCGGTGAACCGTTCCGCGCGTGCCAATGAACGTCTCCTGAGCCCTTCTTGGTGTTCCAGTACCTGCCTGACACCTGCGCAAACCGACGCGGTCAGCGGCACGCCAGCTTCGCCCATTAACTCCGAGGTCCCACCACTGTCGTCGTAAAGGACCGGCAATCCACAGGCGATTGCCTCCAGCACGGTATTCGGGCACGGATCTAGCTGGGAGGGAAAGAACAGAAAATCGCATCCCCGCATAATAGCGGCGATTTCCCGACGCCCCTTCGGTCCGAGCACACTCACCTTTTGAGTGTCGAGAAAGCCTAGCTCCGACTCCGCATGCCGGCCGACGAGGTACACTCGCGCCTCCGGCCCGAGACAACACGCTAGTTCGAGAATGCGATCGAGCCTCTTGCTCTTCCCAATGGACCACGAAACATGAAGGATCCTCGGCGCGCCAGTGAGCATCGCCTTCGGCCCATCCGGGCGGAAGATCCGCTGATCCACGCCGTTGTAGATCACGACCTCCTGCGGAGCCGAGCATATCGGTCCCATATTCCCTTTCACAAAGCGACTCTGAAACACCGTGACATCGGCCAACGCGTTCAAACAGGCAATTCGATCGTGTTTTCGCCCACGCTCGCCGACTTCGTCGGGATCGCGGCGCTCGTCGATTCGGTGCACGATCTTCACGCCACGACGCCTACACCGCGTCAGTTTCCGTACGCTCCCGAAGTGAGCAAAGACCACAACGCAATCGCATCGGCCCGGCGGGCCAAACGACACGTCGACTCCGTACCTCGGAAGCCCCTCCGCCAGCACCCGCGCGAAGCTCCGACTCCCCCCTCCCCCTCCAGCAAACGGGTTCAGCGTCAAAGCCACTCGTGGCCGGCGCGACATCCCCCCTATATCCACGCCTCCGCGACGAGTCCACCGCCTAAACCACATCACGCGCTCGAGAGCTCACTTCCCCTGCTACCTCGCGCTCGCGCGACGACCATTCTGACTCAGTTCGCCTTGCCCACTTCATAGACACTATCGGCCTTCTCAATACTGCGAAGCCTGTGCGCTATGATCACCATGGTCTTCTCTTTGCTCACCTCGTCCATCGCCTCTTGAACCTGCCTCTCTGACTCATCGTCCAGAGCGCTCGTCGCCTCATCAAAAATAATGATATCCGGATTCCGGACCAGGGTCCTCGCTATAGCGATTCTTTGCCTTTCGCCTCCCGACAGCTTTAGCCCCCTGTCCCCGATTCTCGTATCATATCCCTGCGGCAATTCCTTGATGAAGTCGTGGGCATGAGCGACCTTAGCGGCACTGATTATCGCCTCCTCCGTTGCCGCTACGTTGCCCAGCGCGATATTGTCCCTAACACTCATATTGAACAATATGATTTCCTGGCTAACATAACCTGTCTTCTTTCTCCAGCTCGCAAGATTCCACTCAGGCAACCTCCGGCCGTTAATCAGTATCTCTCCTGATTGCGGCTGATAGAGACCGATGAGCAGGTTGGCGATGGTCGACTTGCCGCTTCCTGATGGACCCACAAGTGCCGTCGTTTGCCCGCGCGCGATTCTCATGTTCCAGTCAACCAGTACAGGCTCGCCCTCTGTATATGCGAATGACACGTTCTTGAGGACCACATCGTCCATTAACTCACCGACGTCCTCTCCAGTGGACTTGTCTTCCTGTGGTATTAACTCCCCAGCATATTTGTACACTAGAGATGCGGACGGCAACGTGGATAGTATTCTCAACCTCAATTCAGCCAATCCCGCAACATAACCTATCATTCTTTGCGCTATCAGCACGACAACCGCCAGCGTGGGCAACACAGACAATAAAGCGACATCTGTACGAGCGTTCAAATAGAGCACTCCTCCAACTGCCACAACGGCAACTACTAGTTCACCTACGGCCCCAGGCAGGGCCTTAACTGTACGTAGCCGCACTTCTATTTTGTATTGTTCCGATGCTGCCTTAACAAGTTTCGCCAAGAACCAACTGCCTGCGCCGAGAACTTTGATCTGAGGGACAGCACCGAGAGATTCCGTTACATCGGCAGACATTCTCTGTCGGAGCGTCACCCTCTCGCTACCTGTCCTTCGGATATAGTTGCTTAGAACATAGTGTGTAAAGACCCCAAGGCCGATAGCCACCATAGACATGACCAATGTGACCTGAAATTGAACCGAAGCGAGCGTTACATAGAGCGCAATCAACAGGACGATCTTCGTTAGAAACTCTATGATGCCAAACAGGCATGTGGCAGCGATCTGCGTTTCGCCTAGGATAATATTGACCAATTCTCCATGTCGCTTGCTCAAGATAAAGGCATATTCTGCATTAAGACAACTCGGGTATATTCTCGTCATCCATTCAAACCTTAGTTTCCATATGAGCTTTCCGGAAAAGAACAACGTGGCCAGTTTTAGGCTGGCTTTCAGGAACATCAGTGTCAAGAACGAAGCGCACAGAGCCGGCAACAAGGACTCCCCGGGCAACATAGACATCAGCGGAGATAGAAACTGTCCTAACCTGCCCTTCAAGTCGCCTTCAATGATGATTTGCACAATCGGCAGCACCATCATAATTCCAACACTTTCCATGACAGCCGACATGAGTATGAGGCTAAATACTAGAAGGACGCTCTTCCTCCTCGTCGCCAATACTTGACAGAGGACTCTTGTCCGCTTCGAAGTGATTGCCATAGTCGTATTACAGAACGCTCTTCGGCTCGCTTACGTGAGTGACTTGGTTGGGTTCTGCACATCAACGACGTGCCCTACCACACTGTACTTGGCTTCGAACCCGCGCCGCTTGAAGAACTTGATAGCAGTTTGGTTGGAGCGGCGAACGCCGACGCCAACACGCTCTATCCCGGCTGCCTGTGCGAATGTGATCACGCGATCGAGCAGGACGTCCGCGACTCCCGTGCCTCGATAATCGCTCGCCACACCGATTTGGTAGATATACGCGAATTTGCTGTCTCGCGTTCCCTGCGGTTCGTTCTCCAGGGAGACAAACCCAATTGTCCTGCCCGCACTTTCTGCAAAAAGATAGCCTTCTGGATTGAAGGAGCCACGCTTCTCGAGACCTTCGATGAACGGTCTAGCGATCTTGGAACCCAGGTAGCCGAGGAAGTCATTGTAGGCCTTGACGTAGTTGTCCTCATCTTGGCCAGTACGGAAAGAACGTACTCTCGTATTCGCTGGCAGCACACGCACCGCCGGCCGGATGCGTCGAACGTCACAGAGCAGCTTGACGTTGTCATAGTACGTTGGACTCGGAGCAATGCTCCTTACAAAGCTACAGGACGCGGACAAGTACGACGCCACGATCGCCAGGTGCCTGGGCGCGTGTGCAGCCAGCGAACTCACGAAGACCTGCAAATCGGACTTTTGCAGCGGCTTCAGCGGCGTCAGGAATCGGACTAGCGGGTAGTCAAGACCTGGCAACTCAAGCGAGGAGTCAAGTACGAAGAACAGCCGGGGGGTCTCGAGAGACGGCAAGACGCGGCACCGATCGAGCTGTTGCTTGAGGAATCCCACCGAAACGCGGCTCGGGAACCCTGTAGCCCGGATAGTTCTATGGTGAGTCGCAGCGACCGCCTCAAGGACTTCGACCATATTCGCGGTTCTCGATTCAGACGCCGACATGTCTCAATCTACTTCATTCGTCGCTGCGGCCGGTGCGTACAGAGTGACGAAACGCCTCCGGGTGCTATATCAAGAAGGTGTATGGCCACTCGATACAGGCACTCGAAGGCGTCACTATGAGTGAATCCCAAGATACGCTGTCTCGGCTCGATTTCAACCGGTCTGTGGAATCGGGGGAGGGGCTGCCGCTGGCGTGATTGATGGGCTGACTCGCCACCGACCGGAGGTACCGTGGCTCGGCGCCGATCTCGCTGCCGGCAACGATCGTAGCATTGATGCCGATCGAGGCTCTTTTACGCACGATGGTGAGGAAGACAGAGGTCGACCCAGAGCAAGCCGTGCTCATCGGACCCACCACGTACGACGACATCTGCGGCGGAAGCTCCTGAGCCACAACATCTTGGGGGCGGAGGAGCTAAGTGGATTGGGCCTCCCCCGATTTCCCGGACACCTTTTGAAGCCCGATAATGGGTTCGGAGGTGATGAATGGGGTCACGATGGCGGTACAGTCGCGAGGACAAGATTGAGGCGGTGAGGATGGTGACGCAGCTTGGTCATCCGGTGTCTGAGGTGGCCCGGGATCTGGGCATTGGCCGCGGCATGCTGACCAAATGGCGCAAACAGCTCCAGGAGCAGGGCGTCACGGCGTTTCCAGGAGTGGGGACACCGCCCGACGATGACCAGGACGCGCAACAGCTACGGCGGGACCTGCGGCGAGTACGGCAGGAGCGCGACATTCTAAAAAAAGCGTTGGCGATCGTCTCGGAACGCCCGCGATGAAGTACCCGATCATCAAGCAACTGTCGGGCGAGTTCCCGGTGCGGCGGTTGTGCAAGATGCTCGAGGTGTCTCGCGGCGGTTACTACCAGTGGCGAGGACGGGCACCGAGCCCGAGAGCGTGACAAGATCGCCATCTACGTGTGCAGATCCGAGCTGCGTTCCGGGAGAGTCGCGACCGGTACGGAAGTCCGCGCATCCACAAACAGCTCCGGCAACGAGGGATCCGCTGCTCTCGCAAGCGGGTAGCTCGGCTGATGCGCCAGGAAGGACTTCGAGCTCGCCAACTCCGTCGGTTCCGGGTGACAACACGATCCACGCCTGGGCGGCCGGCGGCGCCCAACGTGCTGGCACGGCGCTTCACGGTGGATGCCGTGGACAGCGTCTGGGTGGCCGACCTGACATACCTGTGGACGCAGGAAGGATGGCCATACTTGGCCGTGCTGATGGATCTGTGCTCGCGACGGATCATCGGCTGGTCGGTGAGCGAGACGATGACGGACGATCTGACGCTGGCGGTCCTGGATCAGGCCTTGGAGCAACGCCGTCCCGGTTCCGGACTGCTCCATCACAGTGACCGCGGCAGCCAGTACAGCAGCGACGATTACCTAGACAAGCTGCGTGAGCGTGGCTTCACCATCAGCATGAGCAGGAAAGGAGACTGCTGGGATAACGCCCCGATGGAAAGCTTCTTCTCTACCCTGAAGTTCGAACTCGGTGGCTGCTTCAGTTCAGTAGAGTCCGCCGACGTGGTGTATGAAGCTCGGCCCGGCGACTACGACAATGGATCTTAACTAAGTGTCCGGGAAAGTGGGGCAAGGTCAGATATCCCCCTTTTCCACAAAACTCGGTCCACATCCGGTCGATATGGTACTTTCGACGGAATCTAACTTGTCAGGTTCTCGCGCGGAGGGGCGAGCGATGTCTCAAGTAGAAATGGAAAGGCATCCAAGCAGGTTTCGCTGGCTACGGTGGATCGCGCCTCGGCTCGGCCTTAGTTTGCTAGGCGTTTTGTTTGCCGTGGTGCTCTTTGAGGGGTTTATTCGAGCAGCTTGGGCCTTCGCTGGTAGAGGGGGATCGAGCCACAATATCGACTCGTACTGCACCCCGACCGAAGTTGTTTCCCTAAGACCCGGCGAGAATTTCACCGGGTTTTATCAATTTGATGAGTTGCTAGCACGACGCTGGGTTCCTGGTGCGCGTGGCATACGCAATCATGATGAGGAAGGCACTCCAGTCGTTTATGAAGCAAATGAACATGGTTGGCGGGACATATCCCACACCCAAGAAAAACCGCCGGGGACGTTTCGTATTGCCGTCATTGGGGATTCCTTCGGTGTGGCTCACGGCCGTCCTTTGAATGAGGCGATTGCCCGCCAGCTCGAGGCATGGCTCAACAACGCGCAGCGATTGGATCAACACATCGAAGTGGTTAATTTGAGCATGGCTGGTAATACGCCCGTCGAGTACAGTTTGATCCTGCGCCACGAAGCGCCACGCTTCGATCCGGACTTGATCGTGATCTTGCTGTTTACCTACAACGACGTGCGTGCAGACTTGCCCGGCAAGACAACAGTTGTGGATGGCCACATCCGTTACACCCAGGAGCATCTTGACTACTATCGTCAACTGTACACCGCATCAATCAGCGGGCCGGGGGCAGGGCTGACCTGGGATGAGTTGGAAGCGGCCCGCGATGAAGGCCGGTTGATTGTCGCCGAGGAAACAGAAGATGGCGTTCGCAGTTATCAAGTTCGTCTGGCTGAACCCATCGATGTGCCGCCCGGTCAGGAGTTTCCTTGTTTCCTGGATCGAAATCTTCGCAGCTACACGTTCCTAAAGGTCAAAATGAGGAACGTGGTCGAGGGGCGTGCAGTGAACGGGGTCATCGCGACAGGAATGGCAACCTACCAAGCTTCGCCAGATGAAGCGACGGCGGCGGCGTGGCAACTATACGAGGATCTGCTGGTTCAAATGGCCGACGACGCCGCTGCTCAGGCCACGCCCATTGCTTTTGTTACGTTGGCGAATGGTGACCAGGTGTATCCGGAGTTGTTCGCCAATGGTCTGGCGACTTTGTGGTACTCGCCTGACAACTATGACGCTAATTACCCCATCGACCGCACCGAGGCGCTTTGCGAACAGCATGACATGATCTGCTGGTGGCTCTTGCCCGCTTTTCGAGATGCCGCGGCCAACTCAGATGAGCAGCTTTTCGGAGGGTATGATCCGCAATCCTTTGTACGGACGTACTGGTGGGGCCACTATACGGCGTTTGGTGACGCCCTTGCTGCCAGGACTATTGGCGGGCACATCCTTGAACAGGACTGGATTGCTCCTCAGCCCTGACCGCATTTCAGAGGCTGGAATACACTCTGGGTCGGTAACGTAGAGATCACACGAATAAGACCGATCAACGCCGGTGCGAAGATGGGTGGACCCGGCAGGTTCCACAGCCCCGGCCGGCCGTGGTGGTCGGAGACTTGATCGGAGCGCAGCGACGGGCCTCATGAGTTAGCTCTTGCTCTGGAGTTGGGAGGCACGGAGTTCGCGCATGGAGCGGCCCGTGAGCTCGAGCTTGTGGGCGGCGTGGAAGGCGCTTGAGCAGCCGGAAATACGAGCCATCACCTCGGGCGATGGCCAGATCCTACGGTAGCTGGGAGGCGCGGACGTAGTAGGCGGTAAAGCCGGAGCGACAGGGCCTTGTTGGCGATCGAAGCAACCCAGTGGTCTCGTCGATCATCGACAGCAGCTCTGCGCTTCCTTTCTAAGTCCATCGCTATCGACCTAGCGATCACGGGCGGCGTACGTCGGGTGATCCTGCCGCAGATCTTTATAGATCGACAGTTCGCGTTCCACCGTCAAATCGAGAGTGTGATTCTGTCGAACGTAGCGAGCAGCCTCGCGACCTAGTCGAGCGCACAGTTCCGGTCGTGCACTAAGCCGATCGATGGCACGGCTCAGTGATGCACGATCTCGTTGAACGAGGAGCCCGTTGACTTCGTGCTCTATCATTGCGCTTATGCTGGGAATGTCAGATCCGATAACGCCCATACCACAGGACATTGCCTCCAAGAGAGCCTTGGGGGATCCCTCATAGTGTGAACACAAGACGAACATGCGGGCCTGTGCCATGCGCATACGAATTTGTTCGTTGTCCAGCCGACCGGCGAAGTCGATCTCGACGTTCAAAGTACGGCCAAGTTGTTCCAGTTCATCCCGAAGCTCCCCGTCACCAACAATTTCGAGCTCCAGGGGCTTGCCTTCCATCGCCCCTATGAGTGTTTCGAGGTTCTTTTGTCTGACGAGCCGGCCGACTGTGAGCACACGGCGCGATTCCGATGATATTGGGCATTGAGAGAACAGACGCGTTTCGACGTAATTGCGTATCACCTTCAAGCGGGGATCACGAGAATCCAATCCAAAGTAGTCGGTCGCCCACCGTCGATCACACTCATTGCTCCAAACGACCACATCAGCCAGGCGATACGCACACCAACTTAGACCGCAGCTGAAGATCCTGTCGCGTCGTCGCGCACGTTCGGCTTGGAGGTGACGAGTATGCTCAAAGCCGGTCCGGAGGATCCATTTCTTGCGGGAGAAGATCTTGCACACCATACCCGCCCAGCAACCCCACATTTGATTAGTCTTGACGAAATCTGCGCCGCGGACGATCTTCCGAAACCAGAAGGGAGCAAGCCAAGAAAGAAAGAACCGAATCCATCGATTGGTTGGACCCTTTGCGAACAGAGGATGCACTCGAATGGAAGGCCCTAGACAGGCGGTGTACCGTAGGTCGGTGTTGTCACCGTAGGTGATCAGATCCGTCTCTACCCCTTTCTCCGCAAGCCGTCTATACAAGGCAAGTTCCCGGACCAGCATACCCGCCTTGTCCCATTTCGCGAGGGACATTTCAAAAGTCGAGAACACTACTAGGCGCATCGGCTACGTGCGGAAGCCGCCCCAGACACATACGAGACAGTGCGTCGAAATCCTCACGGCGCAGTAGTCGCACGACTGCTTCCATTCTGTGTGGACAGGATGTGGTGTCCGGTCGAGAAAACCGGATGCGCCGGTGACCAGGAGTCTCACCAGGATACTCCCGCTCCGATGACACAGCAGAACTGGATGCGCTCGCAGTGCACGGTCAGATACCGTGGGAGTTCCGTTTCCGCTGTGTGTCCCGCTCTTTCCAGGCTGCTGCCAGCGCTCCGGGCCGCCACATCACGGCTAGACCGGCAGCCGCGAGGCCCGCGCGGATGGTCCATCCGACGACCTCAACGCGGACGCCAAACACGCCCAGCAGAGCGGCATGCGTGACCACGGCCAGGACGATCACCCACCCGACGAGGCGAACGCGCAATCGAAGATCGAGGCTGAGCATCGAGTTCAGCAGGCGTCGCAGTCCACTCCCGTGCCACGCTGTGATTGGTGCGTCAATCACGGACGACAGCCCGGCTATGAGTCGGCTCTTGGCAGCGAGCGCGACAAGATGCTCTGTGCTGCGGAGCTCTTGCTCAGCTGACCATTCACCGCCGAGCCCCACGATGATCCCCTCCCGAGCTCGGCGAAGCCGGCGGTTGGTAGCGGCGGCTTCCGCACAAACCACGCTACCCGCCGCAACACGCCGAACGGCGCCTACCACAGCACTAGATTCCGTCGCGCGCCTGGGGACGGACACGGACCTGTCGCTCATCGCGCCGCACTGACCTTCTGGTCGCTGAGCTCCATGTCGAGAATCGACCCCGTCATGGCTCCCGATATGCTCTCGAACGTGAACTCCAAGCCGACCTTGACTGCCCGATCTCTGTAACTCCATCCAGATAGCGTGAACACCACGGGAACGCGGACCGTCCCGGTGAAGGAGAACATGGACTCCTCAATCTGGAAACGTCTTCCTTCAAGGCCTTGCATGTTCGCCAAGGCCGTCACCATCTGCTGGTCCCGCCCAATTTCCATCAACACGGCTCGATCCGCATCCGCGAGCGACACGGATCCGCTCACGTCGACGTCGCCCACATTCACGACATCGAGAACCTCCTGTCCGGCGACGAAGCGGACCCGTACGGTGGCGACCGCGGTCCTGACCGATGGGAACACGGCCGGCGCACCGGCCGGACGCAACTCGTCGATCAGGAACTTGACCTGGGTAGAACGGCGAGGCACGGGCAAATACATCGTAGCGTTCCGATCCAGAACAGTGTTATCGACCAGGCAGTCCTCGCTGGTCGTGATGACACAGCTCATCCGGACGATGGCCCGTACTCGCAGCTCGCCATCCGCAGGCGTCCAGAGTGCGCTTCCACCCATCCGAATGCGCCGCATGCCAGGCTCCGAAGTGCGCACAGCCAGCACCTCGGCAAACGGTTCGTCCCTCCAGCGCTCGAACTTCGAGCCAACCTGGACGAGCCGTAGATCATCCTTCCCCAGCCCGAAGAACTCACCGACTACTTGGACGTCCGTTCGAGCCGCGCCCGCTGCGGGAAGCACTTCACCAACCACGAATCTGATCTGATCGGGGCGCTCGTCATCACCCTCGTCGATCGGCACAGGTAGCCTGATCGTCGCGTTCTGCGCCAGGACGGTATCACCGACCCTGCAGTCTCCGTTCGTCACAACGAAACAGCTCACCCGAACAACGGCCGGCACCTGCACCTCCCCCGGCACGGGCGCCATGACGAATGCACCTCCGACTCTCACGCGCTGTACACGGGCCTCGGGCGCGCGCACCGCGAGCACCTCCGCGGCCGGCTCGTGCCCCCGGCGCTGGAGCTTCAGCCCGACACGGATCAGCCCCACATCGTCGTTCTCGAGACCGATGAATTCGCCAACCGCACGCACATCGAGGCGCAGCTGTGGAGGCGGTGCGACGACGGTCAGCGCGGGTGCGACAACGGTCAGCGCGCCCGGCATCCGAACGAGCTCACGAGCCTGATCGAACAGCACGAGATCGTAGCTTCCGGGCGGCAGCTCAGGCACCTTGACCTCGGCGAAGGTCGGGCTCTGGACGAGAAAACCTTTCGACTCGAGCGTTCCGAACCGAGCGAGCAGGAACGGCCGGAGATCCTCACCGGTGAGCTGGAGCGTGGCGAGTTCTCCCTGTGTAACCTGGGTGGGCTGAATTGAAGTGATTCTCGGCACCGGAACTCGAAACAGCAGAAAGGCTCCGTACGCTAACGGGATCAATCCCAGAGCTACAACCAGAACGACAGCGTCAATCAGGTTGAGCTTGCCGAACAGCCGACCGTGATCGTCGATTACAGGCACGGAATCCTCACTGCGAGCTGGGCTGCGCGGAGGTCGCCCGGGACATCCACGCCGATGCCGTTGCTACCGCTCCAAGCGCACTCAGCCACACGACAAAAGGCACGATAGTGTCTCGGTGGCGAACCATAGTTCCAACGTTGCCGCTGCTGAGTGCGATCACTGCCCCCCCGGCCGCCGTCACTCCCAATAGCAGGCAGGTCACGAGCGGATCACGTCTCATTCCGGCAACAATGCCGATCGCTGCCAGAACAACCAGCATGTACCAGACGACCTGTTGCAGGAGGAAGACCAGCTCGGAGGCCGACTTGACTTGCCAGGGCAATGGAACGATCAACAAGCTTACGAGCGCTCGAACCACGAACCGGAGTCCTTCGCCCGGCGTCATGTTGTCCGCGGTCTCCTTAGTAGGTTCGGAATACAACTGCGGGTCGAGCAACTTGTAATGGTTCCCCTCTGTCCTCACGTGCCCGAGGTGCTGGACGGCGAATGTCCCGAGCTGCGACATCATCCGGGCTTGCACGTCGGCGTGGCCGAGCATTCGGTAACCCGCGTAGGGCACCAGGGTCAAGCTCAAGACCACAAGCGAGATCCGGCGAAGAATCACACTTCCGGCGACTCCAACCCCCGCCCCCAGAGATAGCACAAGCGTCCCTCCGACTCTGACGGCGCTGCTCGAGGTCACCGAGCCCGCCAACAAGAGTAGCGCAACGACGCGCTTCACGATCCCGTCAGCGCGTCCGAGTGCGACGGTCGCAACCACCGCCGTGGCGGCGATCAGGAGGGCCAGCGACTCCTTCATCGCCGCGACGGACCAGAGGAACGGGGTAGGCAGGAAGAGTAGCAGCCCAAGCCCCAGCAGCGCGGATGGGCGGCCGTATGCAGACCTGACCATCCGGTACAAGAGAATCACCGCCGCCAGGAACAAGGCGATGTTGAAGACATGTGTCGCGTACGGTGCCTCGCCCAGCCAGTATTGAAGGTAGGCCAATACATACAAGTAGGCAGTCCATCCGTAGATTCGTGCGAACGCCTCCTCGAAGTAATCCTGCGGCACCGGGACGCCGAGCCAGACGTTGCGAATCCACAGCGCGCGTTGTTTCAGGTAAACACCGTCACCGTCCCAGAAGAAGCTGGTCACTTGATGCGGGTCGCTTGCGAGGAAAAGCGCAGCCACCGTGAGCAATCGTAACGCGACCGCAGCCGCCAACAGACCCCAGACCCATCTGCGCTCGCGGGCCGTCAGACCACAGCCCGCCCAGACGAAGAGCCCGATGATCGCCGCCAGGGCCCAGAGCGTGAGAGGTGACGCGGCATACGCCACGCCAAGGGCGACGCCGGCGACCGTGGCCCAGGCCAGCGGCGCACCGCTGCCCGCCGATGTCGCGTCAGACGCCAAGGCGATCACCGGCATGGCGAACTGCCGTTGCGAGACCGCGCCGCCGCCCCGCCGTCAATCCGATGAGTTCCAGGAAGCGCAAGGTGCTCGCGATGGTGCCCTGGGACGAGGACTGCAGCAGCTCACGACAGGCGCGAGCCTCTGCCTCGTCAGTCGCGGATAACCACCCCCACACCAGACCCTGTCTGTGCCCACGAGACACAAATCGCTCCAGCCGACGCACAAACACAGAGTCGTCTGGATGACGCTTCTCGTACTCTACGCAGTAGTCGAGGAGCACACGGGTGCGCAGAGGGATGCTCTGGCTCCAGGCCATGCTCGAGAAGTTCGCTCCGTGAGCCCGCCAGGAGAAGAGTGTGTCGGCCAATACCGCGACATCCCATTTCTCGGCCAGCCGCATCAGGATGGTGAAGTCACCCCAGTGAATCGGGAGCTTCTCGTCAAAGCCGCGTGCCTCGATGGCTTCGCGTCGAAACACGAGCCCCGGCGTCGGCAAATCGCCCCGCCCCCGGCGGCACAGGCGCTCGATGAAATACCTGCCACTCCAGGTTCCGGTCTTGCTGACGAATCGCTTGCGCGCGATCGTGCGCCCCGCTCTGTCGATCACGTCATAGTTGCCGCCGGCAAAAGCGGCGCGGGGACTCGCCTCTAGCAGCGCAACATGCCGCTCGAGGAAAGTCTCATGGCAGTAATCATCGTCGTGAAAGAAGACGACGTACTTGCCGCCGGCCGCGCAAATGCCCCGGTTGAAGTTCGCGAACATCGGCACGCGCTGGTCCAGCCTGAGGATGCGAGCGTTCGTCGTCGCAGCCGCGAACGCAGTGAGAGTGCGCTGCGCCTCGTGACCACTCGCGTTGTCCAGAACGAGGATGTCGAGGTTGCGGTACGTCTGCTCCCGGAGCGAGAGCAGAGCATCACTCAGATACTCCGTTCGACCGATGGTCGGGAATAGGATGGTCACGAGTGGAAGCGTCACTTCATGCCAGCCAAGAATCGCGTCGCCTCAGACAACCTGTAACACCGGAATTGGAACGATGAACTTTCCGCCCTGGCGCCGATACGGCCCCTGTTGCCGCATAATCTCTTCGGCGAAGTTCCAGGTAAGGAGCAATACGTAATCCGGCCTCTCCTCGAGGAGCGCCCCCGGAGGTCGGATCGCGAGGTGTGTACCAGGCGTATAACGGCCCTGTTTCACGGTGCTTCGATCGGCGACGAACTCGAGATCGGCCGATCCGATCCCGAAGTAGTTAAGCAGCGTAGCGCCCTTCGCCGAGGCCCCGTAGGCCGCCACGGTCTTGCCCGACGAGCGTAGGCTGCGCAACAGGGTGACGAGCTCGTCCTTGAGCCTTTCGACCCGTTCCCCGAAGCTCCGATAGAACGCCTCGCGGTCGATCCCCAGTCGCCGCTCCTCGTCCAGCAGCTCCATGACCGCCGTCGACCGATCTCGACTCTCAGTGACGCCGGCGAAGATCCGGAGCGACCCCCCGTGGATCTCCAGCCGCTCCACGTCGAAGATCATCAGGCCATGTCGGCAGAACAACCTGTCGAGCGCCGTCAGCGAGAAGTAGCAGAGGTGCTCGTGATAGATGGTGTCGAACTCGACGTTCTCGATCATGTCGCGGACATACGGAGCCTCGATAACCACAACTCCAGTGTCTTTCACTAGCCGGCTGAGACCCTGGACGACACCGTTGAGATCGGCGACGTGGGCCAGCACGTTGTTGCCGTGAATCACGTCCGCGCGACCATATTCGGAAACAAGCTGCTCCGCCATGTCCGCGCCAAAGAACTCGCAAACGGTCCGGATCCCGCGCTCGGTGGCTACGCTTGCGATGTTGGACGCTGGCTCGATTCCCAGCACCGGGACATCTGCCTGGCGGTAGAACTGTAGAAGATAGCCGTCGTTGCTCGCGATCTCTGCCACTAGGCTTCTTTCGTTCAGCCGCCTCTCGTGGATCAAGCGCCGGGCGAGATTGCCGGCGTGCCTGACCATTGTGTCGGAGAACGACGAGAGGTACAGATACTCTCCGAACAGCGTCTCCGGCGGAACGGTCTCGGTGATCTGGACCAAGCTGCACTCCCTGCAGAAAACCAGGTTCAATGGGAATTGCGCCTCGGGGAACTCCAACTCCGCCTCAGTCCTCAGTGCGTTGGCGAGCGGCACGTTGCCAAGCGACAAGATCTCGCACCAGTCCGAACCGCCGCACGAGCGGCAACTGGTCTCGGTCGGCATCAGGCGTGTTCCTCGAGAAACTCCCCGTACCAGCGAATCGTGCGCTCGAGGCCCTCGTCGATCGTGAACATCGGAGCCCAATCGAGGCGCTCGCGGGCCTTGGCTGCTGATAGGTATTGATGTCGGATCTCGTTCGTCGCTTCGTTCCGCACGTCCGGCTCGAGGCTGGAGCCCATGGCCCGAAGTGTTCGCTCGACCAGATCCAGGACCGGGATCTGCACCTCGTTGCTGAAGTTGAAGGCTTCCCCGATGAGCGACGGGTCCTCCGCCATGCGCTCGGCGAGGAGCATGTAAGCGGCGGCTCCGTCCTCGACGTAGAAGTAGTCGCGGATGAAGCTACCGTCTGACCGGATCACGGGGCGCTGGTTCCGAAGAACGGACCGAATCGTCCCCGGCACCAGGCGGTTCCAGTTCATATCGCCCCCGCCGTAGAAGTTCCCACACCGGGTCACGGTCACTGGCAGCCCGTAGGTGACCGCATAGGCCTGTGCGATGAGGTCCGCGCACGATTTCGACACGTCGTACGGATGGCGACCCACTAGAGGCGTCGACTCGTCGTACGGTAACGCGTCGCAGTCTCCATATGCCTTGTCCGAGGATGCGGTAACGACCTGTCGGACCGTGGGCGTGCGTCGGCAGGCCTCGAGGAGCGACCAGGTTCCCGCGATGTTGCTCTCGAATGTCGAGATGGGATTGCGATTGGCGATTCGCACGATCGTCTGCGCTGCCAGGTGAATCACCGTGTCGATTTCGTACTCGCCGAGGACCCGTTCCACCTCTGCACGGTCTGTCACGTCACCGCGGACGACTTTCACCCGGTCGAGCAGCCCCGAGCGCCACAGCTCACAGTGCGGAACCCAGTCTCGGACGAGACACACGACGTCTGCGCCGGCGTTCACGAGCCGCCGAACGAGCCAGCCGCCCACGAGTCCCGTCGCTCCGGTTACGAACGTCGGACGGTCAACCCAGAAGCCACTCACGCCCAGACCTTCCACGGAGCGTTGCCCTGCTCCCACAGGTTCTCAAGATGACGCTTCTCCCGGAGTGTATCCATGCACTGCCAGAATCTCTCGTGACGAAAGGCGGCCAACTGGCCGTCGGCCGCGAGGTGCTCGAGCGAGTCGGCTTCGAGAATGGTCTGGTCACCTCGATCTAGGTATCGGAAGATCTCGGGCTCGAACACCATGAAGCCGCCGTTGATCCATCCCTCCCCGATCTGGGGTTTCTCGGAGAACTCCACGACGAGATCGCCGTCGAAGACGAGGCCCCCGAAGCGCGAGGGCGGACGGACGGCTGTGACCGTGCCGATCCGACCGTGAGAACGGTGAAAGTCGAGCAACTCCTGCAGGTGTATGTCACTGACCCCGTCGCCGTAAGTGAGCATGAACGTGCCGTCTTCGAGATGGGGCTCGAGGCGCTTCAGCCGCCCGCCGGTCATCGTGTGCAGCCCCGTGTCGTGCAAATGCACGATCCAGTCCTCGGGTCCCCTCTCGTGGCGCACCAACTCACCCCGTGCGAGGTCAATCGTCATGCTGCCACTCAGGCTATGGTAGTCATGGAAGTATCGTTTCACGACGTCGCCGCGAAAGCCGAGCGCCACGAAGAACTCACTGAAGCCATAGTACGAATAATGGCGCATCACGTGGCAGAGGATCGGCTGTCCACCGATCTCCACCATCGGTTTCGGCTTCATGTCGGTCTCTTCCGCCAGCCTGGTTCCCAAGCCCCCGGCCAGCAGCACGACTTTGGTCACGATGATCCGACCCCTCTCGGGACCTGTCCCTGAAGGTCCGTCTTTTGTCCGACGAGGTTGAGCCCCGCGTTCGGGAGTCGGCGAACATCGCGAACGCCTCTCTCAGTTAGGATTTCCACGACGTCACTTTCTCGTTGAGGGATATCGTAGGCGGGCGCCAACATGTCGAAGGTATCCAGAATGGCCCACTGATACCGCTGACGCACCGACAGGTCGGAGGCATCCACATAGTTCGCCACCGGGATAACGAATCGGAACACGCGCTTCAACAACGGGATCCGAAAGAGCACTTCGGTGAGAGCGAACAAAGGTGGCATGAGCGTCTTGATCGCGCCGAGCAATCGCTCCGGGCTGAGTCGGCGGGTCAGAGGCCGGAGCCAGTACTTACTGTAGAGCATGGTAACCCGGTGCCGCTCATAGATGGTCACGGCGATCCGACCGCCTGCTCGGACGACGTCCGCCAGGCTCCGGATCGCCCGAGGCGGGTCCGGCGTGTGCTGGATCACGCCGATACAGTAGACGCCGTCGAACGAACCCGGACGGAACGGGAGACTGAAGATACTCGCCTGGACGAGATGAACGTTCGGGCGTCCGGCGAGCGTGTCCTTGGCCGCGTCGATGGCCTCGCTGATGTCGATGCCAACGCACTCACACTCCTCGGTCCGGCTTGCGACTTCGAGGAACCGACCCGCACCGCAGCCCGCGTCCAAGACCCACTTCCCCTCCAACCACTCAGGCTCCCACCCCGTTTCCGAGCGCAGCCTGCGCTCGGACTGGCGTGTGCCGCTGAAGGAATCGATCTGCTCCTGGCGGAAACGATTCCACTGGTAGCCGAATGAGGAAGCATAGTTCTCCGAGGGCACGAAACGCGGGATACCGCGCGCCACCGGGTACACTTGTTGACAGTCCTGGCAACGGAGCTCGCCCGTGACCACATCGTCGTCATCCGCGACGGCAGTCGCCTGACACGACAGCAACCCCTGGCAGTCCGGACAAGCCAGCCGCTGGATCAAACTAGGGCGCATCGGTGACCGTCTGAATCAGTTGAGCCCTACCTTGTGGTTCAGGCTGGAAAAGACTCGGGCGGCCGCGTCGATGCCCGCATCGTCCCCTTTTTCGCTCCTCGCTCCCGACGCTTTGCGGCCACCATTCCCGCGCCGCAGATACCACTCAATCGCCCCATTCAACCTGTCGCCTAGGCCGATCGCCTGCGCAGCGCGTGCCAGCCTGATGCTTCCGGACACGCCGAGCGCATTCATGCCGCTGGCGACTCCAAGTCGACCCAGCGTCTCGTACTTCTTCGATCCGTCGACGGTGCACAACCTCACCAGAGTACCCAGAAATCTCGCGGACGTGACGGGCATCATGTGCCTCGTCCACCAGCCTCGTGTGACCGGGCCTTCCAACGCCATGGCGCGGACGTCGACCAGCATCTCGAACCAGCTGAGCCTGAACTCCAGCGAATCCATCTTCTTCGAGTGGCTGTCCTCGTGTAAGAAGACGATCGCACCGACGTCCGGGGAAAACTCGATCGGAGAGTTGATGGCGGCGAGCGCGTGCCAGCCCGATTCGGTCCAGTTCCACCACGCCACCCGTGGAACCCCGATCGATCGTATCGCGCTGGTTCGGTACACGACCCCTGGTAACGACACGCCTGATTTCAGGCACCTGGCCATTCCCTCCGGAGGCGACAGCCTCAGGCGCTCAGGGGGGTGTGCCCACGGGTCCGCAAAGTGACCCGACTCGTCCACCGTGACCACCCGGGTGGCCACGAAAGCTACCGGCGCGTCGTCAAGTTCGTGGGCACTGAGACCGGCCTCGAAGAACCCGGGCATCAAGAGATCGTCGTCAGACAGAACAGTGAAGTACTCCGTCGTAACGCCTTCGATTCCATGTATGAGGTTCTTCAGGCCGCCGATGTTCTCCGCCTGTCGGTGATACTGGACTCTTGAATCCATTCCCATCAGCTCGCGGGCCACCTGCTCGGTGTCGTCTCCCGAAGCGTTGTCGAGAATCTGGACAACGAGGTGTGGGTACGACTGATGCAAGACACTGAGGACGGCACGCTTCAGCAGGCGGGAGCGCCTGTAGGTCGTGATGATCGTCGTGATTCGAGGCTCGCGCGACACAGCGACTGTCAGCTACCGCTTGCGAACGCTCGCACTGTGTCGTAGTCGGGAACGAATCGGTCCTCTGAGGCCCCGTAGTCCTCGTCATTGCATCCACGACGCCCCAACGACAGCACATCCACACTCAATCCACGACTCCGCAGCTCGGTGACTAGCGCGTCGCCGAACTTCGTAACCGTCTTCGAATCGTCGAGCAGCACCAACGACCCGCTACGCTCACACGACTCGATGAGCGGCTCCAAGTCCATGCCGGGGACATAGTTGACGTGGAACAGGTCACTTTGGATGCCAGTGCCGCTCATCCGCTCTGCCAGCTCCACGCCGTCTCGAAGGGCGAAGTTGTGGCAAACGAGCGTCACGTCGCTCCCCGATCGGTACTTGAACCAGGCGTTGTCCACGCCCTGCCCTTCCATAGGAATGTCGAGGGAGGGAGCACCAAAGAGCCGCTGGCTGACACACACCATCCGAAAGCCGGGCGTCACGAATTGGCCGCGGACCACATGCGCCGCGTCGTCAGAGCCATTGAGACAGTACGCATTGATGTTCGCTAACGAAGCGAAATCGCCCGCTGAATTCATGCTCGAATGTGGCCCCTGATAGCCCTGGTCACACACGATGACAAAGATCGTGAAGCTCCCGAGGCTGTCGACCGGCCGCGCGGTGCGAACGAAGTTGAACGTGTTCACCATCTGGTCCAGACCGAGCAGCAGGAAGTCTAGCTGTTTCATGAACACTACCGCGTTGCCGCCGTCCATCATCATGCCAAGACCGACGCCAATATGTGTCAGCTCACAATTGCCGACGTTGAGAATCCGGCCGGCCGGGTTGACGTTCAGTCCACGTGCGAGACCCGATATGCGCGATCCGTTATCGATGTTCTCGCCGAAGAGCAGGACGGGACCACAGTTTTCGGTCACCGAGTTCACCTGATCGAGAATCTGTCCGTAGTATGTCTGGCTCACCGTGGACCACCTTCCATCACCTGGTCCGAGAGACGCTGAAACTCGGCTGCCCCGAGCATGTTCCGAACGTGAAACACGGGGTCGGTAGGCGAATCCTCCACAAGCAGACCATCGTCGATCGAGATTCGTTTGGGGTCGTCTGGCCAGCCCGGAGTGGGACCCGCGTGCTGACAGAACGTGGTGAGGTCGAGCTCGACACACGCCGGCGACCCCGCCGCGGCGCTCACCCGCGCCGCGCTCAATGCGGCCTTCGTGTCTTCGAGAACGGCTCCGGAGGACCTGGCGTACCCGAATCCGAGGCCAGCGCAGATCTGGGAGATGTCGATGGGCGACCGCCTCTGGGCGATCGTAGACGACATGGAGTAGTCGTTATTCTCCACAACGACGACGAGCGGGAGCCTGTGGCTGCTCGAAAAGATGAGCGTTTCCCAGAAAGTGCCTTCCTCCATCCCTCCATCCCCGACCAGCACGAACACCACGCCGGGCCGCTTGACGAACGTCCGGTGCATGGCCATCCCCGCCGCTACGGGCAAGTTGTTGCCGAGAATGCTCGATGAATAGGCAATCGACGTGCCGTCGACAGCCAGGTTCATCGACCCCATCAGGCCACCGCCGGCCGAGCGCTGCGTGAGTCGATAATGCGCCAAGATGGCCTCGAGGGATTCCGCGCGCGCCAGATTGTATGCCGCGTTGCGGTGGGACAGACAAAGCACGTCGTCGGGGGCCATCGAGCAATTCATCGCGACCGCGGCTGCCTCGTGGCCAAATCCCATGTGTATGGGGATCTTGAACTCCTTCCGCTTGAGCATCTCGTTTAGCAAATGCTGCCAATACCTCAGCCGTAGGACGGCAAGCGCGTCGACCTCGCTCGCCGCTCCCGACTCGAGCCGTTCCGTCTGATCCGCGCTCGCTTCCCTGATCTCTGTCATTTCTCCATCAGCCATTCTCTATCAACCGTGTGTTTCCAGAAAGCTCTTCAACTCGTCCAGGCCAGCGGCAAGGCCGACTTCAGGTTTCCACCCAAGGATCTCCCGCGCCTTCCCATTGTCGGGATTACGGACGCTGGGCTGCGTCGGATTGCTCTCCGTGACCTTGACCCGACGGTCCAGCAGTTTCGCGCTTGTCTCGACCACTTCGCCGAGCGTGATCGGGCGGTCGCCGCTGAGGTTGAAGATCTCGAAGCCTGAGCGGCCGCGGCTCGCCAGGAGGCCGGCAGCGATGTCGCTGACGTGAATGAACCGTCGTGCCGTCGCCGTGGCACCGACCGTGATCTCGTCCTTCGTGCGCACGGCATTGAAAAGAGACTCGACGGCCGACCAGTTGGACGGTCGCGTTCCGTATACGATTCCGAAGCGCAGCACCGTCACCGCGGGGAGCTTGCAGGTGAGCTTGAGGAGTTGCTCGCCGACGATCTTGCTCAGCGCGTACTCCGATCTCATCGAAGTCACATCGATCGGACGATCTTCGAGCTGCACCTCGTCGTTGCTCACATCGCCGTAGACCCACTCGCTCGACGCAAAGATCAGCTGCAACGCACCCCGTTGCTGCGCGGCCGCAGCAACGTTGAGCGTGCCATTCACGTTGACGTCGAAGGCGCGCTCAGGATCGTCGCGGCAATCCGAATCACGGGATATGGCAGCCAGGTGGATAACCGTTGCCTGCTCCGGAATCAGATCGGCAATGTCTGGGTCGCGAATATCCGCTTTCCTCGACGTTTCGCTATCCGGGGCCGTGGCATCGATGCCCACCGCACTGATCGCCAACGCCGCACACTGGTCGAGCAGCACGCGGCCAATAAAGCTCTCGGATCCAGTGATGAAGATGCTCAAGAAACGCCTCCTTCGGTCTTCGTACGCTTCCTCAGCCAGCCGTCAGGCGATGACGTGATCCCATAGCGCGTCCAGTGCGGATCGATCGTGAACTCGGGATGATGGCTCAAGAACTCATGTATTGCTGTGAGGGGATGATCATCCTTCCATTCAGGCTTGCCGCGCGGGATGTCCCAGACCCAGGCCTGGGCACCGTCGTGCGCCACCAGGTAGCTGCCCGGCGTCACGAGGGGAGCGTAGAGTTCCAACTCCCTCAGCACATGTGCCTCGCTGTGGTTGCTGTCCAGGAATACGACGACCGTTTCGGCACTGGCCGCTGCCGCATGGACGGCTGCCATCGTCTCGTCGGCGATCGACGAGCCCTCGATCATCTCGATGCGATGCTTGAGCGGATGCGCCTCGATTGCTGCCCGATTGTGGGGGCGTATCTCAATGTCCACGCCGACTACCTTGCCACTGCCGAGGAGCTCGAGGATCGAGGCAGATAGTACGAGGGAGCCGCCGTGGGCGATGCCCGTCTCGATGACGAGGTCGGGACGGATCCTCCATAGCAGCTCCTGAATAGCAACCATGTCCGTCGGGAACTGAATGATCGGCCGTCCGAGCCAGGTGGGCTCGTACATTACTCTGTGTTCGGCAGCAGATTTGAGCCACAGGTTGCTCAGAAGATCGAACCCTTCGGCTGAGTAGAGGTCGACCGTCGTGCGCTCGCCCGCGTCGTCGAGCGTCACCGTGGCTCCTACCCGCGCTGTGTAGTTCTTCATCGAGTGCTCTCGTGTCGTGTGTGCGCGTCAGCCTGAAACGACCGAGAGCAGTCGCGCGCCGCGAGGATCGCAACGCACGGAAACATCGACCACGCCTGGCAACGCCGCCCGCACCGCCTCCTGCCGCTCGGGTGGGACCACGAGGAACAGAAAACCGCCACCACCCGCGCCGGCGATCTTGCCACCAACGGCGCCCCCTTGCATGGCGCGATCGTAGCAATCGTCGATGTGAGTGGACGTGATCGTACTGGCCAGGCTGCGTTTCGCGCGCCAACCTGTGTCTAGAAGCGCGCCGAGCTTGTAGGCGTCGTCCGGGGTGGCCAACAGCAGATCCCGGCACGCCGCCGCCATGTCGCGCATCTCGATCAAGGTCTCGCTAGTGTGGCCGATGTTGCTGCGCTGCTCGTGCAGCACATCGCCGGCGTCACGCTGGACCCCGGTCCAGAACAGCATGATCTGTCGAAACAGCTCACTCGTCCCGTTTCCGCGAAGCCAGACCGAGTCGAGGTGGACCCGACCGTCACGCTGGAATCCAATGTAGTTTAGTCCGCCGAAGGCCGCCGCGTATTGATCCTGCTTGCCGATTGGGCGGCGCAATACGTCGATCTCTACATGGCAGGCCTCCTCCGCGAGCTGGCCGGCGGCAACATCCTCGCCTCGCATTGTGTGCAGAGCGTAGAGCAAGCCCACAGCGAAGCTGCTGGACGAACCGAGACCCGAGGATGCCGGGAGATCAGACGCCGTGGCAATGAAGAGGGGCGGCTCAACTTCCACGAGCCGCAGGCACTCGCGGGCGATGTCGTTCTCGATCGCATCGAGGCTGTTGACGTGCTCGGTCGTCGAGTAGCTCAGGCGGTAGACTTCTTCGAAGAGCGGGCTGTGCCGCTTCACGGTCACATAGATGTACTTGTCGATCGCGGCACTGACCACGGCACCGCCGTGACGCTGATAGAAGTCCGGCAGATCCGTACCGCCACCGGCGAAGCTCAACCGTTGCGGAGTGATCGTCGTGACCGCTCGAGGCAGCGTCACCATGCTCGAGCTTCCCACGCCTCGAAGCGCGCGACAATCCACGGCACCGCCTCGACCAAGGTCGCCACCGTCAGAGCCGGCTTCGCACCAGCGCCCGGGTCCTGGTCACGCTCCGGGCCGACCAGGACGCTCAAGCACTCAGCGTTAAAGGCCGCGCGGCTGTCCCGTGGATCGTCGCCCACGTACACCGTTCGATCCATTCGCAGCAGGTGATCGCGCGAGGCGCTGAAGAACATCCCAGGCTCGGGCTTCCGGCAACTGCATTTCTCGTCCCAGTGGTGGGGACAAACGTAGACGTCCAGCACGTCGATCCCGCGCGTGCCGAGCTCGGTCACCATTCGCCCGTTCATCTCCTCCACGGCCTCCGCCTCCAGCATTCCGCGCGCGATTCCCGCCTGATTGGAGAGGACGATGAAGCTGAACCCTCTTTCTGCCAGCTGCCGCATCGCCTCGACCGTCTCGTCGATCCAGTGGAACTGGTCCCACCCGGTCACATACTCCCCGACCGGCGGACGCTCGTTGATCGTTCCGTCGCGATCGATCAAGACCGTTCGCTTGATTTCGAGGTATCGTTCCGTGAGCCTCCATCGTGCATTATCGGAAATGCTGTGATAGGGATCGTGCGACACCATGGCGGACACGCGACCACGATTCGTAAGCGCCTCCAGAATACGCGAGAAACTGACGTCCGGCTCTCCCATCTCCGCCAGTACGTGATCTCGATCGACGATCATGTAGCCAATCTCGACGTGATCCAGACCTGACGCCGCGCGGCTCGAGTCGTACAACTCGATGCTGTCGTCCGCGGCCAGGCGGATGTTGCCCTGTTCCTTCGGTTGAAGCAGCAAAGTAACGGGCTTGGCTCGTGTCTCGTAGACCGCGGCCAGCTTCTCCAGATTGAGCGGGACGTAATTGTCCGAGTACAGCAATAGGAAGCGCTCCTCGAGCATCGACCTGGCTTCCCAGACGCGCCGGCCCGTCTTCCACTCGGCCGGGCCGGCCGAGTAGGCGATGCGGACGCCATACGCCGATCCGTCGCCGAACCGTTCCTGGATCATGTGGCCCAGATAGCCGGTCAGCAGAACAATCCGTCGAATTCCCTGTTCGCGAAGCTGGTCGAGCAGGTAGGCAAGAAACGGCCGACCGTGAATGGGTGCCAGCGGCTTGGGGATCGTGTCGGTCAGCGGCCGAAGGCGGGTTCCGAGTCCACCGCACAGGATCACGGCCTGCCGCGGGGGAGTCGCAGTCACTCACGATCCCCCGGCTGGAACCCGACGCTATCGATGCGAAGCTCGCCGTTCAGCGCCGCAAGCGTCCTGTCGATGCCCTCCTCGAGACCGATGCGTCCGCGCCAGCCGGTGAGGCTATGGATCTTGCTAACATCTGCCCAATACCCTCGACCCTCTCGAGGGGCGAGGAAAGGACGCTTCTTGCCATAGTAGTCCGCAACTCTATTCGCGATCTGGCCTACCTTGGTTGGCTGGCCGCTCCCGACGTTGAAGACACCGGACGGCGCAGCAGTCGCCGCCAGGGTCATCAGCGCAGCCGCGACGTCATCAACGTGCACGAAGTCCTGCACCGCCTCTGGTTCGCGGATGTCCGGCTCCTGGCCGGCCGCGTATGCTGAATGGAGGTGCGGGATAAGCGACATGGACCTCTGCCCCGGACCGTAGACAAAGAAGATCCGGGCCCACCGGTATTCGAAACCCCTCACGCGCGCAATGCTCGCCAACAGTCGTAGTAGCGCTTCCTTTGTCGCTGCGAACACATCCACGGCGAGCGGCGGATCGTCTTCGGCTACCGCACCCGACGCGTTGCCATACTCCCAGCAGGTGCCGGCTACGACCACGCGCTTTACACCGGACCGTGACACGGCGTCGAGAAGACGGATGCTGGCGTCCAGATTCACGCGACATCGCTCGAGCGAGTAGTCCGGCAGGCCCTCCCACGCAAGATGCAGGCACCAGTCTGGCCGGAATCTCGAGATCTCACCGAGCCAGTCGCCGCTCTTTCCCAGGTCGGCGGTGATCGAGTTCAGGCCATGCCGACGCGGCAGCCGATCGGGGTCACGGGAGAGACACAGGACATCGTGCTCTCCAAGGAGTGACAGCATCCGGCTGCCAAGAAACCCCGTTGCCCCGGTCAAGAGGACGCGCACGGCAGGTCAGGTCCGCCCTAGTGACGTCGGGTCGAAGTCAGGAAAGGTGCGATCCCTCTCGGAGATCACCTTGGGCTCCATGGGCCAGCCGAAGTCGAACGCAGGGTCGTTGTAGCGGATCCCCCGGGATGACTCGGGAGCGAACATCTCGCTCATGTAGTAGTGGATCGTCGTGCCCGGAGCTGTCGTCAGCCACGCATTGGCACAGCCCGCTGGTACATGCAGGCTCTGTCGGTCATCGGCCGAAATCCGCACAGGTACCCACCGCATGAACATCGGGGAGTCCGGCCGTAGGTCCAGGACGATGTCGTACAGGGCTCCGGTCAGACAGGAGAGCGTCTTCGCTTCCGCGCAGGAGCCAATCTGGTAGTGGAGTCCGCGCAGAGTGCCGAGTTGTGGGTTCTCCGAGATGTTGCCCTGAACCGCGGCAGGGTCGAGGCCGTGTGCGGCAAACTCGTCGGCGCAGAAGTGACGGCGGAAGCTGCCACGCTCGTCGGCAAATACCACCGGTTCGATGAGCCACACTCCCGGCAGCGCGAGTTCGACGAACCTCATGAGACGACAATCACCGGCTCACCAGGGAGTGGAACAATCACCTCTCCGTGCCAACCTTGCTCGGCGCGAATCTGAGCGAGAATCTCGTCGCGGAAGTTCCAGGCGAGCAGCAAGACGACGTCCGGCTCGAGCGCGAAGGCCTGCTCGGGCAGGACGATCGGGATGTCGGTTCCCGGAGTATAAGTGTCCTGCTTGAGCGGCGCCCGGTCGGCGATGACCTCGAGGTGGCGCGAGTCAATGTCGCAGAAGTTGAGCAACGTTGAGCTGCGCGCGGACGCCCCGTAGCCGATCAGGCGCTTCCCCCGGGCGCGCTTCGACTCGACCAGTTCCCTGAGGGCGACACGATGGTGCCGGCACCGCTCGCCGAACTCCTGCCATGGTTCGGCGCGTGCGACGCCGAGATCACGCTCCCGCGTGAGCACCGCGTCGAAGTCCGCGCTCCGCGGACGGTCGGCCTTCGCGAAGTAGACGACGAGCGAGCCGCCGCTGATGGGACTCGCGGTTACGTCGAATGGCTTCAGATCGAGCTGTCCGAGCAGCCGACTCACGCTGTGTAGCGAATGATAAAATAGGTGCTCATGGTAGATGGAATCGTAGTGGAGCTCCTCGAGGATCACCTCGGCGCTGTGGAACTCGATCGCGCCCGTCCCGTCGGCGCGCAGGCAGTGCGCCATGCCCGCCACCACGTCGTTCGCGTCCGCGACGTGCGGGATGACGTTGCGCGCGAACACGGCATCTGCCTCCCCCTGCTCGGCGACGATCCGCCGCGCGACGTCCAGGCCGAAGAACTCAGGGAGCGTCGGGATATCGTCTTGTTCGGCGCTCGCCGCGACGTTCCGCGCCGGGTCCACGCCGAGGACGCGGTGCCCGTGCTCCGCAAACGGCCTAAGGAAGGTGCCGTCATTGCTGGCGACCTCGACAACGCTCAAGGCGCCGGGTCCGGAACGAGCCAGAAGCTGCTCGCAGAAGACCGTACTGTAGCTGCGCGCGCCTTCAGAGGTCCCAGTCACCCACACGTAGTGGTCGAACAGGATCCCCGGGTCCACGGTTTCCGTCAGCTGAACCGTCCCGCAGACCCCGCAGCGACACAACTCTAGCGGGAAGCTAGGGAGCACTTCAGACACGTCACGGCGCAGGCTGTTGGCGAGCGGCTGGCAGCCGAGGTCGAGCACCGGCTCGATGGCGCGCTTCTCGCAGACGCGACACCGATCGATCGTGATGGATGCCGTATGGCTCACGATGATGCGGTCGACCAGCGCAGATCTGCATCGAGCCGCCCGGACTCTTGCAGGTGATTCAGCTGGCTGAGGCGGTTAGTCGTGCGGCCCCGGAATTGTTCCTCGGTGAAGCCGATGCGTCTGAAAAGGTCGACTAGCTCTGCCCCGCCGCGATCGAGATCCCATTCGGGTCGATACCAGTCCTTCAACTCGCTGAGTATTCTCGCAAATCCGACGCGATAGGTGCGGGCATCCGGCCCGTGCTCGCCGGTGTAGGTGATCCCGCTGCCAGGAACAGTCCTCCCCGCAGCTTCCGCGAGGTCGCGGACCGTGTAGTTGCCGTTCTCGATACCGACGTTGTAGGACCGACCGGCCACCACCGCTGCTGGCGCCTCCAGGCCTGCGACGAACGCCGAGCATGCATCACGAACGTGCAGGACCGGCCGCCATGGTGTGCCGTCGCTCTTGATCTCGATCCTCCCCGTCGTGTAGGCACACGCGACGAGGTTGTTGAAAACGACGTCACAGCGCAGCCGGGGGCTCGCCCCGAACACCGTGGATGGGCGAAAGCAGACCACCGTGAAATCGGGTGTCGCCAACTGCTTGAGCGCGAGCTCGGCCTCCCACTTGGTTCGGGCGTAGGCAGTGATCGCGTTCTTCTCGCTGTCGTCCTCATCCAGCTCTCCGCCGGTGTTTGCGACACCGTACATGCTCTGCGACGACGCATACACAAAACGCCGGACTCCAGCCTCCAGCGCCAGCGTGGCCAGGCGTATGCTGGCCTGAAGGTTGATCTGCTCCGTCAGCCTGGGCGAGAACTCTCCCAACGGGTCGTTGGACAACGCGGCAAGATGGACAACGGCATCCACACCCACGAGATCGGCGCCGCTGACATCGCGGATGTCGCGGTTGATCGAGACATCGGGCGGCGGGGCCTCGTCGACCAGGCAATCTTCGTAGTAACCAGTGTCCAGCCCGACCACTGGATAACCGCGCTCCGCGAGCACCCCGGTCAATACCGATCCGACGTAGCCTTTGTCCCCGGTGACGAGGACCTTCCCCTTCGAGGTCACGAGCTCTCCCGGCTCTGGGCGATCCTGTCAATCGCGGCAAGCAGCCACGATTGATGCGTAGTCTCGACGATGTTGTAGCTGCTGCTGTTGACCCACAAGTTGAGGTCTCCGAGGGTGCGCAGGCGATTCTCGGCGGCGAAGCCCGACAGCGTAACGACGCTCAGGCCGAGCTCGCGCGCCCGGGCTGCGGCATTCACCACATTCTGCGATTCGCCGCTGCTGCTGATGAGCACGACAACGTCACCGGCGTCCCCATAGAACTCGGTGGCCTTGGCGATCCAATTCTCGTAGCCGTAGTCATTTCCGAAACAGGTGATCAGGTCGACTTCGTTGAAGTTAACCGCCCGGATTCCCGAGGCTTTGGTGAGATCGACGGCCACGTGGCTCGCGATTGCCGCACTTGCGCCGTTGCCGGCAAGGACGACCTTCCGCCCGCGCTCGCGCGCTTGGACGAGACTGTTGCAGAGCGCGTCGAGCTGGTCGGCCGACGCGTCGCGCAGGCGCCGGGCGAGCTCGTCGAAGTACCCCTCATAGAAGAGGTGCGAACTGGGCGGTTCTCGGTTGTCGTAACTCATGATCAGGGGATCAGCCGCGCCCGACCCTCGCCTCCCACCAACGAACCGTCTGGGCGAGGCCTCGATCGAGATCGAAGCGAGGCGCCCAGCCGAGACCTTGGCGCAACGTCGTCGCATCAGCCAGAATACGCATTGGCTCGCCCGGCCTGTACGGGATCGCGCCCAGGTGAACCCTGTCGGACCTGCCGAGCAGCCGCCCGACTCTCATGGCTAGTTCCGCGATGGTCACGGGCTCGGCAGATGCAATGTTGACGGCACCAGTGTAGTCGCTCGCCGCGACGCGCCAGATCGCCGACGCGACGTCCTCAACGTGTAGGTAGTCCCGTACCTGCTCGCCCTGCGTGACTTGCGCCCCCTCGCCCCGCAGCAACGCGAGCGCGATTGATGGAACGAGCCGCCGCACGTCTTCGAAGGGACCATAGGAGTAGAAGACGCGAGGCGTTACTACGCTCACGCCAGTGAGCTCCGAGAATCGCTGGGCGACCTCGAACAGCGACTTCTTGCAGGCACCGTATAGCTCTCGAGGCCGGAGCGGGGTGGTCTCGGACAAGCGATCGTGGGTGAGATCGTACTCGAAACACGTTCCGACGGCGACGAAGCGGCCGCACGCCAGATCGGGCATCGCCCGCAGCAGATCCAGGCTGACGCCAAGCGAGGAGAGGTTCTCCTCTGCCTCGGCTTTGCCCGACCACCCGTGCCAGGCGAGATGCAGGCAGATCTCCGGGCGAGCGGCCCGAAGCTCGGTGCGCAGCTCGGGAAGCGCCCGGAGGTCGCCCTCGATGACGACGAGATCTCCCTCGATGTCCGCGAGGCGCCAGCGGTCGGTCTCCGGGCGGATGACCGCGACCACTTCGTGGCCACCCTCGACCAGCAAGCGGGCGATGTGGGACCCGATGAATCCTGCGGCGCCCGTCAGCAATACACGCTTGCCGGTTCCCCCGGTCACCACCGGACTCCGCGGGGTACTTTGCTACTGTCACATGAGCCGTTTGGGAGCAGGACGACGACTCTCACGATCTCCGCCGGAACGGCAAGGCCGACCCTAGGCCGAACGGCACGGGCAGGTGGAGATCTCTCAGGAAAACCGCGTCTTCGTTGCGAAAGAGCCCGAACGAACCAACGAGAACCAGCAGGCTGATGGCGGCCACAGACAGCGCGCCAGCGTAGAACCAGAACCCGTCCAGAAGCATGAAGCAGATGAAGGCCAGGAGCGCCGGAGCCCCCAGCCAGCCCAGGCGGAACACGTTGGCCCCCGTCCTCCTCCGCACGAAGATCAGTACCAGCGTCGCCGACGTACCGTAAGACAGGACCGTCGCGAGCGCAGATCCGACGATCCCGAGGTGAGGAATCAGCAATAGATCTAGCAGGACGTTGGCGGAGGCCGACACGAAGACGATACCGCTCAAGACCCACATCGACCCGTAGGCGATGACCAGAGGCGCACACGCGTTGAACAGCGCAAATGCGCTAGTCCCGGCCATCAGCACCGCCAGTACCGGCGCCGCAGCGCTGAAGGCTTGCCCGAACACGAGCGGCACTCCGACACGCGCGCCGAGCAGAACGAGGCTGAACAAGACCGAGGTTCCGAGCAGCCAATACGGCAGCAGCCGCTCCACGAGCATCCGGATTCGTGCGTCCTGTCCCTCGGCGACCATGACCGAAAGCGGTGGCAGCAACAGGGTCGAGAAAATCACGGTGATCTGCTGCACGACGCCCGCCAGTTGGGTAGCGAGCGAGTACACGCCGATGCTCGACATCGGCACGTACCACTTGAGAATCACTAGGTCGAACCAGTTCACCCCGAAGAACGCGGCCCAACTCGACAGCAGCACCGGCGTTGAGAAGAGGACCATGGTGCGATAGGCCGCGCGCGTTGGGAGCACAGGCCGGAGCGCCCGAGCGCCGATGGTCGACATTCCCCAGATCGCCACGGACAGCGAGCTTGCAGCGTAGCAGCCGAGAACGGTCAGTGGATTGCCGGTCCACGTGGCGGGGAGCACCACGATGCACGCGAGCATCACGGCCTTGTCAAGGAACAAGCACACCCCGTATCGCGCCATATGTTCGCGCGCCTGGAAGACAGCACCCGTGATGGAGAGCGCGCAGGCAGCGACGAAATGGACCAACATCAGCCACACGCCTGCGCTCGGGATCCCCAAATAGGCCGCCAGCGGCTGACGGGCAAGAACGATGGCCAGAGCGCCCAATCCGGCAGTGGGCAGCACAAGCCCCAGTCGCGTCCAGAGCGTCTCAGTGACTGCGCCCGTCGACGCGAACTCCCGGGCGCCGAACCGGACGAAGCCGACGTGGCTCCAGTTCACCGCTATCAGCAGCAGCATCTGGGATGCCATCAGCATCAGGGCCAGGCGGCCATACTCTTCGGTGCCCAGTCGGCGAGCAAGCAGCACGTTGATGGCCAGTCCGATGGCCAGCGCGCCGTAGTTGCCAACGCCCAGGGCCAGGAAGCTCCGCAGCATGCCGGCCAGCCGATGATTGGGAGATGTCATGTAGACATGAAGGTCGCACGTACCGTGTCAGGACGCCTGTCAGCGGAGACCAGGGCAGGCTGACGAGACGAGTCCTGCGGAGAACTCATGAGTAGTCCGTCTTGAAGGCAACCGTTTCCCTGGGGGCACGGACCGCGTTCAGTGCTCCGTTGACTGCGCGGACTACCCACACCGGCAGAGTGGACAAGGCCAATCCGGCGAGCGTGCGCGGGCGGAATAGCTGCGTCGGTCGCCGCCGGATCGACGAAATCAGACAGGCGCGCGCCCACACGGGATCTGCGGCCATGCGAATAGCCAGCCAGCCGCAGCTGCCGATGAAATTCGCGCGAAACGTGTTCAGTTCGGGGATGAGGTCCGGCGGAAAGTCCGGCTCCTGCGACAGCTTGTCCAGCAGGATCAACGCCACCTCGGCGTTCTTCTTGATGGCCTTCCCCATGTTCGACGAGTGCTCGCGCATCACGGTGAGCGGCTCGTCCACGTAGTGGAACTTGTAGCTCACCGCAATCCGCAGAAAGATGGACTCGCCCTCGACAAAGACGTCTTCGTGGAACGGATAGCGGACCAGACATTCTTTTCGAATCAGCGGCGAGATCGGATTGATGAAGCCCTCGCTGTAGTGCCTGAGAAACATGTCCTTCAGGACCGCGCCAGATCTTTTCAGCGACTTGTCGAGCCACTGGTTTCCAGTCAGTTCGTCGAGACGGTAACCAGGTGAGTAGACGACACCGTAATCCCGGGAGAGCCCCGAGAACCCCTGAAGCTGGCGCTCGAGCTTGTGTGGAAGATAGTAGTCGTCCGCATAGAGGATCGAGACAAACTGGCCTGATGCGAGACCAATGGCCTCATTCAGCCGCCGGGTCACCGCTGCATTGCTGCTGTGGAGAAGTAGGCGGATCCGGGGATCTGTCTGATAGCTCTTCAGCAGTTCGCGCGACCCATCTGTCGAGCCATTGTCGACAATGATCAGGTCTAGGTCGCGATGTGTTTGGGAAAGAACACTCGCGATGGCGCCCTCAAGATACGCGATCTGATTGTATCCGCACAGAACGATGGAAACTTTGGAGTTCACGGGGCTGCTTGACTTCTCCTGAAGCCATCCTCGGGCATCGGGGTAGCTATCGGGCGAGTGGCTACTTGCAGACAAGCGTCCGCCATTTCTGCCCGGAATGTCACACGCCGCGAGGCAGATAGGCCCGTCGAGAATGGACCCGCATGGTGGTTCATCCCGTTCGCACTGTCAAGAGTTAGCTCATCGTCCGAGCAGGCGTCTATCGCCCACGCTTGCTTGCCGTCTGGTGCCCCTCGTGACGCCCCGCACAAGAGCCGAAAAGCGCTCGAGCGCAGGCTCCGGGACCGCCGGTGCTCAGCCGTCTAGAGGTGCACTGAGCAGTCGCTCATACAGCTGCCGATAGCGTTCGGCGCCTTGCTTGATGTCGAAGAGCTCCGCTGCGGTCCGTCGACAGCGTTCCGGCAGGCCCGGGTCGGCCAGCAGCGCCTTGACCTGTGGAACCGACAACTCGAACGCGTCCTCATCGGGGACCGGCAAGACAACGCCCAGACGGTGCCGCGCCACAATGGCCCCCGAATCGCCCACGCCGTCGTTGATGATGACCGGCACGCCGCAAGCCAGGAATTCCGCTAGCTTCGTAGCCGCGGAGCCGCGCTTCGACATCGAGGGGCGTATGAAGAACACTCCCGCGTCGAACAACGACGTCATTCGCGGCATATCGGCGAACCGGGCGCGGCTGAGGACCAATTGGCCCCGCGGGATGCCGGCAGCCTCGCAGTCCCGTCGCAGGCCATCATGATCCTCACGCGTGACGATGATGATCTGGACCCGTTCGAGCGACCGCGAGAGGTGCGCGAGGAACCGCAACATCTCGCTCCTCATGTACCATCCGCTCATCGTCCCGACGCAGCCGATGACAAGTGCGTCAGTCAAGCCGAGCTCCTGAGCCAGGACCGAGTCTCTTGGCCTTCGGGCAAAGCGCTCGAGATCGACGCACGTCGGAATCACGACGACCGGAACTCCCTTTCTTACCTCGCATCCGAGGACAGAAAAGGACCGGACACCAGCCTCCGTGAGCGAGACGATCGCGTCCGCCGACCCGAAGAACAGTTGCTCGCACCACTTGCCCACGCGATAGAGAACGCCACCGGAGGCCCAGTGCCCTGCCTCCACCTTCTCGTCGACCCAGAAACCACGCATGTCGAACAGAAACCTGGCCCTGCTGATACGACGAGCGAGGACCGCGATCAGCGACGGCACGTAGCCGCGGGCGTGCACGATCTGAACGCCCTGACGTCGACAAGTTGATCGCGCACGGACTATGCCGTTGAGGATGTCGAGCGCGGTGGATGCCACCGGCGGCCACTTGTGATACCGCAGTCTGACCCAGGCAATCCCGCGCGCCGCCAACCGCTCTTCCATCGCCGAGACGCGCGCCCGATCGGCCAAGTCCTCGGGCTTCTCGAATGACAGCAGCGTGATGCCATGGCCGGCCGCCAGCCGATCGAGGTAGCCGACGACCTGCGATTCGCCGAGCGGCTCGAGCGCCCCATCGTAGGAGATGTAGAGAACTTGGCTCACACTGGAACTCCACCCTGGCACGACCGGGCTGCTCTCGGGTGGCCCCGTCGCAGACACCCACCAGCGTTCAGGCATCTCTGCGCCAGCGAACCGCCTAGTTCATTTCGGCGTGACCGGCCCGTCCTGCACGAGACGGCTCCACTGCGATCGACCACGTCGCAGCGGGACCGCTAACCGGGTGCCGCGAAGCGACGAGCGACTGGGCCGGCGGTCAGGCATGCTTCAGCTTGCGGTACACGTCGAGAATGGTCTCACCGAAGGCGAATCTGTTCAGCGCGTGACGAATATCGCTCTTGATCCTCAAGCGAGTGTAGGTCAGCCGGAGCCTCAGGACGTCCATCTTGTTGCCGGGGGGCCAGGCCCGCTGATTCCCATCGTGGAAGTTGTTGTGGGCCCACTCTGCGACGCCTCTTTGCTTGCAGACCTTGCAGAGCGGCGAATCGATCTTGTCCTGTCTCATCTGGTCGAAGGTCGTCTCGAGTGCGTGGCCAACCGCAGACTGGGAATCGGCACCACAGCACAGTAACAGTTTGCCCTTTTCGTCGATCACGACATCGTCCCACGCTGGGCAGGCGTAAGCGGTCCCGTTTTCCTTGTAGGAACCAATGGACTCCACCATGTGGTCGAAGAAGATATCTCGCTGAGCGTCCTGCTTTCTGTGCTCGGGCAGTTGGTCTCCCGCGGCCTGAACAAGCTCCACGAGATCATTCAAGAACGCGACGGAAGGAATGAACCCGATGTCATGCCTGCGGGCGTAGCGGTAGGCGTCCCAGAACTCGTGCTCGTTGAACGTGTATCGATGCCACGACATGAACAGCTTCGTTTTGGGCGACTGCCGCTTCAGCTTTGAGCGGAAGGCCTCGAAATTCGCCAGGACCTTCTCGATCGATCCCCCGTGGATCCGACCATAGGTTTCGTCGGTCAAGCCCGACAAGCTGAACAGCACCTCATTGATGACCGGCAGGTTCTCCTCGCGTATGTCCGGCACTTTCTGGAAGTTCGAGCTGATGACAGCGTAGAGGCCGTTTTCTCTGAGGATCTCCAGGTACTCATTGAACGCTGGCGCCAGAAACGGTTCTCCCCAGTTGTAGAGATAGACTCTGTCCACTCTGCGGTTCATGAAGGCTTCTGACTTCCGCAAGCGGGAGATCGTGGCCCTGAACAGGTCCACCGGCATGTAGGCGCCGGTCTTCTCCTGCCGTCTACGCTTGCCGGAGTTCTGCGCACAGTAGGGGCATTTGGCCTGACAGACGCCTGCGATCTCGATGATGACCCGCCCGGACTGACCGACCTCTAGTGCTACCGAGGCGTCCTCTGCACAGGCACGGTGGTCGGCTGCATTCGGAAAGGGGTGCAGCGTCAACGGTTTCGGGAGTCCGTGAATCGCTTCGGGTGGCACGGTGAGTCTCCCGTACGCAGATGTTCGTGACCAGCGGAATTCATCGGGTTTCCGGCACAGCTCCGATTCCCGCCAGAGTCATCCGTACAGCCACTACGAGCCCGCACCGATGGGAACCCACATTGAACGACCCCCTCACCCGCACTGTCAACCGCCTTGAGGGTCTTCGACTACAAGAGAACAACCATGCTCGTTGCCCAATCGGCCTCCGGATCACCTGTCAGGAACGGGGTGGACTCCAGGCCCGAACGACGGCCAGCGAAGGCGGGTCTGCGTGCAGCTTCACGGTACAATCACGCGCCACATGAGCCAACAGCATCATGAATCAGCGCAGATTCGCGTCCTCAGGATCATCACGCGCCTGAACATCGGCGGCCCGGCTATCCAGGCGATCAGCCTGTCGCGACGGCTCCCCTCGAAGGGCTTCCCTACCACGCTCGTGCATGGCCGGCTCGGCCCCGGCGAGGGTGACATGCAAACGTTGCTCTGCACCGACGGGTTAGGCGCTGTCTTGATGCCAGCGCTGCGCCGCGACGTCGATCCTTTGAGCGACCTGCGCGCCTTTTGGCAGATGCTGAAGCTCCTACGGCAGCTCCGACCGAACATCGTACACACGCACATGGCCAAAGCCGGTGCCATAGGACGCCAGGCTACGATAGCGTACAACGCCCTATGGGCCCGCGACCGTCCCGCGAAACTTGTGCACACGTACCACGGTCACGTCCTAGAAGGATATTTCTCGGTGCCCAAAACGGCGGTGTTTCTTACCGCGGAGAGACTATTGGCTCGCCGAACCGATGCTCTCGTTGCCGTTTCGCGACGGATCCGGGACGAGCTCCTCGATACCTATCGCATCGGGCAAGCTGACCGATTTCAGGTCGTACCACTCGGGTTCGACTTGAGCAGCCTGGCGAGCATCGACGATGCGGCACGGCGACAAGCTCGCGAAGAGCTCGAGTTACCGCCACATGCCAAGATAATCACGTGGGTCGGGCGGTTGACAGCGATCAAGCAGCCGGAGATTTACCTCCAAGCCGCCGAGCTAATCGCGCAGCGGTTCCCGCAGGCGATCTTCTTGGTCGTCGGCGACGGTGAGCTAAGGAGCCAAGCCGAATCGACCGCTCACCGCATGCAGATCGCGAGTCGCGTCCGCTTCTTGGGCTGGCGAGGCGACCTCGCCCGAATCTACGGAGCAGCCGATCTGTTGATGCTCACTTCACGAAACGAAGGTACACCGGTAGCGCTTATCGAAGCGATGGCAGCCGGCCTTCCCAGCGTCAGTCCCGATGTCGGAGGAATCCGCGACGTGGTCACTGATCCGGGCCTGGGCATCGTCGTACAGAACGGTACTCCTGAATCGCTCTCAGCTGAGGCTTGCGCATTGCTCGCATCGCCCGATCGCTGCCGCCAGATCGGAGAGTCAGCTCGCCGCTCCGCGGTGGGCCGCTATGGGTTCGCACGGCTCGCTACCGATATCACGGCGCTCTACCGTGATTTGCTGGGCTTGGCGCCGACGTCAGAGAACCGGTGACGCTCGGTCTTGGTGCAGCTCCGTCAAGACGGGCCGACCCAACAGTGTGACCAATACATGGATCCGATCCCGTGCAGGTAGGTACTGGCAGAAGATCGCTTCGAGCCCGTGGAAAGCGCCGCCTGCAAGGCGTACCCGAGCATTCTTCCGGAAGCGGAAAACCTTGGAGACGCGGATGCTGCCGTCCGTTCCCTCCTGGCGGCGGATGAGCTCGATTACGTCGTCATCCACCGGACAGGCGGCACCAGCGTAGCTTACAACGCCTTTGACACCCCAGGTGTAGCGAACGCGAACACTCTCCTCGACGCTGCCGATTCGGACAAACAGATAATTTGGGAAAAGCGATTCACGCCGGGCACCCCGAGCTCGGGGTGCGAGTAGCATGGGCCGGTAGTAGGGGATGCCCTGCTCCGAGAGCCGGCTGATCACCAGCCGTTCCTTTCGGTTCTTGGTCTGGACCGCGTACCAGCGGCGTGTATCGGACGCGGAGCAGGGAGAACGTTCGACGACCGCCTGCGAGATGGGCTGAGCACCGGGGCGCGTCACTCGAACCATGGTGTTGCTCCCAAAACGTTGGTTGTCGCGCCCGAAGGCTGGCGGCTAAGAGATGGCGCGGCGGCAGCCCATGTTCACCATGCCGTGGAGGATGCCTCGTTCTCGGCGGCTTGTCTCCCGCCGGCGATTAGAGAATCCGGGGGCGACGGAATATAGCCGAATAGAGCCGCCGATTCCACCCGGTAGCTCACCGCGACGGACCGATACCCTGGCCCCGTTTTGCCGATCGGTTCGGAGACGGACTACCTACCGACGAGCGCGCCCGCGTACTCCCACATTGCGCGGTGCGTTCCGTACAGCCCCTCGATGGTCGGCACCAGCCAGAGGAACCGCGCGGTTGGTGGCGCGCCGACGAAGTCTGCCGGCAGGGGCTCAGCTGCCACGCCGTTCTGCTCGCACAGCGCGAGCGCCCGGCGCAGGTGCCAAGCTGATGTGACGAGGCCGACCCTTGACCATCCTCGCTCGCGGATGAGGTCCCGGTACGCCAGCACTTCTTGGCTCGTATTGCGCGGCCCGGGCAGCTGCAAGATCGCCTCGGGCGGTACCCCTAGTTGTTGCCAGAGCGCCGCCGTCTCCGCACCGAGATCGCGCATGGGTGTGAATCCCTCAATGCCCGAGCCGGAGGCAACGAGCACGTGGGTGAGGCCAGCCCGATACAGGGCGGCACCCAAACGGATGCGGTCACCCGCAGGCCCCAGCTGAGGGTTGCCCACGGGCGTCAGCGAGCTCCCGCCAGACAGGACGAGCGTTGCGTCGTACGGCTCGTGCGCGGCAAGCGGATCGAGGTCGACGAACGGGCGCTCGAGCGAGCGCATCGCCCAATAGCCGACCCAGGAGTTTCCCATCAAGCTAAAGAGGACAAGAATCGCCCCGACGATGTACTTCTCACGCCTTGCTCGCACCAGCCAGCAGGCGATGATCAGGCCCAGCCACACCAGACCCGCCGGCATGAGAAGCAACGCGATGGCCTTCTGGAGCACGAGCATCAGCGGCCTAGAGGGCTTCGCCGGACAATGCGGCGCGGCAGCATACAGTCGCGCGCTGCATTGGGCACGCCGGTCAGGTGATTACCGCGGAGGCCGCCAATTCGCTCACGGAAACGTGCAGGCGCCGTAGCCGCAGATCGAGCCCGAGCTTCGCCAGCATCGCTCGCGCATCGTCATCGGTGATCCTGCTCGTGGAGATCCATACCTCCGGGACGCGATCAGATTCCGATCCGTCGAACCAGGAGGCCAGACCTTGCACACGCAGGCGACCGAGCTGCTGGCCCCAAAGATCCCTATCATCATCGACAAAACCGATGGCTCTGAACTCGCTGTATTGCTTGTTGTACAACATCTCGTCGAGCAGGGCCTTTCCACCGCGGCCGGCGCCATAGATGAGTACGCGGATCTTCTCTTCGCCCTCGTGCGTCTCGGAGAGTCGGTGCGCGAAGCTGTCGAAGAAGCGAAAGCTGAGGCGTGACCCGATCAGTGCAAGGAACAGCAGGAGCCCGTGGATGACGTAGACGCTGCGGCTGTGTCCGAGGCCGAATCTGCCCACGATGGTAACGGCACTCAGACTTATTGCGGTGCCAAGCAAGATCGCACCAGCGTAGTTGGCCATGTCCGCCACCGTCATGAACTTCCATCGTCCCCTGTAGATGCCCATCAGGAAGAACGCCGCGACATACGAGGGCACCACAAACGGGTAGGCGAACACGAGTGCCGCGCGGGTCTCGGGCGCCAGCGCCCACTCGAAACGAAGCACGTGAGCTGCCTGGAAGCACAGGATGACGAGCGTCAGGTCGAGGAGAACCTCCGCCGCTCGTCGTTTGTGGAATAGCTCCGCCACCAGCGGCGTCCACGAGGCGGGCTTGGCCGCGGGCTCCTTCTCCATAATCTTCAGGCGCCCGAGATGAACGCCCACAAGGATCAAGAACAGCGCGTAGAACCCGAACAGAGGCAACGATTGCTCGGGAAATCGCGCCATCAACAAAGCAAGGCCGCCGCCGAGCGTGGCCATCAGGTACAGAGTCCAGATTGCTCCCGAATCGGACAGACCGAGCCCCACGAGACGGTGCGAGGAGTGATCCTTCCCACCGACGACAGGAGGCTGGGCGCGGAGCTGCCGAGTCACGGTGACCAGGGTGGTGTCGAAGATCGGGATCGCCAGCACCGTCGCTGGCACGACCAGCGCCATCATCGGGGCCAGGCCCTCCACTCCCAGAAAGCCGTTCAGCCCGCTGGGGATGGTCAGCGCTGCCAAGACATAGCCCAAGAACAGCGCGCCGGAGTCGCCCATGAAGATGGATGCGGGGGGGCGATTGAACACCCAGAACCCGAGAGTCGCAACGATGAGCGCCAGTCCAATGAAGTAGCCAACACTCAGTGGACCGTCTCCAGCAGCCATGTAAATCAAAGACACCGTGCTACCCAGCGCGATAATCGCGACGCCGGACGCCAGCCCGTCCATGTTGTCCAACATGTTCAAGGCATTGGTGATTCCGATGAACCAGAAATACGTGAGCAACAGGTCCGCAGGAAGAAAGCCGGTAGCGCCCAGCACTCCTCCCGCCAGAATAAAAACGTTTGCGGCAAGCAACTGACAGATGAATTTCGTTGCGGGTCTGAAGTGATAGAGGTCGTCCAGCAGACCTAGCAGGAACATTCCCGTCACGCCGGCCAGGAACGCATACGGCAGCGGAATCGGTAGAGGCGCCGCTGCTGTCGGCAGCTCGTCTGCCCAGCGGAGGACGAGCATCAAGCTGGCGACGAAGAAAGGCACGAAGATGGCAACGCCACCGTGCAGAGCGGTAGGCACCCGGTGCCAACGTTCTGTGCTCGGCCGTGCCACCCATCCACGACGCAGCGCGATCGCCCGCACCGCCGCCGTCAGAATCACCGCGGCGGCGAAAACGTACAGGGCTGCCACGCCGCTAGCGAGCGGGTTCATCGGTCCACGTGCGAGCCGTCTGAAGCCGTGTCAGCTAGCCGCGTCCGCTCGTGCTCGGTGACTCGAGCCAGGATTTCGGACAGTGAGACGTTTGGGGCCCACCCGGTGAGCTCACGCATCCGGTCGGTGCTGGGCAGTCGTCGCTGCATATCTTCGAAGCCTGGGGAGTAGGCCTCCTCGTAGGGGACCTTGATGATTGACGAGGCGCTCGCGGTTACTTCGCGAATGCGCTCTGCAAGCTCGAACATCGAAATTTCCTCCTCGCCCCCGATGTTGAACACACCGCCAACCGCTCCGTCATGCTCTGCGAGCGCCAGGATCCCCCGGACTGCGTCGCTCACGTCACAGAAGACACGTTTCTGATTACCGTCGCCATAGACGGTGATCTCCTCGCCGCGCAACGCTTGTTCGACAAAGCGGGGGACGACCATGCCGTAGGCTCCAGTCTGGCGTGGTCCTACCGTGTTGAAGAGACGGAAGATTGTCAACGGTAGTCCGTACTCGGAATGGTAGGCCAGGCCGAGAAACTCGTCGATCATCTTGCTGGCGGCGTACGCCCACCGGCTCCGGCACGTCGGACCCAATAGCACGTCATCGTCCTCGCGGAACGGGATCTGTGCTCCCTTTCCGTAGACCTCCGAGGTGCTGGCTAGCAGCACCCTGCAGCCGTAGCGCAAGGCTGCCTGCAGCACGTTCTCGGTGCCGCGGACGTTCGTCTCGATCGTGTGCACTGGACTCTCGACGATGAGCTTCACGCCCACCGCGGCGGCCAGATGGACGAGCACATCGGCCTCGGATGCAAGTCTGTCGAGCACGGCCTCGTCGAAAACGTCGGCCCGCGCGAAGCGGAAACCCGGCTTCTCCAGTAGGTGCTCGAGGTTGTCGATGCGACCGGTGCTGAGGTTGTCGAGACCCAGAACCTGCTCGCCTTGCCCGAGCAACGCTTCTACCAGGTGCGAGCCGATGAATCCGGCAGCGCCGGTTACCAGCCAGGTACGCGGTCGCTGCCCCCCACGTGAGTCTGCCACCAACGAGTCTCCCTACGGGCTTCAACCGCCTTGTGAGGTTCGAATCGAGGTCTTCGTATCGTCTTCGCCGCCCATAGTCTACCGGACAGACTCAGTCGAGCGGCTGCCGAAGTGGTGAAACGCTACCGAGCGCTTGCCGGGCGGGCTTTCGCCGGCCTGATCGGCGATCGCTCGTCGATGTACACTGGCGCGCCAAACCGCATGTACATGTGAGGGTCATTTTGGAGAATCGCCCGGTGACTGCCGTGCCGTTCGCCGAGGTCGTCCGCGATCGCGTCGACGAGCTTCGCGACAGCGCTGCATTCCAGAACTACGAGCAGGTTCGCGACCACGTCCTGCGAATGAAGGACTTCGAGGCACAGCGCTCGGGAGCCACGGTCGAGCCTAGCGCCTACTGGCGCGAGGAGCTCGAGAACTTCGAGTACATGCTGGATGCCCACCCGCTCATCATCGACAAGCTCCGCCACCACTCCTATCACGTCACCGGTTTGCGGGTGTACGACTATCGGTCGAACAAGGATGCGGCGCGTGAGCTCTGTGCCCAGAAGCTCGAGAAGCTGATCGAGCTCGGTGGCCGCGATCTTCTGGTTCCGGAACCGCCTGACATGGGTGGATTCGGTTTCGATATCGATGGGCAGCTCTACAACGTCGACACGCTGAAGTTCTACGAGGTGTTGATCGCGATGCAGCGCGGCGGTGTTCTGGGCGCGCTGCGTAAACCGGCGGATCGCAAGCTGGTGTGGGAGATCGGCCCCGGCTGGGGCGGCTTCCCCTACCAGTTCAAGACCGTCTGCCCCGACGTCACGTATGTGATCATGGACTTCCCGGAGCTCTTCCTGTTCTCGGGCACCTACTTGAAGACGCTGTTCCCGGAGGCGCGGGTGGAGTTCTTCGATCACGGCTCATTGGACGAGCTGCTGTCGCAGTGGCGCGACATCGACTTCCTGTTCCTTTCGAACACCTTTCTCGACGAGTTCGCGCCCGAGCGACTCGACCTGGCGATCAACATGGTCTCCTTTCAGGAGATGACGTCTGACCAGGTTCGGGGCTATACCGAGAAGGCCTACGAGCTCCAGAGTCCGTATCTCTACAGCCTCAATCGCGACCGCTCGCCATACAATCCCGAGCTGTCGAACGTCAGCGAGATCATCGCAGAACGCTTCTGGCCCCACGAGATCCCGGTCTTGCCGGTCAGCTACACGAAGATGCTCAACAAGATACCCAAGGCAAAGGACCTCAAGGCACGCCTGAAGAAGAAGGTGGCCAAGCCCGGCACCGACTACAAGCACATCGTCGGCAGGCACCGTATGAAGTTGTACGATGAGGACGACACGGCACCGCAATGAGCTCACCGCTGGTTGCTGTCGGTATCCCGCTCTACAACCATTCGGACTGGCTCGCGGAAACTCTCGAGTCGCTGCTGACCCAGACTTTCTCCGACTGCTGCTTCGTGGCGGTGGATGACTGCTCCACCGACGATACCCGACAGGTCGTCGAGACCTATGCGGCAATCGACGACCGCCTCAGCTACGAGTGCAATTCCGTGCGCTTGGGGATGATCGGCAACTGGCGCCGGTGCTTCGAGGTGGCGCGCGACCGCTATCCCGAAGCACGGTACTTTGCCTGGGCAAGCGATCACGACCTTTGGCACCCGCGATCGTTGGCGGCGCTGGTCGACCAGCTGCAAGAACACCCTGAAGCGGTCTTAGCGTACTCGTCGCACCTGAAGATCTCCGCGAACGGCGAGCCCCGCGGGCAGGGCGGATGGCGGTTCGACACAGCGGGGATTACCGGCCGGAACAAGAGGTTCGTCGAAACAACGTGGCGAATGTCGGCCGGCAACATGATTTACGGCTTGTTTCGGTTCGACGCGCTGATCAAAGCTGGGGTCTTCCGTCGGATCCTGTTGCCGGACCGTTTCCTGATCGCCGAGATCTCGTTGCAGGGCGAGTTCCGGCAGGTTCCCGAGCTCCTCTGGTACCGGCGACACGAAGGAGTCTTTAGCCTCGAGCGGCAGCGTCGTTCCCTGTTCGGACCGAGGCGCCCCTGGTGGAGTCGCATTCCCTGGTGGATAAGCCAGCCGAACGTTCTCGGATGGAATCTGGCCATTCGCGGAACTGGACGGCCCGACGTCGGTCGGCTGGCCGGTCTGTTCTACTGCATCGAGTACTTCGTCGTATCGACCGCTTTGCATTTCATGCGCGGTATTCGACGCTTGCAGAAGCGCCATTTGCCTCGCTATATCGAGAGGATCAAGGAGATCGTCTCGCGCCGACCCCGCGCCGCCGCAACGGGCCGTTGAGCCGGGCTGTATTGAGCGATAGGGTCGACGCCGAGCGCACGAGCCGGCGACACCTCTCGATCGTGCACAAGCGCATGCTCATCCGCGCCGGCAAGGGATCGAAGCTCGTCCTCCACGGCGTCATCACACGAGGAGATCTCCGGGTTCAGCTGACCGAACCCGACGGAGCTTTGATCCCCGGCCTCACGTTCGACGACTGCGTTCCCGTCAGCGCCGAAGGCCCCACGATCGAGGTGGAGTGGCTAGCCGCCGCCGGCAAGACCGAGAGCCAGGCGGGGCTAGTTGACTTGTCGCGGCTCAATGGCCGGACCGTGCGCGTCGAGATCTCGGCCGACCAGCCCGATCCCCATTGCCGCGGCGCCACGGTGATCAGCGGCGAGCCGCGGGCGTTGCGGGTCGGTGGGGGCCCGCACCTGTTCGTTGATGATCGATTCGTGGCCGAGTCCGAGAACCTCGCTCGCACGACAACTCGGCCGACGCGACGCGACGCGCCCCTCATCGATGGCCGCCCGGACCCTTGTGATCGCGTCGCTCCGGGCGCCATCATGCGCGATCCTTCGACGGGCCTGTTCCGCATGTGGAATTGGAAGGCCGGCAACAACGTTCGCTCAGAGCTCGTTCACCGGATCTCCGACAGTCCGTGCAGTTGGCCGCAAGCGGGCGAAACCGTGCTCAGCTTCGACGGGTTCGGCTCCAAGCTCATCGATACCGCTCCCTACTGCGATGACGAGCTGCGCCGCTTCCGGTTCGCGTACTTCAACTATGAAGCGCCGATGGGTACCTGTGTCGCCTTCTCTGCCGACGGAATCGACTGGCAGCCCTACGAGGGCAACCCCGTGCTCCCCTTCTATCCGATCGGGAATCCCCGCTGGGCCGATGGGGTGGGTGATATCACCGACCCCTTCTGGGATCCGATCAACCGCCGCTACGCGGCGTTCGTGAAGATGCCGTCGGCGTCTGACCGCGAGTTCGGCCTGCAGTCTCGCTCAATACGCGATGGACTCGGGATTCGGCTCACGGCTCTCACCACGAGCAGCGACTTCGTTCACTGGACACAACCTCGACGCGTGTTTGTCCCCGACGAGCACGATGAGGGCGTCACCGAGTTCTACGGTGCCGAGGTCCTGTCGAGGGGCGATACCCTGATCGCGTTCGTGCGGATCTTGCGCGACGACCTGGCCGCCGACCGCGGTGGCCCGGTCGGGGGCATCGGCTATACTACGATCGCCACGAGCCACGACGGCAAGAGCTGGCAGCGGCACCGCGACGTGTTCCTCGACCCCTGCCCGTTGGCCGGGAGCTTCGATCATGCGTTTGCCTGGGTCTACGCGACGCTCGAATGGCAGGACCTCGTGTACCTCTACTACGCCGCTTACGACGAAGGCCACAAGACGGGGCACCGCAGCATCGGCTTGGCCACGCTCCAGCGCGACCGCTACGTTGCCCTCGCAGCAAGCGGTTCGAGCGCCGGGCGCCTTCTGTCCCCGTTGCTTGTCCACACCCGTAAGCAGGTTGACGGGCTCTGGCTGAACGCCGACGCCCGGGGCGGTGAGTTGCGCGTCCAGGTACTCGGCGCCGACGACCGAGTGGTCGAAGGACTCTCGTTCAACGATTGCAGGGCGATCTCCGGCGATTCGCTATCGCATAGGGTCGAGTTCGCCGGAGAGATCAACCGCCTGTGCGGGCAGCCGTTCCGGCTCGAGCTATCGGTACTAAACGCCGCCGTCTACGCGTTCTCATTCGCACTGGACGCGAGCTGATCGTGGAAGCTGGCGCTGGACGGTGATCCGGACGACTATGCTTCGGAGCCTGAGGAGCCCCTCGCTGCGGTAGGACGAAAGGGACGACTGATGATGTGCCAAGCTGGCCCGGGAGCCCCACGGCAATGACGCGATGCCTGGTTTGTGAATCTCCGGCCGAGCCGTTCATGGATTTCGGCAGGATGCCGATCTCGAACCGTTTTCTGAGAGCCGACGAGTTCGACGACGAGTTCTTCTACGATCTCTCCGTGGTCTTTTGCCCGAGCTGCTACATGGTGCAGCTCGGCGACCGGGTCGCGCCCGAGATGATGTTCAACGAGGACTATGCTTACTTCTCGTCGATCTCGACCGCCATGGCACAGCACTTCGAAGCGTTGGCTGAAGAGATTTCCGCAACGGTCGCGGACAAGCCTTCTCCGCTCGTTGTCGAGCTCGGATGCAACGACGGCATCATGCTGCAGCACATCGCCCGGCGCGAGATCCGCCATGTGGGGATCGAGCCGTCGGCCAACGTCGCGGCCGCTGCCAGGAAGAAAGGAATCACCGTCTCAGAGAAGTTCTTCGGCCTTGATTCGGCCAGGGAGATCGAGCGGAGCCTCGGCCAAGCGGACGTGATCTGCGGCGCCAACGTGATGTGTCACATCGAGGAGATCAACTCCGTAATGGCGGGAGTTGCCGCGCTCCTGCGAGATGACGGGCTGCTGTTCTTCGAGGATCCATACTTGCTCGACATCATCAGGCAGACATCCTTCGATCAGATCTACGACGAGCATGTCTTCTACTTCTCGGCGCTCTCCGTATCCGAGCTGGCGCGGCGGCACGGCTTGCAGCTGGTGGACGTGCGGGCACAGCCGGTTCACGGTGGCTCGATGCGCTACTACATCAAGAAGGGCACCGACAACGACGTCTCGATCAGGGTGGATGAGTGTCTGGCGGCGGAACGGCAGCGGGGCCTCCACCGATCGAGCGACTATTCGAGGTTCAGGGACGACGTAAACCGGGTCTCGTCGGACCTCAAGCGCGCGCTGCAGGAGCTCGTGGCTCGCGGCGAGACGGTTGTCGGTTACGGGGCCACGTCGAAGAGCACTACCCTGCAGAACTACGCCGGCATCGGCCCCGACTTGATCGCCTACATCACGGATACCACCCCTACCAAGATCGGCAGATTCACGCCGGGCACGCATATCCCTATCAGGTCGCATGCGCGTTTCCGGACCGATAGGCCACCCTACGCGTTGCTTCTCGCCTGGAATCACCGGCGAGAGATCTTGGACAAGGAGGAGGACTACCGCCGACAGGGCGGCAAGTTCATCACCTTCTTTCCTGAACTGAAGATCGAGTGAGCACCTACGGGCCGCAGGGAGGAGGCTGGTTATGGGTGTTCCGCAATCGGCGAGATCCGTAGCGTTGAATGCCCCGGCGCTCGAATACTGCGGCAGATCTGTCCTGGTCACTGGCGGAGCCGGATTCATCGGCTCTGCAGTAGCCCGTGAGCTGGCCAGAGCGGGCGCTGACGTGATCGTCTGCCGTGGAACGAGTAGCCGGCGGCGCGAAGCTCGGCCACCGCAGGCCGGCGTGGAAGTTCTCTATGAAGACGTCCGGTCATCGCATTTCTGGGACGACCTTCTCGATCGGGTGGATGCAGTATTCCACTTCGCTGCCCAGACGAGCTCCCGATACGCGAACGAGCATCCGCTGCAAGATTTGGAGGTCAACCTGTTGCCGGTTGCTCGCTTCGTCGATGCCTGCGGTCGTAGCGACGCGCGGCCAGACCTGGTCTTTTCGGGCACGTCCACTCAGGTCGGTTTCACCGACTCGTGCCCGACGGACGAGTCGTCACGCGATGCGCCGATCACCGTGTACGACATCAACAAGCTCGCGGCAGAGCACTACCTCCGTTACTACGCGCGCGAGATGGGCGGGCGGGCGGTTAGCCTGCGCCTGACAAACGTCTATGGCCCCGGACCCAAGAGCCGACACGGCGACCGGGGTATCCTCAACATGATGATCCGGCGGGCTCTCGCGCAGGAGCCTCTTGTCGTCTACGGAGACGGCGAGTATATGCGTGACTTCATCCATATAGACGATGTGGTGGCCGCGTTCCTCACCGCTGGTGCCCGGCTCGAGAAGACGAACGGCCGATACTACGTACTAGGCAGCTCTGAGGGGCACACGGTCAGGCAGATGATCGAGACGGTTCAACGTCGCGTGGCGAAGGCCACCGGGGACTCACCGGTCGAGATTCGGCACGTGCCGCCACCGGATGGCTTGCCGAGGATCGACTATCGACACTTCGTTGCCGACTCACGTCGCTTCCGCGACGATACCGGCTGGGAGCCTCGACTGTCGCTCGTGGAAGGCGTGGATCAGACCATCCAACGCTCACTGTCCGAGATCGATCCATGACCGGCTGCGACGCGCGTGCGCGCAGAACCGTCACAGACTAGGCTAGTCCGGGTCCCCGAGAACCAGGTAGACCATGCTGACACAGTTGACCAACCAGGACGTCATGTTCGTGGGCGGTCTGCCGCGGACGGGCGGGTCGATGCTGCCCTTCATGTTCGACGGCATGCCTGGCGTTTACACGCCGCCGTTCGAGATGCACATCGCCGGAGCAACCGGCGATGACGTCCGGGACGAGGACCTGCGCAACCAAGAGCCGAGTCGCGTCGTCGCGATCACTTCTCGGCTGAAGGTCCAGGGCAAGGAACAGCATCCGCCCAAGCCGATCGCCTGCAAGGGCAGGATGGAATTCACATTCGACTCCGAGCTCTTCTACGATGAATATGTCGCCGCCGTTCGCCGCGGCGAGGTCAACGAAAAGAACTACGTGGCGCAAAAGATCGCCGCCTTCTTCAGCTCGATCGATCGTCCTCTTGCGGAGGACACGCGATGTCTCATCGCGCATTCGGGCAAGGCGATTGCCCACAGCAGCGCTCACTTTCTGGCGACGAACGAAATCGGTCTGTATGTATATACGCGCCGGGACGACATCGCGTGGTGGCGATCGTACACAGGCAAGTTCGCGAACGTCCCGATTCTCCGAGACCGCAAGGTGATCGAGCAGTTCATCGAGGTGAAGCAAGAATCGGATGACCTGGCGACGGAGTACGAACGGCGCCTCGGCGACCGCTACGTGATCGTCGAGTATGAGCACTCGGTCGACTCTCCGACCAACACAGTGGCGGACCTTTGCGGGCGACTTGGCCTGTCAGTGCCGCCCGATCACGATCCCAAGCCGACGTTCCTGGGGATTCCGGTGCCGGCCAACTCATCCTTCGGCGAGCTGAGGCAGCAGACGGACATCATCCCCGCCTCGACCGCGCGACCCGATTTCGACGCGGCGACCACAGAGTTTCTCGAAGAGCTCCGCTCCTCAGGCCCAGGTAGGCTGCCGGGCTTGTCGGATCTGTCGGATCGCGCGTTCGGCAAGGTGGCTCGGTATGTGCATCGTCGCTTCTACGTTCTGGAGTTGTTTCGAAAACAGTTGAGCAAGGCCGGGCGGGTGTTGCGACTTGCCCAGCGCGAAAAGAAGATGTGGAAGAAAGCGAGGGCGGAGGCCAGGGCGCAGGCCAAGGCGGAGGCGAGGGCGAAGGTTTGATCGCCTTGGCTCATGAGATTCAGTGCTAGACGTCAAAGGCTGCTATAAGCGCGCGGTGGCCAGTGAGTTCCTGCCTCGCGTGTGCGGATCGATTGCGTCCGTGGATTCCGCGGGCCTGGGAGCCGAGCTTCAATACCCGCCCGCCGTCGACGAGATCCCGCAGTCGCCGGCGTTCTGCTTCGACAACGAGTGGCAACCGCAGTACTCGCCGGCCCTGTGTGAGTCGCCACTACAGGTAAAGACGCTCTACCTGCCGGTCGTGGCCGGAGCGCGCCTGATCGGGAACGGAATCGTGGTGGCCAGGAACGATCTGATTCTCTCGGAATCCCTGGGGCGGCACGCCGAGAGGCTTGGCCTGGAAACCGTCGAGGGCGAGGCGTACCGACTGTCTCCAAAGCTCGCACTGGCGCTTCATCGGGCCCAAAAGAGGACGGTTACTCACCACGACTACACGGCGCTGATGCTATTTGATCCCGCCATCCACCGCTTCGGCATGTGGATGCTGAAGTGTCTGACCAAGCTCAGTTTGTTGCCGCTGCTCGAACAGCCCGAACTTCGCGTGGTCGTTCCGGCACATGTCCCGGACTTCTACGTCGCCCTGATGCAGGATCTCGGCATCGGAGCCGACCGTATCGTCTACCATGACCCGGCGGGCATGTCGGTCTTCCGCAAGCTGATCGTTCCTCCCAAGACCTACACGTTCACGTCGACTCGCTGCGAGAATCCGTTCGAGGTCTTCTGCTACGCGGGCCGAGAGGCGCACTCCCCGCTGCTCGTCTCGAGCCGCCCGCAGCCACGTATCTACATATCCCGGCGCCGCATTCAGCGGCGCTGCCTGGCTAATGAATTGGAGGTCGAGAAGCTATTCCGCGAGTTCGATTTCCATATCGTCGAGCCCAGCGCCCTGACGGCCGTCGAGACCGTGTCGATGTTCGCGAATTGCGAGTTCATCGCCGGGCCGCATGGCTCGGGGCTCTACAACGGCGTCTTCTCCCGTCGGAAGATCCGGGCGTTGCAGTTGGTGCCACCGGGACTGAAGTTCGACAACGCGTTTCTCATCACGACGCACGTATTCGGCGGTAAGGGCGGTGCGGCTGGGTACGTCTTCGGACGCATGACCGAGGATCAGCGCAGTCGATCGGGGGAGTTCGACTACTCGTGGGAGGTCGACCTCGAGCGTCTGAGTGGAGTCCTGTCGCAGGTGCTCTAGCAGGCCTCATCCCTCTGTCGGGGTTGCTCACGGACACGCCTCCGACGCGGCGGCCGGGGGCGACCCACGTGCTCGACGGATTGCACCGGTCGCAGTACCCTCAGGTGGCAAGTCGGCGGCGCGACCCGCGCCCGCGCCCAGATTCAGGGAGAGCCGATGCTCCAGAACCTCTTGGGAAACGTTGATCCCGGCCTTGATTTGCTGGGATTCGCCCGCAACATCGCGTTGGGAGCGCTTCTAGTTCTGACCTGACCCCCAAAAACGGATCCAGATGTAATCTCACGATCTGGGTCGAAGAAGGGAGGTCAGAATGCCGAGTAAGAGGCACAGCGCCGAGCAGATCGTACGCAAGCTCCGGGAGGCCGAAGTGGAGCAGGCGCGAGG
>PVBE011877615.1_pt1 | contig 51212 bp, 48 predicted proteins | sample 1631181 | NCBI WGS metagenome assembly PVBE01 (sample SAMN08397723, study PRJNA350692) | Marine metagenome, whole genome shotgun sequencing project. | isolation source: water | place: Pacific Ocean | collected 2012-04
CAGATGAGGTGGTCCGCGTGGTGGGCGGGACCGCGCGACTCGCGAGCGCCACGCGGGTGGACCTCGATGGTGTGGGCGCGGCGCATCTCGCCGACGTGATGGCCGAGCGGCTGCGCGACGCCGGGATGTCGGACTTCCTGGTGGAGGCGGGCGATGCGCTGGTCGTCGCCGGGAGCCGCGGCGGCGCGCCGTGGTCGGAGGTCGTGGACGATCTGGGTCGCCGCACCCTGATGACGACGGAGCGCGGCGCGGATTGTGCGGTCGCGACGGGGCGGGGGGGCGCGGCGGTGGTCGCCCGACGCGCGGTCGACGCGTACGCGCTCGCCACGACGATCAGCACGCTCGGCGTGGAGCGGGGCCTTGCGTTGGTCCGCAGCGCGGGTGCCCACGCCAGGCTCGGCGGTGCAGGCTGGTGATGCCCGCTCGAAGCCACGTGTCGCTGTGGGTGCTCGCTGCGTTGTGCGCATGCGACGCCGCGCCCGACGACTCGCGCCAGGCCGACCCGTCGCCGACCCGTGTCGTCCGCGTGCTCGAGACGCGCTGTGCCTGCCACGGTGTGTCGCCACGAGCCCTGGTGACCCTGCGCGCCGAGCCGGCCAACGAGGACCTGCTCCGATGGGCGGTGGACGAAGCGGGCCGATTCGATCCTGCAGACGAGGTGACCCTGCTGGGCGCGTTGGCCGAGGATTGGACCGCAGCCCTATCCAGCCCGCTGCTCTCCGCGCCGCTCGCCTTCGCCGCAGGCGGCAGGGGCGACGCGCATCCCGAGGTCTTCACGACCCTGACCGACCCCGACTACGTGGCGTTGCGCGATTGGGTCGAGACCGTGCGCCCGCCCTCGCCCCAGACCGCGTCCGGCGCGGCGCAGCGCTTCTTCGACGCACAAGTCGCGCCCATCCTGATGCGGAAGAACTGCCTGGGCGGCAACTGCCACGGGCCCCGCGCCTTCAACGACCTCAAGCTGCTGCCGGCCCCACCCGAGGGCGCCCCGACCATGTCCGCTACACACCGTGCAAACCGCCGCCGGATGCTCGGCGCGAGCACGCGGCTGGTCCACCTCGCCGGCGACGTCGAGCAGTCGAAGCAGCTGCTCAAGGCGATCCCCCTGACCCAGGGCGGGATCCTCCACAAGGGCGGCAACCACTTCTTCGAGAAGGGCGACCCCGACTATCGCGTGCTGGTTCGTTGGCTGAAGCTCGAGGCCGCCGAGGCGCGAGTCCGGACGGGGGCGCCGCTCGGCCGGCAGGACGGGCTGGTCTTCGTGCGGCGTCCAAGAGGCACGCCCGAGCGTTTCTTCGAGGACGGCGCATTCCTGCCCGGCGGCGACCTCATCTGGTTGCGCGACGGGGTCGAGACGAACCTGACGCAGGCGCTGCACCCGGACGGCCCGGCGGACGTGCGCGCACCCGACGTCAGCTACGACGGGCGGCGCGTGGTCTTCGCGATGCGGCGCGGACCGGAGGAGCCGCAGAATCTGTGGGAGCTCGCGTTGGGCGGCACGGCTCGGCAGCTCACCTTCGGCGAAGCGCCCGACGTGCATTATAGCGACCCACTCTACGCCCCGGACCCGGCCGACCTCGCGGGCGACGACCTCAGCCGCGAGGTGCTGCTCTTCACCTCGAATCGCGCGGGCGCTCGGTGCCCATCGAGCCCGCCGGGGCTTCTCGGTGAAGCCGAGGGCGGCACGCGGATCCGCATCGAGGACGCCCAGCGCACCGAGCGGGCCGGCACCCTGGCGGGCCTGCGGGTGGAGGTCGTGAAGGGCACCAACGCCGGAGAGGCACGTACGGTGCGGGACAGCGGCCCTGGCTGGTTCGAGGTCGCCCTGCCCTTCCCGGCCGCCACCGACGCCACGACCCACTACGTCGTCGCCGCCGAAGCGCGCATGGCGCCCTGCTACGACGGCTACCGGATGCGCCTGGCGCCCGCGGGTGGTGAGCGGGCGGCGTTCGAGGGGGCGCTGACGCGGATGACCTGGTCCGGCGGTCAGACGCGGCGCCCGACGCTGCGCTCCTCCGGGGGGCCCATTTTCACCTTCCTGCGCACCGGCTGGCAGTCCGGCCGGCCGTACTTCAACGGAGCGCTCTTCCGAGTGCACGTGGACGGCTCGGACTTCCATCCGCACTACGGCGAGCGCTCGCAGATCCCCATCCTCGCGGACGACCGCGAGCTGCCGAATGGCCTCGAGGTGCGCATCGGACGCAGCGCGGACTCATATTGGGGCGGAACGCTGCTGCTCTCCGACCATCAGTTCGGGCCGGCCATCGAGCCGGATAACGCGCTGGACGACCTCGACCATCCCTACCGTGAGGGCACACCCGAGCACTCGCTGCCGCGCTTCTTCCCCGGCTGGATCGCGCTCGACCCCGCCTCGACGCCGCGCGGAGTCTCCGCAGGCGGCGCGTGGCGTGACCCGTATCCGATGCCCGACGGGAGCATCGTCGTGGCCCACGCCCGAGGGCCCGTGGACCTGCACGACCCCGAGGCGGCGCCCGATTTCGACCTGGTCCGGCTCGTCCCGGAGCCCGCGTTCCAGACCGAGGGCACGGCCCCGGGCGCATACCGGCGGGAGGTGGTCGTGGCGGGCCCAGCGGCCGAGTTGTGGCCACGTCCCGTCGTCGTTCGCCCGAAGGAGCGATTGCCCGCGACGATCCGCCTGAAGACCGACGCCCCCCTCTTTGGCGAGCCGGGCACACGTGGGGGCTTCCGCGCCTTCGCGGCGGAGACACCGGCCCTGGTCCAGATCTACGACCTGCCCGGCGTAGAGCATCTCTTCGAGCAGGTCACGCCGACCGGCGGCCGACACGTGCGCGCGGCGGTGTGCCCGGTGTGCGGCGAAGCCATGCACGAGATCGATCAGGTCACGGGGGTTCGCCTCGTCGGTCGAACACAGGCGCATGACGGAGACCGCGGTGAGCGGTTCGTGATCGCCGAGGGGCAGCTGGAGGCGGACGGCTCCTTCCAGGCGCTCATCCCTTCGCGGACGAGCTTCGAGATACAGGCGCTCAATCCCCTGGGCATGACGGTCAGCGCGCTGCGGCGGTGGCTCTATGCGCACCCAGGCGAGAAACACACCTTCTCGGTCCCGCGGGCCCTGTTCTCTCAGACGTGTGGGGGTTGCCACGGTGGGCTGAGCGGACGTCGCGAGGATGTCCTGCGCCGCCCGGACGCGATCACCTCCGCGTCACGTACGCAGGCGGTCTGGGACGCGCGGACGCAGATCCGCCGTGCCCCGCGGGACGCGTCGCGCCCACCCGCTGGTGGCTGGCCCGCGGTGACCTTCGAGCGCGACGTACGGCCACTTCTGGTTGCTCGCTGTATTCGCTGCCACGCGTCGCCCACGCCGGCGGCGGGCCTCGATCTGGGTGGCGCCGGCGCCTGGTCGGCGTTGCGCGACCTGGTCGAGCATCGAGAGGGCATGGCGGTCCGCAGCTACCTGCTCGAGAAGCTCGTTGGGCGCGAGCTGCATGCCCCGCGGCACCTCGTCGGCGACCGGCCACACCCGTCACAAAAACCGCTTTCGACAGACGAGCTGCGGACCTTCGTCCGTTGGGTGGATCTGCGGTCGCCGCGGGGGGAGCCCCGATGATGCGGTGGGCCGTCGCAGCGGGTGTGTTGGCCACCGCCCTCGTCGCCGCCGCGCAATGGTCGGGCGAGTCGATGCCCGCGGACTGCCAGCGCGAGGGCCCGTGCGGCGACTGTCACGAGCGCTCGCTCCCGACCAATCACGTGCGAGCGTTCGTCACCGCCGAGCACGGCCCGGCCGCCCTCCTCAATCGCGAGCAGTGCCACGGCTGCCACGACGAGACGACCTGCGCGACGTGCCATCTGCAGCGGACGCCCGCGTGGCATGGCGAGGCGATGGGCCGCCCCGGCCGAGACGCCGACGCCCGCGCGCGCCACATCCGCGAGGCAACCTCGCGTGGCAGCAGAACGTGCCTGGAGTGCCATGACGCCCGCTTTCGCACCCAATGTGCGACCTGCCACGTACGCAGCGAGCCAGGGTTCGCGCCGGAGGCGCCATGACGTCGCTGAGCCGCGCTCGCCGCTGGCTGACGGCGGTGACCTCGCGCCCCGGCTCGGTCCCTCGGTGGAAGCGTCAGGCGGACCGACCGATCGAGCCGCTCCCGCCGTTCAACGGGCACGTGCCTGGACCTCAGCCGACTCCGCCTCGACACTGCACGCTCCAGGAGCGGACTCCGGAGCAGGTCATCGCGGCGGTGCGCGAGGCGGGCGTCGTCGGGATGGGCGGTGGCGGCTTCCCGACCTGGATGAAGCTCGAGTGCGCAGCCGATTGGGTGCTGGTCAACGCGTGTGAGAGCGAGCCGCTGCTGAGCGCGGACCACCGCGTCGTTTGCGAGCACGGCGACGAGGTGCGCTGCGGAATGTTGTGGGCGATGCACGCCGTGGGCGCGCCGCGCGGGCGGGTCGTGAAGGGCGACGACCACGAGGCGTACCCGATGGGCTATGAGCGCGAGCTCGTGCGCCGGGTCCTCGGCCGCACGATCCCGCCCGGTCGCCGGCCGCCAGACGTGGGCGTGGTGGTGATCAACGCACAAACGGCGCGCGCCATCTGCCACGCCGTGTGCGAGGACCGGCCCGCCACCACTCGCGTGCTTACGGTCGAGGGCAGCGCCGTAGGCCGGCCCGGCAACTACCACGTGCCTGTCGGCACTGCCGTGGCCGACGTGCTGCGGGCGTGCGAGGCGTCACCCGAGCGCACGGCCGCGGTCGTGCTCGGCGGCCCGATGACCGGAGTGGTGGCGGCGCCGGAGGCGGTCATCGAAGCGACCACCCTCGGCGTGCTCGCGCTCACCGCCGAGGACCTGGCGCGCCACGCCCCCGGACCCTGCATCCGCTGCGGACGCTGCGCGGACGCGTGTCCCTTCGGCCTGCCCGCGATGGATCTCGCCGCCCGGACGGGGCCCAGCGCGCAGCTCTGCATCGGTTGCGGCGCCTGCGAATTCGTCTGCCCCGCGAGACGCCCCCTCGTGTCGCTGATCGGGGGCAGGTCGTGAGAGCCGCTCTGCTCACCACCCTCCTGGTCGGCGCCGCGTTCGCGCTGCAGCTGCATCTGCCCCACGACCCGGAACGCGTGTCGTGCGAGCACCTGCTCGGCGCACCGGTGGTCCGCGTGCAACTCGAGGACGGCCAGGCCTTCACCGCCGGTCAGCGTGCCGCGCTGCCCTTCGCGTTCGCAGGCCGCCAGGGCGAGATCCGCGGCGTGGTCGTGGTCGACCGCGGCCGCATCGAACAGGTCGTCGTGTCGCGTCAGCGCGAGGGCTCGGACCTGCGCGCGATGGCGCGACCCCGGTGGCTCGCGCGCTTCGCCGGCCGTCGCACGGACGCCCCCGTGGCGGTCGACGTCGTCACCGGCGCCACGCTCTCGAGCCGGCTGATGGTCGACGCCGTCAACGACCGGCTGCGCATGTGGAGGTCGCATGCGGGGATCTGAGGCCCACGGCGCCTGGCTCGTCGCGGGCCTGCTCCCGGGCGCGTGGGGCGGTCCGCCGGCGGTGGTCCTCGCGTGGGTCGCGGCCCTGCTCGCGGGCGCGTTCATCACGAGCGTGCGTCCCGTGCGGTGGGTCGCCATCGGTTGGCTCGCGGCCGTTCTCGTGCCCGGCACGCCGCTCTCTGCGGTTGCGGCCGGAGGCCTGCTGGGCGGCGACGCACGCGGTCGGGTGCGCGCGGCGGCGTGCGGCGCCGTGATCGGCCTCGCGGCGCTGCCCCCGCTCTCCCTGAGAGCGGGGGCGCTGCTCTTCCTCGCTGGCCTCGCGATGACGGCGGGGCGGGTGCTGTTGCGTCCCGCCGAGGGCGCCGAATGACGCCGTACGGGGCCGCCTTCTTCGCGCTCGCCGCCGCGTGGTCCCTCGGCCTGGAGGGCCGCTGGCGTTCGAGCCTGCCCGGGCTGCTCCCGTTCGTCGCGTGCGTCTTCGCGATGGCAGCCCCTTCGTTCGCGGTGCCACTCGCGGCGCTCCTCGCCTGTCTGTTGCCAGCGCGGCTCATTCCCGCGGCGCTCATCCTCGTCGCCCCCGGCTTCACCGACCCTGCGGAGGCGCTGAAGGCGTGTCTGCTCTGGCTGGTGCTCGTCCAACTCGCCTTCGGCCTGACCCGGCGGCTCGACGAAGGCGTCATCGTCGCAGCCCGCGGCGTCCCCGCTCGGCTCCTCACCGTGGCCGTCCTCTACTTCGCGCTGCTGCCCATGGAGCACCTGTGAACGCCCGCGCCGCCCCCTTCGTTCACGGTGGCGCCACCCTGTCGGGGCTCATGGTGCAGGTCTGGATCGGACTCGCCCCGGTGTGCATCGCCGCCGCCTGGCTGCACGGGGGGGCGCCTGCGCTCGCTGCCGGGATCGGAGCGGCGTGGGCCGTCGACTGGCTGTGCGACCGGCGGACCGCGGCGGACGGGAGCGCCGTGATCACCGGTGCCCTCGTCGCGCTGATGCTCCCCCCCGCGGCGCCGTGGTGGCTCGCCGCGTGCGGAGGCGCGGTCGGGGTGGGCGTCGGCAAGCACCTCTTCGGCGGATTGGGTCGCAACCCCTTCAATCCGGCCGCCCTCGCCCGAGCGGTCCTGATGGGCGTGGCGCCCGGGTTGCTCTTCGTCGCGGGCACCCCGGTCGACGGCCTCACGATGGCGACCCCTCTCGCGACCGAGGCCGGGCTGCTCGCCCCCACGTGGTCGGAGGTGCTGTGGGGCGCCAGACCCGGCTCACTCGCCGGGGCGGCACCCGTCGCGGTGGCCGCTGGCGGATTGTGGCTGGTCGCGATGAAGGCCGTGGACTGGCGCGTCCCGCTCACGTTCTTCGCGGCGGTCGCCTTCTTCGCGCTGGTGCTGCCCCCCAGCGAGCGCATGGTCGCGCACGCCCCGTGGCTCGCGGGCAACCCGCTGCTCCACCTCCTGGCAGGCGGGACGCTGCTCTCCGGCTTCTTCCTGCTCTCAGACCCCGTGACCTCGCCATGGTCGGCCGACGGACGGGTGGTCTTCGTCGTCGTCGCGGCGCTGTTCACCGTGGTCGTGCGCTTCTACACGCCGTATCCCGACGGCGCCGTCCTCGGCGTGCTGGTCGCCAACGCCGCGACGCCGCTCATCGACCGCCACTTCGCGTCTCGCGCCATCAAGGCCGCTACGGTCAGCTCCTCACCAGCCCATGTTCCAGGGCGAAGCGAATGAGCGCCGCGGTCCCACCGAGCTCCAGCTTCTCGAGGATCCGGGTGCGGTAGGTCGACGCCGTGCTGGTGCTGATGCCCAGGTAGTCGGCCGCCTCCTTGAGCCCGTCGCCGGAGCCGAGCAGGCGCAACAGCTCGAGCTCACGGGGCGACAGCGACTCCAGTCCGACCCGCTCCCTGCGCGGCCGACGCAGGTGGTGCATCACCTGCGGCGCCAGGTCGTCCGGCACGTGAATCCGGCCCTCGTGCACCGCGCGGATGGCGTCCACCAGCTCGCGCGCCGCGGCCGACTTCGGGAGAAAACCGTGGGCTCCGGCCTCGAGGACCCGCACCGCGTAGTGGCTGCTCTCGTGGACGGTCAGCACTAGGATCCGCGTGTTGCTCGCCGACTTCACCACGTGCTCGATGACTGGCAGGGCGCCGCCTTCGGGGATGTTGTAGTCGAGCACGAGCACGTCCGGGGCCAGCTCGGTCACCACCCGCACGGCCTCGTGCCGAGCCGCCGCCTGCCCGGCGACGGTCACCGCACCGCTCTCCTCGAGCAGCTGTGCGAGGGCCTCGCGCACCATCGCGTGGTCGTCCACGAGGACGACGCGGATGGTCGGCGGCGGGTCGGTCGGCATGATCCTGGACCTACCACGTGCAGCGCCTACTCTTCGAGGAAGCGCCGCACGTGGGCCGCCTGGGCGCGGACCACCTGGCGCAGGCGCCCGACCTCGCGCCGCCAGGTCGGCCCATCCGGGCCCTGCGGATCCCCTTCGACGTGCGGCAGGATGTCCGCTCGGTAGCGATCGAGGCGGGCGAGCATCTCGGCCTCGGACAGCGGCGCACCCGGGCGGGTCAGCTCCAACAGGGTCTGCTTGTACAGCGCCCAGTTGGCGCGCATCAGGCCACGCAGGAGCGGATCGCATTGCGGGGGACGGATGCGCCCCGGCGACTCACAGGCTTCCGCGTCGTCGACCCACCACGACCGGGCCATGTCGTCGTTGGGGCTGCCGAAGGTGAAGTCGAGATCCCAGGGCAGCACGACCAGTCGTCCCGAGCCGGGGTCGTCGTAGATGTAGAAGTTGTGATTCCCGCAGCCGTGCCGGCCGCAATAGAACTTCCAGATGCCATCCCAATTCTGCGTCACCTGGTCGACGACGAAGTAGCGGGCCATCACCTCGCGGTCGATCCACGGATCCACCGCGTCGTTGAAGGTCTCCGGCTCGAGGGTCGCGAGCAGCCGGGCGAAGTCGACCATGCGCGAGACGTCGGGTCGGTCTTGGTTGGTGCGCAGCGCCCCGAGGTACGGCCCGGGCTCGGTGTGCTGCGGCCAGACCTGCTTGTAGATGTTGCCGTCGTCGCGCTCGAAGCGGTCCTCGACCCACTCCTTGTCGATGTTCTCGACCAGGACGAAGAGGCTCTCCGGGCCGTCGTTGATGCTCACCCGCGCGTGCACGACGCGGCTCGCGGTGATCCCCGCGGCACGGAAGAGCGCGTACGCCAGGCGTTCGTGGAGGTACGAGTGGTCGCGAACGGCGGAGTTGAAGACGAGCTTGCGCACGCCCATGAAGCGCCCGCCGTCCACGTACTCGTTGAAACTGACCTTCAGGGAGAGCTTGGGGCAGGTCCGGTTGCCTTCGTCGTCGACGCACGCGAAGAGCGAGCCGTAGGCGCCCTTGTAGCGTAGCGCCGCGTGCTCGAAGCGCTCCCCTTCCAGCTCGACCTGCGCCGGCACCCATTGCTCCCGGCGCGGATCCTCGTCGAGGAACGCCAGGTCATCGGGCGCGACCGTGATCCGGAACAGTCGTGGCGGCGCCGAGTCGTCGAAGAGACGCTCCGTCTTGGAGAGCGGAGGCGGCCCGGCGTCCGGGGGTCCGCCGTCAGGCGCCTCGCAGAGCGCAGCGCGGCTCACGCCCACCTGCGCCTCCGAGGGCACCGGCACGTCACACGCGGCCGCGAGCCACGCGAGGATCAGCCATCCGGCGCCGCGCATCACTCGTCCGCCAGACACGCGAAGAGATCGGGACACCCCTCCGCGGCGAGCATGCACGGGACCGCGTCCCAGGCGTCCGCGCGCAAGGCCACGAAGACCGCGCACAGCTCGACCGATTGCAGCCCCTCGGATCCCGGACAGGCCATGAGCTCCGCGCAGGCTTCGTGTACGTCCTGCTCGGGTGGGACCTCACCTGTGCACAGCGCGTCGAACGGCGGCGCCGGCCCTGCATCACGCAGCCACGGGTGGTCACAGCCCACGTCGTCCCCGATGATCGCCTCGACGGTCAGCCGGTCCGGACACTCCTCGTCACCCCGACAGTAGTTGCTCAGCGCCTGCCGCAGACCCTCCGCGTACGCGTCGAGATGACCGTCGCAATGGAGGAGCATGCAGGTCGAGACCTTCTCGCCGTACGCGTCGCACACCTCCTCGGGCGCGCACTCGGGGTCCTCCCCCCGGCACTCCCGCCCGAACGCCGGATCCGAGTCGACGATCGCCCCGACGATCTGCCCGCAATCCCTCGCGTTCTCGATCCAGGCGACGTCGTTCGGGTTGCAGCGACCGGCACAGTCGTTCGCGATCTGCTGGTCCGCAGGCAGTTCGAAGCCCGCGCACTCCTGGACGATGCACCGCCCCAGACGCCGGCAGGCCGTGAAGCACGGGTTGGTCGCGCACGCCTGCGGGTAGCCTGGGAGGCTGAAAGCCAGCCGATCCGCCACCTCGTCACAGGTCGCCATCGAGAGCATCTCCTCGGCGAAGTCCCCACGACAGACCCCGTGGCAGTCCACTGTGAGCCGCCCCGCGTTGGTCCAATTGTAGCCCTCGCAGGCGTCCGCCGCGCAGTCGACCACGCGGTCACAGGCGCGCTCACACGGTGGCAGCGACGCCTGAGGCGCCGCGTCCGGCTCGGGCTCCGGCGCCCCCAGATCCGGCACGCGACAATCCGGCGCAGGGGCGTCGGCACCGTCCACCGTGCCCGCCACGCCGTCGGAGCCGGCGCCCGCGTCGACGACCTCCGTCGCCGCGCCGGTGTCCTCGACGCAGCCCGCGACCGCGACCAGGAACACGACGCAGATCGATCTCGACATCGGCAGACCGTACCGCCACGCCGCGACCCTCCGCATCTGTTCATTCACCGGGGGTCATCACCGGGGGTCAGGCGTAGCCACTTGACACTTAGCGGTGACCCCCGCACGACGTCTGTCGTGCGGGGGTCACCGCTAAGTGTCAAGTGGCTACGCCTGACCCCGCTACGTTGCCGTCCGGAAAGAGCGATCGCGACCAGGGGCGCTGCCCCTGGACCCCACCGGCCTGCGCGTCGCAGGCCGCCTTTCGGCGCCGCCGGCTTCGCCTTGCTCTGCGCCTTCCGGCGACCTCCGTCGCTCCGGCCGCCTACGATCGGGACCTGAGCGAGAGGCCGAACGGCTCCATCCAGTGGTTCAGTGGTTCAGGGGTCAGTGGTTCGACCTCGCAGGGCGGAAGCCCAGGAAGTAGTTGCGGAGGCCGGCCGGGTTCCAGCGCCGGAACGCCGCCCGCAGGACGCCGGCGGTGTTGTACCAGCAGCCGCCACGGAAGACCCGGTACGACCAGCCGCCCGTACGTGCGCTGCCGTCCGTCGGCGCGCCCGCGTAGCTCTCCGCGTACACGTCCTCCACCCACTCCCACACGTTCCCCGCGAGGTCGCACACGCTCTGTGCGCTGTTTCCCTTGGGCTTCGAGCACACCGGCCACGTCGACCTGCGCCCGCAGCCCCTCCCGCCGTCATTCATCACCGCGCGCGCGCACGTCGCCTTCTCGTTCCCCCACGGGTACTTCCTCGCCTTGCCACCGCTACGCGCCGCGTACTCCCACTCCGCCTCCGTCGGCAATCGACCCCCCACCCAGACCGAGAACGCCCGCGCCTGATTCCAGTCCACGCAGTTCACCGGGTGTTGCTCTCGCCCCGATTTGCCCCAGTTGCAGTACTCGCCCGTATCGGGCGCCGTGCACTTGCCCGCCTTCACGCACGCACCGTACTGCCCGACCGTCACCTCGCTCTTCGCAAGCTCGAACGTCTTCACACGCACCTCGTGCACTGGCTTCTCGTCGCTCTGCTCGTTCGACCCCATCCGGAACGAGCCGCCGGGGATGCGGACCCACTCCACCCCGGCGGCCCCACCCACCTTCACGGTGACAGCGGCCTTCTTGTTGTGGCGCACCTCGACCTCCGCCTCTCCGGAGCTGCGCGCGACCCACTCCACCCCGGCGGCCCCACCCACCTTCACGGTGACAGTGGCCTTCTTGTTGTGGCGCACCTCGATCTCCGTCTCGCCCGAGCCGCTCGCGCAGGTGATGCGAACCCGGTGCGTGCCTTCGACGAGCTTCAGCTTCAGCGGCGCGTCGCCTTTGCGCTCGCCGTCTACCTCGACCGGGCCACGGCACGGCCGCCCGTCGGCGTCAGTCGCCAGCACGGAGAGCAGGCCGAGCTTCGCCTCCAGGCGCTCGCGGACGAGCGCGCGCCGCCCTCGCTCGACGTTGGTCCGTGCCGTGACGCGCCCGTAGCCGGCGCGCTCGAACGCGAGCGTGTGCGTTCCGGCCTGGAGCTGCTCAAACAGGTGTGGCGTCGTGTGCGGCGTCGCCTGACCATCGAGGTGGATGCTCGCGCCGGGCGGCTCGGTCTCTGCGCGAAGCGAGCCGAAGTTGGGGACCAGCTTCGCGACGACATGCGTGGTGTCTGTGCTGCGCACGGTCACCTTCTGCTCGGCGATGAGGTAGAGCGGGCGGACCACCCGCAATTCGTAGGTGCCGAGGCGGTGCCGCCCGTCGCTCCAAGGGGTCTGTCCTACGCGCTTGCCGTCGAGCCACACCTCGGCGCCGGGTGGTTCACTCTCTATCCGCAGGCCGCCGAAGTTGGGAACCAGCTTCGCGACGACGGGGGTCGTTTCACCATCGCGGACGGTGACAGACTGCTCGAAGACGAGGTAGCGCGGCTGCACCACCCGTAGCGCGTAGGTGCCCGAGCGGCGCCGGGGGTCGGTCCACGGCGTCTGCCCGACGCGCTCGCCTTCGAGCCGCACTTCGGCGCCGGCCGGCTCGCTGGAAACACTCAGCGTCCCGAAGCGCGGGAGCAGCTTCAGTTCGACGGTGGCGCCTTCGGAGCCGAGCTTCAGCGCCTGGCGTGCGGGGTGGTAGAGGACGCCATGGTCGGCGACGACGACGTAACGCCCGACCATCTTCTCGAGCTGCACCGGCGCCGCCCCGACCTCATTGCCGTTGACCGTGATCCGGGCGCCGGGCGGCTGAGTCTCGACGGTCAGGAACCCGGTGTCGTCCACGAGCGTGTTCTGGATGGACTCACCACGGTCGACCACTCCACCGGTGCGCACGACGCCGCCAGTCACGGCGGTCTTCGCTGCTTCGCCGCGCGCCAGGGGCGCGAACAGCCGTGTGGCCGCCTGCACCACAGGCTCCTCCAGGACATCCACGCGTGCACCGGAGGCGCGCTCCGTGCCGAGCAGCGCGCCGTCGCGCGTGTCGTGTAGCTTCATCGACACTCGCAGTGACTCTCCGAACCGGATCACCTCGCCGCTCATCACGTAGTCGGCCCCGACGTTGCGCCCGGTCTCCACCTCGCACTCGCCCACGCATGCCGCCAGGTCCACGCCCGGAGGGAGCTGCTCCAGGACATTCTCGCGGGTCATTACGAAATACTCGGCCGACGGCAGACGCAAAGCCGCCCCCCGTGCCAGGTCGGTGATGTAGGAGACCTCCTGGTCGCTGAGATTCGCCGGGTTCTGTAACTCGATCACCGCGATCTTCTTCCGCGTCTCCGGGGCGGAAGCCGCAGCGAGCGGGAGAAGCAGCGGGAGCAGTAGGCGCCAGGAGGTAGACGGCATGATGCCGTGACGATGCCACACTTCGCCGGCGTTCATGCAGCCCCCTGCTCCCTGGGGTGGAGACGGGTCGAGCGGCTGGGGCGCGGTCGTGGCGTGACCCGTGCGCTCGCTAGACCCCGGCTCGGCCAGCCATCCCTATTAATGAAATGAATGAAGTCCATCCACCGGCTGTCGAGCGCCTGGAGGGCGCCTCGATGACCGACTTCTTTCGCCACGTGTTTACTCCGATGTTCCCAGCTCCGATCGACCGGAGCGCTCTGCAGAGAGACGCGGCCGACCCCTCTGTGTTGATCGCCCAGGCGCGTGCTCATGCTGCGCTTCTCGAGCGAGGTGCGCGCTTGCTCGTCAACGCGCTTCGGGATGTCGACGCGCTGTGCACGTGTTTCGAGGCGGGAGACGTGGGTGAGGCAGAGCAGGGAGGCGCGTCGCCGGACGACTTCGGCTCGAAGCCGTGCTTCAAGGCGCACGTCGTCGCGAACGCGTTGTCGACCGTGCGCGCAGGTGCCGGACGCTGCGCCCGACGCTGCGTTCCCGGACGCCGCGCCCGACGTCGAGGTCGACATGGGGGTCCCGGACGCGGAGTCGCTGGACGTGGCGCCCGACGTCGAGGTGGACGCGGACGACCCTCCGGACGCAGCGCAGCCCGTGGACGTCGGTCCGGACACCCAGACGCAGGACGCGGCCCCCGACCAGGCCGAGTTGGACGGCGCGGTCGATGCGCTCGAGCCAGACGCAGGCACGGATGGTGCTGCCGACGTGTCCGCTGGAGACATGGAAGCGGACGCGGCAGCCGACGCGCTCTCGGCCGATGGACCTGTGGAGACGCCGCCGGACGCGCATCCCGAGGGACCGGATCTCGGCGTGGACGCTGTCGCGGACGCGGCGAGCGACGTCACGAGCGAGGACTCGGGCTGCGGCTGCGATGTCTCCGGCGACCGCGAACCGGCCGTGTGGATGCTCCTCTTCCTGGCCTGTGGTCGCCGACGGTCTCGGCGGTTGGCGAGCTAGCGCGTGCAGGGCGGCGAGACCCTGTCAATCAAGGCAGCTGCTGGACCTCTGCGCCATCGGCGCAAGGGGTGTTCGTTCGGGGCAACTGGGTTCAGCAGCCGCAGGTTGGCGCAGACCTGGTGAGCGGGTCCGAGGCCGTCAAAACGGGTTGTCCCAGCCGGGCACCGATCGCTATGTTCCCGGCCGATGCGCCCCGCCCCCCTCCTCGCGCTGATTTGCCTCGTTGGCTGTGATGACGCAGGTGGCGACGACCCGGTCGCCGACGCAGCGCCGGTGACGCCCGACTCTGCGGCCGACTTGAGTGTCACACCCGACGCGGCGACCGCCGACGGTGGCCAGGCCGACGTGCTGCCGGACGAGGCGCCGGACGGGGCGCCGCCCGGGAACGGTTACCAGCAGCTGGCCGACGCGCCCACCGGGCCCATCTGGGGCTACTCCGTCGCGACGGTCGGCCCGGCCGAGGCGTGGCTCTTCGGCGGCACCAGCGCCGACGCCGGCGGGGGCGACGCGCTCGACACCACCTGGCACCTCACCGCCGAGGGCCTCGCTGCCGTCGACGACGTCGGGCCCGGCCCCCGCTACTGCGGTTGCGCCGCCTGGGACCCGACGCGCGGTCGCGCGGTCGTGGTGGGTGGCAAGGACCACGGCGATCTATTCGCCGAGACGTGGAGCTTCGAGCCGGGCGTGGGCTATGCCAACGTGACCGCCGACCCACACCCCAGCGCCCCCGTGGGTTGCGCCATCGCGTACGCCCCCGAGCGCGACGCGTTCTATGTCTTCGGCGGCTCGACTGGCATGGACGTGACCGACGTGATGTGGCGGCTCGACGCCGAGACGCTCACTTACACTCAGCTCGACGCGATCGACCCCGAGGCGCGCTACGACGCCATCCTGCGCGACGTGGGCGACGGTCGCCTGTTGCTGCTCGGCGGCGGCGCCTCGGCCCGCGGCCCGTTCTACGGCGACGCATGGTTCTTCGACGTCCAGGCGGAGGTCTGGCAGCGCGCGCTGGTCACCGGCGACGGGCCGGGCGGCCGCCGCGTGCCGTGGGTGACCCTGGAGGCGGGTGGCACCGCGCTCTATGGCTTCGGGGTGACCGGGTTCACCCCGGGCGACGCCCACGGCGATCTGTGTCGACTCGACCTCGCGACCGCGACGTGGACCAACCTCCAGCTGGAGGGACCCAGCGCCCGTGGCTTCAGCCGGTGGCTGCCCGCCGGACCCGACGCGGTGGGGCTGGTGGTCGGCGGGTTCGACAACCGCACTCCCTACGCCGACGTCTGGAAGCTGCGCCTGGAGTGAGGTGAGAGGACGCAGAAGAGGTCGGGCGGCTGGTGGCCGGCACCATGCCGAGCCTCCGAGGTTGCCCGGCGACTTCCCGGACGGCCATTCTCAGCCATCGCGGCGTTCCGAGACCTGGTCCGTCGTCGGGCCGATCTTCTCGTCGAGAACCTGGCGCTCCGGCAGCAGTTCGCGGTGTTCAGCAGCTGCCGCCGGTGCCACCCACTTCGGAGACCCACGACGGGACAGCCCTGCCATCCGGTTTCGGGCGCCCGCGACCGCGGAAAATCGCTGCGCCGACCAGTCCCGCAGCCACGCCTGTCCGCCGCCCCACTCGAGCAGCTTCTTCTGGTCGGGGTACTCGTTGACGATTGCGTAGCCGTCGGCGAGGTGGAGGCCGTCCGCGTGCACCGCAAACGCGAGGTTCGTGGGTTGGTGCGCGGTGGCGAAGAACTGCGCGTTCAGGACGGCGAAGGCGCTCGGAGACGCAGCGCGGGCCTGCTGCCAGAACACCTCCAGGCTTTGCTTGCGGATACTCGGGTTATCGCCGCCGAGCGGCCCCCCTCCCGCGTTTCGCGCGACGATGGTGCCGGTGACGGACCGGACCTCCGCGCGGCCGAGATCGACTTCGAGGACGAAGTCCGGACGACCGCCGGCGACGTCCTGCCTGTAGAGCGTGACCCCGTCGGCCTGGTTGGTGACTCGGAAGCCGGCAGGCTGTGCCTGCGCAGTGGAGAGGAGATGAGACAAATGGTCGCGGCTCGCATTGGCATCCTCTTGGTGGTTGTGCCAAGAGAGACGCTCGGGCGAGCGGCAAGCGGACAGCGCCGCGGCGAGCGTGCCGCCCTAGCTGCGGAAGCTAGGGACGTTGTATCGGGCCAGCGGTAGCCGGGACGCAGGCGGTTTGTAATCGAGTGCGGAGTGAGGTCGACGTGCGTGGGGGCCAGATCTTAAGAGCCTGGTTTCTCCACCACCGGGGCCCCCTGCGTAGTTGAGAATCGGGGGCCACTCGTCGGCCGGGCGCCAATATGCAACTGCGCAACATTCGAGAGCGTCTTCCGTGCCTGACCCCATCGACCCCACGACACGGTTCACGTTGCCCGCTGAGTTGCGACCCGTGACCCGGCGCAACCGGCGGGTGTACGCCAACGAATCGGGCGATGGCGCCTCCAAGGACGACGTGATCGCCAGAGACTTGACCTGGGTCGCGCGCGCAGAAGCGGGTGGCCCGCCCGCGGGTCGCTGACGCTTGTCGGGTCACAGTCACGTCCTCGATCGTCAAGCGACCCGCTCTTCGAGGCGTTGGTGCACGAATCGGAATTCGTGCAACAACGCCGGCGGGCGCTCAGCTCAAATCCCCAGCGAGCTAGCCGCGGACCTCGTCACCCATCGGCGGCAGCGCAGGGCCCTGCCAGTCTTCGAAGACGCACGCGTCCGCGTCGACCTCGGGGCGACCATCCTCGCCGGCGTCCTGCCGGACGTACGCCACGTGGGTCTGAGCCGCGCGGCGGTTCCAACATTCGAGGGCGAGCACCTCGTCGTCGCCCAGGTCGCCTTCGGAGGCCCGGACATTCGCCACGCCGGCGCCGCTCGGGAGCCAGCGGATCGCGACCTCGAGGGTCTCCTGCGCCGGCTCGTCCGCCTCGCCGATGTTTTAGTCAAAGCCGACCTCGAGCAGGCCGCCCTCGTCCGTCACGTCCACGAAGTATCGAGCGTCCGTAGGCTCGGGACTCTCCACGGTGGTCACGCCGTCGACCCGCACCGCGAGCTGACCGTGGTCACCCATCCGCGCGAACTCCGCGCGGAAGGCCCCGCGTGCGTCGGCGTCTTCGTCGAGGTCCGCGACCACGTTGAGGTCGTAGTCGAACCACCCGCGCCCGTCTTCACCCTCCGCCCGCTCGTAGCCGCCAGCGATGGCGTCGCGCCAGGCGTCCTCGGGCGCACCGAAGCGCTTGCCCCGCAGCGCGAAGGCGAAGACGCCCTCCCCCTCGCGGCGCACCATCAGCAGGAACGTCGTGCCCTCTTCCCAATTCGTGTACGGACCCCACGTGCACGCGTCCGGCGTGCAGTCGCTGGGCGGGTGGCGCGTGATGTCGCGCACCATGTGGATGACCCCGCCAACGTGCTCGGTGAGCCCCGCCACGGTGTCGCGAGCGAAGACGAAGTAGGTCGCAAGCTCCGCGGCCGGATCGGCCACCGCCGCCGGATCGATGTCGAGGTCGGCCGGGCGCGGGAGCGCCGCCACGAGGTCCCCGTCCGCGAAGGCGTCGGCGTCGAAGCCCTCGAAGACCGGCCGCTGCACGTCGTCGTACGGGCACAGCGCCGCGTCGCCCTCGCTGTTGTCCACGTCGCCGTACGCCATGGACATGAACGTGCGCGAGAACGCGTCACTCCAGCACTCGGTGATCTCCGCGGACATCCCCTGCGGCAGGTCGCCGTGGGTCGCCAGCACGTCGGCCTGCCCCTCGCCGGTCGCGGTCCAACGCGAGCGCACCTGCAGCAGCTCACGGCGGTCCAGCGCCGGGTCGTCGTCCTGGTGGATGTCGAGGTTCGAGATGAAGTCGAGCGAGCCCGCGCGTTCGGCGTCCTCGAAGTAGCGGTACAGCGTCGAGGTGGTCATCGGGTCACGCCGACCCTGTACGTCATCGAAGCGGACCTCGAGGGTGCGCTCTTCGGCGAGCTCGTACGAAACGCCGATCGCGCCGATCGCCGAGTGCGCGATGGGCGCCAGGGCGTGGGCCGTGGTCATGTCGTAGGTCCACACACCGCTCGAGTCACCGCCGACCTCGGCGTGCTCGCCGCTCAGCACGGTCTGCGCCGCGTCCGGCCCCTCGTCCTTGGGCCAGCCCTCGACCACGTACTCGAAGTGACCCTCGCCGAGCGCCTCGACCCGGACCCGCCAGGTCGCCGGTGAGAGCGGCGCGGTGTACGGGCCCCACACGGCGAAGGTCTCACCGTCCGTCTGCGTCGGCGGGTGCTCGGTGACGTCCTCGATGATGTTCGAGATGTTGCGGACCAGGCTGTTGACCCCGACGGTCACGCCCCGCGTGAACTCGTAGAACGTCGCCTGGTCGGGGGCGAGCGCCATCGCGCTCGGCATTCGCAGGCTCATCTCCTCGGCCTTCGGGAGTGCGCCGCGCATGGCCTGCACGCCTTCGGTGGTGGTGGGCTCCTCGGCCGGCGCGCAGGCGCCGAGCGCAAACGCCACAAGAACGGTCACTCGCTTGAACATCTCTTCCTCCAGGACTGTTGTTTGGTGCCTCGAAGCCATCGACACGCCACCGCCCGGAATCTCGAAAAAGAAAATGCGGCCCCCGGTTCCATTTTCGTCCCCAGCCCCTCCGGAGAGGTCGGTAGTGTGTGGGCGTGCTGACGGACACCCACGGTCGCCGTACGCGTTGGTTCGTGCTGCAGTGGCACCTGACTTCGGCGTGCGACCTGCAATGCCGACATTGCTACGACGAGTCGCCCCACGCCACGCTTCGCCTGGACAACGCGCTTCGCGTCCTCGACGAACTGGAGGCGTTCTGCGAGAACCGCGGCGTCCGCCCCAAGCTGACCCTCTCGGGCGGCAACCCGATCCTCTACCCCTGGTTCTTCGACCTGTATGCCGAGATCGCTGCGCGCGACATCCCCGTGGCGCTGCTCGGCAACCCGGTGCGGCCCAACGAGCTGGACCGCCTCGTCTCCATTCGCCGGCCCGATTTCTTCCAGGTCAGCCTCGAGGGGCTGCGCGCGCACAACGACTTCATCCGCGGACATGGCACGTTCGACCGTGTGCTCGAGTTCCTGCCAGAGCTGCGCAACCGTGGCATCCCGTCGGTCGTGATGCTGACCCTGACCGCCGACAACATCGACCAGGTCATCCCGCTCGGCCGGCGCCTCGACGGGCTCGCCACCCGCTTCACCTTCAACCGCCTCTCCCAGGTGGGCGAAGGCGCGGCGCTGCTGCAGCCCTCGGTCGATCGCTACCGCGACTTCCTCGACGAGTACCTCGAAGCCCGCCGCTCGGTGCCGGTGCTGCACTTGAAGGACAACCTGCTCAACCTCACCCTCGAGCTCGACGGGGCCATGCTCTTCGGCGGCTGCACCGGGTTTGGCTGCGGCGCGGCCTTCAACTTCCTCGCCGTGCTCCCGAACGGCGAAGCCCACGCCTGCCGCAAGCTCCCGTCACCCCTCGGCAACATCCTCATCGACGGCCTCGCCGCGGTGTACGACTCACGCTCGGCCAAGCGCTTCCGCCAGGGTTCACGCGCCTGCGAAGGGTGCGGCATTCGCGCCCGCTGCGGCGGCTGCCCCGCGGTCACCTACGGCGCCGGCCTCGAGCCGCGCGAGGATCGCGATCCGATGTGCTTTGCAGGCCGGCCGCGGCACTTCCCCAACCTGACGTGATCCGGATCGCACTGCGTCACGACACGGCCACTGGCCGCTACGAAAGCGAAACGTCCCCTGCGGCGCGACGGGTGCACGCGGGATGGCACGAACGGTGCTCACGGGGTCGAAGCATGGAACGTGCCGCTTCGGCCGAGAGGAACGCCCGCTGGTGAGGTGGCTCGCGCTCCTGCTCGTCCTCGCTTCATGGGCGTGCGACTCGGACACGGCGGACCCGGTCGACGCGACCCTGCCCGCTGACGCGGACGTGCGCTCCGCCGTTTGGCGTGTCGTGCTCGACGAGGCGCCACAGGGCCTTCTGCTCAGCGTTTGGGGCCGCGCCGCAGATGATGTCTACGTCGTCGGCGGTCAAGGTGACTCCGCGGCGATCGCGCATTGGAATGGCGTCGACTTCGAGTGGCAGGAGAACACCGGCGGTTCGCGCGCGTGGTGGGTCTTCGGGTTCGCTGACCCGCCTTCCACGTACGTCGTCGGCGAGCACGGGATGGGGCTTCGCCGCGAAGGCGACGGTCCCTGGATGGAGTGGCGCACGGGGGTCGAGGACACCCTCTTCGGGGTCTGGGGCACCGCGCCAGACGACCTGTGGGTGGTCGGCGGCGACGTCGTCGACGGACCGCCGATTCTGCGCCGCTGGGATGGAGAGTCGTGGCACGACGCGATGTTGCCCGACTTCGGCGAGGCGACCCCCAAGACGCTGTTCAAGGTGTGGGGCGACGCCCACGACCGGGTGTACGCGGCCGGGGATCGCGGCGTCATGATGCGCTACGACGGCACCAGCTGGACGCTGATGGACGCGCCCGAGGTCGACGCCGTACTGACCGTGCACGGCGGCCCCGCCGGCGTGTGGGCGGTCGGCGGGCGCGCCAATGGACGCGTCCTGCGCCTCGCCAGCGACCGCTGGGTGGAGGAGGGCCCGCAAGACCTGGTGCCCGGGCTCGCGGGCGTGTTCGCGACGGCTTCCGGCTCGGTGATCGTCGCGGGGGCCTCCGGGCGCATCTACGAGCGTGATCCGACCGGCGCCTGGGAGATGGCAGCGCCGCTCACCCGCGACATGTTGCACGGCGTCTGGGCGGCGCCGACCGGCGAGCGCTGGGCCGTGGGCGGCAACCTGCTCAGCCCGCGCGGCCCGCACCACGGCGTGGTGCTGCGCGCCGACGGCCCCGCGGGGGTCGCGCCGCCACCTCCGCCGCCGCCACCCGATGGCGACGCCTCCGTGTCCGCGCCCGGCGGCGACGCCGGTCCGCCGCCGAACGATGCCGGCACGCCGCCGCCCCCGCCCGATGGCGGACCGCCGTGCCTGCCGGGCGCGGTGCGCGGGATCGGCCCGCACCGACTCTACTTGCAGGGCCGCCAGGGAGAGCCCGACGGTCTCGGGCGCTACCGGCTGCTCGAAGACCGCGCCGAGATCGTGCACGGAGAGCATTACTTGCTGGGCGAGGGGTCGTTCGCCGAGTGGCACATCCGCGTCTGCGCCGACCTCGCCCCAGACATCCGCTTCTACATCCCGAACAACGACGACGACGGCAGCGAGGCGCGCCACCAGCTCTTCGTGTCGCGCGCAGGCGTCGAGACGCTGATCGCCCAGACCATCGACACGCAGGCCGGGATGAGCGGCTACAACCCCTTCGACGAGACCGAGGTGCGCAGCGAGATGGAGGTGCGCGCCGGCGATACGCTGCTGCTGCGCACCACGAACCTCAACGAGGTGATGTACTCGGTGATGATCTTCCGGCCGCCGTCCGAGTACATGAGCTTCCTCGATGTCGAGCTGCTCTCCGACGGGCCAGAGACCACCGAGGGTCCGATCGACGAGCGCCCCGAGATCGAGTGCACCCAGCCCCTCGAGATCGGCGCCGGCGAGGAGGACTACGAGCGGCTGGAGGAGGGCGGCCCGGTCCCGCTGGTCATCGGGCCCCAGGGGTCGTTCATGCTCTTCTTCGGGCTGCGCACCGACACCCTCGAACCGGGCGACGCCGACGACCCGCTCGCGAGTGGCAACCCGCTCGTGGAGATGCGCGCCACCCTCGGCGGGCGACTGGTCGCCCAGCTGCAACAGCGCGTCGGCTTCCGTGACGGGGTCGCCGCCGGCCTGATCCTCACCGTCGACCCCGACATGAGGGCGGACCAGATGATCGGCGCCCAGATCGACGTGGTGGCACAGGTCACCGACAAGAACGGGATGCGCGCCTGCGGCCGCCGCGCGGTGACACCCACCAGCCCCTGACCGCGGTCAGATCGACGCGAGCATCACCCCGACGAGGGTCTTGATGTTCTCCACGTGTGCGCCGTCGGTGAGTTCGAAGCGCGCCGGCTGACCCTCCGACGCCCCCGGGCCACCCTTGATCTCCGCCACCACCTCGGGCGGCAGCTCACTGTCGTCGAGGGCGGCGAACGCCTTGGCGTTCAGCGCGAGGCCGGCGGAGAAGAAGCCGTCCTTCGGGACCATGTAGAGCACGGCCTTCTTGCGCTTGATGCACTTGAGTTGCCAGCCGTGCTTCTTCCCGTAGAACTTCCAAAGTTTGTGACACAAACCGGTTTGGTGAGACACGTGAGCGAGCACATCGACGACGTCCAAAGAGCCCTCGAAGACCTCGCTGCCGTGCGCCGCGCCGTGGATGCGGCCGAGCCGGGCGTGCACCCGTCGGGCTCCGTCTTCGGCGCGCACCTCGTCGTGCAGGCGACGGCGCTCTCCGCCGCGGCCGCTCTCCTCGTCGCGGAGGTCGCCACCGACGGGCTGTACACCCGGACGCTGATGCTGTCGGCATGGGATCCGGGGCTCCGCTTCGCGTCGATCGTGCTGCCCGCCGTGATGCTGGCGGTGCTGGTGGGCGTGCTGTACTTCGTGGTGGCCCGCGCGGCGCGCCGCGACGACCGTGCATTCGACGGCTTCGTCGCCCGCAACTTCGCGTATCTGCGCAACCTCTCATTGCTCTCCGACCTGGCCGTGAAGTTCGCGGGATTGGCGCTGGTCATCCACGTGGGGCACCCGCGCTGGACCGGCCCGCTGCTGCTGCTCTACACCGCCGACTACCTGGTCCAGGGGCGCCTGTTCACGCTCCCCGTCCGCGCCGGTCTGGTCGTCGGCGCGGCGTGCCTTCTCGGCGCGGTAGCGCAGGCGCTGACTCCGGACGCGTCACTGGCATGGCCGCTCGTGGCGTTCGTGGTCGTGAGCGCCGCGTCGCTCGGCCACCTCATCCGCTGGCACAGGCGGGTGGCCACCACGTGAGCGCCCGCGCATTCCTCGCCAACGACTCGCTGCTGACCGAGCGCGTTCGGCTCGCCATCGTGGCGACGCTCGCGGCGTCCGCCGAGCCGCTCAGCTTCAACGAGCTGCTCGCCGGGCTGGACCTGACGAAGGGGAACCTCGCCTCGCACGCCCGCCGTCTGGAAGACGCCGGGCTGGTCGACATGTCAAAGACGTTCGTGGGCCGAAAGACGCGAACCACCTACACCTGCACCGCTGCCGGACGGCAGGAGCTGCGCGCCTATTTGGACCGTCTCGAGGCGATGATCCGTGGGTGGTCGCCAGCCGACTCGGCGACGGCGCTGGGGTCGGCTCGTCCTGATGAGCCTGGCCGTGTCGGTCACGTCGGCGAGCTGCCCGGTCTGGCTGATGGAGTCGGCGGTGCAGTTCGACGGTCATGGCGTCGGGCTCGGCTGCTATGGCTCTCTCGCGACCACGGCCCGCACCAACGCATAGCCCAGCGCGACGCCTGCCGCGGCCAGGACCACGCCTGCCACCTGCAGTAGCGTCGACACGCCCGACACGATGGCCGCGGCGCCGAGCAGCACCGCCGCTCCGTGCAGAATGAGCCCGACACGCGCGCGTTCGTTCGGCATCAGCTGGCGCATCGAGGGCACGCCCGGGCGGCCAGCGTCCTCCGAGAAGCGGTGGAACCACACCAGGAACGGCACGATGCGGGTGAGCATCCCGTGCAGCACCAGGCCCGCCCAGCCCCAGACGGCGAGCCACCCGAAGAGCAACGGCCAGCGAGGGTCGGCGGCGAAAGCGGCGACCACGCCGCACGCGAGCGTCACCGGTCCGAGGGTCAGGCCCGCCTTCCACGCATTCACCGAAGCGGACGAACGTCGCCGTTTGCGCGCCGCGAGCAGCCGCAGGGTGACGATCGGATGGAGCAACCAGACGGCGAGCGCTCCGGGGAGCGCGGCCCACGCCGGGTCGACGCCGACCGCGAGCGCGCCGAGGGCGAGCGGCGTCGTTACGCCGGCGGCGGCCAGCACGACTCGGCTGCTCCGGCGCGGGAAGGCCGGCGTCAGGTAGAACATCGGCACCACCTGCCAGGACACAGCCGTCAAGAGCCCACCCACCCACCCGACCAGGCCCACGACGGCGTGCGCCACGAGCCAGTGCCGGCGGTCGAGGGCCCAGCCGGCCGTATGCGCGAGCGCCATCGTCACACCGAGCGTCCCCACCACCGCGAGCGCGGCCACGGCCAGGCGCATCCCGGTCCGGGTGGGCCCGGCGGCCGGGGCGCGCGCAAGCGCGACCGTCACCGGCGCCAGAAAGAGCACCAGCGCGAAACCCAGGGCCGCGCCGCCGGTCGCGCTCACCCCGACGGCGCTCGTCCACAACCCCCACACGAGCGCGCCAGCCCCCGCGACGAAGGCGACGAGCACCAGGTGGGCGAGGCGCACGCCCGGGACCTGTGCGCCCACCACCACCGGGAGCATCTGGTAGAGGGCGCCGAGCATCACCGCGCCGAGCAACCCGAGGGTCCCGACGTGGGTGGCACCGAGCACCTGTGGCATCCACGAGGACGTGAGCAGCGGCGCGCCGGTGGCGCAGAGCAGCACCCCGGCGGCCACGAGGGCGAGCGGCGCGACGAAGAAGAAGCCCAGCGGGACCGAGAGTGGCGGCGCCTGGTCCAGGCTCAGGCCGGCCATGCCCGTGTTCACGCAAGCCTCCGGATGTGGACCAGCCCCGAGCCGTCCTCGAGCTCGACCGCCTGCCAGGCGAGGCCGCGCGCCTCGAGCTTGGGGAGCAGCAGCCGGGGAAAGCGGGGCACCCACGCGACGTACGGCGCGTCCACCGGGAGCGAGTTGCACGCGGTCAGCACGGCCTCCAGCGGCTCGGGCGCCGGCAGCTCGCGCAGGTCGGTGACCGCCACGGCGCCGCCGACCTCGACCAGCAACGTCCACGCGCGCCCGGCCAGCAGATGGGTGGAGACCGTGTGCCCCTTCGAGGTCAGCAGCGCCTCGAGCGGACGCGGGCGGAACGGCGCGACCACCACGAGCACGGCGCCGCCTGTGGAGGCGTCGAGCGCGCGCACCACGGCATCCAGCGGGTCGCGCCCGCCCGCGAGGATGGGGCGGACGTCGAGGAGCCGCACGCCCGCTTCGGTCCCCGTCTCACCGGCGGGCAGCGCGATCCCGTCGCCCGCGACGCCTGCGAGCCAGAGGTCGTAGAGCCCTGCGAAGGTCGTCGAGAGCGGCGTTGTGCGGCCGCCCATCTGCCATTGCAGGACGAGGCCCTGGGCCAGCCCGACGATCATGCCCGCGACGGCGTCTGGGTCCGCGTCGCGGCGGAAGCTGCCGTCGCGCTGACCCTCCCGGAACAGCTGCGCCACGAGCGCGCGCTGCATCGCCACTACCCGCGTCAACTCGGTACGAAGCGGACCTGCGTCGCTCGCGAGGTCGGCGAAGAGGAGGCGCGGCAGGCCGGGGTGCTGCTCGACGTAGGTCAGCAGCGTCTCGAGCAGCGCGCGCATCCGTTCGCGGGCATCCGCGCCGTCCGCCACCACCGCCGTGAGGGCCCCGCCGAGCAGGTCGCGGGCGCGGTCCACCGTCGCCAGGAGGATCGCCTCGCGCGATTGGAAGTGGCGGAAGAGCGCGGGTTGGGAGACGCCCAGCTCACGGGCGATGCGGCGCGTGCTCAGCCGCTCCAGCGGATGCTCCGCGAGCAGCGCGAGGGTGGCGTCGACGATCTGCCGCCGGCGCTCCTCGGTCGTGTGCCTCGCCTTCGCCACGTGATTATGTTATCAGCTGATAACAAGGTTGACCAGCCACGGAGCAGACCGTGAAAGACCAGGCGCTCGACGAGTTCTTCACGACCGACCATCGAACCTGCGACGACCTGTGGGCAGAGGTCGAGGCGGCCGCCGGCAAGCCCGCCGCCGTCCTGACCGCGTGGACCCGCTTCGACGAAGCGATGCGGACCCACCTCGACATGGAGGAGCAGGTCCTCTTCCCCGCCTTCGACGCGGCCGCCGGCATGAACGGCGGCGGGCCCACGATGGTCATGCGCGCCGAGCACCACCAGATGCGCGAAGTGCTGCGCCGCATGGCCAACGCGGCCGCGGTCGGCGACCAGGACAGGCTGCTCGACCACGGCGACACGCTGCTGATGCTCATCGGCCAGCACAACATCAAGGAGGAGCAGATGCTCTACCCGATGGCCGCCAATCTGCTCGGCCCCAGCTGGCCTGCCCTGCGCGAGCAGCTGCCGAAGCGGTGAACAGGTGAACTGACGCCAGCTGGCAAGTGCGGTGACCAGCCACTGGCGGCGCCAGGCCGCATGAATACTGGGCGTGGAGTTGGCACGGTTCTGGTATAGGATACCGTCTATCACGACAAGGGGGTCCCCAGTGACCAACCGCACGTCTCTCGCCGCGCTCATCGCCCTGCTCGCCACCTCGCTGCTCGCGGCCTGCGCCGACGAGACCGCAGAGCCTACGCCGGGCCCCGCCGAGGAAGAGGGCGCGCTCGATATCCCCTCCTTCGAGGACTACACGAGCGGCAAGAAGGACACCGGCTACGTGGGCAACCGCGCCGCCGAGCTCGAGGCCACCTTCACCGGCAAGGTCCGGGTCGCCGTCGAAAAGACCGACGAGGAGCTGCAGACCCTGGTCCGCGAGCTGCTCGACAACCCGCGCAGCTATCAGCACCGCGAGATCACCGCCCAGGTGACCGAGCAGACGAAGTACGCACGCAACGCGTTGAAGGCCCAGAAGATGGACCTCAACCTCGAGGGCGGCTCGCCGACCTTCACCGACGTGCTCATCGTCGACGGCGGCCTGGAGCTGCACTACTCGGTGACCGTCGAGTCGCTCGTGAAGTTCAAGGAGCTCGAGGAGCAGGGCCTCACCCCAGCCGACCTCGTCGGGCGCGTCATCGAGCCGGTGCTGCCGCTGTCACCGCAGGGCCTCTTCGAGAAGACCGGCGTGAAGTGCACGCGCGACTCCGACACGGGCGGCACGGTCGATCCCGAGGACGTCGGCGCCCACAACCTCTTCTACTACTTCGACGCGACGCAGACCGACTGCCCGCTTGGCGAGGCTGACCTCATCAACGGCCACTACTCCGTGGACAGCTCGCTCGACGCCGCGACGGTCTACCCCGAGTACGACCGCCTCATCGCCGACGGCCGCATCGACATGGTCGCCATCTTCGGCCAGATCACCCACGGCGACCTGAAGGACAACGACTGGGGCTTCATCTCCTTCAACAGCTTCACGCGCTCCTTCAAGTACAGCGGCTTCCGGGTCACCGAGACCTTCGACAACAACCACGGCCACCGCCTGAAGAAGACGTACCCGGGCGGGCTCGATGTGGTGCTGACGATCTACACGCCGGTGCAATTCGCCGACCACGTCGACCGCGACGAGGCGAACGAAGTGTTCCGCAAGGCCGTGCGCGAGAACGAGATCGTCTACTACAACGGGCACGCCTTCTACGGGTCGCTCTCCGTGCTCGACAACCGCGCCGCCTACCCGCAGGACACCTACCAGATCATCAACATGGACGCGTGCTGGTCGTACGCCTACTACACCAAGCAGATCTTCCGGAACCGCTCGACCGACGCCGACCCCGACGGCTACGCCCTCGTCGACGTGGTCAACAACACCGAGCCCGGCATCACCGGCTCGGAGCGCACCGCGCAGGTGCTCTACGAGAACATCTTCAAGGGCGCCTCGACCGTGATGTCGGGCGGCGACGCGAGCCTCTACTCGTGGAACAAAATCATCGAGTACATGAACGAGCACGCCGAGGCCCGCGCCCGGCGCCGCACGCAGTACCCCGACCCCGAGATCTACGGCGTCAGCGGCGTGCGCACCAACGTCTGGACGCCCGGCGGTGACGACCCGGTCGACCCGGACCCCACCGGCACCGTGCACGAGAACACCGACCCCGTGGCCGTGCCCGACAAGGACGCGGAAGGCGCCAAGAGCGTCATCACCGTCGACAGCGACCAGACCGTCAGCGGCCTCGTCGTCGCCGTCGAGATCGAGCACACCTACATCGCCGACCTGCACGTCTCGCTCACCCACGGCGACGTCACGGTGGTCCTGCACGACCACACCGGCGGCGGCAGCAACGACCTCTCCCTGCGCGTGAGCACCGAGGACTTCGCCGGCACCTCCGCCGGGGGCGACTGGATCCTGCACGTGGTCGACAACGCCGGCTACGACACGGGCGCCATCACGAGCTGGTCGATCGAGCTCTGAGGCCCGCCGCGGTTCACAGCCAGCCGAGCACGACGCCGAAGACCAGGATGCCAGTGGCGGCGATGCCCCAGATCGTCCCGACCACGCGCGCCTGCCTGCGCACGTCCTCCATGTCGTAGACCCAGAACGTGACCAGGTTGAAGTGCAGGTAGCCGAACACGATGATCAGCCAGACGTGCGGGTAGCTCCAGAACGAGTACTCCCACACCAGCATTCCGGCGCGATTGAGCAGAATCTCGACGCCCACGCAGAAGACCGAATTCGCGATCCCGAAGAAGAGCCGGTTGGGGACGCCGAGCACCCGGAGCTTCGGGTCGGCCGGCAGCATCTTCGCGAACGCGATCCCCGCGATCGAGAACATGAAACAGATCTCGAAGTTGAGGCCAACGAGGATGAGGTAGGCCGACTGCCCGGGCGCCGTCCACAGCGCCGAGTGGCCGCTCGCGTGGAGGATCACGCCGTTGGCGATCTCGTTGAGCCAGTCCATGCCCCAGAAGGCGAGGCCGGCGAAGACCAGGTTCCAATTCCGGCGCTCGATCTCGACCGCGTAGACGTAGACCGCCACCGCGAAGAGTGGGATCACGTACCACTGAAGGTGAGAGGCGTCCCGCAGGTTGGCGAGGGCCAGCGAGGAGGCTTCTGTCATCATCTCTCCTGCGAGGCTGATACCTCGCGCAGACTAGAGGACTACGGTGTCCGCCATGAGCACATTCGACCGAGCACGCGCCGCCTTCGATGCCTGGGACCAGGCGCGGGGCGACAACTTCTTCGAGGCCGACGACTTCTTCCGCGCGGCGCTGGCGGACTTCCTGGGCGAGACGCGCTTTGACGCCGAGCGCGCGGGTTTGTCGGCGTTCGGCGTAGAGGCGGCCGGACCGATCGACCGACTGGCGCGTGAGACCAACCGCGACGAGCACCTGCCTCGGCTGCGGCGCTGGGACGACCACGGACGGCGGACCGAGGAGGTCGTCTTCCATCCCGGCTACGAGGAGATCGGCGAGCGCGTCTACCGCACCGGGATCATCGGGCGCTACGCGACGCCGGGCGACGAGCTCGTCCAGCTGGCGTACGCGTACCTGCTCTGCCACTCCGGCGAGGCGGGTCATATGTGCCCGGTGGCGTGCACCGCGGGCCTCGTAAAGCTGCTGCAACGAAACGCCGACGAGGCGCTGAAGGCGCGGCTGCTCCCGGGCCTCCTGCGCACCGACCGCAACCACCCCGAGCATCTGCACGGCGCGCAATGGCTCACCGAGGTGCAGGGCGGCTCCGACGTGGGCTCCAACGCGAGCGTGGCCCGTGAGACGGAGGACGGCTGGCGCGTGTGGGGCGAGAAGTGGTTCTGCTCCGTGGCGGACGCCGACGTGTTTCTGGTGACCGCGCGACCCGAGGGTGCGAAGGCCGGAACCCGGGGCCTTGCGACCTTCGCGATGCCGCGCGTCTGCCCCGACGGCTCGACCAACCGCTTCTACCTGCGGCGCCTGAAGAACAAGCTCGGCACGCGCAGCATGGCCTCCGGCGAGGTCGACCTGGACGGCGCGTTGGCGTGGCCCATCGGCCCGCTCGAGGGCGGCTTCCGCGACACGGTGGAGGTCGTGCTCGGCACCAGCCGTCTGCACAACGCGGTGGCGGCATGCGGCTCGATGCGCCGGGCCGAGCTGGACGCCCTCACCTACGCGGCGCATCGCACCGCCTTCGGCCAACCCATCGATCGTTTCCCGCTCGTCGCCCGCTCACTCGCCCGGATGCGCGCCGACACGCGCGGCTCGGTGCTGAGCACCTTCGACCTTGTCGCCACCGCTGACCGCATCGCCCGCGGCGAGGCGGACGAAGCCGACCAGGCGTTCTTCCGCATCGGCGTGTGCATGAACAAGTACTGGACCTCGGTGCGCGCCACGGCGGTCATCCACGAAGGCATCGAGGTGCTGGGCGGCAACGGCACGATCGAGGACTTCTCGGTCCTGCCGCGGCTCTACCGTGACGCGATCGTGATGGAGAGCTGGGAGGGCACCCACAACGTGCTGTGCGCCCAGGTCCTGCGCGACATGGCGCGCTTCCAGCTGCACCGCCCGTTCTTCGCCCGCGTGCGTGCCCTCGCGGCGAACGGCGACGAGACGCTGCGCAGTCGGCTCGACGCCCGGCTCGACGTGGAGGAGCACGCCGCGGAGAGGCTCGCGGATGCGACGCCCGACGAGGCCCAGACCCGGGTGCGCGACCTCATCGACCAGATGATGGTGACGTGGCAGGCCGCGTCGTTGTCGCGCCTCGCCGCGCGCGCGCCATACCCCGACGCGGTCACCGACGCGATGCGTCTTCTGGACGCGTAGGCTCGGCGTCCGAACGCCCGGGCGGCCCGTAGCCGCCACCGGATGGGCAGAGATCGCGCACGACGGTGCCTGCGCAGACCGGGCGGCTGTCGATCTTCGATGGAAGCAACGTGCCGTCTTCCGCGCCGGGCTCGATGAGCATCACGCCGCCGGTGGCGCCGTCCTCTCCGCCGAAGAGGCCCCACGGCGGGTGGCGGAAGCCGTCGCCCTCCACTGAGACGTGGCCGCCTGTGAGGATGCGGGTGTCGCGGACCGGGCCGAGACCGCCGCGCCAGGTGCCCTCGCCGGCGGTGCCGTCGCGAAGGGCGTAGCGCTCGACGCGCAGCGGGTAGTGGGCCTCGATGTCCTCGATCGGGTTGTTGCGCGTGTTGGCGTAGAGCACGTCGACCGCGTCGAGGCCGTCCTGGCCGCGGGTGGCGCCATACGCGCCCTCGGTGACGTCCATGTAGATCCAGGGGCGGCCGTTCGCAGACCCCGAGAAGGTCACGGCCTTGGTGGTGGAGCAGCCCGCGCACACGCGCTCGGGCAGGACCTCGGCGAGGGCGCGCACGACCAGGTTCGACAGGAGCTGGCCACCGCAGAAACGCCCGATCGTTGGGGCCGGGAAGGTCGGGTTGACCAGGGTGCCCTCGGGCGCGACGAGGCGAACCGGGCGGAAGAGGCCGGCGTTGTGGGGCAGGGCTGGATGCTCCGTCTGGGGCAGAAGCAACGTGCGCAGGGTGAGCAGGACGGCCATGTCGGTGGTGCCGCGCAGAGGCATGTTGATCGGCGCGTGGTCGAGCTGCGGATCGGTGCCGCTGAGATCCGCCGTGAGCGTGTCGCCGTGCACCTCGAGGGCGAGCGCGATGCGCACGTCCACCTCGCCGGTGTCCTCGTAGCCGTCGAGGTAGCCCTCGGCCGCGTAGCGACCATCCGGGAGGGCCGAGATCGCCTCGCGCATGCGCTGCTCGGCGGCGTCGAGCAAGCGCTCGCCCGCGCGCCGCAGACCGTCTGGTCCATAGCGGCGCAGCAGGCGCTCGAAGCCGCGACGCCCCCAGCGGCAGGCGGCTACCTGAGCGCGCAGATCACCGACCACCATCTCGGGCACGCGCACATTCCCCGCGACCAGGCGCCACGCGGATGGGATCGGCTGCTCGCCGCGCTCGACCGGGAACGCCTGCAGGCGCAGACCCTCGCTGAAGATGTCGTGGGCGCGCACGATGCACGTGCCGGGCACCGCGGCGCCGATGTCGACGTGGTGCGCCGCGGTGCACACAAAGCCGGCCAGCGCCCCATCCGCGAACAGGGGCGCGATGGCGCCGATGTCGGGGCTGTGCGTCGCCCCACCGTACGGGTCGTTATGCAAGTAGACCGCGCCGGGCTCCGGTCGCTCGCCGGACGCTTCGAGCGCGGCACACATCCCCTCGCAATAGCCGGCGAGCGGCCCCATCTGCAGCGGCGTGGTCTCGGCCTCGGCGAGGAGCTCGAAGCCGGGCGTGACGAGCGCAGCGCCGTAGTCGTCGGACTCGCGGATCAGGGAGGAGTGCGCGGAGCGGCGCAGGCGACCACCGACCTCGCGCGCGAGCGTTGTCAGGGCCCCGTAGACCACCTGGTCGTGCAGCGTCAGCATCGCCGCACCCGCAAGACCGCGCCGGGCTCGACCTGCCCGCGCCACCCGCTCGGTATGTAGGCGGTGGCGTCGGGGTCGACGACGACCGCGGGGCCCTCGACCACCCCGCCAGCGCGCAGCCCGGCACGTGAGACCAAGTCCGCCTCCACCTCGCCGCTGCGCTCGAACATGCGCACGCTCGCGGTCCGCGCGGGCCCGGTGGGCTCGGGGAATCGCCACGTCGGCGCGGGCACCTCCCAGGCGACGCGCAGCTCGACCCATTCGACGGGCGCGCCACGCAGCGCGAAGCCGTACTCGGCCTCGTGGGCGTCGTGGAAACGCACGGCCAGGGTTTCGACGTCGGTGGGGTCGCGCGCGTCCACCTCGACCTCGAAGCCCTGGCCGACGTAGCGCAGCCCCGCGTTCCAGCGAAGCTCGATGCCGTCCGGTGGCGGCTCGGACAGTCGCGCCTCCGCCTTGGCGGCGAGCGCGGGCGCGTCGTCCACGTCGGCGAGCGGGCGCAGCACGGTCACCACCGACTAGCGGCGCTCGGGGGCGGTGAGCAGACCCCACGCCGCGAGCAGCCCCGGGTGCGGAGGCACGACCACTTCGGAGAGGTCGAGCACCTCGGCGACACCGCACGCGAGCAGCGGGCCCGCCCCACCCGCCGCGACGAGCGCCAGGTCCGCCGGATCCATGCCGCGCGCGACTGTGCGCTCGCGGATGGCGAACGCGATCCGCGCCTCGGCCAGGGCCAGCACGTCGAGCGGGTCGAGGCCGCCCAAGGCCCCGACCGCCGCCGCGGAGTCGAGCTCCAGCGACCCGCCCAGACGCACCGCCGCAGGCAGCCGCCCGGCCGCCACGGCGGCGTCGGTCACCGTCGGCTCGACACCGCCATGTCCGTAACAGGCAGGCCCGGGGCGCGCACCCGCCGAGCGGGGCCCGACGTGCAGCATGCCGAACCCGTCTCGCCCCACCACCGATCCCCCACCCGCACCGATGGTCTGGAGGTCGAGCATCGGCACCTGCAAAGGGTAGCCCCCGACGCGGCGGTCTGATTGGGGTGCCTCCCGAAGCCGGCCGTCGCGCACGACGACGATGTCGGCGCTCGTGCCGCCGACATCGAGACCGACCACGTCGCGCAGCCCGAGCACCCCGGCCAGGTGTCGCACCGCGTTGCCGGCCGCCGCGGGACCCGACAGCGCGAGGCGAATCGGGGTCTGTGCCAGCGCTTCCCCCGGCTCGAGGCCGCCGTTGCTCGTCATCAGGGTCAGCGCGACGCCGGGCCAGCGCCGGTTGACGTCGCCAGCCAACCGCTCGAGGTAGCGCGCGGCCGGCGGCGCGACCCGGGCGTTCCACGCGCAGGTCATGAAGCGCTCGTACTCGCGGAAGCGCGCCGAGACCTCGTGGGAGGCGCACACGAAGGCGTCTGGCGCCTCCTCCCGCACCCAAGCGACGGCGCGGCGCTCGTGCTCGGCGTGCCGATACGCGTGCAGGAAGCCTACGCCGACGGCCTCGACGCCCTCCGCAACCAGGGCTCGCGCAGCCGCGCGCACCTCGGCCTCCTCGAGCGGGCAGACGGAGGCGCCGTCGGCGTCGATGCGCTCCGGCACCTCGCGGCGCAGACCGCGCGGCACCGGCGGATGGTGCTGGCGCGGAATATCCTGGCGGATCGCGTAGTTGAGCGGGCGCTCGTGGCGCCCGATGTGCAGCAGGTCGCGCATCCCCCGGCTCGTGATGAAGCCGGTGCGCGCGCCCGCCCGCTCGAGCAGCAGATTCGTGACGAGGGTGGTGCCGTGGAGGAACCGCTCGGGCGCCTCACCGAGCTCCAGCGCGTCGACCGCGTCCGCGACCGCCGCAGCCGGATCATCCGGTCGCGACGGCACCTTGGCGGTGCGGACACCCTGCGCCGACACCGCGACGGCGTCGGTGAAGGTGCCTCCAATGTCGACCCCGATACGCACGGGGACCGGTTTACCCGGCGCGCTGCGCCACGTACAGGCTGGGGAAGCGCGCCACGAAGGCGATGGCGCGCTCGAGCTCGCGAAGGTCGAGGACCTCACCGATCTTGTGGGTGTTCTGCTCGATACCGGGGCCGAAGCCGAACATCGCCGGGTGCTTGTGGGTTCCGGCGCTCACCCACTTCTTGCCCGCGGGCACGTCGATGCGGTCGTCGCTCTCGAGGATCGGGAAACCCACGCCGTCGGTGGAGAAGATCCAGCGGTCGACGCGGGCGGTCTGCTTGAGCGTGCCACCGGTGCCAGACGCATCGATGCTCGGCGCGACGACGGCGGCGTAGGTGGCGACGGCGGCCTGGATGGCGGGGTGCGCCTCGGGCGTCTCCCAGCCGGGGTAGACCTGCTCGTTGCCGGGCACGTAGCCCTTCCACGTCGGCTCGTCGTAGACCGGGATCTCGACCTTCACCTCGAGGCCGGCTTCGCGCGCCACGGCGACCGCCTTCAAGTTCTCTACGTCGGCCACGGCCTGGGCCGGGGCCTCACCCACCGTCAGGCGCCGGTCGAAGCGGAAGATGAAGCGGTCGGGGACGGCACAGTCGCTCGGCGTCTCGAGCCGCGCCCAGGACGCCGTGCGGGTGCCCGCGCCGAGGAATTCGTGGTCCAAAAACCCGATCCCGTCGCGATAGGCCTGGGCCGCCTCGGCGAGGATGGCGCCGCCGTATTCGAGGGGGTTCTTCCCCTCCCAGGGCATCGACCCGTGGCACGAGCGCCCGGTCACGGTGACCTCGATCTGCATCCGGCCGCGCTGACCGCGGTAGATGCCGAGGGCACCCTTCGTCGAGTCGCCGGTGCCCTCGCTGAGCAGCACCACGTCGGGGATCAGCTCGGGGCCCGCGCCGGGCAGCACCTTGCCGGTGACGTACTTGGGGCCGCCGCCGTCGTTGTCCTCTTCGGCCGCCGTCGCGTACGAGCGGATGATGACACCGTGCAGCGCGCCCTCGTCCGCCAGCTCCAACATGATCTTCGAACCGACGATCTGCGAGATCACCCCGCCGAGCTGGTCGGCGGCGCCGCGACCGAAGAGCAGGTGCCCCCACTCGTCGTCGGGCGGCAGCCAGCCGAGCTCGCCGCGTAGGAAGTCGCGGTCGGCGCGGTCACCGTCGACCAGGCCGTCGTAGGCGTCGATGCCGCCGCCGATCTTGTCGATCCACTGCGTGCGCAGCGGCTTGACGGTGTCCGAGTGCCCGTCCATGTAGATGACGCGTTTGTCTTCGGGGGCCACGCCGTCGCTGGGGTCCTGCAGGACCCAGACGAGGTTGCCGAACTCGTCGAAGTCGACGTCCTCGGGGCCGCGTACGGCGCCGATCTCGATGATGCGCTTCTTGAGGTACTCGAGCCTCGGGCCCTCGTGGTTGCTCAGGCCGCACTCGGGGTCGCCGCCCTCGCTCTTGGGGCGGTCGACGTAGTCGGCCGGGATGCGGATCGCCTCGGCGAGGATCTCTGCTGCGAGGGGCCGATAACGGGCGGCGAGTTCGCGCACCCGGGTGTCCAGGTCGGACATGCGTTCTCCAGTCTCTGTCGGTTGTGTCAGGGGGTCAGGGCGTCGAGCCGTGCCACCAGATCCGGCTGCTTGGCGACGGCGAGGAGCGCCATGACGACGTAGAGCTTCTTGTTGGCCTCGCGCGCGACGTTGATGCGGTGCTTCTCCATCACGCCGGGCGAGACCTCGTCGCCGATGTCGGCGGGCAGGCAGTGCATGTACAGGGCGTCGCCGCCAGCCGTGAGGGCCATCCGGCGCTCGTCACAGATCCAGCCGGTGTGCTCCGCGTTGAGGGCGAGGCAGCGGGTCTCGATGTCGGCCAGCGCTTCGGTGTCGCCCGCGCGGTTGGCGCCCACCCGCTCGAGCATCAGGTCGTACGGCCCCCAGCTCTTGGGGTAGACGACGTCGGCATCCGCGAAGGCCGCGTCCATGTCGCCAGTGACAGTGAAGCTGCCCCCGTTCTCCTCCGCGTTGCCGTGGGCGGCCTTCATGCAGGAGTCGATGAGGTCGTATCCGGGCGGGTGGCTCAACGTGATGTGCGCCCCGAAGCGCGTGAGCAGCGTGATCAGCCCCTGCGGGACCGAGAGCGGTTTCGCGTAGCTCGGCGAGTACGCCCAGCTGACGGCGATGCGCCGCCCGGCGAGCCCCTTGGGGAAGCGCTCCTGCAGCCACAGCAGGTCGGCCATCGCCTGGGTCGGGTGGTCGACGTCGCACTGCAGGTTGACGATCGGCACCTTGCGCGCGTCGCCAGTCTCGTCGAGGTACTCGTCGATGCCGCGCCGGATGTCGCGCATGAAGGCGTTGCCCTCGCCGAGGACGAGGTCGTGGCGGATGCCCATCGCGTGGCTGTTCATGCCCAGCATCGCCCCGGTCTCCGCCGCGGTCTCGCCGTGGGCGACCTGCGTGGAGGACCCGTCGACGATCACCGGTCGCATGCCGAGCCGCGAGGTGGCCCCCGCCCACGCAGACTTCGTGCGCGTGGAGTTGTCGAAGAAGACCGCGTACGCGAGCTCGTTCGGAAACAGGTCGGTGCGCACCCCCGCCCGGTCGAGGGCCTCGAAGCGCCTCGCGACGTCGGCCAGAGCCGTCAGCTCCGCGACGGACCAGTCCTGGGTGAGCAGCATGCTCCGGCCGAAGAGGCCGGCGACGACATCGGGATTCGGGCTCATTCTCGCTCCACCTGAGTCCGCCATTCCGTTCGGCGGCCGGACAATCTAGGCGCTTTGGGGGTCTCACGGAAGTGCCCGGGTGCGCGCAGGGAACTTCCAGGCGCGCCGCGTTGTCCGATCTGCAGGGACCAGACGACAGGAGAACGACCGATGGCACGCGAGGGAATCTCCCTACGCGGCGCGATGGCGTGGTGCGTCCAGCGCGTACGTACTGTGGCTGCGAAGCTGCCGCCCCGAGGGCTGTGGCGACCCATCCATTGGCCGCTCGCGCATTCGTTGGCGGGCAGCTTCGCGGCCATCGCGATCTTTGCGTGGATCGCCGGCACCGCGCTGCCCCACGAGCCCGAGCTGCTGGCCAACGCGCACTACGACCGCTTCATGCAGATCGTCGTCGAACCGCCGGCGCCCGAACTCGCGCCGGCGCCGCAGCCGGGTCGGAAGCGTACAGTCCGCAACATCTTCGGGGACAAGGCGGGCTTCGACGCGAAGCTGAATCAGGCGATGTCGGGCATGGGGGATGAGCTCGTCGTTGGCAGCGCGCAGGGGTTCGGCCGCGTTCATGGGATGGGAGCGCTGCCGATGAGGATGGGCACGGCTGGTCGCGGTCCAGGCTCGCGCTCGGCGTTCGGCGTCTCGAAGAACGGACCACGCGCGGCTCGGGCGCGGCGGCGGACGCGCTTCGACCGCGAGGTCGACCGGGCCATCGCGCGCGCCGCGGTGAAGCCACCAGAGACGCCCGACGCCGCCTGGACCAGCACCTTCGCCGCCGACGTCGACACCGCGTCGTACGCCCTCGTCAAGCGGGCACTCGAGCGACGGCGGTGGCCAACGTGGTGCTCGTCATCGACCGGTCCGGATCGATGAGTCATCTCCCCTTCGACCAGGCCAGACAGGCCGCCCTCGCAGTGGCACAGAGCCTTCGGCCGAGCGACCGGGTCGCGGTAGTCTCCTTCGGGAACGACACGCGCGTCGACCTGCCGTCGTCGCGCGCCGGAGACAAGGCGTCGCTCACGGCCGTGCTGGAGTCGATGCGTTCCGGCGGGTCGACCCCAGGAGCCGACGGGTTGGTCGCGGGCCTGCGTCAAGCGGAGCGCGGCTTCGTCGCCGGCGGCGGCATCAACCGAGTCGTGCTGCTCACCGACGGCGGCTTCAACCGCGGGGTGACCGCCCCGCGCGCCCTCGTCGACCTCGCCCGCGCGCAGAAGCGGCGCGGCATCTACCTCTCGGTCCTCGGCTTCGGCGGCGGCGCCGCCGACTTCCGGCTGGAGTCGCTCGCCGACCAGGTCGATGGTGTCTACGAGCACGCCCTGAGCTGGGCCGACGCCCGACGTCTCGGGGCCAAGATCGCGGCGCAGGAAGTAGTCGCCCGCGACGTGAAGATCCAAGTGCGCTTCGACCCGGTTCAGGTCGCGTCGTGGAAGCTCGTCGGCTACGAGAACCGCGGGCTTGCGAACCGCGACTTCCGGCGCGACGAGGTGGACGGCGGCGAGCTCGCGACCGGACATCACGTCACGGCGCTCTACGAGTTGATCCCGAACCGCGGCCTGGCGAGTTCGGCCGTGAAGGTGACCGTGCGCTACCAGCACCCGCATCGTGAGGGCGCGCGGGAGGCTTGGGCGACGCTCAGCGGCGAACAGCTCAGCGACGGCCGCGGCTCGCCCGACCTGCGCTTCGCCGCAGGCGTCGTTGCGTTCGCGCGCGTGCTGACCCGCGAGCGGCGCGGCATGGCCAACGCGTTGATGTGGGATGTGGGCGAGCTGGACGACGCGCTGACATGGATCTCACGCGGGGTGTCCACGCGGCCCACCCCCGCTCGACGCGCATTTCTGGAGCTGGCGCACAGCGCTCGCGCTGCCATGCCCCATTAGGCTGATGCCGCGGCGCGGCCGTGACCGCACACCGTATGTCGTTTGACAGATGTCGGGCGCGCCCGGTCCCGGGACCCTCGACCAAGGTTGGTTCGTTCGGAGATTGAATGTCGGCACGCGTGACGGTGGCACTCTTCCTGTGTCTCGGCGCGTGCGACGACTCGGGCTCGGTCGACGACGTTCCGGAAGGGCCTCCGTGGCTCGAGCTGGGTACGGGCGAGACGAACTTCACGTCGCTGAGCGACGGCGACGCCATCGACATCGTGCTCGGCCCGCAGGGCGGCTACATGATCCCGCTCTCGGTGCGCGCGGGCAGCCTGGTGCCTGGGGATCCGTCGGACGCGGCCGAGCCGGACAACCCGCGGATCACCTTCCGGATGTCGACGCCCGATGGGGCCAGCCTCGGGCTCGCCACTATCCAGCAGGGGCTCGACCCCACCGAAGACGACGCGTACGAGCGCAGCGGGACCTGGGTGGTGTTCAACCCGTCGGTCGAGACGGGCGCGTACTTCGACCAGGAGGTGGTGCTGGAGGTGCTGCTCGTCGATTCGCGTGGGGAGCGGGCGACCGACAGCGTGCGGGTCCGGTGCCGGGCGCCGCACATGGCGCTACTCCAGCTCGAGATCGATCCACGTGTAGTAGTCGGGGGCGCGAGTGACGACGCCCAGCATGCCGCCGGTCAGGTTGGTCACGCGCAGCATCAGGCCGTCGATGCCCGGCTCGCTGGCGTCCACCCGCACGCAGCGCTCGAAAGGGTCGTAGCCCATCTCGCCGGTGACGGGGTCGTCGATCTCGAAGGCCTGCACGGCCTCGTCTCCGTGCATCAGGAACAGCTCGTAGCGGCCCACGACCTCGGGGTCGTCGGTGCGGGCGATGTGCACGAAGACGTGGCCGGTGAGGGGCTGGGCGACCGAGTGGGTGAACTCGACGAGCGCGCCCTGGTTGAGCAGGAAGTGGTCGCCCGACGCGATCTCGCTTCGGTGCTCGCTCATCGAGAAGCGGCCGTCGTCGCCTGCACCACGCTCGGCGCCCTGGATGTAGAGCCGGTGCCAGCCGGCGCCCTCGAGGCTGGCGCCCGGGCTCTTCTCGAACAACTGCGGCAGATCGCAGGTCGGCGGCTCGGCGGTGGCGTCGGGTTCGACCTCGCCAGCGCCCTCCGAGTCACACGACCAGGTGAAGAACGCGACGAGCAGCGACGGAAAGAGACGAGTCGACTTCATGGCGCCGCCAGTCTGTCACGGCCGACATGACGGCGCCCAGCGGAAGGAAGCGCGGGATGGGGCGGAAGAGACTTGAGCCGGTGACCCGGCGCGAGGTGCTGGCTGCAGGCGCGGGCCTCGGGGCGCTCGCGCTGGGGTGCGGCGGTCCGGGGGACAGCGACACGCCCGACCAGGGGATCGACGGGGGGATCGTCGACGCCCTGGTCGGGTCGAGTCCGGACGCCGGCCTCGGTGGGAATCCCGACGGGGGGGCGCAGGCGCTGCCCGACCTGGGGCTGCCGGAGACCGCCTCGCGGCTCTGGCAGACGATGGCCCCGTACGTGCGCGCGACCGACGGCGCCATCGGCAGCCGGGTGAACCTCTTCAACCCGGCGCCGGTGGAGCAGCGCCTCTTGATTCAGGTGATGCTCCCCGACGGCCAGCTGGTTCTGAAAGACGAGCAGCCGGTGCTGCCCCCGTTGCACGCGCGGCACCTCGAGCTCGACGAGTACCTCACCGAGCACGGCATCCCCCTCCCCTTCGAGGGGTCGCTCTGGGTCGGCACCACGCCGGAGTCGGGGCGCACCTTCATGGGCCTGCAAGGGATCACCTTCGACTGGTACGGCCCGGCGTACATGGCGTCGGTCCACGGGATGCGCGACTTCGGCAACTCGAACCACGACGGCGTCTGGGCGGATCTCATCCTGCCCGGGGTGACGGTGGGTCCGCGCTTCGTCACGCACGTGGCCATCCTCAACGCCTCGGGCGACGGCGTCTCCGAGGCGCTCAACGCCCAGCCCGAGCTGCTCTTGCGCGGCCCCGAGGGGGACGAGCTCGGTCGCTCGACCCTGGACGCGCTCGGCCCCTACCAGTCGACGCTGGTCGACGTGCGCGACCTCATCGGCGGCGAGGCCTTCGCGGGCGGCACCGCGCAGCTCACCGACCCGCACGTGGGGCTGGTGGCGATGGGCCTGGTGTTCGACACCGAGAACGAGGGCATCGTCACCGCAGACCACTTCTTCGACCGGCACTTCGTGGTGTCGAGCACCGGCTTCGACGGATAGACGCATGCCCGACTACGCACGAATGCAGCGCTTCCAAGACCTGCTCGTCGACGGCTACCTGCCGTCGGTGGGCGCCTGGGTCCAGATCGCCCCGGGGGCGGGCCTGACGACCTGGCTCAACGCCTACAACACGCTGGGCCCGCAGACGATGGAGGTCTGCCTCATCGACCAGGCCGGCTTCACCATCGGCGAGGTACTCCAGACGACGCTCGAGAGCCAGAAGGTCCTGCACACAGACCTCGAGACGCTGCTCCCGGAGGGCGACGCCTTCGAAGGCAGCGTCTGGGTGTGGTCGAAGGGCGCCACCCCCGAGGGCAGCATCGGGCTGCAGGCCATCGACGTGCAGTTCGTCGACCGCAACCGGCCGGCGGGGCACATCATGGGGGGAGTGCACCTGATCGTGGACTTCCAGAACACGCTCAACATCCCGCCCTGGCTCGACCTGGTGTGCCCCCGCATCCTGGTCGACGAGACCCCGGAAGGTGCTCCGCGCTACCGCAACTACGTCGGCGTGGCGTCGGTCCCGCTGGGCAGCCCCGACGCGCTGGCCCTGGAGATGACGCTCGGCAACCAGGCCGGCGAGACGCGGGTGGCGGAGGAGGAGGTGCGGTTGGACGCCCTGGGCTCGGCCTTCGTCGACGTCGAGTCGCTCTTCCCGGATATGGCCGACTTCCTGCGCGTCGGCGACGGCAAGCGCGGGTACGGCACGCTCGGCGTCAAGGCCGTCGACGGCCAGTTCACCGGGCTCGCGGGCATGGTCAAGGTGGTCGACCAGGTGAGCGGCGAGCTGCTCGTCGGCCACCTCAACGACCGCTTCTTCGCGCGCCCCGCGATGAAGGAGCCCTGAAGCCTCGCTGTCAGTCGGTGGGGGGCGGCGTCGTCGTGAGCCGGTCGAGGGAGACGCGCGTCACGAGCGGGCGAAGGCCGGCCTCGCGCGCCATCTCGTAGACGCTGGCGGCGTTGTCCTCGCTCGCGCAGTAGTCGACGTTGAACACCGGCACGCCATGCGCGATGTAGACCTCGTAGAGGCGCAGCCGCTCCTCGGTGGACCAGCCCTCGGAGTGGCGCTCGCCACCGTGGAGATCACCCGACACCGGGAACTGCTCGCGGCAGCCGGCCGCGTCCTCGGCGTCGTCGCAGACGTTGTCGGTTCCGCCGAAGTCGAGGTCGCAGGCGTCCTCCGCGCACGCCGCTCGATCCTCGATGCCGTCTGCGTTCCAGGGCGCGTCGCCGTCGCCGTAGAACCAGGTGTCCTCCACCGCGAGCGCGTCAATCACGGCGGCGTAGTCCTCGGGGGCGCTCACCTCCTCGATGAGGTGCGTGGCGTTCTGCGGTACGACCAGGAAGTCGGCGGTGACGGTGCGCCCCGCCGCGCCGATGCCAGCGATGAAGTCGAGCATCTACTGGGGGCCGTCCTTGCCTTCCGCCTGCGCGACCGCGGCGACCGTCTCGTCGTCGTAGGCCTCCACCCAGTCGAGATACACGCCGTCGAAGCCGAGCCGCGCGAGCTCCGCCACGAGCCCGTCGGGTCCGTTCCACAGCGCCTGCCATTCGGGGCGCCAGAAGGCGACGGGGTAGTTGCCCGCCCATCCGTCCGGATCTTCGGTGAGGATGAAGTCGGGTTGGCCGGGCCCGTCCGCTGTCGGCGGCGCCCAATCCGACGCCCAATACGTGCGCCAGCGCTCCGCTTGCCCGATGTCGATGTACGCCAGCAGGAGGCGGCGCTGTCCGTCCGGCGTCTCGCGCAGGGCGGCCACCATCGCAGCGGCGTCGTATGGGTCGGCGCAGGCACCCTCGTCGGAGCCGTCGACGCACGGCAGGTGGTTGTTGCCGGGTTCGAGCACGAGCAGCGGGTAGTCGGTGGCGGCCAGCGTCTCGAGCGCGTCCGGCACGTCCAGCGCAGCCAGCTGATACATCCAGGTCTGCGCCGCCTTCAGCGCGGCGCGGCGGTCTACGGTCTCCGGTGCAGGCTCGTCCTCGCTGGCGCTGTCACACGCTGCGAACAGCAGGACGGCCGCAATCAGTCGTACGAAGCTCATCACACACCTCCGCATCGATGCCGCCCCCCACCGTCACGATGCCTCCGCGCCCTTCCGATGGGCAGCAAATTGTCGCGCCCGGAAGCCGGCGATCCACACCGACAGCCGCGGTGACAGGCGGAAGATCAGCCAGTCGAGCCACACATAGAACGACACCGGGATCACCGCTCGATTCCGGTCGACGCCGCGCAACGCGATCTGCGCACAACGCTCGGCGGTCATCGGTCGAATCGGCACCTTCTCCATCATCCCCTCACCATCGACCCCGACGAAGCGCGTGGCGCGAACGATGTCGGTGGCGATGTAGCCCGGACAGAAGGTGTTGACCTGGACGCCGTGCAGCGCCGCCTCCGGACGCAGCGACGTGGTCAACCCGACCACCGCGTGCTTGGTGGTCGCGTACGGCGTCATCCCAGGCCGTGGACACAGACCCGCGCCCGAGGCGGTGTTGACGATGGCGCCGCGACCGGCCGCGACCATGCGCGGGTAGACCGCGTGGATGCCGTTGACGACACCCCACAGATTCACCTCGACGACGGACCGCCAGTCTTCGGTCGTGAGGTCGACGACCAGCCCGGCCAGCCCCACCCCGGCGTTGTTGAACAGGTAGTCGAGGCGCCCCTCGGTCTCGTAGATCTCGTCGACGACCGCCTCGAACGCCGCTGCGTCGGTGACGTCGAGCAGCTGCGCCCGACCCCCGACGGCCTCTGCGATCGCGGTCGCGCGGCCTTCGTCGACGTCGGTGACCACCACCCGCACGCCGCGCGCGGCGAGCAGCTTCGCCAGCGCCGCTCCGATGCCCGAGCCGCCGCCTGTCACCAGGGCCACCTGGTGGTCACTTCCTCCGCTTCGCACCCGTCGCTCACCTCCATCTCGACTTACGGAGGTCGCAGGATAACCCGGGGCACACGCCAACCGGAGCGGACCTCCGGGGTATGATTCCGCGGTGAGGTCCGTGATCCCGAGATGCGCGAGGCTCGCCTGTGCGCTGCTGACGGCGGCTCCGGTGCTCGCCACCCCTGCGCCGCTGGTGTCGATCCCCCCGGGCCAGCTGCGACCGCTGGTGCCCTCACTGGAGCCGGCGAAGCCGATCGAGGTCGGCGCCTTCCGCCTCGAGCGCCACGCGGTGACCAACACGGACTTCCTCGCGTTCGTGAAAGCCCAGCCCGGTTGGCGGCGCGACCGGGTCAAGCCGCTCTTCGCCGGCCCCGAATTCCTCGGCCACTGGTCGGCGCCGCTCGAGGTCGATGGCGCCCACGCCCGGGCTCCGGTGACGCGCGTCTCGTACTTCGCCGCCCGCGCCTATTGTGGGTGGCGTGACCGCCGGCTCCCGACCGTCGCGGAGTGGGAGTACGTCGCGGCGGCGAGCGCGAGCCATGCCGACGCGCGCGCACAGCCGGGGTTCGACAAACAGATCCTCGACTGGTCGCGCAAACCGGCACCGGAGGTGCCCAGGGCGGTCGAGAGCGCCGGGCCCAATTTCTACGGCGTCCACGACATGCACGGCCTCGTGTGGGAGTGGACCTCCGACTTCAACTCGGAGCTCGTCGCCACCGAGCTGGGCGGAGACGCGAGCCTGGTGCGCAACCTCTTCTGCGGCGACCACGGCTCGGTCGTCTCGGACCCCGCCGACTACGCCGCGTTCATGCGCGTCGCCTTCCGCGGGAGCCTCGAAGCGTCCTACACCGTGGCGAACCTCGGCTTCCGCTGCGCCGCCGACGAGGACGAGCCATGACGACGCTGCTTCTGCTGCCGCTGCTGCTCGCCGGGCCGAGTACGGCGCCGCTGCCCGGGACCTCGCTGTACCAGCTCGACGCGGCGTGGACCGACCAGCACGGGCGCGCCACGAAGCTCGCCGACCTACGCGGACGGGTGGTGCTCGTCGCGATGGTGTTCACGAATTGCCGGTACGCGTGCCCGCGCATGGTCGAGCGCATGAAGCGCGTCGAGGCCGCGTTGAGCCCGACCGAGAGACGGCGGATGCGCTTCCTGCTCGTCTCCCTCGACCCCGCCCGCGACACGGTGCCCGTGCTGGCCGCGTTCGCGAAGAACAGCCAGATCAACCTGGGCTGGTGGACCCTGCTGCGAGGCGCGCCCGACGCCGTGCGCGAGCTCTCCGCCGCCTTGGGTGTGCGCTACAAACAGGTCGACTCCGGTGACCTCGCCCACGCGAACCTGCTGACGATGCTCGACGCAGGCGGCTCGGTCGCCCACCAGCAGGAGGGCCTGGAGAGCGACGTGAACCCGATGCTCATCGCGGTTCGCGCCGAGCTCGCGCGCACCGGCGACACGAAGCCGAAGTGACGACGCTCTACGTGTTGCTGGTGCTCGCGGCGCCGGCAGACGACCCGCTCGAGCGCGCTCGCCACCTCGCCGCGACGCTCCCAGATCATGGGCCACCCTCGTCCCGCGGTTCGTCGCCGCCAGTCGCGTCGCGCTGCTGGTGGCACGGGCAAAGCCGGACACGCCGGGGCGCGACGACTTCCCGCTCGCGCTGGTGGCCGCGCGGGCCGCAGCGGGCCAGTTCGACGCGGCCGCCAGACACGTCCCGGAGATCGAAGACGCCGCGACGCGGGTGCGGGCGCTGATCCGGCTGGGCGCTTCGATGCGAGCCCGGGCTCAGACCGGCACGAGCGTGAACCCGAGGTAGAGCGCCACCGCGGCGGCCGGGACCCCGAGCTTGATGGCGAGGAAGACGAGGCGCGTGCCGCGGGTGACCTCGGCGGCGTCGCCCGCGTCGGCTGCGCGGCGCCTGCGCACCACCACACCCACGCACCAGACGTTCACCCCGACGGCGAACAGGCCGCAGGCGATCTTCACGAGATGGGTCGTGGTCATCGGCGCACGCCACGCCAGGATCGCGCCCGTCGCGAGCACCGCGAGGAGCAGCGGGATCTCGCAGACCAGGTCGATCCAGTGATGGACGCGGGCTGCGAAGGCGCCCTCGGCTTCACCGCGTTGTCCGTGTACCTCGAGCACGCCCTCGGCGAGCACCACGCCGCCCCACAACCCCAACGCGACCAGGTGCGCGACGTGGAGTGCGGTCATCGATCACCTCTGGGAGACGCGAACCACTTCGGCCACGGGGTCGAAGCCTACCAGGGCCCAGACCTCCTGGGATGAAGAGTCGGATGGCGGGCGGCCGCGAACGTCGCACCGGCCGTCCGCGTGCCGGGTCGCGCCACCCGTGGCGAGGACCAGCTCGAGCCGGCCGTCACACTCGAGGTCGCCGACCGCAAAGACAGCGTAGGTGACGCCTCCGTCCTCGGCCGGCCGTCGGGCGTAGCCGACGCGGAAGTCGCATCGGTCGGGACCGAGCCGGACGGGGCCGGAGGTCTCCGTGGCAGTCTGGGCCTCGGAGGACGCGGTGCACACATCGCGGACGACATCGGCGGCGACGGCGCGCATGTCCTGGTGAACCTGCTCGACCTTGGCCGCGTGGGCACGCTCGTCCGCCTGGGCGCGCCCCACGGCGCTCCACCACACGACGGCGCCGTCCGCCGCGACGGTCGCGACGAGCGCGACGGTGCAAAGACTCGCTCCGAGCCAGCCCGAGCGGGCCTGTGTTGAGGTGCTCAGCACGCTTCAGCGTAGGCGTTCGGGTCAGGTGTCGACCGCCGCCGAACGACAGATAAGGGTCACTTCCTGCGCGGGTGCTTCAGGAACGGGACCCGCCGGTAGGGGCGGCGCTCCACGGTCTTGGCGTCCTCTCGAATCCGAAGCGCCTGGTCGACCTCGACCCCTCGGAAGACCTGGGTCTTGCCGGTGCGCGGCCAGTAGAGCTCGAGGCGCTCCACGCGCGCCGCCTTGCCGAGGCCGATGTGCTGCCGAAGCGGGTTGCCTCCGAAGCTGCTGCCGGTGTCGACGTGACGGTAGATGGTCCGCCGCCCGCCGCCCGGCTCGCGCGTCACGACCTTGATGCGGGTGCCCAACGCGTCGCGATTCGACCGGACACCGACGGCCTGCACGACCAGCCAGTGGTTGCCGAAGCCCGGGTTCTCGTACAGCGCGTTGCCCATGACATCGCCGGGGAACGCGCCGCCCATCTGCTCGAAGATGTCCTGGTCACCGTCGCGGTCGAAGTCGGCGAACGCGACGCCGTGCCCCTTCTGCAGATTGGCCAGCCCGCTCGAGAACGAGACGTCCTCGAAGCGGCCCTCGACGTTGCGCAGCGCCACGTTGGGCATCAGCCCCTCGTACTCGGGATAGCCGGTGCCTAGGTACGCGTCGAGCCAGCCGTCGTTGTCGAAGTCGCCGAAGTTCGAGCCCATCGTGAGCGTGTGCGCGCGGAAGCCGGCGCGTTCGGTCGCGTCCTCGAAGCGGCCCTTCCCGAGGTTGCGATACAGGCGCGAGAGCTCGCCGTTGTGCTTGATGCCCATGTAGCTCGCCGCCACGTTCCAGACGGGCGGGTCCTGGCCCTGGGGCGCGTAGCCGTTGAACGCCATCAGGTCGAGGCGGCCGTCGTTGTCGTAGTCCCACCACCACGTGGGGAAGCCGACCCGCGGTGACTCGACGCCGGCCCGGGCGGCGACGTCCTCGAAGGTGCCGTCGCGCTTGTTGCGGTACAGCCGATTGGGCGCGCCGGCGTTCGACAGGTAGATGTCCTCCCAGCCGTCGCCGTCGTAGTCGCCCCACGCCACGCCCTTGGTCCAGCGCTGGTCCTCGACGCCCGCCGCGGCGGCCACGTCGGTGAAGGTGCCGTCACCGTTGTTGCGGAACAGCTCGTTGGGCCAGCCGTCGCGGGAGAGCGACTCGTTGCCGATGTAGAGGTCGAGGTCGCCGTCGTGGTCGTAGTCGGCGAAGTCCGCGGTCTGCGTGGGGTAGCGCTTCGCGCCCAGGCCTGCGTCGAAGGTCACGTCGGTGAAATACCCGCGCCCGTTGTTGCGCAGCAGCGAGTTCGGATGCTGGCCGCCCATCGCGAGCCACGCGCCCCTCAGCACGAACAGATCGAGGTCGCCGTCGTTGTCGTAGTCGGCGTGGATGAGGTTGAGGCCGCCCGTGATGCCCTCGAAGCCGGCCTGGACCCCCTGCTCGGTGAAGGTGCCGTTGCCGTTGTTGCGCCACATGCCCAAGCGCATCGAGGGGTTCCAGGAGGAGGTGATGATGTCGAGGTCATCGTCGCCGTCGAAGTCGTCCACCACCGCGCCGCCCGACAGCGACACGCGGTCGATACCGAGCCCGGGCGCGATGTCGGTGAAGCGCTTGAAGGGCGGCGAGGGAAAGGCCGTGGCGGCGATGCGAAAGTCCTTCGAGACCTTCTCCGGATACCCGCCGAGAGACATCTGCACGAGGTTGAGCAGCCACCCGGCGGCGACGCGGCGTGGGAGGTCCGCGTGGTTGTGACGGACCACGCGTTCGAGGACCTCGGCCGCCTTCCGGGCCGCCTCGGGCTTCGGATGCGGACCACCGGCGAGACGCATGATGCACGGCTCGATGTCGCCGGTGGCGAGGCAGTTGTCGGTGGCCGAGAGGCGGAGCAGGGCGGCCGCCAGCGCGAAGTCGACATACAGGTCGACGTACTGCTTCACCGGCGGCAGCTTCTTGACCTCCTCGCGCGCCGCGTCGAGGTCGGCGATCGCCGCGCGGTAACGCCCCAGCCGCAGCTTGTTCCAGCCGAGCTGGATGAGCACCCGCATCTTGGCCAACGGCACCGTCAGCGCCTTGAGCTGGGTCTGCATCAGGAGGACGTCCGCGGTGTCGAAGTAGCTGTTCGGCTCCTCCGCGATGTCGGCGAGCAGCGCGACCATCCGGGCGTGCCCGTCGAGCGGCTTGTCGCGCACGGCGAGGTCCGGATTGGGTCTCGGCCCGACCCGCGGCTGAGTCATCTCGTGCCGCTGAATCGGTGGGGGTTCGGGCAGACGCAACGCGTCGGGGGCCGCGGACTGCGCAGGCGCAACGGGCGCCGCGGGCGGTGCGGGTTGGGGAGGCGCCGGCGCCTTCCCCGGATTCGCACACCCCAACACCATCAGCGCCGAGAGGCGCACCAGGTCAACTAGCTTCTGCATTTCGCGGTCCGGCGTCGGTTCCCCAGACCCACACCATATTCACGGCGACGACCAGATTCGCAGCTGCCTGGTTCCAATTCGCCAGCTCCGGCATCGGCCCCGACAGCGCAAAGGCGCACGCGTAGACCAGCGCGGAGGGCCAAAGGCGGCGGTCGATGGCGATGGTCGCCATCGTCAGGATCCCGGCGATGAAGGCCTGCTGTTGGATCAGGCTCACGATGGACGGTGTGCCCGAGATCATGTTCACCGAGTCGATCATCACCATGCCGAACAACGTGAAGAAGAGGGTCGCCAGCAGCTGCCGATTGGGCGCAGTGCGCATCATGGAGTCGCGCGCCCAGACCGTCAGCGCCGCGGCGACGACGAGGAAGAGGATACGACCGCGCACCCCGACCTCGTAGTCGTTTCCAAGGTCGAAGAACACGCGCATCAGCGGGCCGGCGACCCACAACACGCCCATCACGATCGCGAAGAACGCGCGGGGGCGAGCGCCGGTCTTGAGGTCGTGGTCGGCGTCCATCCGTTCGAGGTCTTCGACCCGGGCGCGCTTGCGGCCGAGCTCGGTCTCCGCCTCTCGAACCCGCCCCATCAGGTCGGGCGCCGGTGCGGCGAGGTCGGCCAGCAGCGACGAGGCGGCGCTCGGATCCCCCCGTTCCAGCTCGAACTCGACCATCGCTCGCGTCGCCCACCGCAGGCCCTTGGCGGCGCGCTCGTTGTCGGGCCACGCGTCGAGCGCCTGCCGGAACCCGAAGCGGCACTCGCCGTAGAGCTTGTAGCGGCGGACGCGGTCGTCGGTGGCCTCGAGCTCGGCCACTCGGCGCTCGGCCTGAGACGCCAGACGCGCCGACCGCGGTGGTCGAGGAAGTTCTGGACCTCGCTGCGCAGCTCATCGGCGCCGGCGTGGCGGTCCTCGGACCGGGCGGCGAGCGCCTTGCGGATGAGGTCGGCGAGGGTCAACGGCACGTGGGGCGGGAACGTCGGCTCGGACTTCAGCACGCTCTCGAACATGGCGGCGACGTTCGGACCGTCGTGCGGCGGGCCGTCGCACACCGCTTCGTAGAGCGCGGCGCCGAGAGGATAGGGAGTTCAAACGCCTTTAGCCATGTAGCAGCTACTTGACATAACGCACATTGCACGACGTAAACCTACATGCTGGCCGGGCCCGCCAACCGGGAGATCGCCCAGCCAGGCCATCATCCAGAGACCGATCACCGTGGACTCGAAGCCAGCCTCTGCGAAATTGGCTCCCTGCAATAAGTAGAGGAAGAACTGGTCATAGTCGGGCATGCCCGCGACATAGGGCTCACCGACCGCTCCGAAGGTTGCCGTGATGCCTTTCTGGAGAGCATTGGCCGACCAGCTGGTCGATTGGCGAATATCACAGGCCGAGCAGGAGTCCAGGTGTCCGCCGATGGCACCCGGAGCCCAGGTGAAGGCGTCGTTGTAGTTGTTGTAGCTGTACCAACCCGCGTAGTACAGCGCATCGGGGCACTCGGTGGGGGCCGGTGATGTGCCGAACTCCGCCTCGTTTCCGTCCCAGACCACGTCGTAGAAGGCCAGATCCTGGAAGATCTGTCGAGTCCCCCACATATTCCACTCGCCATATTCGTAGGTTCCGAAGTCATCGGAGCTTGGCGGGTGGTCTCCAGACTTTCCATCGACGTAGACCGTGCCAGCCAGTGAGCCCGAGTGGGCCAGCTCCTCGGCCGCCTGGGCTCGGTCCACCAGGGACATGGCTGCATCCGCATCCACCCCATCGATCCGACTGACGAGAAAGAGCGGGACGCCAAGCTCGTCCTCGGCATCCGGCAGCAGGGCTCCAATGGGTTGGTAGGGCTCGTAGTCTCCAGACATGCTGGAGCCGTCCTGGTAGAGCGGGTTGTAGATGGCGTAGGTCAACTGGTCGGCGGCGGAGCCCAGGAAGAGCAGGGCATCCAGGCTCGTGGTCGGCACGCTGCCATTGCCCGCAATATCATCGATCCGTCCACTCACCTTGTAGGGCACTCCATAGACTGGAAGCAGGATCTGGATATGGGGCCCGACTCGGTCCAGGCAGCTCCCAAGGCTTGCGGCAAAGGCACTCAGGTCGTCCCCGGAGAGGGTGATATCGGCCTCGGTCTCGATGCTGCAGAAGTGTTCGGCAGGCACGTGCCGGAAGTCAGCGTAATGCTGGGCTACGGTCTCGGAGTCGGGGACGGTGGGGTTGTAGATCAAGAGGATCCGGTGGGCCTCTGGATAATCGACCTCGATGCTCTCGCTCAGGACCTGGTCTTCGCAGTCTTTCTGGCTCGCC
>PVBE011238277.1_pt1 | contig 51195 bp, 45 predicted proteins | sample 1631181 | NCBI WGS metagenome assembly PVBE01 (sample SAMN08397723, study PRJNA350692) | Marine metagenome, whole genome shotgun sequencing project. | isolation source: water | place: Pacific Ocean | collected 2012-04
TATGCAATGCTTTCAAGTTGCCAGACAGCCTCGAACAAATGCTAGAAGCATTGCCAGCCGCTTTCGTTCGCCGATTTTCGCGGACATTCGCCGACGTGCTTCGACATTCGCCAGCAACCAGACCAGCGATGCAGGCATCGAGGAGAAGCTACGATGAGCCCCATCGAGAAGGCCGTGAAGGCCTCGGATCTCATGGTTCAGGCCCTCGAGAACGAGGGCATCGAGTACATCTTCGGAATCCCGGGTGAGGAGAATCTCGACCTGCTCGAGAGCCTTCGCGGGTCGAAGATCAAGCTCATCTTGACGCGCCACGAGCAAGCGGCGGGATTCATGGCAGCGACCGTGGGTCGGCTGACAGGCAAGGTCGGCGTCTGTCTCGCGACGCTGGGGCCCGGCGCAACAAACCTCGTAACGGCCACAGCCTACGCACAGCTCGGCGCGATGCCGATGCTGATGATCACCGGACAGAAGCCGATCAAGAAGTGTAAGCAGGCGCGCTTCCAGATCATCGACGTCGTGGGCATGATGGATCCCGTCACGAAGTACGCTCGCCAGATCATTCACGGCGCGAACATCCCATCGGCTGTGCGCGAGGCCGTTCGGCTCGCTGAGGAGGAACGGCCGGGCGCCGTCCATCTCGAAATCCCCGAAGACATCGCCGCAGAGCAGGTCGAGAACCCGACCCTCTTCGATCCCGAAGCGGCCAGGCGGCCTGCAGCCGAAGCCAAGGCGGTGGCCCGAGCCGTCGAGATGATCGAGCAGGCGCGGCACCCTCTGCTCTTGATAGGCGCCGGAGCGAATCGCAAGCGCACCAGCAACATGATCGAACGTTTCGTCGAGCTGACTGGTATTCCTTTCCTCTGCACACAGATGGGCAAAGGTGTGGTCGACGAGCGTCACGGACGCTTCATGGGGACCGCGGCGCTCTCGGACAATGACTCGGTTCACGAGGCGATAGCCGCCGCCGATCTGATCATCAATGTGGGCCATGACGTCATCGAGAAGCCGCCCTTCTTCATGACCCATGGAGGCTTCAAGGTTCTCCACGTCAGCTTCGCACCGGCTGCCGTCGACGCGATCTATTTTCCGCAGCTCCAGGTCGTCGGTGACATCGCGAACGCAGTCTGGCAAATCAACGAAATGATCAAGGTCCAGCAACATTGGGATTTTTCGACCTTCCACTGCGTTCAAAAGAACGTCGAGGAACACACCACCGAGAAACCGGATGACTCCTCGTTTCCCTTCGTGCCCCAGCGGATCGTGACCGATGTCCGCAAGGCGATGCCCGAAGACGGCATCATCTGCCTCGACAACGGGATGTACAAGATCTGGTTCGCACGCAACTATCACGCCTATCAGCCCAACACCATTCTGCTCGACAACGCACTCGCGACCATGGGTGCCGGGCTTCCCTCGGCCCTCGGTGCGGCCTTCGTCTACCCCGATCGGAAGATCGTCGCGATCTGTGGAGACGGCGGATTCATGATGAATTCGCAGGAGCTCTAGACCGCTGTCCGCACCAGGCGAAACGTCACCACCCTCGTCCTATGCGACAATTCCTACGGCATGATTCGCTGGAAGCAGGAAGATGCGGACTTCGAGGATTGGGGGCTGGAATTCGACAACCCGGATTTCGTGGCGTACGCCGAGAGCTACGGCGCGACCGGCTATCGCGTCGAAAAGGCGGATGAGCTGCTTCCGATCCTGACCTCGTGCCTGGATGGCGGCGGCGTCAATCTGATCGAGGTGGCGATCGACTACGCGCAGAATGCCACTCTCATCAGGCAGTGACGAGCATCAGGCAATGACCTCGAGCTATGCGCGCCGTTCAGGCACCGGTCTGTCGGATCGCACACAGCTCGAGGCTCGTCTGCCATAGGCGGCGACTCGTTTCCGGATCGAAGTCGAGCGGTTTCTCGCGACGCTTGCCCGACCGGTAGTAGCCACCGGAGGCGGTCTCGAGTCCGGGCTCCGTCGCGACCCGAAGTGCCGTGCGCGCGGCCCGCGCCGCGCTCGGAAAGAGATGGCGGATCATCGGTCGCACCAGCCGATAGGCGAGCCCGGGATTGTTGGCGCCGATGTTGGACGCAACCGGTCCGGGATCGACGGCGTTCACCGTGACGCCACTCCCCTCGATTCGTCTGGCCAGCTCGAGCGTGAAATAGAGGATCGCAAGCTTCGAACGACCATAGGCCTTCATGATGCTGTAGCCGCGCTCGAGCTGGAGGTCATCGAAGTCGAGCCGTGCCATTCGATACGAATCCGACGAGACGTTTACGATGCGTGCGGGTGCCGACGCCTTCATGAGTGGCAGCAGTCCAAGGGTGAGACGAAAGATGGCGAGATAGTTGACCGCGAAAGTCAACTCGAGCCCTTCCTTGTTTTCGCGACGTGTGAGGCTCACCAGCCCGGCGTTGTTCACGAGCAGGTGGAGCGGACGTCCACTCGCGAGATAGCTCTGGGTCGCGAGGTCGACCTCCTCAGCCGAAGCCAGGTCGGCGAGCAGGATCTCGGGCAGCTTGCCGCCATTGGCCTGCGCGATCTCCTGCTGGGTCGCGAGGGTCTTCTCGCGGCTGCGCCCGAGCAGAACCAGGTCGGCGCCGCGTGCCGCCAACGCATGGGCCACAGCCTTGCCGTGACCATCCGTGGCACCGGTGACGAGACAGGTCTTGCCTATCATCGGGCCTCCCGGGCGACTTCGAAGCGCTCGCGATAGCGCTCGAAGCGCGCATCGAGCTCGCCGGGGTCGAGGCCAAAATCTTCGAGCTGATAGCGATGCGGCCCGTTCTTGTGTTTCGGATTCCGCGCCAGCCAGATCTTCATTACAGCCTCGACCTCCGCATCGAACTCCATCTCCACAAAATCGTAGATCTGCCGAATCTCCTTCAACGGGTCGCGAAGGAGATCCTCGTAATGGACGTCGATCACGCAGCCCGTCGGTGCCCGGTCACGTACGGCGATCGCGCGGTCAGCCGAATTCGCAGTCTGATCGAAGACCCGGCGCCCAACGCGAATCGGATCGACATTCTTGGCGAGCATGGCTCCAGCGTGCGCCATCATGCTGCTGAAAGAGGGCACGACCTGCTGCGGATCGCGATGGGTATGGATGATCTTCGCGTCGGGAAAGACCTCGAGCAGCGCATCGAGAATCTCGAGATGGTGTGGTGTCTTGCCCAGGTAGCGTCCGGCACGCTGCCAGAGAAGCAGCTGAATCAGTCGACGGAAATACCGATAGGCACCCGATTGATCGATCTCGCGAATCCATTTCGTGTACGAGGGAACATGCAGCGACGCATCGACGGCTCCGCTGATGAAGGTGACGTCGAGCAGGAAGACATCCTCTTCAGGCGCATCCGCTTCCACGGGGTGGATCGCGAACAGAGCCGGCGACAGGTATTTCATGCCTCGCTCCGCCCTGCGAGCCTGGGCGAGCCGACGCGACACGTCGCCGGGCGCGTCGCGCATCGGGGGGCCGAGGGGAGCCGGGTTGAGCGCCTCCGCAGCGGAGAGAGAGCGCAGACGGGGATCGCTGCTCAACAGACGATGCAGCTTGGTGGTCCCCGTCCGCTGGAGCCCCGCGATGAAGATCGGACGGGTGACCGGGATCTCAGGAATCTCGGGCTGCAGATCAGACAGGTTCTCCAGACGCAAACGACACTCGAGGACCCGGATCACACTGCTGCGCATGACCGCACGGCCGAGCAGATGAAGATCTGCCTCCTCCTCGAGCGAGTAGAGAAGCCGGCGCATGGGTGTCCGGAAGCTCTCATCGACGAAATGCTCGAGACCACTCCGGCGACGCGCAGCATCGATCAGACTCGATTCTTCTAGCGAGGGAACGCCGATCCCCAGTCGCGCCGCCCCGCTCCACAGCCCCAGACCGAGCCGCGCGGGCAGCGGAAAGGGGGGCACCCGAAACGGCATCTCAGCCGAACTCATCGACGCGCCGCGGCCAGCTCCGCGCGCTTCACCACCCGCGTGCGCGGCTGGGGATGCTCCCCCGCGCCAATCCAGCGGAAACACATCGTGCCCTGGGCGTGGCCTACCGTGTGAATCCAATTCGGGACGCCGGGATCCTGGTGTGCGACGACGATGCGAACGGACCCATCGTCTTCGTAGACCGCCGTGTATTTGTTCACATGGATCTGGTAGTAGCGATAGTCGAGAGATTCCATCCAGTGATTGTTGAGCTGGAAATTCCAGGATCGGCATTCGGGCGGTGTCACCTCGATCACGAGGGCGTCCTCGGGGCCGAGCTCCCAATACGAGTGGTAGTAACAGATATTCGGATCACCCCCGGCGCCCATCGAAACTGAATCGTCGAATTTCGGCAGCTCGTTGCTATGAGCGGACCGAAATCCTTCGGCCCAATTCGAGAACAGCGAAGCACAGGAGACGACCAACCCCGATGCCTGCTTGAGGCTGGCGTCCAGGGACTCGGCCGTGATCTGGGTCGGCTGACCGTCACCGCCGATTCGCTCGATCGTGAGATCGGCCGGTGTCTCCTCGTCCCGATTCAGAAAGGTCTGGCGCACGATGATCGCCGTCGTCTCGGGTGTCATTCTCAGCCAGTTTCCGGGCTTCTCTTCGCAGCTCAGGAGTATTTCAAAATTCCCGTCCGCGTCGATCTCGAGATCTGCCCCGTCGAGATGGCCCCCCTGCTGGGAATCTCCACTCGAGGCGACACCGACCGACTGAGTCCCGAAGTCGATGTAGTCGATCGTACCCCGCTGACCGCGGATTCGATATTCATAGGCACCGCTGATCGTGGCGTGCTGATAGTAGTTGTCGGGATTGTCGGGCGACCCCTCGGCCAGGATGGTCTGGCCCGCACCCTTCAGCGCATCACAGAAATCTTCCCAGGACTCTCCACTCATCACGCGTTGCAGGGGCGAGTCTTCACTCATCCTTCTTCTCCTCGAGGCGGTCCAACCGATGTGAACAGGATTGCGTCAACCGATGCAGAACCGACGGACCAGACGGTACGGGCCCGGCCGGCGGGCCGCATGGGAGACCGCCCGACACAGCGAACGCTGGAGTCCAGTCTCACTCCCCAGCGGGCACTGCCACGCAGCTTCGCCAGAAGTAGCCCTGCTATATTCCTGCGCCATGTCGAAGCCTCGAATCTTCATCGACGGACACGCCGGCACGACCGGCCTACGCATCCGCCATTGGCTGGCGGAGAGACCCGATCTCGCGTTGACGACCCTCGATGAGACAGACCGGAAATCGGAACCGGCCAGGCGCAAGGCGATCGTGGAGTCAGATCTAGCGATTTTCTGCCTGCCCGACGCCGCGGCGGCGATGGCGGCCGGTTGGGCCGACGAGAGCGGATCGCGGATCCTGGACGCGAGCTCCTGCCATCGCGTGACCGACGCTTGGGTCTACGGGTTGCCCGAGCTCGCCCCCGCCCAGAGACAGGCGATTCGAGAGGCACAAAAGGTCAGCAATCCCGGCTGCTATCCCTCGGCCTTCATTCTGCTCGTGCGACCGCTGGTCGACGCCGGCCTGCTGCCCAGTCACGCGCCGCTCACGATCCATGCACTGTCAGGCTACACCGGTGGCGGCAAGGCGCTGATCGAACGCTGGGAGTCAGACTCGCTCGGCCTGGGGAACCAGGCTTTCGAGTCGCCCTACGCGCTCGAAAAGATCCACAAGCATGTGCCGGAGATGCAGCGCTACGCAAATCTGGACCACGCACCACAATTCGTGCCGGCGGTGGGCCCCTTCGCCTGTGGCATGCGCGTCGAGGTCCCGCTTCACGCTGCGATCCTCGCCGAGGGCTCGGGCGGTGAAGCGGTCTGGCAGGCCTTTGCAGATCGCTATCGCGACGAGCCTTTCGTCGAGCTGGCCGCCTACAGCGGGCTCGAGCCCGTCGGCGAGGCCCATCTCGACCCGACGGCGCTGAACGGCACCAACCGGCTGCGGATCCACGTCTTCCCGAATCCCCAGGGCCATATCCTGCTGGTGGGCATCCTCGACAACCTGGGCAAGGGCGCCGCTGGCGTCGCAATCCAGAATCTGAACCTGATGCTGGACCTCGGCGAGCAGACAGGCCTGCCGGGCTAGAGCCCCGCCCTCAGCAGCGGCAACGCGCGCTCGACACCCATCGTCGCGAGCAGGGTCGTCAACTTCGGCCCCTTGGGCCGCGCGATCAGGAGCTGATAGGCGTAGGGATAGAAATCCTGGGGCGCCAGCGACGTGCCCTCACACAGCGTCTTGAGATGCGGGATCAGCTCCGCCTCTGCGATCTCGGGATTCGCCTCGAGAATCGCCACCAGCCGTCCCAGAACCTGCCGCGGCTCCCCACTCAGGGACTCCGTGCTAGGCGTTTCGCGAATCCGGTAGCGGAACTCTTCGGGCGCGTAGCCTTCGATCCAGGCCCAGACGCGTTCGGCCCGAAGCGCAAAACGCTCGCGTTCCGCATCCGTCTCGACCTCCCCCGTCGACTCGTAGTGCCGAAGCGCTCCGTCCAGATCTCCGTCGTAGATCTGGAGAATCATCGAAAGCGGACGAAAAGACGGCACGCGCAGCGGCTTGTCACCCGGCTCGATCTTCCGCGACTGCAGCCTCGACAACTCGATCGTTCGGCGAATGATCTGACGTTTCTTGTCCTTCTTGCTTCCATCGTCCGGCGCAAAGGCGATAGCGACCGCGCGGTCGTAATCTTCGTAGAGCTTGATCACGTCGAGATCAAAGGAAATCTGGAATTCCGAGTTCGGGCGTTGGCTCGCAAAGACCCAGCGCAGCATCTCGGGCTCGTAGATCGCAAGACAGCTCTGGACCGTCACCGCGCCGCCCGCAGAACTCGAAATCTTGCCGGAGCCACCCTTGATCCTGACGAAGTCGTAAGCGACATATTGCGGCGCAACGCCATCGTAGACGGCACTCACGATCTGCTTGGCGGTCTCGAAGCTGCCTCCGGCCGAGCTGTGGTCCTTGCCGCCGGGCTCGAAGCAAACGCCTTCGAAGGCCCAGCGCATCGGCCAATCGACCCGCCAGGGAAGCTTGACGTCGCCGCCCTCGCGCAGATCGACGCTCGTCGTCTCGCCGCAATTGCGACAGATCATGTCGACCTGCCACGCGCCATCCCAGGAGAAATCGACCTCGTCCCGCCCACAGCCGCCACAAAAACCGGCCAGCGGCAGCCAATCCTCCGCCAGGGGCTCACCGCGAAACTGATCGAGCACCCCGCGAATGACTTCCTTCTTCTCCAACGCCCTGCGAATGTGTTCCGCATAGCGACCCGCCCGGTAGCAGCGGGACTGTCGGATGAATTCGGGCTCGATGCCGAGCGGCTCGAGGCTCGACTCGAACTGCTCGATGTGGTGACACGCATAGCTGTCGGTCAGTCCGTAGGGATCGGGTACGTCCGCCACAGATCGGCGCAGATTCTCTTCGAGCATCTGCTGCTCTGGAACATCCCGGGGCACCTTCCTGAATACATCGAAGTCATCCCAGGAATAGATGAAACGAACCGAGATACCCTGGTCGCGGAGAGCCCGGGCGACGAGGTCGACGGTCATCACCTCGCGGAAGTTCCCGATGTGAACAACGCCCGAGGGTGTAATCCCCGCGGCGACCACGATCGGCGATGCCTCGGGATGCGCCGACCGCGTGCGACGCGCCGCGATATCCGCCCAGTGGGAATAGTAGGGATCGAATTCCTGGGTCCCCATGACCTCAACGCACCTCCGAGGGACCGGAGTGTGGCAGGCCCTCCGCGGGCTGCAAGACCGAGAGGCCGAAGTCCAGTCGATCCGGCGGTGCGGCCGCGCTGCTACGCCGAGGCGGCCGCGCTCTTCGGCATCGTGAGGCGCTCGGGTGCGGCCTGCTCGCGACGTGCGTCGGCCGCATGATGGAGCGCTTCGACATCTCGCATCGCCTCGAGCAAGCGTCCGTAGAGTCGAATTTTCAGCGCCTCGAGCACTGCGTACGCAACCAAGGCGAAGACACTCGAAGTCAGCGCGATGGCGAGAGCGCCCAGCTCGAGGAAGTCGTCGGCAAGGTGCATCGACACGAAGAGAATCAACATGCCGCCGGTCGTTCCGATGAATCCGATCGGCGGCAGCAGGCTCGCGTACATCGTAATCAGCCGCGAGTAGTGGTGCTCGTACTCATTGACCACGTATTGGCGAGTCGCGTCGAAGACGAAGTCCGAGGGCTGCCCCTCGTGCAGCGACTTCTGGAGCACTCGGATCATCAACACCGCCAGCGGCTCACTCGAACCCGGGCGATCCACCTGGCCACGCTTCAATTCTTCCCTAGATATGCGGCGCGTCGCCGACCAGGCACCGAGAGCTGTGCGAAGCCCCTGATAGAAAGGCGCACCGACGGCGACCAGCGCGATTGCGGTCACCAGCCACATGATCGTCTCGTCACCGAGTATCGAACTCGACATTGCAATCTCCCCAACTCATCTGGCGGAGAGCCCCGGGGGCTCTCAGTTATTCCATTTGTGTTCGCGAAGCAGCACCAGGGCCTCGAGGAGGGGCCGCCGTTCGCCCGCCGGGTACTCCACCAGCATGCTCTCCCGCCCGGCGAAGCGGGCCTCGATATCGACGATCGCCCTCTCAGCCTTTCTCGGGTCTTGCATCTCGGCCAGAATCCGTGCCTTCATGAACCGAAGATTCGCGTCGATGGCCATCAGCTCGGGATTCGCGCTCTGCCAACCCGGTCGCAGCATCGGATCGAGATGCTCAGCCATGTATTGCGACACGAAGTCATCGAGAACCGCCACGTTCTCGATATCCTTGCGGTCGACAAGACTCTGCATCGTCGCGTCGAAATGGAGCAGGTCTCTCCAGACGCGATTCAGATCCGTCCGGCGCTGCGCGAGGGCCGCACCTCCAAGGGGAATTTCCTCTTCGGCGTAGGCCGCCTGCATGTCGATCTCCCGATCGATGCCGGCCACACAACCCAGGATTTGTCCCACAAGTCCCGCAAACAGGGCCATGACGATCGGCCCCAAGAGCGGGCTACGACGCAATGCTTTTCTTTCCATCTTTCCTCCGCCGACATGACGTACTTCCACATCGTGCTGATCGTCCCGTTGAAATAGTTGGCTCTGCACCACCCCGCACTACCCCTCGTGGTAGATCCGTCGCAGTAGCGTATGCACTGGATGTTGCCGCTGGCCGCGCAACAAGGGTGCGAGATCCTCGCTCTCGACAACGGCTCGGAACAGCGGCAGGGCTCGGGCACGAGCGAAAATCTGCTTGTCCAGCTTGGCAAGGCGCCGACCTCCTTCCTCGAGTTCTCGCGCGATGCGTCGCGAACCGGCGGTACCAATGGGCACCAGTGCGGCCTCCTCTTGTCCCGGCGGCGCCTGTGCCGCGGGCGCCACCGACACGCTTGTATCGGCATCTCGTCGCTCGGCCAATGCCTGAAGCTCGCTAGATAGTCGGGCGCTTTGATCCCTGAGCTCATCGAGGCTCTTCTCGAGCTCTCCGAGCCCATTGGCGTCCGCATAGCCCATGTACATCAATACGAGTTCGTCGCCGAGGGCCCTTCGAAAGATGCCAATCGTTTCGGAGCCGGCACCATCCTGAGCGATCCAAGAAGCCACATGGGGCGAACCCGCGACGATCTCGGCACTCGGTCTCGCGAGCGCCAGAAAGTCATTTGCGTGGCCGCGCCGCTCGAGAGCTGTCGTGAGAGCCGCCCAAAGCCTGCCATCGAAGGGGAAGGCGCGTAACGCGAGCCGGTAGCGTTCGACTGCGAGGTGCAGTTCCGCCGGTCCCGGATTGGCCACGCCGTAGGCAACGAAGGCATCGCCGTAGCCTCGAGCCGCCTCATAGGCAGCAAAGTACGCTGAATCGGGCACGAAGTCAGTCGCGTCTGCCGAGGCAAAGCGCTCGAAATGTCCCAGGTAGCGAGCGTAGAGGCGCGCGGCATTGCGTGTCAGATCCGAGGCTCGGGCGGGATCCGTAAGGGCACGGGAGAGATAGTAATCCGCGGTGTTGAGGGTTGCTTCCTGGATTTCCTCCCAGAGAGCACGCATCGATTCTACATAGGCCTCGTAGCCGCTCTTGCGGAATCCGAGTCGCCGCCATTCCCCATCCTTCGCATCGTAGAGTGCTCCGTACACTTGCAACGCGCCTTCGATCGTGAAGGCAATGTCTACATCTGGATCGACACCGAGGCGCTGTTTCGCCGCATAGACTTCACCCATCTGACGAAGGACTCGCGTATAGACGGCCGCCTGCCCCGACGGGGTCTCCGCAAGGGCGATGGCACGGCCGTAGGCGCTGCCCGCGGCATGGATCTCCGTGATCGTGCTATTCGAAAGTCCCTCGCTCGCCAGCAGACCGCGGGCGGCATCGTGTGCTTTCGCCGCTTCGAAGAGCACGAGCGTAAAGGTCAAGCTACCACCGTCGGATTCGGGACCCTCGAGTCGGCTGATGATGCGCTCCAGGTAGCCGCGTACCGAGGCATTCACGGGAATCACGTCGGGATGGGCCCCCACTCGCTGATCCGCGAGCAGCCTCACGATACTCGCGAGCGAATCGAGTCCCCGACCCATGCCCATTTCCTGGCTTCGCAGGAGTATGATCCGAGCGATGTTCTCGAAGACGTAGGGAAGCGCCGAAACAAAGCCCGAGTTGGTCGATTGCGATAGCGACAGGGCCTGAAGCGTTTCAAAGGGCGATTCGAGCGGAACCACGACGTCGAGCCAAAGTCCCAACAGGTGGTCGACGAATTCCTTGTCGCTGCCGCGCTCGAGAGCTCGGTGGGCATTGATATAGTGATACCAGTAGCGGTCTTCGTGGCGGCTGTTGCGCTCGGAAAAGGCAGCGATGGTTTCGACGCTACTATCTAGAAACCGTGGTTCACGCGTCGCAAGATACTGAAGAAGCTGCGCGATGGCGCGGCGACGGGTCTGACCGGTCTCCTCACCACCTTTGGCCTCGCGATCGTCCAGGGTTCGCGGCACCCACACTTCGAGGGGCATCCCTATCTCATTGGCGTAACCACGCAGGCGAGCTTGGAGCGCAGGGGCGTCCGAGGAGCTGAACACGTAGGCATAGTCGAGATAGTCTTCCCAGTTCGGGTCCGGGTTCGCTGTAGCCCGACTCGCAAGGAGTCCGACGACCAGGCTGGCCACGACGAGCACGAGCCGGTGGACGGCGACTCGCGTTTGATTCGAAGAACTCATTGGTATTTGACCCCATCCTCAACGCACCGCCTGCCGGCCGGCGCCCTGCAAACACTCGATTGCGTAACGAAGCTCATCGCACCGATCGCCCAAGGCGCGACCGGAGACCCCATCGATCCACATCAGGAAGGAGTTGAGATTCTTGGTCTCGACGAATCGATAGGTTCCCGCGCGACTTACACACTCCTTCTGCGTCGTTACGGCGGCGGCGACCGCTTGCTTGAGGCGATCCTCCTCTCGATCACTGACGCAGGCCCACAGGTTTCCGAGGGGCACGCCCAGGAGTCTGGAGCGGCTGGCGGATTCCCCTTGGGGCAATGGCGCCTCTTGGCGAGCGACCCGCGGGGCTGTCATCACCTTCGGAACCAGACCCTCCGACACGCCGACCACCGAGGTCGCCGGGGAGGGCCCGCGACGCGCTCGAGACGCCGGCGCAGGGCGGTCTTCTCGCCTGGAAGCGGGCTCGACCTGCTCCGGCAGGGCGAGCGCTGGAGTCGGCGCGAGGGCCGGCGAGACGGTGCGGGCCCGATGTGTCGGCTGCGGCGCGTCGACCCGAACGCGACTCGAGGGCGGCGCAGTCGGCGCAAAGGCAGGCCTCGGCGCAGCAGCGAATCCCGGCTTGGCCTGGGGGCGGCGAGCCGGCGAAGCGGTCGCGACTCGGAATCCGCGGGGCGGCGACACCTCCGACGGCAGGCTCGATACCGGGGCCAGCCGCGGTGTCTCCGGCCGCTGGGCGCGCGCCGTGGCGACCTGACGTGCCGGGCGAGACGGCGCCCGGTGTGTTGAACGCGGCGAGCGGGGCGCCACCGCATCGAGCAAAACCTGCGGCATCGCGACCGGCGCAGGCCGCGAAGGATCCGGGCGGGCGGACCGCCAGGCCGACGGCGGGGGTCGATTTTCGACGCGCGCAATCCGGGGCATCGGCGGCGGCTTCGGCGCCCGACGCCTCTGGACGGGGGGCGCTGGCTTCGGACGCTCTACGAGCACCTCCAGCGGCGGCGGCCTCGGCACCACAGCTTCGACGGGCTTCGCCTGCACGAGGGCGACGGGTGGAGGGATCGGTTCGGGCAGCAGCTCGGGCTCGACCGGCGCCGATTCGAAGAAAACGACCTCGATCGGCGAGAAGTCCGAATGATCCCGCGACACGGTGACGACGAAGCTCACCATCAGCAGCAGGCCGAGCAGCATCGCGGGCGACTGACCAGCGACCCGGCGCAACATCGCAATCGGGCCGCCTTCGATCAGCTCGGCCGAGAGCTCCGCGACCGCCTCGCGCAGACCGGGGCGGGCGGCCCGGTGCACCTCCGGCTGGATCGGGATCCGAGCGGCCCCGAACCCGTAGTGTCGTAAAACGCGCCAGCTGCTCATCCGCGATCGAAGACTCGACTGACTGCAGCCCGACGACGACCCGGCCAGACTTCCTCGAGGAGCGCTGCGGCCTCGAGCATATCCTGGCTTCGTGAATTCGCATGCGGCGCGAGCATCGGCCTCAGTCCGCGCTCGCTCTTGAGACTGGCGAGGGCCAGGCGCAGTTCGGGCGTGTCGATGCGAAGGCCTTGATTGCTAGGCGTACCGGCCTTCACCTGTACCAGCTCGAAGGGACTGGCCGACTCGGGCTTCGGCGGATGCACCCGCAGCTGCCAGACTTCGGCAGCCGTCGCCCCCATCTGTGTCGAAGCCGCGGCCCCCACCCGCGGCACGATCATCTCGCCGAGATCGGGAATCTTCGCACCCGGATCCGGAGAGAGCTGGGTCATCGCAATCACCATCAGAAATGCCAGATCGACGAACGAGAAGAGCCAGACAGGCGCGCCGCCATCTGAAGACATCATCGTGCCCCCCGTACCGTGCGCGCAACGATCGGACCTGGGTGAACGCGATCAAGGCTCCGGACACCGAGCACGGTCACCGGATCGCCGAAGTCCTCAGCACCCGGCGCCGGCCGCTCCGGCGTCACGACCGGATCCTGAATGATTTCCGGCTCTTTGAAGACGAGCTGGAATTCGTCTCTCACAAGATCCACGACATCCCCAAATCACCGAGCACTGACGAGAGAGCGGCTGACCACCGCTCGTCACGAGGCAGTTCATCCGTGTGAGACCCTGACCCGAAACCGGGACCACGCCACTGATCGAGATCCGCTTATTCTGGATCCGGAACCTGGAGCCGGTATCACTGGTGAAGGTCGGCGAACAGGAGAGATAGCTGTAGTTGTCGAGCCAAGTTATCTAGAACTCGACCGTCTCTGCCCGTTCGCCTGGTCGTAGGAGATGACGACGTGCTGCAGAGTCGACTGGGCGTCCTGATCGACATCGTCGGTCAGCGGTTCCGGTTTTCGGTCGTGATTCGTCCCATCACCGATTCCGGATTCGCGCGGCGTACTGACACGCTAGGAGCGCGTCGACAGAAGCGTTAGATCCGTATCCCATCCTTCCTCGTTCAGTGTCGACGCGACCTTGCCCGCCTCGGCCATCGACTCGAGGGACGTGACGTAGACATCAAAGAGTTCGTGGTCACGCAGCGTCCAGCGATGGATCTGCGTCGCGAAGCCGCGCAGATCCAGGCTCTGCGCGATGGCATCGGCATCGTCTCTGCGGCTTCTCGTCGTGACGAGAACGGCATAGGCCGGTTCCTCGGGGCCCACGATCGGCAGCGAAGTATTGCGCGCGTTGCGACGTTCGAAGGCGAGACGACGACGAATCGAATCCGCTGCGAGCTCGGCGGGACTGCCGATTCGTCGCGCCTGGGCCCCCAGGACCAGCCGTACATCATCCTCGCGCTCGACGGTCCGAGTGAAGGCCGCTCCCAGAAAGGGAATCCAGGAGAGAAAGGGCGTTCCCCGGACCGAACTCACCGTGCGAGTGCCTCGATTGACGGCGATGATGGCGACTTCACCATCGTTCAGTACCGCGTTCGCGACGATCTTCTGTTCGGAGAAGGTCGGTCCTACGACTTCGATGGGCCCCGCCAGCGAAGGCACCAACCGGGAGAGCTCCACATCGAGGTCGAGTTTGATCGAGCCGACACGAGAAGCAGTGGCCTCGATCCTGATCGTGATCCCGACATCTTTGCGTTCGAAGACGACCGTTTGAGAAAGCACGCCGGACACGTTGCGCGTCGAGCCTTCTCCGGTGGCGCTATCTCCAGCACTCACTGGAACGGGGAGATTGGCGCCGACGAAGATCTCATGACTGTCTCCGGCAGTCAATATCAGGCTCGGCTGGATCAACACTTCGGTGTGCGCTCGGAGGTCTCCAGCGGCGATCACTGCGGTATTGGCGATCGGGATCTCGACGCCGCTGCCATCGTCGAGGACAAAAGGAACGTTGAGCTCCTGGTCGACTCGGCCGAAGAGCGTCGTCTCCGCACCCAGCTCATCGGCGAACTCCGCCCCGCCCGGCGTGCTGCTGAGCCGAGCGATCACTTCACCCTCGTCGTCGCCGGAGGAGAGCGGAATGCTGAAGGCGAAGCCCAGGTTGAAAGCGCGTGGCGTCTGGATTTCAGTGATGATCAGATCCACCGCGAGTAGCTGTGGAGTCTGGTCGACGATCTCGAGCACCTGGCGAATCGCCGCTTGTGTCTCGAAATCGGCGCGCACGATCAGGGAGCGGGTTCTTTCGTCGACAACGATCGAATAGTCACTCACCATCAGCTGCGACAGCTGCCCGTCCAAGCCGCGGATCTGCCCCGGCCCCGTGTCCCCGCTCCCGCGAAGGTTTTCGATCAGCTCCGCAATCTCTCCCGCGTCGCGATTCAGCACCTTCAGAACCTGAATCTCTCCACTGCCTTCGATCGGCCGATCGATGCGATCGACGCGCTCGACGAGCTCTTCCGTAGCGGCCTGGGTGCCGCGGTAGATCAGACTGTTGGTTCGTTCGTCCGACCAGACCTCGAGATCGATCCGGGACAGGGAACCCGAATCGAAGAAGGATTCGATCCATCCGGCAACGTCCTGCACATCGCGGTAGCGAATCACGCGATAGCGAACTTCGCGCTCCTCGACGCGGTCGAGTGCGTCGGCGATCGTCGTGAGCCTTGCGATTCGCCGCTCGGGTCCGCTCGCAATCAGACTATTCGTGGCTGCGTAGGGAACCAGCGTGACGCTGGCTCCGGACAGTGGCTCGAGGACCGCCATCACGGCCTCCGGGGTGGCCACTCGCAGCGGGATCAAACTCGTCACGTAGGTATCCCGGACCCCCGCGACTTCATCGACATAGGGCGCCTCGCCGACGGCGTCGGCGACCTTCGCGATCCGCCAGTTGCCTGCAGTCGATGGCAGGAGCGAGAATCCGAGCAGCGCCAGTGAGGAATCGAGTATCGACCAGGCCTCGTCGAGAGTGACCGGCCGCTTCGCGACAATGCCGATTGTACCGCGGACTCGATCGTCGAACAGGATGGTCCGATGCGTCGCCTCACCGACCTGCTCGATCAGCCTGGCGATCTCGATACGCTCTTCATTGATCGAGATCGTCTGCGCGCGGACCACTCCCGACAGACTTGTCGAGAGAAGGATCACGACGCACGACAGCGCGATCTTGGGCGGAAGGCGACGCAATGTCACGTCGGGAGGCTACCCGAGAGTCCGGCAGGCCGCTACGGACTCGCGCTCGGGGAGAGCCGCCCAGCCGTTGAAACCGGTCTCGACTGCGGCGCTCGCCGCCAGCACGATCCCGAATCCGAGCCCGGTGAGCTGGTTGCCTGTCCAGCCTAGGAGCCCGTTGAAGAACCCCCGCTGTCGCCAGGCACGCGCCTCCTGATGAGGTGAAGAGCGCACGATCTCTGCGTTACGAAAGCTTGCCCTAGCCCGCTAGGGCTGCCACCGCGCCTTGATCTCGCACGAAATCCACGCACCTGGCTCCGCAGGAGTTCTTCAACGGGCTCCTAGCGGCCGCAAAGTGCGATCCGCACCTCGATTCAAGCTTGTCTCGATCTGTCCGAAGGACCTACTCTGAGCATTGGAGTCGAGCCATGCCCCTGACCGTTGTCGTCCTGCCGACATTCAACGAAGCGGAGAATCTGCCGCTCATCGTGCCCGCGATCCTCGCCCAGAGCGAAGAGGTCGAGGTGCTCGTCGTCGATGACGACTCGCCCGACGGCACGGGGAAGCTCGCAGACCAGCTCGCCCAGACGAGCGATCGCATCCACGTGCTCCACCGAGTGGCGAAGCGAGGACTCGGCGCCGCCTATCGCGCGGGACTCACCCGCGCACTCGAGCTGGGGGCGGACCGCATCATTCAGATGGACGCGGATTTTTCCCACCCATCCGATCAGATTCCCACCCTCTTGCGCGAGATCGAAGACCACGACGTCGTTCTGGGCTCCCGCTATGTCGATGGCGTCACAGTCGTCAACTGGCCCATCGAGCGGATCCTCATCTCCTATTTCGGGAACCAATACGCGAAGCGCGCGACCGGTGTTTCGATCAGCGACATGACGGGAGGCTTTCGCTGCGTGCGCCGAGAACTTCTCGAACGTATGGGATTCGAGCGGATCAAGGCCGATGGCTATGCTTTCCAGATCGAGATGAACTACCGCTTCGTCCATCAAGGCGCGCGGATCAAGGAGATCCCTTTCCTCTTCCTCGACCGCGCGCGAGGCGATTCCAAGCTCTCCTGGAAGATCGGCTTCGAGGCGCTATGGATCGTCTGGTGGCTGCGCTTCGCGAACGCGACGGGTCGGCTCTAGGCCGCTGCCAATCAGAACCCGCATGACGACCCAGCGCAGCCTTCTAATCCTGAACGAGCGGGATCCAGCGCATCCCCGGGCCGGTGGCGCGGAGATCCATGTCGCCGCGATCTTCTCGCGCCTCGCAAGACGGGGCCACACGATTCGCCAGTTCTCGAGCGGCTTCGAAGGCGGCGCCGCGAGAGAGACGCTCGGCGGAGTCCAGATCGAAAGAGTAGGCCCCCTGGTTCGCTACTACGCGAGCGTGCCGAGGCGACTGCTTCGCGCGCGACGCTTGCGCGAGTTCGATCTGGTGATCGAATGCCTCAACAAAGTCCCCTTCTACGCCCCATTGTTTTCCGGCCGTTCCGTCCTCGCGGTCTGTCATCATCTATTCGGCGAAGTCGCCTTCACTCAGGTTGCAAAGCCGATTGCCGCCGCGGTCTGGCTGTCGGAGCGCTTTATCTCCAGGGCCTATCATGCGAGTCGCTTCATCGCCATTTCAGAGAGCTCGCGAGACGACCTGATCGCACGAGGAATCCCGCGCGACCACATCATCGTGAGTCATCCTGGGATCGAAAGACCGGAGGTCGAAGCCGATCTCGATGCCATGCGACCGTCGCGCATCGCGTACTTTGGCCGACTCGAGGCGTACAAACGGGTCGACCTGCTACTGCACGCGGCCAGTCGACTCATCGATCGCTTCCACGACCTCGAAATCCTCGTGATTGGCCGCGGCCCCGAACGAGCCCGCCTCGAACGCCTCGCCGAGCGACTCGGATTGGCTTCGCGGACACGCTTCACCGGATTCGTGAGCGACGCCGAACGCGACGCTCTCCTCGCCACAACCAGAGCCTGCGCCTTCCCCTCGGAGAAGGAGGGCTGGGGACTCACCGTGATCGAGGCGAATGCCCTCGGCACACCGGTTGTCGCGAGCGACGTGCCGGGCCTACGCGATTCCGTGCGAGACGGGGAGACGGGGCTCCTGGTTCGCCCCGGGGATCCCGAAGCGATGGCTGAGGCCTTGGCGCGTCTTCTCGAAGAGAGTGCCTTTTCCGCCCAGATGCAAAGAGCCGCCCACACATGGTCCCAGCGCTTCGACTGGGACCGCGCGGCCGACGACATGGAGTCCGCGATCGAGCAGACGATCGACGAGAGACAGCCATGAGCGACGAGAGACAGCCATGAGCGACAAGAGACAGTCGTGAGCGATACGCCGGATCATTCGGGAAGGTCGCCACATGGATTCGTCCGATTCGTGCGCATCGCGATCCCCTTCGCGATCAGCGCTGCGCTCTTCGCCTATCTCTTCACGCGCATCGATGTCCGAGCAGTTGCCGATGCGGTGACGACTACGATCGCGCTGCGTTGGGCTCTCCCGCTCGTCATGTTCAACCTCGTCACGCTCGCGATCGAGTCCCATTGCTTGCATCGTGTAGCCGTCGCCTCGGGCAGGCCTCTCGATCACTGGACGGCCGCTCGAATCAAAGCAGCCTGCTACCTGCTCAGCATCCTCAACTATGTCGTCGGCGGCGCCGGGCTATCGGTTCTGCTGCGTCGCCGTGCCGGATTGGGGCTCGCAGAGGCCGCCAGCATGGTCTTCCTGATCGCGCTTTTCGACATCGGTGCGGTGCTCGGCATGGCCGCCCTCGGGGCCGGCTTCCTGCAGAGTGACGCCCTCGGGATTCGAATCGGACTGATCGGATCGATGATCGCGGCCATCCTGGCGGGTTTTCTCTTCCTGCGCGTACCGACGCGGCTCGCAAGGCTCGAGACCATTCGGCTTCTCGACGTCGTCCGCGCACCCAGAACCGCGTCGATCTCACTGCTCTTGACTCTCGGAACCCTGCGCATGATCTTCGTACTTTGCTATGTCGCGCTCACCGGCGCGCTCCTCTGGGCCTTCGAGATCGAAGTCGGCCCCATCCGTCTGGCACTGAACGTCGCCATCATGCTCGCCGTCTCCGCGCTGCCGATCGCAGCGGGTGGGCTCGGGACCGGCCAACTCGCCTTCGTCGAGCTCTATCGGGGCCTCGCCCCCGAAGCCGAGCTGCTCGCCGCAAGCCTCGTTTTCTCTTTCGGTCTGATCCTGACCCGGGCACTGCTCGGAGCGGCATTCGCGCTGGAGTTCACCCAGGAAGCGCTGAATGCCGCGAAGGACGAGCCCGACACGTAGATCGCGACGCACTGCAGCGGCGAAATCCACCAGTCTGCTGCCTGCCTCGGAAATTCGAAAACCTGAATTGGCATCGAAGAGTCCAGAGCATTGGGCTATCTCGGGTTCGCCTTGCGAGGTCAGCCCTCGGCCAGATCGGGCCCGGCCTCGGAACCCCGATCGGCCGCACCGGCACGGTTCAGATCTGCGAGAATCGACACGATCGACCGACACGAGGAGAAGCCTCAGCTGCCATGGATAAGATCGAAGCCGCGCTCTCCGAAGCCGTCGTCCGCTGGGTCCGTGCCGTCGATCGACGCACGCGGATCACCCTGACGCTGCTCGGCGTCCTGACGCTCGTCTTTGCTGGCTACGCAACGCTTCATCTCGGCATCAACTCCGACAACGTATCTCTCATCGCAGAGCATCTCGAAGCCCGTCAGAACTATCTCGAGTTCACGCGCAGCTTTCCGAATATCGAAAACGTCCTGCTGGTCGTGGTCGACGGCGAGACGCCCGAGATCGCGCGCAGGGCAGCGAACCAGCTTCAGGAGGCGCTCGCCGCCAATCCCGAACTCTTTCGCGAGGTCTATGTCCCGGGCGCCGGCAAGTTCTTCGAACAGCATGGCCTGCTCTACCGCGAGCTCGACGATCTCGACGAGTTCAGCCTGCAGATCGCCCGGGTTCAGCCGATCCTGACCGCTCTGGAACGCGAACCGACCGTCGCCAATCTGGCTTCGCTCATCCAGCAGGGACTCGAGACCGCCCGAGAAGAAAGCGACCAGTCCTTCGACGATCTATCGATCCTGCTCGAGCGCGTTGGTGACGCAACGGTGCAGGTCTACAGCGAGTTCCCTCTCGAGATCTCCTGGGAAGAAATCCTGTTGCGTGGTTCTTCGGTCGAGACCACGACCCGCTGGGTCGTCGTGATCGACCCGGTGCTCGATTTCAGCAGTCTCTTCTCCGCCGCCGGCCCGATGGCTGAAATCCGGCGCGTAGCCGAGCAGTTCGAACTCGACCCGAACCACGGCGTCGAAATCCGAATTACCGGCAATCCGGCCCTCAACTACGAGGAAATGGCCGGCATTCTCTGGGACATCGGTATCGGGGGTGTGATCTGTTTCTGCTTTGTGATCTTCGTTCTGATGCGCGCCCTGCGATCGTTCCGGCTGGTGCTGGCCGCAGTGATCACGCTCCTGGTCGGACTCGTCTGGACCGGCACCTTTGCGGCCGCGACAGTGGGCTCACTCAACCTGATCTCGGTCGCTTTCGCGATCCTCTTCATCGGCCTCGGTGTCGATTTTACGATCCATCTCGGCATGGCCTACGCCGATTCGCTGCGACGCAATCCGTCAGGCCCCGAAGCGAACTCTCGCGCGATCAAAGAAGCAGTCCGCCACGTTGGCAGCTCGCTGGTGATCTGCACCGCGACGACTGCCATCGGCTTCTATGTCTTCATTCCGACGGACAACCTCGGTGTCGCGGAGCTCGGCTTGATCGCGGGCACGGGGATGATCGTGAATCTGTTGCTCACGACCACGCTCTTTCCAGCGCTGCTCTTGACGTTCTGCCGGCTCGATCCCGAGCGCGATCTGCCCCGGGAGATGAGCTTCCGCAATGCCTGGTGGCGGAAGCTGACTGAAAAACCGCGACTCGTTTCGGGCGTGGCCCTGCTGTTATTGGTCTTCGGCGTCTGGAAGGCCGTCGACGTACAGTTCGACGCGAACGTCGTTCGGATGCGCGATCAAGAAACCGAGAGCGTCCAGACCTTCAACGATCTGCTCGGGGAGGCCGGTGTCCGATCGCCGTGGCCACTCGATACGATCGCAGCAGACCTCGAGACGGCGACCCGAATCGCCCGGAAAGTCGAGAAGCTGCCCGTCGTCGATTTCTCCCTCACTCTCGCCGACTACGTCCCAACCGATCAGGAGGAGAAGATCGCCATCCTCGAAGACGTCGGCATGATCCTCGACGCGCCCCGCGGAGAGTCCCTCTACCAGGAGGCGCCCTCGACCGAAGAGCAGATCGCTGCGCTGCGAAGCCTGCGCGATTTCCTGTCCACACCCACGATTGACGAGGGGCGCGGCCTGCTCGCGTCGAGCATGCGATCGCTACGCGAGCGTCTCGATGAGTTCTTCGTCCGCGCCGCCGCAGACGAGGATCCGCAGGCCGCGCTGGCACGACTCGAGGAGATTCTACTCGGTGGATTGACCGACCAGCTCACGCGGCTGCGAGACGCAACCTTCGTCGAGGCGGTCACTCTCGACGATCTCCCCACTCAATTGCGAAGCCGAATGCTGACGCAGGACGGACGCGCCCGGGTGCAGATCTTTCCGAGCGAGAAGCTCACGAGCGAAGTCGCCTTCACGCGCTTTGCCCGACAGGTGCAGACCGTCATTCCCAGCGCGACGGGCCTGCCGATGAACTTGATCGCCTTCGCCGAGGCCACTCGGGATTCGTTTCGCGAGGCACTCGTCTACGCGGTCGTCTTGATCGCCACGATCCTGTTCCTGCTCTGGCGTCGTCTCGAGCCCGTGTTGCTCGTTCTGGCCCCGCTCGTGCTCAGCAATGTGCTCACAGTGGGCTTGATGGCGACATTTGGCATCGCCTTCAACTTCGCGAACATCGCCGTGATTCCGCTGCTCCTGGGTATCGGGGTCGACAGCGGAATCCACCTGGTCCATCGCGCCGAGTCCCTGGCTCGAGAGGGGCGCGCCGAGGATCTGCTCACCACCACTACGGCGCGCGCGGTGTTCTACAGCGCGCTGACGACGACGGTGAGCTTCGGCACCCTGGCCCTGTCTTCGCATCGAGGGGTCGCGAGCCTCGGCGTCGTCTTGACGATCGGCATGCTACTCACCGTGCTCTGCAACCTCGTCGTGTTGCCAGCCCTGATCGCCCTGCGACGCCAAGCCGCCGAAGTGCGCTAGCAGCCCGTTGAAGAACCCCCGCTGTCGCCAGGCACGTGTCTTTCGCACAATCTCTGCGTTGCGAAAGCTTGCCCTAGCCGGCTAGGGCTGCCACCACGCCTTGATCTCGCACGAAATCCACGCACCTGGCTCCGCGGGAGTTCTTCAACGGGCTGCTAGTCCCCGATCCGGGCGTTCAAGAGCCGTTCCAGACGCGCCCCCTGGCGCCGCAGATGGATCGACTTACCCCCGCTCACGTAGACGAGACCACGCTTCGCGCCCTTGGGCTTCTTGACCAGCTTGATCGGCACGACGTGGACGTCGGCCCGGCCAACATTCTTCTGTTTGGAAAAGTGGACGGCGAGCTCACAAGCATCGAGTACGGATTCCGGGGGCGGGTCGGCACGGCCTCCGGTTCGCAGGATCACATGGCTGCCGGGCGCACCGTCGAGATGAAAGAAGAGATCCAGGCCCCGCGCGAGCCGGGTCGTCAGGACGTCGTTGCCCTCATCGCTGCGCCCAACCCAGATTTCGAGACCATCGAGACTCGTATAACGACGCGGGTGGAGCTTGCGCGGCAGGTTGCGATAGACCGACGGAAGCCTCGGAGCCTGCTGCGCAACCGCGGCCAGCGCCCCTGCAGCGCCCGCCCCCTTTCGACCGAGCAGTGCTCGAACTTCGTCGCGCGCGGCGATAGACAACGGATCCTCGGCGCCCTCGATTTCATCTGCGAGGGCGTCGAGGCGTTCGAGGCTTGTCCGCGCCGCGTCGATCTGGCCACCGGCCTTGGTGAGCCGGCGCAGCAGTTTCTGGTAGCGCTTGAAGATCGCCTCGAGATTGGCCCGGGCTGAAAGCTTTGGATCGAGGTCGATCAGGGCGGGCTCTCCGGTCTCCCAGTCTTCGACCTGCAGCGACGCAGCCCCGGGCCGGACACGCGAAAGGTTGCTCTTGAGCAGCTCCCCCTGACGCGCCAGGCGGTCGGTCATTTCCGCCTCCGCGAGCTCCTCTTCGAGTCGTTCGACGCGGCGGCCGGTGGACTTCCTCGCCCGCTTGACGGCGCGAAGCAGCTGGCGCCTGCGCTCGGCGGTGTTGCGCTGCGCGTTGTCGTCGGCGTAGTGAGCGCCAATCGCGTCGAGCAGAACCAGACCCTCGATCCCCTGGAAGCGATCATCTCCGGCACGCAGCGCCACGCTTGCGGGGTCGACGTAGGGTGCTCCGAGTGCCAGCTCTTGGCGCGTGTCCGCGAGTGGACGAAGCGCCGCAACGAGTATGCCGGCCGGGTCGAGAAGATAGAGATTGCTGCGCCGACCGAATATCGAAAGCAAGAGTCCAAAGCGCCCTGCCTCGGCTTCGAACCCGAGCTCGAGCTGCCGATCTCCAGCGCGAACCGACGCACTCTCGAGTCGGGCGCGACCGAGATGGGCACGGAGATAGGCTGCAAAGGCGGGCATTCGAGGGGGTGCGGGGGGCATCTTCGCAAGTCGGCCCAGATGGGCGATCTGCGGCCGTGCGTCGATCCCGAGAACGACCTTGCGGGCCGCGTCTGCATCGCGATGGTAGAGCATGACCGCCAGTCTGCCGCGTTCGGGCTCGACCCAGCGTTCGACGAGGCTCCCCAGCAGGCACCCCGAAATGACTTCAGCGACGCGTTCGAGCTCGACCAGACTCAGCATGATTTCTGCGATTCGGAGACTCTAGAGGCCATTTCATCAATCCCTCGATTGCGATGCACGCCTCCCGCCGAACTTCAGCGGCGCAATCTTATCAGAGCCGGCGAGTTCGCTCGATCAGAGTTCACGAGCCGGCCCCAACCGCCCAGACCGACGCGTCGAGTCAGCTCTGGCAGTGGGCGCAGTAGTGCGAGGATCGTTGGCCGATCACGCGACGACGGACCGCTGCTCCGCATTGCAGACAGGCTTGCCCGGTTCTCGCGTAGACCCGACGTTCATCCTGGTAGCCGCCATCGGATCCATCGGGCGCCAGGTAGTCGCTGATGCTCGACCCCCCGGTCTCGATCGAGCGCTCGAGGACCTGGCGCAGCGCGGCCGCGACCGCATCGCAATCGCGCCGTGTCAATCGGCGAGCCCCCCGCCCGGGACGAACGCCGGCGAAAAAGAGCGCCTCGTCGGCGTAGATATTGCCGACCCCCGCCGCCACCGACTGATCGAGAATCAGACTCTTGATCGCGATCCGCCGCCCGCGACTGGCTCGAAAGAGCCACTCCCCGGTCAAGCTGAGGGCGTCGGGGCCGAGACGATCGAGCCGCGTCGAGCTCTCTCCGGCCTCGAGCCACTGCACCTTTCCGAATTTCCGAACGTCCCGAAAGAATACCCGCGGTCCGGCCCCCTGCATCGTGAGCCGGAGATGTGTGTGCTGATCGGGCTCGAAGCGGCGCTGTGCAGCGGGCGTCAGCGAGGCGCGAGCGGTGGCCGAAAGCAGGCGTGCGCTGGTTGCCCGACTCGAGAAGAGCTGCCCCGTCATTCCGAGATGCAGCAGCAGGCGCGCCCCGCCGTCGAGAGTCGCCACCAGATATTTCCCAGCCCGGTCGAGGCCTTCGACGCGCCTCCCCACCAGCAAGCGGCGCAGCTTCTCGGGGGGCGTCAAGAAGAAATAGCTCTGCGCCGTCGTCTCGACGCGCTCGATGCGTCGCCCGACCAGCAGCGGGGCGATCTGGCGGCGGGTCGTCTCGACTTCGGGCAGCTCGGGCATGCAGCCGAGACCTCCTCAGCGGGCGTCACACAATTGTTGGCGCCGCGAACAGGCGTTTTGGTAGCGTGCCAGCCATGCAGCCGCACGGATCATCCGGAACCACCTGCCCGCGCAGGCGAGGGCGGCGTGACTCGGCCCCGATGGATGGGGAATGGCTGGAGCAGCGGGCTTTGCGCTACGCAGCCCGCTGGGAATCGAGCGCCGCGAGCTTGCGATCACTGCTCGAGCGGAAGATCTTCGAGCGATGTGATCGGACCGGCGAGTCCCCCGACACCGCGCTCGAGCGGATCCCCGCAACCGTCGCGGGTCTCATCGAACGCGGCTATGTCGACGATCATCGTTTCGCGGCGCAGGCGCTGGATCGCCTGCGCCGGCAGGGCCGATCGACGGCCCAGATCTACGCCCGACTGCGCGCCAAGGGCATCTCCAAGTCGCTGCTCGACGACCTCCTCGCGCAGGAGGATTCCGATACCGAGAGCCGGGCCGCGTGGCAATTCGCCCGGCGCAGACGCCTGGGGCCCTACTGCAAAGACCCGCAACAGCGCCGGCGAGCACGCGACCGACACCTTGCAGCACTGGGTCGACAAGGCTTCGAATTGCAGACGGCCTTGCGAATCGTCGATGCGGATACGCCTCCGGAGTGTCTCTAGCGGCGGACCCCGGCCGGCCCGAAAGTACTCTTCGACGATCGCGTCGGACTTCCGACAAGCCGAACTCGACGCCTACTCTGCGTATCCAAGCTGCTTCAGGGCTTCGATCGCCTGGTCCGAGAGCCCGGCACCAGAAGCTTCCGGATCGACCTCGATGCCAGCCGCTTCTCTCAGTGGACGCATCCGCGCCTCGAAGGATTCGAGCAGGTCCTTCTTGTAACGGGCCTGATCCGAGATCTCCGCAGAATCCCAGCTGAGGTCATACAGCGAAGCCGGGTAGTTTTCGAACCAGACGTACTTGCGTGGATATTGAATCAGGGCGGCCATGCCACCACGAACGCGATTGGATGCAGTGCAGAACTGTCTGAGCCGGTCTTTGTCCTTGGGCTGGACGCGCCCAGCCAACACGGGTGGAACACCCAGAAACTGATCCGTGTAGGCGGAGAAGAATATGCGGGAGGGCTCTGCGCCGGTCGTCGGCACGAGCGGCAAGATCGAACCGGACAAATCGCCGGGAGGCACGGCACCGACCCAGCTCAATATGCTCGGCATCAAATCCTCGAGACTCACCGGCGTCTCGACGAGCTGCGCAGCAACGTCCCCCACGCCGTGCACGACGAGGGGCACTCGAAGCAGCGCCGAATGCAGGCTGAACTCGTGCCCCATGAGATCGTGTTCACCGAAGAGCTCGCCGTGGTCGGACGTAACGATCGTGATGAGGCGGCCGCCGCGGACTGCATCCCGAGCTGAGTCCAGGATCTTGCCGAGCTTCTGGTCTGCCGCATGAACGTCACCCAGATAGAGACCTCTCTGAATCTGGATCTGTTCGGCCGTCGGCAGGCCGCCGCAGAGCAGACGCTCCGGGGTCGGGTGGCGGTCTTTGACAGCCTGCGGGGTCGCGCTGGAGGGGACCCAAGGATTCTGCGAACGAATCTCATACGGTCGATGCGCGTCGAGAAGATTGACGAAGGCGAAGAAGGGCCGACTGGAATCTCGGGTTCGAATCCACTTCTGAAACTCCGCCCCCGCATCGATGAGCTTCTGATGGATGAATTTATCGTTGTCGTCCGGTTTGAGGGAAGTCGTCACGCGGACCTCGAAGCCACGCAACAGCTCGAACAGATCGCTCACGATCGCGTTTTCGGAGAAGGCAGCCGTTTCGAAGCCGACCTCGCTCAGCAGCTCGGCAAGGGTTTCGAAGTCATCGGTCAGGACAGGATGACCAGGCATCGCGACCTGGTGCTCGTCGACGCGCCGCCCGGTGAAAATCGTGGCATGCGGAGGCAGGGTCCACGGCGCGGGCGAATTGGCATTCGAATAGCGAATCCCCGCCGCCGCGAGGCGATCGACCGCGGGAGTCGTCCCCTCGATCTCCCCGTATGAAGACACGGCGTCGGCACGCACCGTGTCGAGAACGACGAGAAGGACCGACGCAGGCGGCACCGAAACCGCTCCTTCGGCGACACCGTTGGAGGGGCGCCCCGGTAGACAAAACGCGCCCAGAATGAGGGCAATCGCGAGAGCGGTGCGTCGACACCGGTCCGAACGGAATAAACGCCGAACCCGACGGGAGAGCACGTCCAAGGGGCTCCTCGATGCAGCGAAGCGATCTCTTCCATTCCTGGCCGGTCCACTTGATCGCAAGCTGGAAAGCGTGGCAATTCGACGGCCAGTCTACTGTAGATCCTGCGAATCCCTCTTCGCGCACGACGCCGACGCCAATCCCATCTGACAGATCGAGAGGGGGGGCTGAGCGCGTAGGTGTCGCGGGCGGCGGCAATTCAATCGCGAGGAAGAGATGACGGCTGCGAAGAGTTCAATCTTCTCGAGGGCGATCTTTGCGGAACAGGACACGAACAGCGGTGTCAGAAGATGCGGGAAACGAGAAGGGAGATCAGCGCCGCATTCCTGCTAGAGAAGATCCGGGCGGCGGTTATCATCCCTCCGACCCAACAGCCTCGAGGAGGACTCCGTTTGACGCGGACCTGGATCGCCGGCGCAAACCTGACGATCGGATCGATCGCTTTGCTGTCCTTTTTCGCCTGCTTCGCCTGCGGACCGCCCGAACAGAAAGCGCCGTCGCAACAGGAGTCGGACGAATCGGCCTCCGAATCTCCACTGGTCACATCGACCCCGAAGGCCTTCGCGGCCGCAGTCCCGATCTACCCCGATTCCACGACCGTCAAGTCGCGAAATATCTCCCAGGGAGAGCGAGGCGGCGCGGCACTCCTTCTCACAACTGACGATACCTCAGTAGAAGTGATGGATTTCTACCTCAACCAACTCGAGCAGGACGAATGGGACGTCTCTAATCGAATCGAGAAAGGGAACAGGGTCCTGCTTACCTTTCGCAGGGGTGAGGACACGATCTCGATCGTGATCGGTCCCGACCAGGCCGGGAAGACCAACATCCTGATCGCAGCCGAGGAGACTCTCCTATCCCGTTGACCAGACACGGTTCGAGGGCCGCTTCGCAGATCGGGCCGCCGCCAGCGCAGCGCCCGGTCCCAAGGTCGGGAGATTGCCTCCCACAGGACATTCGGGTACTTTCAAACCTCAGTGCCGGCCGATGAGGCCGGTTTATGGAACTGGAATACGCGCATGATACGAACGATGATTTCACTGCTTTCAGGAGCGCTCTTGGCGCTCGTGCTGACGATGACTGCACACGCTACAGGCGCGGACGGCGACGGCGTGGGTAACGCCCTCGACATTGATTTCGACAACGACGGTATCCCCGGTGATGACGAAGACTTCGAGATCCTGCAGGCCGCTTTCCTGTCCGTATCGAGCGACGCGGATTTCGATGCAGCGCTCGATCTCGACGGTGACGGAATCATCTCGGGGTTGGACATCACCATCTTCCTTCAGCTCCGCAGCAGTTGAGCTGAGCTAGGCATAGGAATTGGAACGACAAATCATGAAACGAACAGTGCTACTCTGCATCTTGGTGGTCGGATCAATCGCCTTCGCGACACAGGCGAGCGCTCTGCATCTCTTCTTTGACGCGCCGAGCGCAACGAACTTGGAAATAGATGATGAGGTCACCATCACTTATCGACTGGATACCGAAGGCGAGACGCAACTCACGAGCCTCTTCGTCTCGACCTTTGTCGATCCATTGGTCCTGGAGTTCGTGAGCGGAACTTCTCCGGGTCAGATCTTGTTCAACACCAGCACTTTCGAGGGCGTTGCGCGGGTTTCCCAGCCAGTCGACGGTGTCTTCGGTGATGATGAAGGGCGCGTTCGGGCTGCAAATTTCGCGACTGCCACTGCGGCCGGTTCGGGCGTTTCCAGCGCGAATCAGTCCGTCGCTACCCTGACCTTCAAGGCAGTGGGAAACGGGACTGTGTCCATCCAGGCGCTCGTGGTCCTCGGTTCAGACGAAGTCACGGTCGCTACGGTGAGCGTTACCGATTTGGTCACGACGGAAGATTCAGATGTCATCACGGTTCCAGAACTCAACTCGGCTGCCTTGGCATTGGCGGCCCTCGGCACGATCGGTTTGATCAGGCGATACTCGCGAAGCGCTGCCGCCTGGTCCGCAACCGGCGAATAGCCAACGGCTCGCACGGCACACACCAGGTACCGCAGCAAACCGTAAGAGCCCTGGTGACCTGGTAATGGGCAATGGGCAATCAGAATGCGAGAAATGCCGCCTACCCCAATCGGGAAGGCGGCGTTTTTCATTTCGGCCCCGGAAAGAAGCGCTTCCAAAACGATTGGCGTATAGCTGGTGCTTTCGCTTTGTGTCCAACGTCCAGCCGGAGATGTGCTCGAGTGTAGAGGCCACTCGTCGTACGAGCTGTGAGCAAGAAGTCGTATGCTCCCACTTGATCAATGCGTGGACGCCAGATTAGGCGACCCATGCCATGGCCCCGGTCGACGAATCTGGCGTCGAGCTCCTCGAGTCCGTCACCACCTACCCGCTCGATCGTCAGGGCGAGATCCGTGTCCCGAAATCGCTTCGCGAAGACCGGGATCACCGCACGTTGCCCGGCGATCACGCGGCGTTCACGAGGAACCCGCAGGCGCGGAAGCGCGATGCCGAAAATCTGGGTCTGGCCGGCCCGATCGTCCTCCCAGACGACCCAATCTCCGTCTACCGTCGCCGCCCGCTGGGCGGTCGCCGCAGCGGTCAGGCGCTGAATCGGACACTCGCCGAGTACGGAATCGTACTCGCACAGAAACACATCGCGCTGCTGGTCGGGGAGCTTCGCTTCGAAGACGAGTCGATTTCCAGCAAGACGCGGCGTGCCATCAAAAACGCGCTGCGGAACCCGGAACCGCGGACACGTGCCATTGGCGGGATTCAGCTCGCATACCCAGAGAGTATCCCCTGATAGCCCGCCGAAGGTCGTCCACGCTGCAAAGCGCCCCGACGCCGCAGGAAAGGATCCACCGATCCGCTCTGGAACGACATCCTCGGACCGACAGAGCCCGCTGCGACTCATTACGCGACAGATCGACAGTCCGATCGACGGCGGAAGATTCCACCACGCTAGCCGGCGACCGTCCGTCGATAGCAGGCTCCTCCGCCCGGGCCCAAGGCCGAGACCATCGGGAATCGGGTCACACTCGGCCCCACGCGACGAGAGGCTGCAGCCGTGGATTTCGAGATCCGAAGAAGTCCAGTAGACATGCCGGCCGACCACGGTCGGTGCAAGATTGGAGAAGGGGCCTTCGTCGACCAGCACGGGATCACAAGGCCCCCGGCTCCCGAAGAGGCGACACGCGTAGAGATCTGTCCGACCGCTCTGCAATCGATCGTCCAACCAGGCGGCGATGCCCCGTCCCAGAACGCCGGATGTCTGATTCCCGGGTCCGGACTGAACGACCCACTCGCGCCCGGTCGCAATGCTGGTTGCGAAGAGATTGTGGTTGTCGGTCTCGACCGTTGGGTCCGTCGGATCGCGGCGCGAGTGCCATATGACGCGTCCACCCAGCAGCTGGGGCCTCACCGCAGCCGGGCCCTCTGAGGAGATTCGAATCGGCGTATTTCGCTCGAGACTGATCGGGAGGAACTCGACGGAAACCGACCCATCGCTTGCGACGGCCTCAGAGCGAATGACATAGGCACCCTCGCCGAGGCTCGAAGCCGGAAAGATTCCGAGTTCACCGTCGTCGACGAGCCGACCCGTCGGCCCAGCGAAGTCGTGCCAGATCGCGGGCTCGGTTCCGATGCCGTAGCTCAGCCGGTACTCGACGAGGTCTTCACCCAGCGCGCTGCCCAGAATCGGAACGTCGCCGTCCTGGGGCCGCAGAATCGCCGCGGGCCGTGGCACCCTCATATCGACCACGACGTCCTGTACGGGACCGTGAGTGAGCACAGCGACGGCGTCGAGCCGCCCGGCGCCGAGTGCCCGGTCGTGGCCCTCCGGACCGAGATCAGCACTGTGGCGCCTGAGAATCGAACGGATCTCCTCGTATCGCAGCCAGGGCTCGGCGCTCCGCAAGAGCGCGACGACGCCAGCCACATGGGGTGCAGCCATCGAGGTGCCCGAGTGACGGCTATAGCCCTCCCCAACGCTGAGGGGCTCCGAAAGGGTATCGGCGGAAGACCTCAACGAAAGAATATTCGAACGCTCGACAAACACGTCTGCATCCGTGGGGGGGCCGCCACCGGGAGCCGCCAGATCGACCGAGTAGCCAAAATTGCTGAACGTCCACGAAAGTCGATCGTCTTGTCCCGAAGAACCCACCGTAATCACCTGGCGGCGGTTCTCGGGACTCTTGTAGACCACGTCGACCTGGTTGTTGCCGGCCGAAGTGACGATCACAACGTCCATGGACCGAACCAGGGCGCTGACCTCTTCGCCGAGTGGATTCTCCGGACAAGTCGCCCGACACGACCAGCTCGTGTTGATTACGCTCGCCCCATTCTCGGCCGCGTAGAGCACGGCGCGCCATAACACCGAATCGCGTCCCGAGCCATTATCGTCGAAGCCTTGGACGGGCATCAGAGTCGCTTCGGGTGCGACACCGACGATGCCGATCCCATTACTCTCGATTGCCGCAATGGTTCCAGCTACATGCGTACCATGCCCATTCGCATCGAAGGGGTCGGCATCGCTCACATCTTCCGGGTCGAGATAGTCGCCGTCGTCGTTGGCATCGATCGAGTTGCCGAAATCGAACCCGCGGAGATCATCGACAAAGCCGTTGTTGTCGTCGTCGATGCCGTTCAGGTCCCACGGGTCGACTCGACCATTCCCGTCGAGGTCCTCACCGGGGTTGACCCACACATTCTGCGCAATGTCGGGATGCTGATAGTCGAGGCCCGTATCGACGACGGCCACGATCACACCGTCGCCTCGCGAGATCGGCCAGGCCTCTGACGCCCGAATCCGATGCAAGCCCCAGAGATCGGCATAGGGCTGATTCCACGAGCCGGACGAGGTGAAGAAGGGATCGTCGGGTATCGACTCGAGATCGTTCAGGACATTTTCGTGATCGAACTGGATCCATTCGACATGGGGGTCGTTTCGATACAGAGCCATGGCCTCGATTGGATCCGCAGCGGGCGCGAGGGTCATCGAGTAGACGTGAGAGAGGTCGGGCAGCTCGAATGACTCTCGCGACATCCCGGGTCTCCGCCCCGATGATCGTCGCGAAGCCGCGCGAGCGGAGAATCGGCGCCGGAGCTCCTCTCGCTGAATAGAAAATGGACGCCCGTCCGGGCGGCGAAAGAGTGCCTTGACCCGTTCGACACGCGTCCTTGCGTGGAGCAAGTCGAGCGACGGCGAGTCATCCGCAGTCGCTGCCCGGAAACCACGTCCTCTTCGAGCGAGGGTCTGTGCGCATTCGCGAAGCGCTGCGTGCCCCTCGGTCTTGTACTTGATGATCAAGCGGGGACCGCGCGACGCTCGATCTGGAGAGTCCAAAATGCTGGTGGATGCGGACGTCGAGAGCAGGATCGAGAAAATGAGGCCGACGGACACCCGCAGGGAGGTGGTCCACTTCTTCGCTTTCAGCGTACTCGGTAATCCGCGCAATGAACCATCCCCGCCGACTCTTGCCGAGCACCACGCGGCACACTGTGTGGGCGATCGATCAGACGCCGACCAGTCAGTCAAGATCCCGGTATGCGTGTGTGATCGATCCGGACGCCTCGAGAGAACACGATCAAGAAACGATCTGAGGTCGATGTCGGCTGCCAGGCCCCCACAACTCGCACCATGCCCCCGGCTGCTCCCAGCGCGGCACAGAGGCCGCCGAGGCGGGCCAAACCATTAGTCTCATCCAAAACCCGGTCGGTTCCCTGCCCCCCCGAGCAGCGGCATTGCTCGGTACCTGAATCGGGCAGTCCGCATGTCCGTTTGCTTGAACTCGTGCCAACCTGGAGTGCAGCCGTGTTGGCTGCTCCTGCATCTTCAGGAACGGCGCCCAACGGGCGCGGGCCGCCAGCGCCCTAAAAGCAGGAAGGCACTCCAAGCAACATTTGCTTGGAGTGCCTTCGATCGATGCTCGGAGCTGTTTATTCCAATCGCCGTAGACGCAAGGCCCCGACCGGAGACAGTCCAAATTACCGCACAACCCTACTAGGCGATGCGACGACGACCCGCAGCAGCGAGACCCGCGAGACCGAGGCCCATGAGAAGCGCAGTGCCCGGCTCCGGAATGACGGTGATGGTCACCGGTCCGCCGAGACTAACCGACCCTGCAACGCTCACCGTAGCGACCGTGAACTCGTCCGGGTTGCCTGACGTCACGAGGAGCGGCGCCAGATCGATTGAGCCGGCTGCATCGCCTGTAAAGATGAGGGTAGCAAGAAGCTGATTCGCGCTGGAAACGCCCGAACCGGTCGGAGTGGCAGTCGCGAAACTTGCAGCCCGAACGCGCCCGGCGGCATCACCGGCGACACCGGTTGTCGGCTGGGAAACCCGCGGAACGCCCTCGAAAGTGCTCATGTTCATCAAGATCGCGCCGGGAGAGGTGCCACTCGTGAACGACAACGCGCTCGGGTTGTCATTCCCGACGGACGTGAAGACACTGGTGACCTGCGTCTCGACTCCCGTGTCCAGATACAGTTTTACGGTAACCGTCTCACCGATAAGGATCGTCGTAGGTGTAGTCGCGCTCAACGAGATCGAAAGGGCACTTGCCGTCGACGCGCCCAAGAGCAAAAGCCCTGTCGTGAAGAGAAGATTAAGAATAAACAGCCGCATCTTTTTTTCTCCGTGTTATGTCCAATGGCGTCTTCAAACAGAGGCTCGGCCTTCAATTCCGGAGCTTCTCATGAACAACGCGTTGTGAAAAATCAAGCCGATGTCAACGAGTGAAATCGAAAGTTGGGAATTGCTCCCGAATTACGGTGTTCCGGGCGCCTTGAACAGGCGACCGAACATCAATGTGAAGTCGACACCATCTGTCAGGCCGCTGCAGTCCAGATCACCGGCATTACCGGGCAGGAAGAGCAGGCCGAACATCAATGTGAAGTCGACACCATCCGTCAGGCCGCTGTTGTCCAGATCGCCGTCGCAGGGATTGCCGAATCCACTTGAGTCGGTGTCTTCCTGAGAATCGCAAGAACCCGTCTGGGCGGAGGGGCCGTTCGGTGTATCCACGCAGTTATCGAAGGCGTCCGGCACACCGTCGCTGTCTGCGTCAGCCACGCTGCCGGCCGTCGCGGTCATCGCTAGGCCGAGACTCAGCAGAACCGCGCACAAAATTGCAATGATTCCGTTCTTCATCAGTTTCTCCTTGAGTGCCTAAATAGTATGTATCACGTGCTTTTCAAGTCTAACAACTTCGTTCTAATAACTTCGTCTTGAGCTTGGGTGTTTCTGTCGTTTCTGTTTTTCGTTCCGTTGCGCTTGCTGTTGCTTTCAGGTTCCGCTGCTGTCGTTTCCTATTTCTTTTTTTCTTTCTCTAACGTGTCTCATGACCGCGTCCTGTGCAATCGCAACGCGTCCCCGAGACCATCGATTTGCAGCTCCCTGAACCCCTGAAGACTCCAACCGCAACCACCCGGCATCTGAACTATGCCCTTGGGCCATCGTTTGTGCACACTATCAGTAACCCCGGGGGGAGTAAAGCATTTTTTTGCATACTTTCTCGACGCTCTGAGGTCGCTCACAGGACGCTTTGAGACCCGCTGACGAAGATCACGATGCCCGACCGGGTCTCGCTCGTCATCCCGTAGTGGCTTTGCCCGCTGGATTGGATGGCGCCGATCTGACTCGAGCTAGAGCCTCTAACTCACAGGGGCTGCAATTACTGTACCCTCTACACAAACAGCTATAACATTGCGGATTAGAATAGGAATTGCAGAATCGAGGGAGACGGTCGAGGAAATTTTTTTCAATATTGGGTAACCGGAGTGCGTTCGGCGGAGAGCGTTCTGGAGAAGCACCAGGGGGGCTTCAATCCACACCACTCACCAGGAGTGGGCAACTCGACCCCCGAGCTATTGCACGTAGCCGAGCTGCTTCAGGGCATCGAGCGCCTCTTCAGACAGATCGGTGGTGCCAGCCGCGCCAGCCACCCCGGACGCATCGAGAAATGGCTTCATTTCCGACTCGTAGGAATCCGCCAGATCTTTTCGGTATTTCACCTGATCCGATCGCTCTTCCGGGTCCCAGCTCAAATCGTAGAGCGAAGCGGGATAGCGCTCGTACCAGACGTATTTGAACGGGTAGCGAATCAGCGTCGCCATTCCGCCGAAAACGCGATTCGATTCCGCACAGAACTGACGCAACTTGGCTTTGTCGACATGCCGCACGCGACCATCCAGCTTCGCTGGGACGACGACGAACTGGTCTGTATAGGCAGCAAAGAATGAACGCGGCGACGCTTCGGTGAACGAATCCGACGGCGATGACCTGGGCAGTCGAATGCCTTTCAACCCGTCTGGCACCGCAGCTTGCGCCCAGGACAGGATCGTCGGCATCAGATCCTCGAGCCCTACAGGAATGTCGACGACCGTGTTGGGTTGCCCCCCCGTGCCGTGAACAACCAGCGGAATTCGCAGCAGAGCTGAATGGACGCTGAACTCATGTCCAAGCAGCTTGTGTTCGCCAAATAGTTCTCCGTGATCAGAGGTGACCACCGTTATCAACGACCGTCCACCAGAGGCGGTTTTCGCGGCGGCCAGAATCTGTCCGAGCTTGCGATCAGCCGCATGGACATCGCCCAGATAGAGCCCCCGTTGAATCGCGATCTGCTCGGCGGTGGGCAGTGCACCACAGAGCTGACGTTCCGGTGCCGCATGTCGATCCAGAATCGCCAATTTGCTCGCCCCTTGTGGTACCCAGGGATTCTCCGATCGAACCGTGTAGGGGCGGTGTGCATCCAGAATATTGACGAACGCAAAAAAGGGCTTGCTGGAATCCCGTCCATCGAGCCAAGCACGAAATGATGACCAGGCATCGATGGATTCCTCCTCGTTGTCCGAGTTCAGGGTTGTCGTTTCCCGGACTTCGAACCCCCGCAGAAGACCAAAAAGATCACTCACGATGGCGTTTTCGGAAAAGGCAGCGGTCTCGTAGCCCACTTCGCTGAGCAGTTCCGCCAGGGTCTCGAAATCAATCGAAAGCTCCGGCTGACCGGGCATGGCCACGCGATGTTCGTCGATACGGCGACCGGTGAAGAGTGTCGCATGCGAGGGCAGCGTCCATGGCGCGGGTGCAAAGGCCCGCGTGTAGCGCACGCCTTCGGATGCAAGCGCGTCCAGCGCTGGAGTCGTGCCATCGACCTCGCCGTACGCGGACACGGCGTCGACACGAACCGTATCGAGAACGACCAACAACAGTGAAGGCCTCTGTGACTCCGCTGCTTCCGCCGCAAGCCCCGTTGCGGGCCAGATGAACTGAAAAAAGAGCATCGCGAGCAAATTGCCCAACACTGGCTTTGAATGCGGCATCCTATTCATTTCTCCGAACCCAAAATACCACTCGAACCTCACCGAGGCACAGCCACAAGCTCAGGTGCCACGCTCCCGCACGCCAATCATCCGCACCTCCGCCCTCTGGGCTGGTCGCGACACACATCGGGTCTCAGGGCTCGCCGCAACAGCTCCGATGCAACGACAGCCAGGCTCATCGCGGCCGCTCGGCCCCGGTTCGCAAGCTGTCGAGGATCGGCCGAAGCCGCTCGTAGATCCGGGTCAGGCGCACTTCGGCCTTCGCATCTTCCCTGTGCTTGCCGAGCGTCGTCGAAAGTCGGATCGCAACCGCGGTTTCCGATCGCGCAAAAGGGCTCCTGTCCAGCGCGAGCGCATGCCGCAAGAACTCATTCGGGAAGCTCGGCGCCGGCTCGTACCAGGAATAGGAAAGCACCCGTTTCGCGCCGCGCCGCAGGATCAATCGCCGCGCCACCGGTGCACCCTGTGTCAGCGAAATAGCCGACTCCTCGACGAAAGCGAAGCCACTGTCAGGCCGCGCCAGACGACCAGAGAAGGTGCTGAGCTTGCGATTGGTCGGATTGGCGAGTCCGACCAGAACGTCGACCCGATGGCCGTCGACCAGAACCCAGCGGCGAGACCAGGAGCGGTAGTGAATGCTGCCACGAAACTTGTAGTCGGGACTCACCTTCTCCGAAGGCCATTCGGCAAAGACCTCCTGTACCTGAGCGTCCACCGTTCGATCCAGTGGTACGAGATAGCTCCACGGCGTCGCGAAGGCGCTGACCCCGAGCATCACGCCGAGCAGCAGGCTGGGGCAGGCGAGGGCCGCCATCCGCCCGACAGAACTCGGACCGGGTCGCCGAAGGAAATCGCCACCTGGTTTCGGCAGATCTCGCTCATCACTGCGCGCGACACGCGCGATCAGTCCGTCGATCAAGTACATCCCGGTCAATCCCACCAGCAGCATCACGATCCCCTGGAGATTGTGGATCGAGGCGATGTCGGAATGAGGATTCAGCACCAGGCTGACGACCCGGATTCCGTTCGTCAGCAGCGCGACGGCCGGGGCGAGAAGAAGCAGCGCGACCGCATGCTTGCCGCGACGTTCGAACAGGTCGATCAAGAGCACGGTCAACATCGTCAAGGTCACGACGCCGCGCAGTCCGCTGCAGGTCTCGATCACGACGAAGGCGTTTTCGGGCCGCAATATCTGATCACCCTGAACGATGGACGAGACGCCGATCAGATTCAGAACGAATCCCGCGTACACCGCAGTGGCGAGCTGGATCGGCCAGATGACAGCTGCGATCAGTACCGGGGAGAGGGGGAGCGCAAAGGCCAGGAAGAGGCTGGGCATCCAGTAGGCGCGCAGCGCCGCGCGTCCGCCCCACATCAAGAACGTACCGAATAGAAGGCCGATCAAAGAAGCGAGCTGGAGATCGGGTGCGCCCGTGAGTACACCCCAGGCATGCAGTGCGATCGTCAGTGCGAAGACCAGGCCACCCAGGACCGGCTCTCCCGGACCGTAGAGGACGTCGCCCAGATGGCTGCGCCGAAAGAAGAGCCAGAACGACAGGATCAAGACCGGCGCGCCCGCAGCCTCGTTCACCTCGAAGAAGAACTGCTCGCTTTCGACCGCAAATTCACGTGTCGCGGGCGGAAAGAACAGCGGCTCATAGAGACAGGCGGCCAACCCGAGAGCCAACGCGGAGGCCCCGACGATCGGCGATCGGAGGTTTCGACTCCAGCCCGCCGCTGCGGGCAAATCTGCGCTGGTCACTTCGATTTTCTCGTCCCTCTCGAGGATCAGGCCTCGCGATAGCGCGCCCGAGGCCGCACCAGATAGCCGGCTTCGTATTGTTCGATCGAATGGGCCACCCAGCCCGCACAGCGACCGATCGCAAACAGCGCCGCTGCACTGCCGCCGGGCAACCCCAAGGCCCGCGACACCGCCACCAGCCCGACGTCGATCGAAGGCCCGCCGAAGCCACTCTCATCCATCGTATCGACCAACGCCAGCGCCGATTGCAGCGCCGGTCGCGCACCGCCGAGCGAGCGAGCGATCTCGACCAGCACCACGCCCCGCGGATCGGGATGCGGCGCATAGATTGGATGGGCGAAGCCTTCGATCGACTCGCCTCGGCGTTGTCGATCGTGGACCACTGACTGGACCCGGTCGGCGTCACCGGCCTCTTCGAGCAGGGCATCGACTCGATCCACCGCGCCCCCATGACGGGGTCCAGAAAGCGCCGCGAGCGCCGCCAGGACACAGCCGTACACATCCGCCCCGGTCGAAGCGGCGACGCGCGCCGCGAAGGTCGAAGCATTGAGCTCGTGGTCGGCGGTCAGGACGAGGGCACGATTGAGAGCGAGCAGCTCCGCCTCATCCAGGGGACAGGCGTACGAGGCGGCGATGGCGGCAGCCAGATTTGGCGCCGCCAGCGATGCGGCCAGCGCCTCGTGGGAGAACGGATCGTCGCGGCCCAGCACCAGCAGCGCGGCACAGCGCCGCAGAAGGTTGCGAGCACGCGGCAGCACGGCTTCGCGATGCCATGAGAAGCGGCCGGGGTCGCGGGCCGCCAACAGCGAGATGCCGAGGGAGAGTACTGCCAGGGGCCCCACACGCGCATCCACGAGGCGCTGCAGGGCCTCGAGGTCGAATCCCAACGCCTCGGGTCGCCAGCTGCCAGGCTCGATCTTCGCGGCCCAGTCCCCGCACCAGAGCCCCTCCGCGACGGACTCGAAGCTACGACCCTCCCGAGCCAGCGCGACGGCGCTCTGGCCTCGGTAGATCGGCCCGTGATCGATGGAGATCAGCGTGATCGAGCTATCCAGGACCGGCTCGCCCTGCCGCAGCGCCGCAGCGGCGACCGGGCCGTGACCCGCCCGGGCGTCGCGGCGCGCGCACAGCCTCTCGAGGTCGGCGCGTCGATAGCGTCGCGACCGACCCCTGGTCCCCGGCACGCTCTGGATCAGACCACGGCTCGTATAGGCGTAGACGGTGGGCAGCTTGACGCCGAGCAGCGCGGCCGCCTGCTTGGCCGTCAGGAACTCGCCACCCGGCTGGAACGCGCTTCCCGGCGCGTCTTCGGCGGCCGGCGGCGCGCTCCCGGAGCGTCGAAAATGCTGAGCGGGGGGATCTGCGTTGACCAATGGATCCTGGTGAGGGCAGCGGTGGCAGCCCGGGGCGAAGGTTGTTGCATTGATTTATAACATTGATTGAATCAATGTAGAAGCCTCAATCCATTTCTTGATCTGATTGCGCAACGACCAGCCCCGGGGCCCACTCGAGACGCACGGGGAGAGAAAGAGGGAACACCCTGGAGCCGACTGTCGGCCTCATCTTGTGTGGCGCCGCCTCGCTGACCGCCGCCATCTCGAGTGTGCTCGGCATGGCGGGCGGAATCATGCTGCTGGCGGTGATGCTGCTCTTCCTGGAGCCGGCCGTCGCAATCCCGATTCACGCCCTGGTCCAGCTCACCTCCAACTCGAGCCGCAGCGCGATTCACGCTCGCGCCGTACGGCGCGACCTGTTGCTGCCCTTCGCTGCATTGGTGCTGCCGGCGGGCTACATGACCCTTCCGCTGGCACAACATGCACCCGCCGAGGGGCTTCGATTGGCGATCGGATTGTTCGTGCTGGTTGCGGTCTGGCGTTCCCGCTGGCTGCTGCTGGGGCTGGATCCCGAGCGCGTCGCTCTGCGCCCCCGCTTCGCCCTGCTCGGCGCGGTGACGGGCGCGCTCGGCCCGATCATCGGTGCGACCGGCCCCTTCATCGCACCCTTCTTTCTCGGGATCGGCTTGACGCGCTTCGAGCTCATCGGCACCAAGGCGGCCTGCCAGACGCTGACTCATCTCGCGAAGCTGCTGCTCTTCGGACTCGCCGGCTTTTCGTTCTACGACCATCTACCGCTGATGCTAGGCATGGCGGCGAGCGTCGTCGTCGGCACTGTGCTCGGCACCCGCGTGCTGCATCACATCGACGACGCGCGCTTCGTTGCGCTCTACAAGATCGCCCTCACGGCAGTCGCTATTCGCCTGCTCTGGGACGGCCTTCCCGGCGACGTCTTCCCCTTTTGATCGCATCATCGAGTCCCAGCCGATAGCGCAGCGTGCTGCGCGGAATGCCGAGTCGACGCGCCGCACGAGAGAGATTGCCCCGAGTGCGCTCGAGCTCGAGCTCGGCGGCGCGACGCGCCGCCTGCCGCTCGTCCGACGCCGCGCACCCCCGCGATTCAACCCGCGGCCCCCCCGACAGCAGACCCTCGAGCAGCTCGGCTTCGATCGATTCCGAGTCCGAGAGAATCGTGGCCGCTTCGACGACGTGAAAGAGCTCGCGCAGGTTTCCGGGCCAGGGATGGGCGTGCAAGCGGGCCACAGCGGCGGCCTCGAAGCGCGGCGCAGGACAATCCAGTCTCTCGGCAGCCCGCTGCGCCGCTCGCGCGATCCAGGCCATCAGATCCTCCCGGCGCTCCCGTAGCGGAGGCACTCTGAGTCCGAGCACGCGCAGGCGATAGAAGAGGTCGGCGCGAAAGCATCTCTCCGCGACGGCCTGCTCGAGATCGACATGGGTCGCGGTCACGACCCGGGCTCGCAAGCGTCGGGTCCTGGTCTCTCCGATGCGCTCGAAGGTGCCCTCCTCGAGCACCCGCAGCAGCTTGATCTGGCCAGCGGGCGAGAGCTCACCGACTTCATCGAGAAACAGGGTCCCACCAGCCACTGTCTCGAAGCGACCCGCGCGACAGCGGGTGGCGCCGGTATAGCCGCCCCGCGCGACTCCGTAGAGCTCGGCCTCCAGCAGACTATCGACGAGTCCCGCACAGTCGACGTGGACGAAGGGATCGCTGCGGCGTGGACTCGCCTGGTGAAGAGCCCGCGCGACCGCACCCTTCCCCGTGCCGGTCTCCCCGGTGATCAGAACGGCGGTCGGAAAACGCGCCACCTTGCTCACCGCGGTGCGCAGCCGCCGCATTGCAGGGCTCACGCCGATGATCGCGACGTGATCCTCATCCCTGGCCTCAGCCTTCGCCCAACGGTCATTGGGTCGCGCACTCACCGGGTCGTTCGGGTCCAACACCGCGGCAGACTAGCGATCTCGGCGTGATCGATCTCTCCAATTTTGATCGAATCCCTCGAAGCACCCGTGGCGATGCTCAGTCGTCCAATCGGATCACGCTCCGAATGACCTCTCCCTCGTGCAGCAGCCCGAAGGCCCTGTTGATCTCTGCCAGCGGCATGCTGGCCGAAACCATCTCGTCGAGCTTGATACGGCCATTCATGTAGCGATCGACGAGCCCCGGCAGCTGGGTCCGACCCTTCGTGCCGCCAAAGGCCGTACCGCGCCAGACTCGACCGGTCACGAGCAAGAAGGGTCGCGCGTGGATCTCCCGGCCGGCGCCGGCGACGCCGATGATGATCGACTCCCCCCAGCCCTTGTGACAGATGCGCAGCGCCATTCCCATGGTCTCGACGTTGCCAATACACTCGAAGGAATAGTCGACGCCGCCGTCGGTCATGTCGATGATGTGGCCTTCGACTTCGTCCACCTGCTTCGGATTCACGCAGTCCGTGGCGCCGAATTGCATCGCCAGCTCGAACTTCTTGGGATTCGTATCGATCGCGATGATCCGATCCGCTCCAGCCATGACCGCGCCTTGTACGACGGAGAGACCGATGCCGCCGACTCCGATTATCGCAACGCTGGCACCCGGCTCGACCTTCGCCGTATTGAGTACGGCGCCGATCCCGGTCGTGACGCCGCAGCCGAGCAGACAGACCTTGTCCAGGGGTGCGTCCTTTCGAACCTTTGCCAGCGCGATCTCCGGCAACACCGTCGCCTTGGCGAAGGTCGAGGTCCCCATGTAATGGTGGATCTTCTCACCACGCCAGGTGATGCGACTCGTCCCGTCGGGCATCAAGCCCTGGCCCTGGGTCTCGCGGATCGCCCCACAGAGATTGGTCTTGCCCGAGAGACAGAATTTGCACTCCCGACATTCCGGTGTGTAAAGGGGGATCACGTGGTCGCCGACCGACAGCGATCTTACGCCCGGCCCGACCGCTTCGACGACCCCCGCTCCCTCATGACCCAGGACCGCCGGAAAGAATCCTTCTGGATCGTCACCGCTCAATGTGAACGCGTCGGTATGACAAACACCCGTCGCTGCGAGGCGAACCAGACATTCGCCCTGCTTGGGTCCTTCGAGCTCGATCTCATCGATCTCGAGCGGATGTCCTGCCTCGACGGCAATCGCGGCTTCGACCTTCATGACGACCACTCCTTCACCACTTCTTCACCACTTCTTCAAAGCTGTTCTTCTCTTCCAGCGACCGGACCCGCCGCGGCCCCGCCGCGAAGATTGCGATCGACCGCCCGGGCGGACGGAAAATGATCGATTCAAAGTGACGCGAGCGAGGCTCGCTCCTCGGCGATCAGGGGCGCGAGAACCGGGTGCTCGTCCATCGCCGCCAGGAAGGCGAACAGCTTTGGCCAGCGATCGGCATCGAGTGGGATCCCCGCATGTCCGAGATTGACGAAGCAGCTCCAGACGGCGAGATCAGCGACCGTGATCGCAGCGGGATTCGCAATTCCGCGCTCGACGAACAGCTTCTCGAGCTGATCCTGAACCGGCGGGATGACCTCCTCGACATGGCGCCGCACGATCTCCTCGTCGACGGGCTGCCTGAAGACCTTCGCCTGCACGATTCGCTGAAAGAAGGGCGGCACCGTCGACTCGACCAGCCGCGTGTCGGCGTACTCTTCCCAGAAGAGCACTCGAGCGTAGGCGCGCGAGTCCGCCGGATAGAGCGGCGGGTTCGGCACCTTGCGCTCGATATAGGCGCAGATCACCGAGGAGTCGGGGATGGTGAAATCTCCTTCTTGCCAGACCGGAATCTTCGACAGCGGCGAGATGGCGCGGAACTCGGCATCCATCGCGCCTGGCATGACGGCGACCAGCTCGTAGTCGATCGACTTGAGCGCCAGAGCGGCTCGGACCTTTCGAACGAAGGGCGAGAGACTCACGCCATGAAGCGTGCCGGTGAGCTCCGTCATCGCCTCAGTCTCCGCAGCTTCCGCGGTACAGGGAGAAGGCGATCAACAAGGCGATCCAGATCAGGCTCCCCAGCGAGCGCAGCAACGAGCGGCCGGGACCGGGTTGCTCGCTCGCCTGCTCGACATCATCGAAAGGTGAGAGCTGCCCATCCATCGCAGAGATGCCTTGGGCCTCGGCCTCCTCCTCGGTCAGCACCCGGAACGGCATCGCATCGTCCAACTCGGGATCGAGCTCTCTGGATCCAAGAGGCGCGAATCCCGACAGCCTGCCGGGCCGACTGTCGTGCGCAGTCGTCGCCCCGCCGCAATGGATGCATTGCCGCGTTCCGACCGGAAATGTGACGTTGCAGCTGCGGCAATGGACTTCGAAAGGCGGGGTCTCCGAGCTCATCTAATGCACCCCAGCCGTCGAGATGAGGGTCGCGGGATCGATGTTCATTCCGCGCAGCACGTGGTCCCACATCCGATCGGGCGACACGTCGAACACGATCTCCGGAGACAGCGACGCGACGACCCAGGACCCCTGAGCGAGCTCTGCTTCGAGCTGACCTTGCCCCCAGCCCGCATAACCGAGGAAGATGCGAAGGTCCGCAGGGGGTCGCAACGCGAGCTGCCGGAGGACCTCGAGGGAGCCCGCAAAACAGAAATCCCCGTCGAGACGCGAAATCGCGTCGTTCTCGATCTCGGTGTCCAGCCCGCCCTGAAACAGCAGCCAGCCGGTATTGGACTCGACGGGCCCTCCCCAGGCCACCTCCGCCTCGGCCGTCCCGTTCCATTCGAACTCCAGGCTCTCGCAGAGTTCCCGCACGGATAGCTCCACCCCTCGATTCAGGACCAGACCGAAGGTCGAGTTGACGTCGTGATGAACCACGAGCACGACCGCGCGACGAAAATTCGGATCGGCGAGCTGTGGCATGGCGACGAGAAGCGATGAGCAGAGTTCTGATCGGGACACCGCACGAGGGTAGCAGCCGGTCGCCGGTCGCAACGCAGAGCGGCTCACCGGCAACACGCACGCGAGTCCAGGTCCGGGGCGTGAATTGGCTGCCCTTCAGCGCCAGCTTCGGTCGGACGATTGAGCGGGGACATGCCGCTGCGCTGTATGCGGCGGTCTCGTGAATCGGAGACCGCGATGACGACCGCTCCGCTCCAAGCATCCATCCTTCTCGTCGACGACGGTGAGCTCGACGAAGTGGCCTGCGTCCTGGATGCGCAGGACCAGCCCTATACCCGTCTGCGCGGCGGCCAGATTCCGGTCGAGGTTGCACCGCCCCGGGACCTCTTGATCGTCACGCCGCGGCGGGTGGAGCGGGTCCGGCGGGGAAGTCCGCCGGATGCTGCGCCGGGATATCCGTTTCGCATCGTCGCCGTCCAGGAAGACTCGCCCGCCATGCGCCGAAGGCTGCGTCGCGCGGGATTCCAGCTCCTCGTCCGGCTACCGACCGACGCCGAGATCTGGCGACTCTTGATCGCTCGCGCCCTGTATCGGGGCCACGAACGCCGGGAGGATTCCCGCGTTACGGTGGGTTTGCAGGTCGCGGTCGGGGAAGACGGCAAGATCCCCGAGCTCGACCCGCCGTCCACGATCCTGGTCGATCTATCGAATCGCGGCTGCCGGCTGCAGACGACCGAGAAGCTGTCGATCGACGATGCTGTGGTCTTCACGATTGGCTCGACGAGCCAGGACTGGGGTGGCGACGACGACCCCCTCACCCTGCGAGGACGGGTGCGGCGTCTCGTACAGCCAATCGAGTCCCCGACGCGGACGTTGGCCGTCAGCTTCGACGAAGACCTGCCGGAGTCCATTCGCACGCGGCTCACGGCCGTGATCAACCGCTGGGCCTCGGGGCCGGACTCGCTGGCCGTCTCGAGTCGGATCGGCGCACCCGCCATCCCATCCTGTCAGCTCCTTTCACTTCCGGACCTGACGCTGGACGACGAAACGGATCCCCCGGTTCGGGTTGGCTCCGAGGTGCGCCTACAGCCGGCTGCCGGTGCATCCCCGGACCAGGCCGAGCCACGCGAAGCCGAGCGACGAAGCGATCACCGCGGTCGCTTCGAGTCCCCTGTGGTAGTAGAGAAGAGCCCGGGCGGTCCGGCCGTGCTGATCGGGCGAGATCTGGCGCCGGGCGGCATGCGTGTCGAGCGGACGGACGAACTCCGCCTCGCAGATCGATTCCGGATTGCGCTCTACGGCCCCGGATCGGTTGCGCCCTTCATCGTCGAGGCCGAGGTGATTCGCGACGACGGCGAAGACGGATTCGCCCTCGCATTTTTGCACCTCGACCCCCGGACGAGCCGCGAGATCGAAAAGCTCGTGGCCTGCCTACCCGACGTCGAATCCCTCGAGGACGGCGAAATCAACGGCATGGGCGCCATTCTCTCGAAGATCCTGCGAGGCTGATTCCAACGCCCGCAGACCCGCTGGCCATGAGTCCCAGCGCAGCGATTGCCTCCGCGCGATAGTCTGCGAACATGACGCGCGATCGCCCGGCGCGTGGCCGTCACCGTGACAGCGCCGCAATGGCAAGAATCGCAATACCAAGAGAATCGCAATACCAAGAGAGGGGCCATGAGCGAAGAAACCAACCCGCTCGGCGAGCTGACCGTCGACCAGGACAGCCTTTACCGCGAGGAGACCTTCACCGACTTGAAGATCGCCTCGATTCGCCGATTGACGCCGATCACCCAGGACGGCACCGACGATCCCAACCGCCCGGTGATATTCGTGGGCGAGACCACGCTCATGTCCGCTCGCGGACCGCTACCGATCAACTGCCCGATCGAAGCCAGCAACCTGAGAGAGGCCATCGAGGCCTTCCCGAAGGCGGTCCAGGCTGCCGTCGAGCGCTTGATGGAGGAGGCCCGCGAAATGCAGCGGCAAGAGGCGAGCCGAATCGTTGTGCCCGGCCAGGGACCCGGCCCGGCGGGCGGCGGGCGCATCATCGGCTGAGCAGGCCAGGGATTCCGCGCGCACCCAATTCGACTTCGTCGCGCAGCAAAGAAAAAGGGGTCCGGCAGCAGCCGGACCCCTTGTCTCGTTCTGAGAGAGTCGTCTTCAGCCCTAGAAGACCGACTGACCCGATGTGCTATCACACGGTCCAACCGTGTTCAGGGCGGTCGCCGCAGGAGTCGCCAACGAGGCGTCCCAGACACCGGTCGCCAGACAGGCGGTGTTGGTACCACCGACACCGCCACCAGTCGTACCGATCTCCTTCACGTAGCCCCACTGCTGGGTCGCCCCCGTGGCGTCGATATTCGCCGTGGCGGTGGCGGTATAGGATAGACCCGCATTGCCGACGACGACGTACTGAAAGAACACCTGTCCTTCGGGCCTCCAACCCAGTGTATTGAAGTCCGCGCCCACGGCGGCGACTTCGACGAAGGGCACCTTGGAGCTGCCGGGGATACCGGTGCTCGGCGCCACGCCCGTACCCACGTACACGCCAAACTCGGCGAGGAAGGATTCCTCGGCCGTGCGAATCGCGGCGAGATTGACCTTGCCTTCCGAGCTCTTGCTCTTGAGCTGGAAGCGCAGGAAGTTCGGGATCGCGATCGCGGCCAGAATGCCGATGATGGCTACCACGATCATGAGTTCGATGAGGGTGAAGCCCTTATTGGACTTGCGAATGAGTTTGCCCATCTTTTGTTTGTCCTTTGGATTTTGAGTCACTCGAGTGATCGAGTCCCCGCCCAATGCAGGGGTTGGCTGAGGTCTGCCCGAGTTCCCGACCAGGAGGGGGCTGGTTCCGCCGAGCACGAGTCAGAGCAACCCTCGTGCCAGCTGGCCAGAAATCCATGGGGGAGAGCCTCTGCAACAGGCAGATAGCGCTCTAAACATCCGTATTGGGCGCGGTCTGGCTGCAAAAAAAAATGCGGCCGCGCGGCCAGATGGGGGAATTTTGCAATGCCAAATCTCGTCGCGCGGGCTCGAAAGCGACGATTTCCGTCAGTCGAATCGACGCTTTCCGTCACCTGCGCAGCGATCGAAGGGCTTCTCGAAGGGCTGCCGAGACGTGGCGCGACGAGCCGTCGACGCCGACGCCGACGCCGACGCCGACGCCGACCGAGGCAGAATAATAATGATGAGGGGCAACACAGCTCGGATGCTAGGTTCGGAAACGCAGGATTGCGAGAGCTGGATTGCGAGAGTCCGACTGCAAAGGCCGGATTGCGAAGGCCAGATTACGAAACAGTGAGGGCTCAGTCCTCGTGCGATGATTTCGCCGTGCCCGAACCAGAGTCCGAGGCCCCCGAACTCGCGTTTCCGTCCGTCGCCGGATCACAGCGCTGCGCTTGCGACGACTCCTTCGTCCCAGATGTCGTCCCAGATGTCGTCCCAGACGGCCGTCGATTGAATACATTCGAAGTGGCTTTGGTCTCGCACGGAAGCGGGTTGCGCTGGTGCTCGTCCCATCCGATGCCGCACTCGGAGCAGGTGAGGTCGGGTCCGAAACGGTGTCCCGAGGCGGTGGGACGATCTGTGGATTGTTCTCGACTCAAATGCCCGGTCTCCCCCGACTTCGTCGATCCAAAAAACTCTAGATCCGAACTATCCGCAACATCCGCAGCATCCGTGCAATCAGTGCGAATCGGGCAGGATCGGTTCCACGACGGGCAGAATTGCGAGAGTATAGCGGGTCACCGGGTCGGGCGGGCAGATGCTGTCCGAAACCCGGGCTAGTCCGAGCGCGCGGCCACCGTAGGGCGACCCAGCTGGGAAACCAGCAGCGGAGTCGTCCAATCACCGAGATCGCCGGTCCAGCGATCGGCCCGCTCGCTGCGACAGCCTTCTCTGTCACAGAAGACCTCCTGAAGCACATCCGCCGCGAGCTGCGTCGACCGCCGCCACCACATGTGACCTTGCAGCTGCAGCACGACGACGGCGATTTTCGGATTCTGTGCGGGGGCCAGGCCCAGAAACCACTCGTAGCGCCCAGAGGGGTTCCGGCCGCTCAGATTGCCGGTCTTGCCCGCGACCTCGATCGATCCGAGGCGCGGTCGTCCGTGACGATCGCGAAATGCACTGCGTGCGGTGCCCCGCTTCGTCGTCGCAACCAGCATCGAACGCAGCCGCTGCGCGATTTCCTTCGAGAGAACGCGATGCTTCGGTCGCTGCAGCGCGCTGGGCAAGATCTCTCCGTAGGCATCCACGACCCGGTCGACCCACCACGGCTCGACCCAGTCACCATGCGTCAGGATCGACGCCAGCTGCGCGACGTGCAACGGCGTGACACGAACGCCGTCGAGGCCGCTGCCCATGCGGCCGAGGTCGAGATCGGTCTCGACCCGCTCGACCTGGCCCGCTTCATGGCCGGGGGCCGGCACGGCCAGCCAACCGAAGCGCTCGAAGGTCTCGCGCAGCCGCGCCTCGCCGACGCTGTGAAGCGCCCATTGCGCAAAGCATTGGTTGTTCGAACTCGCCAGCGCGGTCTCCAGCGACGCCTCGCGTCCGTTCTTCGGTCGCTCGAGACGCCGGCGATTGAGACGGTATTTGTTGCCTCGATATACGCAGCTGGACGCGTCCTCTCCGACTCCCCCCTCGAGAACGGCGGCCGCCGTGAGAATCTTCACGATCGATGCCGCGGGATAGGCCCGACCCGACGGCAGCCCCTCCTCGTCGGTCGACACATAGGCCAGGAGTCGTCCGGTGTGCGGGTCGAGAACGATCACATGGCCCCGAGAGACTCTTCCGCGTTTCAGGATCCGGAATATCCGAGCCGTCAGGACCTCGTCGAGGCTGTACTCGACCCGCACGGGCCCGGGCTTCGTCGAGGCGACATAGCCGCCTTCGACCCGATCCCGCCATTCGACGAGTCTCGGCGCGGCGGAGGGATCGACCGATTCAGCCTGGGCCCGGGCGAGTTCGAATCGTGCCCGCGACCGCGGCGGATCGAAGACCCGACCACTCGCCGGTCGCTGGACCAACCGCTCCACCACCTGCCCGGAAGAGACGGACGGGGCCGGACCCGAACCAGATCGCTGCCATGCACGCCAGCCCGGCTGCCAGACAAGCGCCATGCCCAGCACGAGCACGCACGACAACGCGAGGCCGACGCGACCGCGTCGCGTCAAGTATCCGGGCCGACGACGACCGCGACGACCCACCCCATGCCGGCGAGGATTGAGCTCGGGCATCAGGCTCCGTCTTCTCTGCTCGTGGAAGCACTCAGAGAGCCACCACCGACCTCACTTCGGGAATTTCGTCTTTGAGGCGCGCCTCGATGCCCATCTTGAGGGTGATCGAGGAGCTCGGACATCCAGCACAGGCCCCCTGGAGAACGACCTCGACCACACCGTCGCGATAGCCGGCAAAGCTGATCTCCCCGCCGTCCTGCTCGACATAGGGCCGAATATCGCGGTCGAGAATCACGCGGATCCGAGCGGCGATCTCGTCGCTCTCATCGCTCTCGGCCCGCTCGAAGGCCGCCCCGAGCGCCGATTCGCCGCTGGCCGCCCAGATCTTGATGGCCTCGACGATCGGCGGCGCCAATTCGGTCCACTCCGCCGCATCGTTCTTCGTGACCGTGATGAAAGTCGGTCCGAGATAGGTCCCTTCGACACCCTCGACGGCCAGAATCGCCGCCGCGAGCGGCGAGACATCGCCCGCAACGCTCCCCTCGAAGGAAGCTGAGCCGGCATCGCCGGCCACGCTCTGCCCAAGCACCCATTTGATGCTGTTCGGGTTCGGGGTCCGCTCGGCATGCATGCGAAATCCTGGATCCATTTTCGCTCCGCCCTGACAACCTGGTGTCGACCTCGTGCCGATTCGTCTCTTCGCAGCAACACGGCACGCGAAGACATGCGTGCGCGCTCCGGAAAAAGGGAGGGTAGGCCGATCCGGTCCAATTGGCCAAAGCCAAGCCTTTTTGTGACGGGTCGCAAGGATTCGGAGATCTCCACGTCGCGCGCAGCCCAACCGGCTATGCTCGACCGCCGTGTCCAACGTCGCTCGCCTTCTCGCTCGACATGTGCTTCCCCTCGTGATCTCCGGGGCGGCTCTCGTCTACGTATTTGGATACGCGATCGACTGGCAGGCGATCCCCGAGGCGACGCAGCGGGCGAATATGCCACTCTTCATCGGCATCACCGTGCTCGACAAGATCGTGTTCTTCCTCGTCTGGGCCCTGGTCCAGGCCTCCATGGTGCGGCGTTTTCTAGCCTCGGTTCCCCGGCGCCAGATCATCGCGGTCAAGGGCGGCGCCGAGCTCGCCCGCGCCCTGAACAACTCGATCTCCGACGCCGCCTTCTTTCTCGGGGTCTGGCAGCTTTGTCGCGTCCCGCTCCAATCGGTGGTGGCGGTGGCGACCCTGCCCTTCCTTACGCATTTCCTCGTGCTGCTGATCCAGGGCACCCTCGTTCTGCCCTTCGTACCCCGAGATCTGGTTCAGTTCTCCGCGATCACGAGTGCCGTCGGCTTCGGCTGGCTGATCGTGGTGGCCTTCGTGATCGCCCATCGGCTGGGCGCCGTCGATCTCCTGTTTCGATTCTTTCGCCTGGACTTTCTCGACGGCCGGGTGAGCCTTCGCGACCTGCTGCCCTACCTCTGGGTCTTCGGCGCCTTCGCCGTCGCAGACATTGCGATCCAGGGATTCGCATCACGGGCCTTTGGCAACTCGATCGATTGGATCGCGCTGACCGCGGGAATCCCCGTCCTCTATCTCATGATGCTGGTGCCATCCTTCGGTAATTTCGGCACTCGAGAGATCATCTGGGCCAAACTCTTCCACGGCTACGGCAGTGGCGCATCGCTCTACGCCTTCGCGCTCTGGACCAACGTGATCTTCCTCGTGATGCACGTCCTGATCGGTGTGCTCTTCCTGAAACGAAGCCTGACGCTGCTGAGCGACCTACGTCACGCGCGGGGCAAGATGGCTTCCGCGCGTTCGCCCATTCTGCGCGACGCGATGAACCCCTAGCACGGTAGGAACCCGGGTTTCCCCGGGCCCCCCGTACAGATCCGGACGTGCGAGACTATCGCATCCGGCTCCTGCCTTGGGTGATGACGCCGAAGCGCTGTAACGGAAAGGGATGGCAGACAAGAGCAGGCGGGA
>PVBE012168283.1_pt1 | contig 51171 bp, 44 predicted proteins | sample 1631181 | NCBI WGS metagenome assembly PVBE01 (sample SAMN08397723, study PRJNA350692) | Marine metagenome, whole genome shotgun sequencing project. | isolation source: water | place: Pacific Ocean | collected 2012-04
GAACGGGCTGTCAGGGTTGGCCAGCACCAGCAGCTCCAGGGCACGCATGGCCTTGCGGAACTTGTTGGCCTTGACGTAGGCCCACGCGATCTCGTACATCGCCGTGTCGAACTCGGCCGAGTGACGCGAGACCTTCTGGTACATCTCGATGGCCTTCTTGAGCTTGCCCTTCTCGTAGAAGAGGCGCCCCAGGGCGAGGTACGCCAGGTCGCGGATGTGCTTCTGGGTCTTGTCCTTGGGGTAGCCGGTGGCCAGCTTGGTGAAGACCTTGGTGGCCGCGGCGTAGTTCTTCTTGTAGACCATGCAAGCGCCCAAAAAGTACTGGGCCTGGAAGTAGTACTTGTGGCCAGGGGCGATGCCACGAAAGCCTGCGATGGCCGTGTCGGTGCGCTTTTGGTGATAGTAGTACTTGGCGCGCACGTAGGGCACGGACGGCTTGAGCATGTGCGTCGGGATCGCCTCCAGCGCCTTGAGGTACTGCTCGATGTTCGCCGTGTAGCCGGTGCGCAGGCTCAGCTCCATGAGGCGCTGCAGGGCCTCCTGGTAGTACTTGCCCTTGATCTCGGTGACGATCTTTTCGAAGTACTTGCGGGCGCTGAGGAAGTCGCGCTTGTGGTACAGCGCGTCCGCCAGATAGAACATGGCGTCCGGGTAACCCCGGGTGTTCTTGTACTTGTTGATGTAGTCCAGCAAGAGGATTGCGGCCCGGGTGTAGTCCTTGAGGGTGTACAACACCTGGGCGTCCACCAGCCGGTGCTCGGCGAGCTGCGATACCGAGGCTTTTTGAGCCTGGTAACGGATGCTCAGCGAGCGGACGTGCTGCTCCAGCTCGGTGAGCTCCCGCTGCAGCTTGCTGGTTGGGACCGCCTGGGCAGTACTCGCCAGCAGCAGCGCCGGCAAGGCCCAGGCAAGCCCTAACGAGAGGGCTTTCATTTACTGCCTCCCTTACCGATGGAGACGAGGTTGACCTTGAAATCCACCGCCGGGCGGTCCTTGAGCTCGGTGGTGATGTTCCCCTTCTCGTAGGCCCGCACGGTCACCGACGTCTGCCGACCCTCACCCGCGGTGAAGGTGTGGCTCGAGCGCACGGTGAACTTGTAGCCCTTGAGGTAGGAGAAGATCCCGTAGCCATGGCCGCGGAAGACCATCATCACGGAGATGGTGTGGTTCCCCGGCACGATGCTGCCGTTGAACACCTCGAACTCCTTCTTCTCGTCGAGGCTGCTGCCGGTCTCATCCGTCTTGGAGGCGATCTGAGCACCGTCCACGGCGTAGACCAGCTTGGCCAGCCTGAAGGAGCTGCCCATCTCGTTCTTGTGACGAATGATGGCCTTGGAGCCGGCTATGACTCCGTGGAGCACCGTCTCCTTGAGCAGGTTCAGCCGCGCCTTGGAGCGGAAGATCCGCTCCTTCAGCTCGTTGACCCGCTGTTCGAGCCCCTTTAGCTGCACCTTGTAGTTGCCACTGCTGGCACTAGGCGCAGCAGCAGTAGCAGCGGGTTCGGGTGCCTTGGCCGCCTCGGCGGCCGGAGTGCCACTGGCACCCGGGTCCGCCTTGGGAGTGGTCTGGGCTTCGACGCCCGTACCCACGGCACACAGGAATACGATGATAATTGAGCTTACAAGCAGTTTCTTCGACATGGAATGCCCCTTCCAGCCTTCATAGTTTTGCGACAGCTGCTGAGAATTATCCCCCTCCAGGGATTGTCTTTCGGATGCCGCCGGGACGTATATATCCCGACGGAAAAGCTCCGAGTCGTATAACAGACGTCCCCTGGGTTGTCAATTCTAGCCACCTAGAATTCCTCCGCTCCTTTTCTGGAGTTACGGTTGATTCCGGTGTCGCGTTTTGGGTTCGATTTGCTTCGTTTTCGCTTCCGCTTCATGCACCGCCAGACAGCCTCGAGCAGCTCAGGGATTCCCTGGCCAGTGGCCGCGCTGACGGGCAGGCAGCGGGGTTTCTCTCCCGCCAGAGTGTCCAGAACTTCAGACAACCGCTCTGACGTGAGGAGATCTGTTTTGTTCAGCGCCACCACCGTGGGGCGGGAGGCCAGGTCCGGGTGGTGCGCCTCCAGCTCGTGGCGTAGTACGCGCAGGTCCTCGGCAGCGGAGCCGGGCTCCCCTACCAGTGCGTGCCGGTCGTCCAGCATGAAGACCAGCACCCGGGTACGCTCCACGTGGCGCAGGAACCGGTGCCCCAGCCCTGCTCCCTGACTGGCTCCCTCGATGAGCCCCGGGATGTCGGCCACCACGAAGGACCGCTCCCCCGACAGCCCCACCACGCCGAGCTGGGGGATGAGGGTCGTGAACGGGTAGTCGGCGATGCGGGGACGGGCCGCAGATATTCTGGAGATCAGCGAGGACTTGCCCGCGTTGGGCAGGCCCACCAGGCCCACGTCGGCCAGCAGCTTGAGCTGCAGGGTCAGATCGCGCTCATCGCCCGGCTCGCCCGGATCTGCCCGAACGGGGGCCCGGTTGGTGGAGCTGACGAAGCGCATGTTGCCGCGGCCACCCCGGCCACCCTCGGCCGCCATGAAGCGCTGGCCCGGCTCCACCAGATCCTCCAGCTGTTCCTCGTTGTCGGTGAGGTGCACCATGGTCCCGCACGGGACGCGCACCACGCGGGGCTCGCCGTCGCGGCCGGTGCGCTGCTTGCCCTGGCCGTGCTGCCCCCGCTTGCCCCTGTATTCACGCTGGTAGCGCAGATCCAGCAGGGTGGTGATGTTGGGATCCGCCTCCAGGATCACGTCGCCGCCGTCGCCGCCGTCGCCCCCCGCGGGGCCACCACGGGGCACGTGGGCCTCCCGGCGGAAGGCCTTGCAGCCGTTTCCGCCGTCGCCTCCCTTGACGTAGATCTTGACTTCGTCGATGAACTTCATGCTCTACGATGCGGGAAGATCCAGGCCCAAAGTCCCTGGATCCCCGCTCCTTCCCAGCGCGATATGACCGCGCCGACCTCACTCATCACGGGTATTAGTGTGTCCAGCACATCATTTTGAGGGTCGAAAAAAACCGCCGACGTCTCGGGCAGTGAAGATAGCCCAGTTGTTGGCAACACGCCACGGAGGATGACCAGCGGAAATCGGGGGGACGCTCGAGGGGCCTGCGGGAACCGTGGTCAGGGGGGGGACGGAGCGAGGGAGAAGGGGCGAAAAGGGGAGACAAACCAAGAGCCTGCCGCCGGTAGCGGCGGTTGTTTACAGAGCGGAGATCGAAAAGGAGACTATGCCTGGTCGGCCGCGGGGAGGGGATCCACGCGGACGCGGCGCTTCAATCCACGGAAGCGCTCGTACTGCACCACACCGTCCACGAGGGCGAAGAGGGTGTAGTCGCGGCCCATGCCGACGTTCTTCCCCGCGTGGAACTTGGTCCCCAGCTGGCGCACCAGGATGTTACCGGCGCGCACTTCCTGGCCAGCGTAACGCTTCACGCCGCGGCGCTGTGCGTTGGAGTCCCGGCCGTTCCGTGAGCTTCCCTGTCCTTTTTTGTGTGCCATGACTACTCTCCGTTGGCGACGAGGTCGGCGGGGATGCCGATGTCAACGACCCTGAGCTTGGTAAACCACTGCCTGTGGCCGATCTTGCGCCGATAGCGCTTGCGGCGCTTGAACTTGAAGACGATCACCTTGCGGTAGCGGTCGTGCTCCACAATCTCGGTGCGAACCAGGGCGCCATTGATGGTCGGCTTGCCCACGATCACTTTGTCGTCTTTGGCTACGAGCAATACCTCGTCGAGATCCAGCGTGTCGCCCGGGTTTCCCTCGAGCTTTTCCACCTGGATGGTCTCCCCGGGCTCAACGCGGTACTGCTTGCCACCGGTCTTTATCACTGCGTACATCGTACCGTTTCCTCAGATTTAATAATGGTCGCCACCCACACCTTCTCCACCGGACGAGGGAGTGTACCCATCGGGTCGTGTGTGTCAAGGATGAAGATGAAATGGCGTTATTCCCGATCCTCGAACAGGGCCGGGATGCTCTCCTCATAGGGCGGCCGGGCCACACCAGCCTCGGTGATGATGGCGGCCACCAGCTCGTTGGGGGTGACGTCGAAGGCCACGTTGCGCACCGCGCAGCCGTCGGGGGTGATCTGGGTCTGGCCCACGTGGGTCACCTCGCGGTCGGGGCGCTCCTCGATGGGGATCTGCTCGCCGGAGGCGATGTCGAGGTCGATGGTGGTGCGCGGCAGGGCGACGTAGAACGGCACCTCGTTGTGGTGGGCCAGCACGGCCACGCTGTAGGTGCCGATCTTGTTGGCCACGTCCCCGTTGCGCGCCGTGCGATCCGAGCCCACCACCACGCAGTCGACGAGCCCCTCCTTCATGAAGTGGCCGGCCATGCTGTCGGTGATCAGGGTCACGTCGATGTCGTCGCGCATCAGCTCCCAGGCGGTGAGCCGGGCCCCCTGGAGGAAGGGGCGGGTCTCGTCGGCCAGGACCTTGATCTCCTTGCCGGCCTCAGCCGCGGCGCGGATCACGCCGAGGGCGGTGCCGTAGCCGCCGGTGGCCAGGCCGCCGGTGTTGCAGTGGGTCAGCACCGTGGCGCCGTGGGGGATCAGCTCGGCGCCCAGCCGCCCCATCTCGCGGCAGGAGGCGATGTCCTCGCGGTGGATCGCCAGGGCCTCCCGCTCCAGGGCCTGGCGCACGGCGTCCACGCCCCGGTCCATGTTGGCTCCCAGCACGCCTCGCTGGCGCTCCAGCGCCCAAAAGAGGTTCACCGCGGTGGGGCGGGAAGCGGCCAGCCGCTCACACGCCGCCTCGAAGCCCCGCTGGAAGGCGGCGGGCTCGTCGGGCAGTCCGCGGGCAGCGGCAGCCACGCCATAGGCCGCGGCGCAGCCGATGGCCGGCGCCCCGCGGATGACCATGGCGCGGATGGCGTCCGCCACCTCGGCCGGCTCGGTGTAGCGGTTCCACTGCTCAGTGGCCGGCAGCAGCCGCTGGTCCAGCATCTCCACCACCCCGTCCACCCACCGGATCGGGCTAAACGTGTCCTCAAAGGTCTTCGTGCTGTCTGAATTCATGGAGCAGAAGTGTACATCAAGGACGCCAGCTCCTCATCCCTTCATCCCCACGCGCTCAATCTTCCAGCCTTTTCCTGAGCTCGGCATCGGCCGCCCTGGGGTCGGCCCTGCCCCCGGTGGCCTTCATTATTTGGCCGATGAAGAAGGCGAGGAGCTTTGTTTTGCCGGCGCGATATTGAGCTGCTTGTCCGGGGTTCGCCGCCAGGACCTGTGCCACCGCCGCCTCGAGGGTCTCGGGATCTCGTCGCAGGAGCAGATCCTCCGCCTCGGCGATGCGTCGCGGGGCGCGGGTGTCGCCGCACCACAGGCGGTCCCAGACCTGACGGGCCGCGGTGGAGCTGAGCTGGCCCCCCTGCACCAGAGCCAGCAGGGCTGCGAGCTGAGCGGGCGTCACGGGGGCCTCGGCAACCTGGCGCGGATCCTTCACCCGGGCCAGGACCTCGGTGAGGATCCAGTTTGCCGCGTCCACGGGGCCGGCGCCCCCGGCCACGGTCTCTTCAAAGTAGTCGGCCAGCGCCACCGCCCGGGTCAGACCCGCGGCCGCGTCCTGGCGCAGGCCGAGGTCCATCAATCGGCCACGGCGCGCGGCCGGCAGCTCCGGCAGGGCCGCCCCGCAGCGCTCGATCCAGGCCTCGTCCACCTGCAGCGGCGGCAGGTCCGGCTCCGGGAAGTAGCGGTAATCGCCCGCCTCCTCCTTGGAGCGCATGGGGGCGGTGACGCCGCGCTCCTGATCCCACAGGCGGGTCTCGGCGCGCACGACGTCGCCGGCAGCCAGCGCCCGCGCCTGGCGCGCCTGCTCGTGCTCCAGCGCGCGCTGCACGAAGCGGAAGGAGTTGAGGTTCTTGACCTCCACCCTGGTGCCCGGCGCGCCGTCGGCCCGGCGCAGGGAGAGGTTGGCGTCGCAGCGCAGCGAGCCCTGCTCCATGTTGCCGTCGCCGACGCCCAGGGTCCGCACGACGCCCCGCAGGGTGCGCAACAGCTCCGCGGCCTCTTGCGGGGTGGCCAGGCACGGCTCGGTGACCAGCTCCACCAGGGGCACCCCCGCCCGGTTGAGGTCCACCAGGGTGGCGCCGCCGCGGCGCACGCTCTTGCCAGCGTCCTCCTCCAGGTGCAAGCGGGTCAGCGGCACCCGGTGGGGCCGGCCGTCCAGCCACATTCGCACCTCGCCCCCCTCGGCCAAAGGCGCGTCGTGCTGCGAGATCTGATACCCCTTGGGCAGATCCGGGTAGCGGTAGCTCTTGCGGGCGAAGACGCTGCGCCGCCGCACCCTGGCGCCCAGGGCCAGGGCCAGGCGCAGGCCCAGCTCCACCGCGCGCCGGTTGAGCACCGGCAGCGCCCCCGGCTGGCCCGTGCACACGGGGCAGATCAGGGTGTTGGCCGGGGCGCCGAAGCGCGCGGGGCAGCCGCAGAAGATCTTGCTGGCCGTGGACAGCTGCACGTGCACCTCCAGGCCGATGACTGGCTCGCCTACGCTCACGACAGCCCCTCCACCGCCGCTGCCACCGCCAGCACGCGCCGGTCCGCGCCCGCCGGGCCCATGAGCTGCAGCCCCACCGGCAGGCCGGCAGCTACGTCGCCGCAGGGCACGGAGATCCCCGGCAGGCCGGCCAGGTTGCAGGAGGTGGTGAACAGGTCGCAAAGGTACATCTCCACGGCGTCGTCCAGGCGCTCGCCCAGGGCGAAGGCCGGCCCCGGCGTGGTGGGCGTGGCCACCAGGTCGCAGACCTCGAAGGCGGCCTGCAGATCCCGGCAGATCAACGCGCGCGCCGCCTGGGCCCGGGCGTAATAGGCGTCGCGGTACCCCTCGGAGAGGGCGAAGGTGCCGAGCATGATGCGGCGCTTGACCTCCGGGCCGAAGCGGCGCTGGTGGCCGTAGCGCAGGCCGTCGTAGCGGGCCAGGTTGGCCGACGCCTCGGAGGTGGCGATGAGGTGATAGGCGGCCACGGCGAGGTGTCCGTGGGGCAAGGTCACGGGCATCAGCTGCGCCCCGGCGCGCTCCAGACCCGCCAGGGTCCCTTCCACCGCCGCGGCGGTCTGCTCCTCGGTCTGGCTGAACATCGCGTCGGTGGGCACACCGATCCGCAGGCCGGCCAGCGCGTCGCCGGCGGCGTCTGCCAGCGCGCCTCGCCGGGAGGTGCTGTCGCCCGGGTCATGGCCAGCCACCGCAGCGAGCAGCAGCGAGCAGTCGTCCACGGTGCGGCCGAGGGGGCCGATCTGATCCAGGCTGGAGGCGAAGGCGACGAGCCCGCGGCGGCTCACCGCGCCGTAGGTCGGCTTGAACCCCACCACCCCGCACAGCGCCGCGGGCTGGCGCACCGAGCCGCCGGTGTCCGAGCCCAGGGCCGCCGCGCAGAGGTGGGCCGCCACCGCCGCCGCCGATCCCCCCGACGATCCCCCCGGCACCCGCAGCGGGTCACGCGGGTTGCGGCAGGGGAAGAAGGCCGAGCGCTCGCAGGAGGAGCCCATGGAGAGCTCGTCCATGTTGGTCTTGCCCAGGATCACGGCCCCGGCCCGACGCAGGTTCGCCACCGCGGCTCCGTCGTGGGACGGAATCCACCCCTCGAGGGTGCGGGAGCCGGCGGTGGTCTCCAGCCCCCGGGTGACGAGGGAGTCCTTGAGGGCCACCGGCAGGCCGGCCAGGGGCCCCGGATCCTCCCCCCGCGCCAGCCGGACGTCCACCCGGCGGGCAGCCGCCAGCGCGCCCTGCCGATCAAGCGTGAGGAAGGCCCCCAGCCAGCTCGAGGCCTCGGCGCGGTCCAGGTGCGCGCGGGTCACCTCCTCGGCGCTGACCTCGCGGCGCCGGATCATGCCGGCCAGGGCGCCGGCGTCGGGCGCGGTGAGCGGGCAGGGAGGAGGGAGCGGGGAGCCCAAAGCGGGGAGCGCGGCGGGAGGGGCAGGGGGCGGTCCCGAGGACTGCTCCCCGTGGTGCACGAGGAACCCCTGCTGTACCCGGGGGGCCTGGCCCAGGAGCCCCGCCACGGCGGCTGCGTCAGGCTCCACCGCCTGGTCGTCTCGCAGCGCCGCGGCCAGCCCGGACAGGGCGTGGGGGGCGTCCGCACCGTCCAGATCCCGCAGCCGGTCCACGTACTCCAGGATGCGGTCCAGCTGGGCGGCCTGCTCCGCCAGCTCGTCGTCGGAGAGGCGCAGGCCGGCCAATGACGCCACGCGCTCCACGTGCAGGGGAGGCCGACTTATTATGCTCATTTGACGGGCATTTTCAGTTTTGGTAAACAAACCGGGAAGATTTGCCTCCACAGGTCTGTTAATAGTACTATATAGAGCACTGATGTTTTGGAGATGTACGATATGAAGCGCTGGATTGCACTGCTGATTCCCATGCTGGTGGTGGGCGCCGGGTGCAGCGGCGAAGTCGGGCTGGCGGACGGCTCGGTGGGCGTTCAGGAGAGTCGCGTCGGCCTCGTCAACGTCAACTACGAGCACAACTGGACTGACTCACACGGCGCCGCGCAGCTGACGGCCACGGCTCAATTCGTGCGCTACAGCGCCATGGGGCGCGAGCAGGTGGCGCGGCTTTTGGCCCTGCCTCTGGATCCCGGCCATGACCTGCCCGCGCTGGATCGCTGCCAAACCCACGACCTGAGCATCGACCTGGCCGAGGACGCGGCCATGGAGACCGAGGAGCAAGGCTACGTGGAGCTCATGGAGGCCGGCGACCTGGAGGTCAAGGCCAACGGCCACAAGGTGACCCTGCTGCCCGGCACTTCCCCGGGCTGCTGCCCTTCATCTCCGGCGTGATCTACGGCGAGGCCCAGACCACGCTGCTGTCCAACCGCGGCCACAAGGTGGGCACCTCTTCAAAGGGCGGCGAGTCCGTGGGCGCCTTCGCGGCTCGCGTCGAGAGCCCGCCGCTGCCGGTGCTGACCCGCCTGGCCGGTCAGGGGCCGACCTCCAACGTGGCCCTGCAGCGGGGCAAGCCGCTGTCTCTGGCCTGGCAGCCCGCTGCTCGCGGGTACAAGCACGTGACCTACCTCGAGCTGCGCTTCTCCCGGGGCGAGCGGAATCGCGTGCTGCGCTGCCGGCTCAATGACGACGGCGCGTTCCAGGTGCCCGCGGTCCACCTGACCCAGGCCCGCGGTCGCGTGACCCTCAGCCTCAACCGCATGCACCGCGCCCCGTTCTCCGCCGCCGGCCTGGAGCACGCCGAGCTGCGTGTTTCCGTGCAGGATACGGCGATCTTGTTCGCTCGCTAACTAGCTATAGCTAGTAGCTCCTACCAGCGACGCTTCTTCTTCTTCTTCTTCTTCTTCTTCTTGTCGTCGTCGTCGCCCTTCTTCTTGCCGAAGAGGCCGAACAGTCCGCGGCTGGCCTTGATCTCGGCCGCCTTCTTTTTGTCCATGCGCATGCGGATGACGCGGAGGTGGCGCTCGGCCTCGATGTGGTCCGGCTTGACCTCCAGACATTCGTTGAAGTACTTGATCGCTTCCTTGTCCTTGGCCTGGGCCGCGAAGTACTCGCCGAGGAAGTAGAAGATCTGTGAGTTGCGCGGGGAGATCTCCAGAGACTCCTCGAGCTGCTCCACCACTCGCTGCCGCACCTCGACGCTGTTTTTGGTCTGGGGGTCGTTGTAGTCGGTCCAGGCCATCCAGGCCAGGTGCTCCCCCTCCTTGCTGTTGAGCCGGTAGGCCTCCTTGAAGTGCTCCCGGGCCTTTTTGTAGTCCTTCTTGCGGAAGAAGAAGACGCCCTTTTGGAAGACGAACTCGGCCTCCAGGGCGCCCAAAGCCTCCTGCTTGCTGGTCTTGCCCTCCAGCTGCTCGACGTACTTTTTGGCCTCGTCCGGATCGCTGAGCACCGTGTGGGCCTCGCTGATGCGGCGGAAGATCTCGTCGGACTGTGGCGCCACGTCGCGGATGCCGAGCTGGTTGCAGCGGTCCGGGTGGAACTGCTTGGCCAGCTTGTAGTAAGCGTCGCGGACCGTCCCGGCCGAGGCTTCCCGTTGCACGCCGAGCACATCGTAGTGGTTTTGCTCCTGCATGGTATCGAAGGTCTCTTTGACCAGGCGCCGGTGCTCCGAGGCGGCCTGGGTCTCCTGGGAGAAGGCCGACTTGGCCGGGCTCTCCGACACCTCGAAGGGCAGGGGGGCGTCCTCGTCAACCGGCGGCTCCGCGGCGGCCGGCTGGGGCGGCTCGGGCGCCAGCGGGGGCTCTACCGCGTCGGATTTGATGCCCCGGCGCTCCAGCATCTTCTTCTCCATGGCCGTCAGCGGCGGCATGTCGCCCACGGCGTCCGGATCATCCGAGGGCGGCGGCGTTAGCACCCGCGAGAGGGGGCCCGATTCGGCCCCGGCCACACGGGACGGCGGCGCGGAGATCACCTCACCGGTGCCCTCTGCCTCCAGCGGCGGCGCCAGGGGAGGCGGCGCCATGGGCGCCTGAGCCGGCTTCTCCTCGAGTTGGGTCACCGTGACCACCTCGCTGGTCCACAAGGTGTAGACCAGCATCTCCGTCTCCAGGGGGCCCATGTTGCTGATGCGGATGACCTCGGACAGGTCGGCCGCGCTGTGCTCCAGCAGGGTCAGCAGCCCCTCCTCCTCGGCGCCCATGCCGTAGCGCTTCTTCTGGGCGGCGAACTCGGGCTTGAGGCGGATGGACTTGCCCTGCAGCTTCTGCAGCTCCTTGGTCATGACCTCCCGGGGGAAGCCGTTGCGGATGCCGTGGTAGATCAGCCAGAGGGGATCGGCGCTGAGCTTGGCCTCCTCGTTCTCCTGGCCCCGTTTGTGCTCCCCGGAGTACAGCGCGAAGGTCGTCGTGGTCAGGGGGAAGAGTCGGATCAACTTGCGATAGAGTTGCTTGCGCAGGCCCTTGACCAGCTTTTTCTGATCAAGCGCCCCCTGCTTGATCAAGATCTGCCCGTGCAGCTCCTTGCCGTTGGTCAGCTTTTGCAGCGACTCGTCGTAGGCCGCCTGGTTGATCAGGTTGCGTTGCAGCAGGATGGTGCCGAGGAAATCCTGGCTGAGCTTGAGGTCGGTGAAGACCGGTTTGCCTTCTCGGAAGTAGACCCGGCCTGCGTTGATCTCCGGCGGGCGGCAGATCAGCTGACCAGTGAACTTCTTCTTCAGCAGGTAAAACAACAACCTCGGCAAGGGATATCGATCGAAATCACCCTGTACGTCGGGCTTGCGCTTGGAGGCGTTTGACATGCCAGTCATTGTGCCTTCACAATGACAGCCGATCAAGGCAGGACGTCATGGATTTCCTTAGAGAAGGGCTGCTGACGGCCCACCCGGTGGCCGTGGGCGTGGTCATCGCCGCCATCGGCGTGGGCGCGCTGATCTATCTGGTCCGGCGGACTCGATGAGAGTGCCGCTGTCGCAGATCCACCCCGGTCAGCGACTGAAGGTCATCAACGAGGCCAACGGGAATGTGCTGGTGCAGCGGCTGCAACTGGCCCTGCGCTGGGGCAGCCGTCTGCGCGGGCTGCTGGGCCATGCGCCCCTGAGCGACGGCGAGGGCATGCTGTTGATGCCGTGCAACGGCGTCCACACCTGCTTCATGGGCTACACCATCGACGCGCTGTTTCTCGACGACGAGGCGCGGATTCACCGGCTGGTGGAGGAGCTCGCGCCCTGGCGGTTCACGGCAGTGCACGCCGAGGCCGTGGCCACCCTGGAGCTGGCCGCCAGGGCGGCCGCGCGCGCCGGTGTCGCCGCCGGGGACCGGCTTGTCTTTGAAGAGTATTAGGCGTACCCTCGATTTTCGCGGCAATCGGGAAGGGACATCATGAGCACCTCGTTTCCCATGGACGGTATGCGCGTCCGCTTCGCGGGCGAGACCAACGTGGGGATGAAGCGGACCCACAACGAAGACTACCTCTACCTGCCGGAAGAGGAGCGGCTGCTGCTTGTGGCCGACGGCATGGGCGGGCACGCCTCGGGAGACGTGGCCAGCCAGCTGGCCATCGAGACCATCGTCTCCTTCTTCCGCGCCACGGCCGAGGAGCCTGATATCACCTGGCCCTTCGCCGTGGACGGCAACGGCCGCCGGGGAGAGAACCGCCTCGTCACCTCGGTGAAGCTGGCCAACCTCAAGATCTTCGAGATGGCCCAGAAGAAGAGCCAGCTCCACGGCATGGGCACCACCCTGGTGGCCTGTCTCTTCAGCGACAGTGACCTGACCATCGGCCACGTGGGTGACAGCCGGGTCTACCTGCTCAACGACGCGGGCATCATCCAGCTCACCGAGGATCACTCGCTGCTCAACGATTACATCAAGATGAAGCGCATCTCCCCCGACGAGGTGGATCGCTTCCCCCACAAGAACGTCATCGTCCGCGCCCTGGGCATGAAGGACTCGGTGGCCGTGGACATCCTGCGCCGGGACGCCATCATCGGCGACACCTTCCTGCTCTGCTCCGACGGGCTCAACGGCATGATCGAGGACGACGAGATGCTGCGCATCTTCCGCTCCGCGCCGAACCTGGACGAGTGCTGCTCCAAGCTGATCAAGGCGGCCAACGACAACGGCGGCACGGACAACATCACCGTGGCCATGGCGCGGCTGGAGCCGAACAAATGATTGGCCGGCCAGGCGCGGGGCGCTCTTTGCGCCTCGCTGTACTGGCCCTGGCGGCGGCGCTGGTGCTGTGCGGCTGCAACGGCGACGGCGAGAGCCGCGACGGCGGCGGGGTCAAGGACCTGGGCCCCAAGCCCGACAAGCCGCTATGCAAGCGCCCGCCCAACATCCAATCCTGCACCGGCCCCGGCACCGGCGCCTGCCCCACCAAGGCCCTCTGCCTCGGCTGCGAGTGCGCGGGCCTGACCCCGCTGTACGCCTGCAACGGCTTCACCCACGACTGCCGCTGGTTCTGCACCGGCTGCTACCCCGCGGACTACACCCTCTGCGACAAGAACGCGCCGAAGAACATCCTCGGCATCTGCGGCTATTGCTCCGAGGACAGCGGCACACCGAAGAACTGCAACAAAGCCTACCCCGACATGGGGCCGGACAAGGGTAAATAGCAAAACCCTCAGCTCTCAGCTTTGGGCTTCGTTTCAGCGAAAGCCGGGCTGAAGGCTGAATGCTCCCAAGAAACCGCTAGCACCGCGCCGCTTTTTGGGATGACTTCGAAGTGCGAAATCCACGCAATTGCGCCGGGCTGTTAGCCCTTGGCCGTTAGCTGGCTATCATCCACGGGCGTCTTGACTTCCAGGCCTCGGGCCAGAGGTCCGGCCCCACCCGGGACATCTGCGACGTGTCGGATCTCCGGGTCGATGGACCGGCCGGGAAGGACCAACGTGAAATGCTAACCGCTAATAGCTAACCGCTAATAGCTAACTGCTGTTTCAACTGTCCAAGGGCGGGCGTCCTGGCCGCGGCTGAGCTGACCGCTGACCGCCAGGAGAGGCTCGGTCGCCAGACCGAGGCGCTCCTGCTCAGGGCGTGATCAGCAACGCCAGCGCTTCCACGTTGCCCTTGGGGCCCGCCACCGGCGAGTCCGTGCGGCCGCGCACCTCGTAGCCCGCGGCCACGGCCCAGTCCAGCACACGGTTGATGGCCCGCTCCCGGGCCTCGGGGTCGCGCACCACGCCGCCCTTGCCCACGTCGGCCCGCCCCGCCTCGAACTGGGGCTTGACCAGCGCCACCACCGGCCTGCCCGGGCCCAGCACCAGGCTCACCGCGGGCAGCACCTTGGTCAGGGAGATGAACGACACGTCCATGGTGGCCAGCACCGGCGGCCAGGCCGCGGGGTCCTTCAGCGCCCGCTGCACCTGCTCGGCCGTTAGCCGGCGGGCGTTGCAGCGCTCGATGCAGGTGACCCGCGGGTCCTGGCGCAGGCTCCAGGCCAGCTGGCCGTAGCCCACGTCCACGGCGATGACGTGGCGCGCGTCGCGCTGGAGCATGCAGTCGGTGAAGCCCCCGGTGGAGGCGCCCACGTCCAGGGCCACCAGCCCCTCCACCGACAGCTCGAAGGCGTCCAGGGCTCCGGCCAGCTTCAGCCCGCCCCGGGAGACGTAGGGGTGGTCGGGCACGCGCACCCGCACCACGGCGCCGGCCTTGACCTGGGAGCCGGCCTTGGTCACCGGCACCTCGTCCACCAGCACCTTGCCCGCCTGGATCAGGGCCTGAGCCCGCTGGTGGGAGGGGGCGAGGTCGAGGTCGACGAGCAGGCGGTCGAGGCGAAGCTTGGCAGGCATGGCCTGATTCTACCTCGGCGCGGCCGCCGGGTCTCCCTCGTCGGGGATCTGCACCACGGCCGCCGGCGTGACCACCGCGCGGCTCACCGATCGCTCCACGGTCACCGAGTCCCAGACGACGCTGTGAGAGATCGCCACGCCGGCCTGGACCACGGCGTCTCGGCCGAGCACCACCCGCGGGCCCACCGTGGCGCCGGCCTCTACCCGGGCGCCGGGGCCGAGGAGCAGCGGCTCCACAAGGGTGGCGGCGGGGTCCACGCGGGCCGTGGAGTGCACGCCGGCCAGGGGGGTGCGGGAGTGGTCCAGGCGCGCGCGGTCCTCCAGCAAGTTGACGTTGCCCTGGAGGTAGCGCGCCGGGGTGCTGTGATCATAGAAGTAACCCCGGTGCACGTGGCCGCAGATGGGCGCCCCCCTGCGGAACAGCTCGTCGTAGGCGGTGCGGATGACGCAGCACGGGCCGTCGGGGATCTGGTCGATGAACTCCGGCTCCAGCACGTGGATGCCCGTGAACATGCGCGCCGTGGCCCGCTCGGCGCCGCGGCCTCGCTGCTCCAGCAGGCGCCGCACGCGGCCCTGAGGATCCACGCCGATGGCGCCCCACCGCTCGGCGTTTTCGTCGGGGCGCACCACCATGGTGGCCAGGGCGCCGCTGCGCCGGTGCAGCTCCAGCGCCGCGGTGAGGTCCACGTCGCAGATGATCTTGGCGTTGGCCACCAGGCAGGTCTGCCGCGGCATCATCGCGGCCATGCGCTTGATGCCGCCCCCGGTGCCGAGGATCTCGGGCTCCTCCACCGAATAGCGGACCCGGGCGTCGGCCACCGCGCCGTCGCCGAGCTCCTGTTCGATCTGTCCCCCGTGGAGGTGCAGGTTGACCACGAAGTCGTTGATCCCGTGGTGCTGGCAGAGGTCGACGCCCCAGCGGATCAGGGGGCGGTTGCACAGCGGGAGCAGGGGCTTGGGGCGCTGCTCCGACAGGGGCCCGAGCCGCGTGCTCAGGCCCGCCGCCAGCAGCATGGCGTGGATCGATGCCGTCATGCCCTCAGGATATATGCAAAGTTGGCCGTGCCAAAGTTCCTGCAGTGGCCCACAGTTCACCTTGAACCTTCGGCTTCAAAACACTAGGATTACGCCCCTCATGGGACGGGCCCCCGCGTGGGCCACAAAGGGGGAAGTAAAATAGCAGGCGCCCCGGCGGCGCCTGGACAGGAGTAGGACTATGAAGATCTGCGTTGTGGGAACTGGCTACGTGGGCCTCGTGGCCGGCGCCGGTTTCGCCGAATTCGGCAACGACGTCATCTGCGCCGACATCGACGAGGACAAGATCAAGCGCCTCGAGGAAGGCGAGATCCCGATCTATGAGCCCGGCCTCGAGAAGCTAGTCGAGCGCAACGTCAAGGATGAGCGGCTGCACTTCTCCACCGACGTCGACGGGGCCGTCTCCGATGTGGACATCGTCATCGTGGCCGTGGGCACGCCGCCGCTGCCCGACGGCTCGGCCGACCTGTCCCACATCTGGGACGTGGCCCGCACCATCGGCGCCCACGCCTCCGGCTTCACCATCGTGGTGGACAAGAGCACCGTGCCGGTGGGCACCGTCAACCGCGTGCGGGAGCTGCTGGCCGAGACCGGCCCGGGCAAGGAGTTCGCCGTGGTCTCCAACCCCGAGTTCCTCAAGGAAGGGGACGCGGTGCGCGACTTCATGAAGCCCGACCGCGTGATCCTCGGCTGCGACGACGAGCGCGCGGGCAAGGTGATGCGCATGCTCTACGCCCCGTTCCTGCGCACCAGCGACCGCCTGATCGTCATGGACTCGCTGAGCGCCGAGGTGACCAAGTACGCCGCCAACGCCATGTTGGCCACCCGCATCTCGTTCATGAACGAGATCGCGGCGCTGTGCTCCAAGGTGGGCGCGGACGTCAAGAACGTGCGCTACGGCATGGCCTGGGACGAGCGCATCGGCTCGCGCTTCCTCTTCCCCGGCGTGGGCTACGGCGGCTCGTGCTTCCCCAAGGACGTCAAGGCGATCATCGCCACCGGCGCCGAGCACGGCCTGGAGCTCAAGGTGCTCAACGCGGTGGAGGAGGTCAACGGCAAGCAGAAAGAGCTGTTGGCCGACATGACCATCGAGCACTTCGGCGGCTCCCTCGAGGGGCTCACCGTGGCGCTCTGGGGCCTGGCCTTCAAGCCGCGCACCGACGACGTGCGCGAGGCTCCGGCAAAGACCATCGCCGAGAAGCTGCTGGCCGCGGGCGCCACCCTGCGCCTGCACGACCCGGTGGCCCGTGAGACCTTCAGCCGGGAGCTGCCCCCCTCGGACCGCGTGGTCTACTTCGACAGCAACTACGAGGCCGCAACCGGGGCCGACGCGCTGCTGCTCTGCACCGAGTGGTACGCCTACCGCACTCCCGACTTCCGCCGCGTCAAGGAGCTGCTGCGTCAGCCCGTGATCTTCGACGGCCGCAACATCTGGCACCCGGAGTACATGCGGGAGATGGGCTTCCACTACGCCTGCATCGGCAGGCCGTAAGTTTCAGGCTAACAGCTAACCGCTAACAGCTAACAGCTTACTTGCGGCGGGCCTTGAAGGCCGAGCTCCAGTAGGACGTGGCGGAGCGGCGTTTGGCGCCGTGGCGCGCGGCCTGCCTGGCGAAGCGGTTCTGGGAGCGCTTGATCAGGCGGCGCTCGCAGCGCTTGCCCACCACCATGGCGACCTTGCCCTTGGCGTGGGCCTCCATGGAGGCGCGCACGGCGCGGGTGCGCTTGCCCTTGCCCTTGAGCACGCGGTGCAGCTTCTTGTAGCCGCCCACCTGGCGTGACATGCGGTTGAGCTGGTTGACGTGCACCAGCTCCTCCACCAGGGTGCCCATGCGGGGGGCGGCCTTTTTGGAGCGGGCGATGCGGACGGTGATGCCCTTTTTGGTCAGCACGGTCTTGCCCACGGCGCCGCGCAGGGACGGGTCCCTGGGGTCGACGTACTCCACCTTGACGCCCTTCTTCTTCAGCAGGCGCTCGAACTTGCTCAGGTCCTTCTTGCTGGCCTTGCGGCCCCGGGCCTTGCGGGCGTCGAAGGCGATCTCGTCCTTGGAGAAGAAGACCCGCCCGTCGCCCTTTTCGGTGCGCAGGTGGCCGATCAGGTTGACGATGCCGTCCCGGGTGTTGAGCCAGTCGCGGATCTCGCCGTCGGACATGAACTCGCCCACGTCGGCCTTCAGATCGTTGAAGTTCATCTCCTTGAGCCGGTTGTAGGTCTTCTTGTTGAAGCGGAAGACCTGGCCCCAGATGGCGGAGTTGTGCTGCAGCTCGAGATAGGAGCCGGGGCGCATGCAGGCCTCGTTGTCGACCTTGATCATGCGGTACTTGCCGTCCTTCCAGTGCTTCCCGCGCAGGACGTTGTTGGCGTTTTGGTGGTCCGCGTCGCGGCCCATGATCTGCAGGATGCGCAGGTCCGAGGCGAAGGCCTCGTGCTTCGGCTTCCAGAGGTTCTTGGCCACGTTGTTGACCCCGTGTGAGTCGTTGACCCAGACCATCAGCGCGCCCTCGCCGAAGTTTTGGCCGTTGAGGGTCACGTTGCGGCGGTAGGCCGTGGGGGGCACCATGTCCATGCCGAGGATGCGGTTGAGCTTGTACATCGAGACCTCCATGGGCGTGCGCGCCCAGCCCTGGCGGTCGCCGAACTCGCGGGGCTTGAACACTGCCCAGCGGGTGCTGCCGTTGTGCTCCACCTTGACCTTCCACAGCGAGCCGGTGTTCTGGTTGGCGCCGAAGGGGTGCGCCTCCACGATGCGGCCGTTGTACAGGTCGTTGAGGATGGCCTTGTCCGCCTCGCCCGCGGCGTCGAGGAACTTGCGCGCGTCAGCGGTGGAGCCCCAGGAGAGCAGGACCAGCAGGGCGACGATTCGGACGGTCCACTTGGCATATCGAGACATGGCTATTGCTCCTGATTAAAAAAGCCTATGCGGGGGTTATTTGCATCAGCCGTGCCAGGGTGGATCCGAAGGCGGGCTCATCGACCAGGCGACCGCTGGATCTGCCAGGGAGGATGTGGTTTATTTTCTTTTAAAACGATACCTTACAGTTGTCCCCTTGGGCGACCTCGCGGAGTGTTGCGAAACGCAACAAGGGACCATGGCCCCCCTGGTCACCAGGCCAGCCTGTGATTACACGATTTTCGAAGAGGATGGCCTCAGCGGTCGATCTTGACCACCACCGTGCGAGCCCAGCTGTCCCCCAGGCGCTGCCGGCCGGGATCCACCACCAGCAAAACCAGCTCCACGGGGAGCAGCAGGTGCAGCACCAGCTCCCGCTTGAAGGAGGCCACCGGGCCGATGGGCTTGCCGGTGTTGGCGAACACCACCTGCTGCCCCAGCATGCGGCGACCCAGGCTCTGGCCTCCCAGGGCGTCCCGGCCGTAGGCGTAGGCCATGGCCACGGCGAGCACCATGAGAAAGAGGGCCAAAGCGGCCGCCTGCCACGCTCCGCCCAGCTGCTCGCGGGCGTAGAAGGTGGGCACCGCCGCGGCCAGCAAGGCCACCATGACGATGAGCCGGTCCACGGCGAAGACCAGGACCCGGGCCCAGATGGGCGCCAGGGGCAGACACTGCACCGCCGCCGACATCACCGCCGGCGAGGTGGCCTCGCCCCTCGGCGCCAGGCCCCGGAGTCGGTTGAGCCAGGGATCCTCGGCGAGCCGCTCCTTGAGCGTGGGCATCTTGGCGAACAGGCCCAGCACCACGGTGACCAGCACCACCGGCATGAGCAGAGTCAGCGCGGTTAGCATCAGGCAGAGGGCCACATCGTAGGTGCCCTCGTCATCGGCGATGCCCTCGGCGATGTCCAGGTAGAGCCCCGAGCCCGTGATGGCCCAGTAGATGGTCAGGCCCACGGCGCCCAGCAGCAGGCACGAGGCCACGACCTGAAACAGCGCCCTGGGGATGAGCTTCGGCAGCCTGATCACGGGACCCGCATCACTTCCCCCCACCACCTCAACATCTCTCCGAGCATGGCTGCCTCCACCTCAAAGACCATTGTAGTGCACTTTCGATTGCCCGGACGCCGGTTTGATTAAAAAATAAACAGTATGGGAAATCACATACGGAAAGTGCCGAGAGCACGACTGCGTTTGGTCGTCGTGGCGCTGGCGCCATCGATCCTCGTGGCCCGCGACGATGAGACCACCGCGGCCAGCGACAGCAGCGGGGGCATCGAGGGCGGCTCGCTGGCCATCTCCTGACGCGCACCCCGTCCTTGACTGGCCCCCATTCCGGTCAAGACTTATGGGAGAGGTCTCCATGGGCGAAACACAGATCAACCAGCACCCGGATCCCGCCGGCGCGGCCGCGGCCGCTCTGGACCGGCTCAAGATCTTCCCCCTGCCCGGCGCCGTGCTGCTGCCCGGATCGGCCGTGCCGCTGCACATCTTCGAGCCCCGCTACCGGCTGATGTTGGAGGATTGCCGCGCCGGTGACCAGGTGCTGGCCCTGGCCTCCCTGGTCACCGAGGGCGGCGTGGGCGACGCGCCCCGGGTGAACGCCACCGTGGGCGTGGGGGTGCTGGCCGCGGACCAGCTCCTGCCCGACGGCCGCAGCGTCATCCTGCTCCAGGGGGTGCTGCGGGCCCGCATCGAGGAGGAGCTGTGGACCGCGACGCCCTACCGACAGGTGCGGGCCCGGCTGCTGGAGGAGCGCGACCGCCCGGACGACCTGGCCGAGCAGGCGGCGCTGCTGCGGCACATGGTGCAGCGGCTGGCGCGGACCTTCCCCGACGGGGACCTCGAGCCCCTGGTCAAGCTGACCCACGGCGGGCTGGGGCCTGGCCGCATGGCAGACGCCGTGGGCGGCCTGGTGCTGGACGATCCAGGGCGCCGCCAGGAGCTGCTGGAGGAGCTGATCCCGGCGCGGCGCCTGGAGATGGTGAACCAGCGACTGGTGGAGGTGCTGGGGCGAATGACCGACGGCGGCGACGGGCCCACGCTCAACTGAGAGCGGGGCCAGCACCGGCGCGTCACCGTTTTTTGGCAGCGCTAATTTTGCAGCTGGCCGGGCGCAGCGTCATGGAGATGGGGCGGGCAGCCTCTTCCGGGGACAGGTCGGTGGCCGCTCCCTCGGGGACGTTTGTGATAACCACCCGGGCCACGTCATCGGGGCGGGCCGGCGCGGCTCCGGCAGCCACTCGCAGGGTGTAACAGCGTGTGGGCCGGGAGACCAGCCGTGGTACGGATGAGCCGCTCCAGCTGGAGACGTCCGGGGCCTGCCAGTCATCGAGCCGCTGCACCAGCGCCACCCCCGGGAGCATGGCGGACAGCACCGGTCGCACGCGCCAGGTGACGTAGAAGGTGTTGCGATCGCCCCGCTGAAGCAGCACCACGCCTCGTCCTGACGGGTGGCGTCGGCCCAGGGCCTCGCCGAGCTTGTGCGCGGCGGCCACGATGGCGTTTTCGGCCGGCGGACCGCTGGCCAGCTCCAGGCGGTCTCCCGGATCGCCCAGGGCCAGGTTCGGCCGCCCGGGCCAGCCGAAGTTCACAGGCCCCGGGCCGAAGGAGTCCGCCAGCCAGCAGGCGGCGCCCACCACCAGGGCCAGGCCGGTGATCAGCCGGCGGCTGCGGCGGTGGGGTACGGCGCGCAGGCCCGCCGCGGTGATCAGCGCCACGGCGGGCGCCAACATCATGGTGTAGCGCAGGTGGTGCACGTCCATGACCAGCAGCACCAGCCCGCCGCCCAGCGGCCAGAGCAGCAACGGCAGCCGGTCCCGCAACGGCGCCTGCCGCCGGCGCAGCGCCAGCATGGCCGCGGCGAACAGTGCCAGCAGCAGCAGGTACGGCGAAAAGCCCCAGGGCAGCATCCTGGCGTAAAAGGAGAGGCTCCCCTCGGGGGGGCGGAACATGGCCGCCTGCTGGTGCTCCCGGAGGATGGTCAGGATCTGGCCCAGCCGCCCGAGCCACCACGGGGCGGTGACCAGCGCAGCAGCGGCGGCCGCCGCCGCGCCGTGGACCCCGACTCGCCAGCGGGGCGTGTCGGGGCGTGCCAGGGCCAGGGCCAGCAGCCCGAGGGCCGGCGCCCAGAGGAAGAAGACCACGCGGGGGCAGATGAGCACAGCCGCGCCGCACGCCGCGCCGAAGGCCAGGCTCCTGCCGAGGCGGGACCAGCGGTCGGTGGTCAACAGCAGGTGGAACGCCAGCGCGGTCATGGCGGCGCCGGGCAGGTCCACCCCCAGCTGCCGGCTCTCGGCGAAGACCATGGGGTAGAGCGACACCAGGGCCGCCGCCAGCAGGCCGGTCCGCTCCGACCGCACCCTGCGCCCGGCGAGGAAGACCGCCGCCATCAGGAGCCCCAAAAAGAGCAGCGTGAAGACGCGGAGGTGGGTCACCGAGTGCCCGAAGACCAGCGACAGCGCGATCCAGGGGAGGTAGCCCGCCGAGGGCCAGATCTGCGGACCGGCGCCCCCCCGCGCCACGCGCCACAGGCCGCCGAGGCCCTCGCCGGTCACCACCGCCAGGGTGTTGGAGGCGTACTCCACGTGGGGGCCCATGTCGAAGGATCGCAGGGTGGCGTCCCGGCTGATCCAGACCAGGTTCACCACGCCGTGGACGGCCAGCAGCGCGCCCAGCAGCAGCCAGGGCCGCCAGCGCGCCAGGGGGCTATGGCTGGCCAAGGTAGTGGTCTCTTATGGCCGCGCCGATGAGCTTGGCCTTGACCGCGATGCCGGGGTCGGTCAGGTGACCCAGGTCCTTGAACAGGTGGTTCATCTGGCCGGTCATCTTGCTGTCCAGGTCCACGAAGAGGATCCGCTCACCATACTTTTTGGCCAGGCCGCGCACGACGCCGTTGCACTGCTTGATGTGCCGCCAGATCTCCGTCTCGTGCTTGCTCTTGTCGGTGGTGTAGGGCTGGGTGGTCAGCACCGGCATGATCCCCCGGGCCAGGGACAGGTCCAGCATGCTCTCCAGGTTCCGCCGGTAGACCGCCAGCTCCGCGGGGTCTCTGTAGCGCGGCTCCTTGCGCTCCACCGGCCGCACCAGGGCGTTCTCCAGCGAGGCCCACCGCGGCCGCTCCACCGCCTGGTACAGGGCGTAGCGCACCAGGGCGCTGGCCCGCACCAGCAGCCGCCCCAGCACCACCGGCGCGGAGAAGGAGTCGAAGGCGTGGCTGTAATCGCTCCGCATGCCGGTGGGCACGTCGCGCACCAGCTCATCGTTCCAGGCGTGGTGGATCACCACGTAGTCGGGCGAGATGTGCACGACGTTGAGCGCCAGGTTCACCAGAGAGTGTGCCGTGGTGTAGGAGGACAGCCCGAAGTTGAGCGCCTCGAACTTCTTCCCCCTGGCTCCCGCCTGGTTGAGGTACTCCCCCATCACCGCGGGGTAGCCGTACTGGGTGGTGGACCCCCCGAGGCAGGCCACGCGCACGGTGCCGGGCGGCTTCTTCTGCGAAAACTCGCCACCCACGAAGCCCCGGCTGTTAAAGGTCGGGTGCCCCTCCTCCGAGCGGTGGCTCGACGAACCGACGAACTGCAGGAAGGGATGGCCCTGGAAGGTCATGTTCCGCGGGTAGGTGCTGCGGGCCATCTCCACCAGCTGCTCCCTGACCTCCGGCTGGGTCTGCGCCACCACGAGCCGCAGGCCGAGCTCCAGCGCCAGCAGCGCCAGCACGCTCAGGTGCATGGCCGCCAGCTTGTTACGCGCGCCCAGGCGGTTGAGCCCCACGAAGGCCGACACCGCCAGCAGCGCCAGCGCCAGGGGCCACATCAGCGGCCCGTCCTCCGGCGCGAGCTCGGCCAGCGCAAACAGCGGCCGGAACACGGGAGGGAAGAGCAGCACCGCGGCCACGCAGCCGGCGGCGCCGATCTTGAAGGGGAAGCCGGCGACGATGCTCTTGATGCGGTCTCTCATGGCGGTTGAAGATACTAACGCAATTCAACCGGTAAACCCATATACCACCCTGCTCAGGGCCCCCCCGCCCGGCAGGGCGAGCGCTGCCAGCCCCGCCGCAGGGCCCCCTGCAGGGCCGGACAGACCCGGCGCTCCACCCGGCCGGGCAGCGACCCCAGCAGGCGGCAGCCCAGGCCCGCGCCCACACCCTCGGCGTAGGCGGCGCGGTGGGCCGCGGGGATGTCCTGGCCGCAGAGCTGTTCGGGCGAACGCAGCAGCCGCACGTGGTCCACCGAGCGCCCGCGGCCCCGGGCGATGAGCCGCGCGTCGGCCCTGGACCAGCCCTGGGCCACGAACGGGGCCACCTCGTGGTCGGCCAGGCCGAATCCCACGCCCTCGAGCAAGGCGCGGCGGAGGGCCGGCGACAGCCCCCGGGTCAGGGGGCGGATGGTGCCCGCCAGGCGGCGCAGGCCGGACGCCGGGTCTCGCGCGTCAGGGGGCTGGTTGGCGCGGGCCAGCATCCGACTGGCCACGAGGAATCCGGCGCTGGCGAGGACGTGGGCTGGCTGTCCCGGCCGGCGCAAGGTCTCCAGCAGGCGCCCCCACGCCCCCTTCTCGGTCAGCGGGTTGAACAGCGTGCCCACGGGATCGCGGGTCAGGATGCGGGCCGTGATGCCGGCGAACTTGGAGTTTTGGTACACGCGGTGATCGACAAACATCTCATCGGCGCCCAGCAACCTGGTCCGCTCCAGGGGCAGGGCGAGGAACATGCGGTCCATGGCCGCGTACTGGGCATCGAGCCCGCGCACCCGCGACTTGAGCTTCATCTGCTGGAAGAACTGGGGATCGCTGCGCCCGTCCACCGAGAGGCTGATGCCGATCAGTCCGGGGCGCACCAGGGAGAGCCCCTCGGCCAGGCCGAGCCCCATGAAGCCGCAGAGCCCGACCAGCAGCGCCACGCGCAGCGGCCGGTTGCCCAGGTCCCAGAGGGCCACGGCCCGGGCGGACACGGGCGGCAGCAGCAGCACCAGCAGTGGGGCCACGTGCTGCGGGCCGAGGGGGTGGGCCGCGGTGCAGAAGACGTAGGCCGTGGTCAGCGCCGTACCGGCCACCGCCAGATCGGCGGCGCGGGGCGGGAAGCGCCGGCGCCAGGCCAGGGGCAGGGCCACGGCGGCCAGGCCCACGGCCCAGTACAACAGGTTGAAGGCCGACAGCGCCACGTCGTCGCGGTCGGTGTAGTTGGAGAAGTGGCGCACGGCGTCGAGCCCCTCCTGCACGAAGAAGTCGAACCGTCGAGACAGGGCCTCGGGGTTGACGTAGTCGAAGAAGGTGCGGCCGTAGCGCCCGGTCTCGGCCTCGATGTCCATGCCGACGCCGGTGAAGCCGGTGGCCAGGTTATAGGCCAACAGCGGCAGCAGGCCGAGCAACACGCCGGCCGCGTAGGGCAGCAGCGGGGCCGGCGCGCGCCTGCGCAGCAGGTAGCCGCAGAGCACCACCGAGCCGGCCAGCACGGTGAACGCCGAGATGTAGGCGTAGTACACGGCGATTCCCCCCAGCGCGCCGGCCAGCAGCAGGCGGCGCCAGCTATACCCCTCCAGCGCACGCACCAGCGCCCAGAGGAACATCACCTGCAGCATCACCGAGTCGGGGTGGAAGCCGTGGGCCACCATGCTGTACTGCAGCACCGGCCCGGGGAAGCAGGCGTAGAGCAGGCAGGCCAGGTGAGCCTCCCGCCGCCCCCAGCTCTGGCCGCAGAGCAGGTAGAGGCCGACCATCGTCAGCGCGGCCACGGTGACCCCGGCGGCCTGCAGCGCAAACAGCGACGGCCCGAACACCAGGTACCAGGGGATGGTCAGCAGCACGATGATCAGCGAGCCCCCCTCCCAGTCGGAGATCTGGTAGGCGTACCAGGGCCACGAGCGGTCGCCCAGCAGCTGAGCAACGGCGGACATGGTGAAGCCGTCCTCGTCGTCGAAGGAGACCAGCGAGGACGAGATCAGCGCCAGCCGCAGCAGCAGAAACGAGGCCAGCAACAGCAGGAAGGTCCGGTGCCTATGGAGGAAACGTTTCAACGGAGCCTGGAGGTGTTGGTTCTCATGTCGAGAGTGGTGGCTGCCGGGCCGCGGTGTCAACCGTGAACCGGTGGTCATTGCGGGCGGGGGAAGCTGATCTTCGGGGCGTCCGAGGCGAGCTTCCACAGCGAGACCGCCGTGTTGGCGGGCGGGATGAGCTTCTTCATCACGCAGGGGCGGTGCTTGACGCGCATCCGCGTGGAGACGGTGAGCACCCGCTCGCCCTTGTATCCGGACGGCAGCCGCTCACCCGCCGCCAGCAGAAAGAGCGTGTAGGGGCCTCGGGGGGTCATCCGCCAGGCGGGCTGGGTGCTGTCCTGGAAGACCCAGATGATGCCCTGCATTCTGGAGCGCAGGTGGTTGGCGATGTCGCCGAGGTCCGCGCTGCTGCGCCCCTCCTTGGGGTTCAGCGCGGCCATCAGGAAGACTTCCCGGCCGGCCCGTTGCTCCCGGGCCAGCACCGGGGCCAGGCGCCGGGCGGCCGTGACCAGCGGCCGGTTGTCGGCGATCTGGTTGAGGTCGGTATCCCCGCAGAGCAGCGGGCTGCAGGCCCAGGCCTGGTGTCGAAGCGGCTGGGAGGTGCAGAGCAACCACCCCAACACCGCGGCCCCGCACAGCAGGGCTGCCGCGGTCCTGCGCGCCTGGGCCGCCCTGAACGACATGACCCCCACCGCCACCACCACGGCCACCGCGGGGATCAGCGCCAGGAGGTAGCGGTAGTTGCGCACCGCCAGCACGACATGGAGGGCCAGCGGCACCACGAGCCACAGGGCGAGGGGGATGCGAACGGACAACGCCGAGCGGCGCGTGGCCAGCGGCCCGAGGAGCGCCAGGCCGAGAAACAGCGGCATGGAGACCAGCAGGGGGAAGTCGCGGAGGTACATCTGCACGCCGCCCAGGACGGTCTGGTCCCCCTCGGGCGACAGGTTGGAGGCGTCGGTGTGAGTCAGGAAGATGTGGAGCAGCAGGTCGACGCGGGCGGCCCACCAGGGCGTGCTGGCGGCCAGCCCCAACAGCAGGGCCAGCCCGGCCAGGGGCAGCGCGTTTCGTTGCCGGCGCCACAGGGCCAGGGCCAACACCCCGACGGCCGCCGGGCCGAAGAAAAACAGGCTCTGCCCCTTGGTCATCACGGCCAGCCCCCCCAGCACCCCGAAGAGCGCCGACGGGCGCCCGCGTGAGAAGCCCCGCGTGGCCAGCAGCGCGGCCATGGTGATGGTGACCATGGCCGCGGCGGGGAAGTCCAGGCCGTACTGGCGGGCGTGGCCAATGATGTTCGGCGTCAGCACGCAGCACACCGCGGCCAGCAGCCCCGCCGCCCGGGAGTGGCAACTCTGCCCGATCCAGAACACCCCCACCAGCATCACGGCCACGAACAACATGTTGTACAGCCGCAGCGCGCGCATGCTCTGGTCCACGGTCAAGGCGGCCACGCCGTTGATCAGGTGCACCAGGGCCGGCCACTTGACGTCGAAGGCGGCCACGTCCTGCCACACGGCGCTGGCCCCCCCGAGCCTGGCCCCGGTGACGATCTGATAGGTCATGTTCACGTGCTCGGCGCAGTCCATCCCCCTGGGCCGTTCGCCGTCGGCCAGCAAAAAGAGGGTGTTGGAGGCCAGCACGGCGAACCAGACCGCCGCCAGGACCACCACCACCCCCCGACGGCTGGTGAGCCGCTCCAGCAGCCGGGTCATCGCGCGGGCGCCCTCCCAAGCGCCAGCTCCCGTTGCGCCTCCATGATCCGTAGCAGGTGATCTTGCGGCACGCCGTAGACCCCGACCCAGGTGGACGCCAGCTGCCCATCCCAATCCTGGGGCAGCCCGGAGATCGGCTTGCCGGAGAGGAGGTAATATTTGAGGGGGCGCTTCGGTGAGCCGCGGCTCGTGGGGGCCTGAACGTTGCACGGTTGCTCGTCCGGGATGAAGTACTCCATGGACGGCAGCCATGGCGCCAGGTGGATGATCAGCTCTTCCTTGATCTCTCCCAGGTTCCTGGAGACGATCAACCGGTTGATGCCCCGCCCTCGCGCCTCGAGCTTGGGGCGGAAGGACCTGGCCAGGCGCCTCATCATGTACACCTGCTGACCGACCTCCACCTGGCGCATGTGCTTGTGGTGATACAGCAGCGTGGCCACCGAGTCCTTGGGGACGATCTCAAAGAGCCCCGCCAGGATCAGCATCGGCCCCGTGGTCCCCAGCAGCAGCAGCAGCGACAGGATCACCGCCAGGCGCCGCGAGAACTGCTCCAGCCCCATGAGGGCCAGCAGCACCAGCGCCGGCACCGCGGGCAGCAGGTAACGGGGCTCCCGGCTGATGGTGGCCGAGTAGGCCACGACGCCGCCGATGATGCAGAGCCACAGCAGGCAGGCCTGGGGCCTGTTGCGCAGGAGGCGCGGCAGGGTGGCCAGGGCCACCAGGACAACGGGCCAGCCGGTCAGCCGCACCAGGGCCCAGGTGTAGTAGCCCAGCCCGTTGAGCAGGTCCAGGCGCTGGGCCGAGGCCTGCTCGTGGACGAGGCCCTCCTGGGGCAGGTAGATGCCCACGTGAGACAGGGCCACGGTCAGAAACAGGCCGGGGCGAGGGCCCCAGTAAGGGCTCGAGACTACCAGGGTCACCACCGCGCTGAGGGCCATCCACCCCGCCAGCCTGAGGCGCGCGGGGTTGGTCTCGGCCTTCCACAGGTGCCAACCTGCCACCGCCGCCACGGGCAGCGCCACGAAGAAGAGCACCTGAACGCGAAACAGCAGGCCGAGCCCGCAGGCGGCGCCCAGCAGCACCCAGGACCGGGGCCTCGGGTCCCGGGCGGCGAGGGTCAGCGCCAGCATGGCCAGGATCACCGCCACCGTGGCCGGGTTGTCGATGCAGATGTGTCGCAGGTGGAAGGCGACGCCCAGGGAGGTGATCGTCAGCACCGCCGCCAGGCCGGCCGTCCGCGAGCTGCCCCAGCGACGGCCCAGGGCGTAGACCAGCCCCAGCAGCAGTGGAATATACAGCAGGTTGGTCAGGCGCAGGGCGTGGTACCCGGCGCCGAAGACGTAGCCGCCCAGCCCGTGCAGGGCGAAGACACCCGGCGGCCACGCCACGTGCCCGGCCTCGAGCACCTGCCAGCCGCCGTGCAGGCCGTCCCGCTGCAGGGCCAGGGCGACGTCCATGGCCAGCTTGTGGTGGTGCACCGCGTCAGCGAAGGAGTTCAGCGAATCGTCGGCCAGGATCCAGGTGGCTGTCACGCCGGCCATCAACACCCCGACCCCGCTCAGGACGAGCAACTGCAGCCGCGGCAAAGATCGCAAGGGGGACTGTGACAACACCTGTTTCCTGCATCGGTTGGGTCAACGAAGAATACACCACCACGACCGCAATCGGGCGCGCAAAGTCAGAAAGATCTAGCGTCGCAGCAGGCTGGCCGCCACCACCTTGCGCTCGTCGCCCGAGCAGCGCAACGTCACCACACGCTTGCTCACCAGCCGGGTGCCCGGGACCAGCGCCGTGGCCCGCTGGTCGACGGCGTGGAGCAGCACGGCGTCCGGCGGCAACGGCTCTTCGGCCATGACGGGGACGTGCAGGACCATGCGGTGCCTGATGCGCTGGGAGGCCGCCAGCACCAGCTGCTCCTTGGTCATCTGCGTCAGGGCGCTGGACGTCACGTCGGGCTCACCCATCAGCAGGATCCCGAGGGGGCGCGTGGAGCCGCGGGCCAGGTCCGCCAGCGCGTCCACCAGCGGTCCCGGCGGGCACTCGGCGTTGTACGGGTTCTTCCGCAGCTCGTCCAGGGCCTCGGCGCTCGGCATGCGGAACTCGAACGACCCGGTGGGCCGGGCAGGCACCAGCCCCCAGGCCCAGGGGGTGGGCTGCTGATGGACCACCCAGCTGGTGGCCGCGAAGGCGGTGACCAGCCAAACCAGCGCGGTGGTCTGCCAGCGCCTCGGCACCAGGGTCATGACCCACCAGGGCCCCAGCAGGCAGAGCACGGGGTACACCGGGTGGACGTAGCGCTCCAGCTTGTTGGTCATCAAGGTGAAGACGAGGTAGGTGCCCCAGACGAAGCAGGCCAGCAGCCAGCCCAGGGAGCGCCGGGTCTGCAGAGCGTCGCTGGCGGGGGCCGCGCCTTGCTCGCCGGACCAGGCGCCGGGCAGGTGCAGGCGGACCAGACCGGGCAGGGTCAGCAGCAACAGCGGCAACGGGAAGCTGACCACCACGAAGCGCGGGATGGCCAAAAACCAGGCCAGCGATCCGGGCGTTCCCTGGAGCAGCTCGCCGCGCAGGTTCTCGGGGGCCTGCCACTCCAGCAGGTGGCTGGTCAGGTCGTCCCAGCGAGGGGCCAGCTCCAGCCCCTGCAGCAGGCCCGTGCCGAGCAGGGTCAGCGCGGTGGCCAGCCCGAGGTTACCCAGCACCCGCAGCCGGGCGCCGTCGCGGCGCAGGCCGGCCACCAGCGTCCACAGCGACGGCAGCACCAGATAAAGGGCGTAGGTCGGCTTGACGTAGAGCGCCAGAAAGGAGATGGCGCCGAAGACCAGGCAGCGCCGCCAGCGGGTGAAGCCGGCCGTGCGCCACAGGCCCCACAGCCCCGCGGTGATCATGGCCACAAGGGGGAAGTCGAGGCTGAAGTACCAGGTGCTGGCCAGCAGCGGCGGGCAGAGCGCGGTCAGCAACGCGGCCCACAGCCCCAGGCGGACAGAGTGCAGGTGGGCCCCCAGGCGCACCACCCCCGCCAGGAGCAGCACCAGAAAGATCAGGTTGGTCAGCTGGGTGGTCCACACCGACAGCGGCCCGAAGAGGTGAACCCAGGGCAGGGCCACGTGGTACACGCCGGCGGGCCAGCGCACCGGGTTGTTCAGGGCGCGCTGCACCGGGGCCCGGGAGAAGAACGCCTCGTCACCCTGAAAGTAGAGCCCGTGGAGCTTGTCGGCGTTGACCACGTGGGCGGGCATGTCGGCGAAGGTGAAGTAGTCGACGAAGTCCACCCCCTGCAGGGCCCACGCGCGGGGCAGCACCACGGCCAGCGCCAGGGCCGCCAGCAGCGGGCCGTGGCGGCGCAGGGCCCCGCGCACAGCCTCGACGCTGATGATGTTGAAGATGGATGCGCGTGTTTTGGCCATGAACAGAGACCGCCAAGGATACGTTCGGCCATCATCAATTCAAAGGATAAACGGCAGCGCGCTACGCGCCGCGGAGGGTCAGGAAGGCTGAAAGCTGACCGCAGAAAGTTGACCGGCGAAAGCTAAAAGCTGACCGCTGAAAGCTGAAAGCTGACCGCTGAACGCTGAACGCTTGGTTAACCAGCCAGCTCGTCGAGGAAGGCCGCGATGGAGCGCGTGCCCTTGTGGTAGTTGACCACCCGCAGGTTCTCGTTGGGCCCGTGGATGTTCTGGTCGGGCAGGCCGAAGCCCATGAGCACGCAGGGGGACTCCAGGGCCTCCTCGAAGGTGGCGACGATGGGGATGGAGCCGCCCTCGCGGATCTCCACGGCGTCGGCATCGAAGGCGCACTTGAGCGCCTTGCGCGCGGCCACGAACGGCCTGGCCGAGGTGTCGCCCAGATAGGCCCGCCCGGTGTGGTGCCGCTCGAACTCCACCTTCACCGTCTCCGGCGCGTTGTCGAGGAAGTACTTCTCCATCAACTCCAGGATCTTTTCCGGCTGCTGGTTGGCCACCAGCCGCGCGGACAGCTTGGAGCTGGCCACCTTGGGCACGATGGTCTTGGCGCCCTCGCCGATGTAGCCGGAGTAGATGCCGTTGATGTCGATGGACGGCCGGGCCCAGATGCGCTCCAGCGTGGTGTAGCCCTCCTCGCCGGCGACGCAGGGCGAGCCGGTGTTGGAGAGGAAGTCCGCCTCGTCGTAGGGCAGCGAGGCGAAGGCCGCGCGCTCGTCGGCGGTCAGCTCGACCACGTCGTCGTAGAAGCCCGGGATCGTCACCTTGCCATTTTCGTCGTGCAGGCCGGCCAGCATGCGCGACAGCACGTTGGCCGGGTTGGCCACGCCGCCGCCGAAGGAGCCGGAGTGCAGGTCGCCCGCCGGGCCGCGGACGAAGACCTCGCCGTAGGCCAGGCCGCGCAGACCGACGCAGATGGAGGGGTACCCCTCGGCGAACATCGGGCTGTCCGAGACCAGCACCACGTCGCAGGCCAGCTTCTCCGCGTTGTCGCGGATCAGCGCCTCGGTGTGCTCGCTGCCGGCCTCCTCCTCGCCCTCGACGATGAACTTGACGTTGCAGGACAACTCGCCCCGCACCTTCATCATGCTCTCCACCGCGGCGAAGTGGCAGTGCACCTGCCCCTTGTCGTCGGCCGCGCCGCGGCCCCACAGCCGCCCGTCCTTGTTCAGCGGCTCGAAGGGCTCGGTGTCCCAGCCGTCCTCCTTGACCGCCGGCTGCACGTCGTAGTGCCCGTAGCAGAGCACCGTCGGTTTGCCCGGCGCGCCCATCCACTCGGCGTAGACCGCCGGGTGGCCGTCGGTCTCCAGGATCTCGGCCGAGGTCATGCCGGCCTCGAGCAGCCGGTCCCTGAGCCACTCGGCCGCCTTGCGCGTGTCACCGGCGAAGGCCGGGTCCGCGCTGACGCTCGGAATGCTCAGCCACTCAAAGAGCTGCTCCAGCCTGGCGTCGAGGTTGTCATCGATGTGTTTGAATACGTCTTGCATGTCTATCTACCGTTCCCGCTGTGAAATAGAGGGGCGGGGCGGGGGACGCGATGCCCCCGCCCTACACCTTCATCAGGTTGTTATTGGATGGACTCCAGGATGAGCGAGATGCCCTGCCCGCCGCCGATGCACATCGTCACCAGACCGTACCTCTCCTGCTTGCGCCGCAGCGCGTAGGCCGCCGTCAGCGTGAGGATCGAGCCGGTGGCGCCCAGCGGGTGCCCCAGGGCGATGGCGTTGCCCATGGGGTTGACCTTCTCGGCGTCGATGCCCATCTCGGAGAAGTCCTTGATGCAGGCCAGAGCCTGAGGCGCGAAGGCCTCGTTGAGCTCCACGTGGTCGATCTGGTCGCCCTTGATGCCCGCCTGCTTCAGGGCCAGGCGGGTGGCCGGAACCGGCCCCCAGCCCATGATCTGCGGGTCGCAGGCCGCCACGCCGTAGCCGATGACGCGGGCCAGCTTCTTGCAGCCGTGCTCATCGGCGTCGGACTCCCTGCCGATGACCATCGCCGCGCCGCCGTCCACCACCGCCGAGGCGTTACCCGCGGTGATGATGCCGCCCGGCTCGAAGGCCGCCCGCAGGCGGGCCATCTTGGCCATGGAGATCTTGTCGAAGATGTGGGTGTCGTACTTGACCTCGGTGGGCGCGCTGACGCCGTCGGTCTTGACGGACACCGGCTGGATCTCCTCGTCAAACCAGCCCGCGTCACGGGCCGCCTTGGCGTTGATGTTGGAGCGGTAGCCGAAGGCGTCGGCCTCCTCCCGGGTGATCTTGTAGCGACGGGCCAGCTCCTCGGCCGTGTTGGCCATGGCCATGGCAGCGCCCGGGTCGTAGAGGTTCATCAGCAGCGAGTCCTGCAGCGCCGTGCCCGGAGGCAGTCCCTTGATGTCCAGGGGCCCGTACTTCTGCACCGCGGCGCCGACCTTGCGGCCGCGCCAGTTGTACAGCATGAACGGATACTGCATGCTCTCGCCGCCGCCCACCACCGTGAAGGGGTGTCGCTCGTCGTGGCGCAGCCCGGCGAGGATCATCTCCGCGCCCACGGCCAGGGCCTCGGCGCCCGACCCGCAGATGCGGGCCACGGTCAGCGCCGGTACGTCTTCGGCCAGGCCGCCGCGCCAGGCCATACCCTGGGCTCCGTAGATCGAGTCGCGGTGGCTGTGCTGGGCCATGCCCATGACCACGTGGCCGATGAGTTTCTGGTCGATGGCGGTGCTGTCGAGGGTGGCCTTGATCGCCATGCCCCCGAGCTGGGTCGCGGTGAAGCGCGAGAACAGCCCGGGCACCTTGTTGCCGATCAGGATGTCCGCCCGCGGCGTCCTCTTTGCACCGTCGAGGATAACGATGGAAGTGTCTTTACCCATGATGTCCTCCTCCTACTCGTGCAGGAAGGCCGCCGGTACGCGGGGCCCGTTCTGGATGAAATTGGTCATGCCGATACCGTAGTCGATCTTCCCCTTACACTCGGCGAAGCCGACCGCCTCCACGGCCAGGCCCTCGTCCAGCATCCTGGTCAAACCGTCGCGCACCACCTGCACCAGCACCTCGTCGATGACGATGGAGCGGTGACCGATGTCCACGTTGGGCAGCTCGTCCGGCAGGGGCATCGGCTCCGGGTTCACCGGGGCCAGCTTGACCTCGCCGGCGATGTGCTTGCGGATCAGGTCCCTGGCCGCGCCCAGATAGTCCTTCTGGGGCTCGCCGTGAGCCCAGCCCCACTCGCAGGCCTGCTTGGCGCCCACGGGCCGGCCAGTGCGCAGAAGATCGAGCCCGCGCTCCAGTCCGATGAGCCGGGGCAGGCGCTGCGTGCCGCCGTAGCCGGGGATGATGCCGAGGTTCACCTCGGGCTGACCGATGAGCACGTTGGGCCCCACCACGCGGGCGTGGCAGGCCATGGACAGCTCGGAGCCGCCGCCGAGCACCGGCCCGTTGAGGGCCGCCACCACCGGCTTGCCCAGCGCGGCGATCTTGTTCAGCCCGCCCTGGCCCTTGAGGCATTTCTCCTCGGCGGCCTTGGCTGTCTTGAGCGCGGCCAGCTCCATGATGTCGGCGCCGGCGATGGCGCCGTTGAAGCTGGTCAGCACGATGCCCTTGACGGCGTCGTCGGCGTCCAGCTTGGTGAAGGCGTCGTCCAGCTCGCCCATGACCTTGTCCGACAGGGCGTTCATCGCCTCGGGCCGGCAGATGGTGATCTGGCCGATGTCGCCGTCAGTCTCAACCACGATGGTCTTGTAGAAGTCCACCAGCTCGCCGGCGGCCAGGCTCTTGGAGACCTCGAAGCCCTCGAAGCGGGCGGCGTATTTTTCCACCAGCTCCTTGCAGCGCTCGGCGCCCAGCTCCTCGGCCAGCTCCAGCAGGCCGCAGCGGTAGCCCAGCGCGAACTGGCTCAGCCAGTTGAAGGCGCCCGGCGCGCAGATGTCGTTGTCGATGACGAAGTAGGTGCGGCCGATGACCACCGCCAGGATGCGGTCGAGCACCTCGTTTTTCAGCGCCTCATCGAAGGAAGGGTCGCCGGGGTTCTTCCGGTCGTGCCACGGCGTGTTGGCCTGCTTGGCGAAGATGGGCGGCGGCTCAAACCACTTGCCGCCGGTCTCGGCGTCGCGCATCAGCTCCAGGCAGTGGATGTTGAGCAGGTTGCCCTTGGTCAGGTCCATGACGTTGAACGGCCCGCCGCCGCCGATGGCGTCATTGACGATGGCGTCCACCTGGGCCGGCGTGGCCGTGCCCTCCTCGACGATGCGGGCGGCCTCGGCGCAGTAGTTGACGAAGATGTCGTCGGCGGCGAAGCAGACCACGTCAGCGGTCATGATCGGCACCTTGCCGAGCATCTTCAGCGTGTCGACCATCTGCTGGGTCAGCGCCGCGTCCTCGGACGCCACGACCTCCACGGGGGGCGACCGCCAGGCCGGGAAGAAGGGGTGGTTGACGAAGCAGCGCTCGGGGTTTTTGGCCTCCTCGACGATCCACTCGCGGGGGATGCCGGAGGTGGCGAAGCCGATGAGGCAGTCCTTGCTGACCACGTCCTCCAGCTGCCCGATGATGATCTTCTTGATCTTGACGTCCTCGGTGGCTGCCTCGAGGACGTAGTCGCAGTCCGCCAGGTCCTTCATCTCCAGGGTGGCGATGAGGCCCTTTTCGATGTTCTTGGCCACCTTGGGAGCCAGCTTCCCCATGGCCAGGCCCTTCTTCATGTATCCCTGGATACGAGCCATCCCGGCGTCCAGGGCCTCCTGCTGAATGTCCAGCAGGTAGACCTTGCCGCTGCCCGTTTTGGCCAGCGCCGAGATGAATCCGTAGGCCAGGTCGGGGCCGATTGCGCCCGATCCGATCACGCCGACGTTCATGGTTGGTTCTCCTTATATAGTTGCTGATTTTAAGTGCGGGCGAATCTTCGATCGGTTGAGGGGCTAATGCAAGGCTTGCTCTGACACAAATGTCAGGATTTCGCCGCCGGGCCCCATGCGTCCCTGGGGGCCTGACAGGTGACCTCAATGATTCCGCTTGCGTCGCTTATGGCACGACTTTCGCTTTGGCGTTGGATCCATACAAGGAGATTACGCCGATGATCAAACACCTGCCGCCCGCCGCACTGGTACTGGTACTGCTGGTCCCCACCGCCCACGCCCAGGGCGTGGATGAGCCCTACTTCGACAGCCCGGACTGCGCCCCGGCGCCGCCGACGGTGATGGACATCGAGGATCCCGCCCCCGCGCCCGTGAGCGTGCGCAAGGCGGCCCGGCGCGGCTCGGGTTTCCAGGTGGCCCTGGACGCCGGCGCCGGCTTCAGCTGGTACCAGCTCGACTTCCTCTCCGAGGAGGAGTTCACCGGCTTCGTCTACAGCGCCGCGCTGACCTTGACCTGGGACACCCACCCCTCCCGGGTGGGGCTCATCGTGCGCGGGTTCTACGCCCCCTCGCTGTCCGGCACCGTGCGCCCCTTCATGGGCTCCGAGGAGGAGGCGACGGCCGACATGTGGGGCGTCCACATCGGCTTCTTCGGCAAGTACAAGGGCTTCTACGGCACGGCCAGCCTGGGCGCCTTCCATGTGGGCGACATCTACCGCGTCAGCCCCACGGTCTCGGCCCACGGCGTCAGCAACGCCGAGGTGGACAGCAGCACCATCCCCGAGCTCAACGTCGGCCTGGGCTACGACATCGAGGTGGGCCGCCACCTGGCCCTGCGCCTGGGCGGCGAGGTCGGCACCTGCTTTTTCCTCACCTGGCGCGCCGCGGCCACGGCCGGCCTGGTGGTGAGCTTTTGAGCTCAGGCCCATTGCATGAGGTGGCGGCTGATCTTGTGGCCAGATCTCCAGGATCGAAACTCCTCCTGCCACCCCCCATTTGAACCAAAACCCAATGATTACGCGAATCGAGTGGATGGCACGGTTGCTGCACCAAAGGCGAGCAACAAACACGAAGCGGCAAACGAAGAATCCACCTGGAGAAATAAAATGACGACCTTCAAGAAAACGATGCTGACCCTCTCGATGCTGGCCCTCCCGATGCTGGTCTTCTCCGCGCCCGCCGACGCTCGTCGCATGGTGCCGAAGTACAAGAAGACCGCCACGGTCTACCGCGCACAGCAGGCCAAGCAGCTGCGGGGCAAGTATCAGCCGCGCTCCAACTTCCGTAAGTCCTGGAAGAAGGCGCAGAAGAAGGTCATCAAGCCGACCAGGCCGGCAACCAAGCGCCTGCCGAACATCAAGCCGACCACCACCCGCACCTACATCAGCCGCTCCCTGCACAAGCAGGCCGGCATGAACTACTTCCTGCGCGGCAAGAATGTGCGCGTGACCAACGTCAAGGTCGACGGCAACCGCATGATGTTCAAGGACAGCGGCAAGTGGCTCGGCTGGACCGCCAAGGTCAACCTCAAGGGCGGCGACACCTACAACGCCCAGGGCTTCGTGCGGCAGGGCCGCGACGGCCAGCCCAAGGGCCTCAAGCGGGTGAAGATCCAGTCCTCCACCCCCACGCCCGGCATCATCGTCCGCTAACCAGCGCTCGATCATCGACCACGAAAGGCCCGCCATCGCGCGGGCCTTTTTTTTGTTGGCGACGCTTCTGATATATTGGCGGCCACATGAAGACAATCACCACGCTAATCCTGTCCTGCCTGCTGCTCGGCGCCTGCGCCACCAGCGGGGGCGATCGCCCCACCTGGGTCAAGTCGCCCAACCTGGACCACCCGGAGTTCTACTACATCATCGGTGTCTGCCACGAGAAGCTGAGCATGGACCGGGCCCGGCGCTGCGCCGTGGCCGACGCCAAGCAGCAGCTGTCGTCCACCTTCGGCGCGCGGGGGGGCATCGTGCGTGACGAGCACCACGAGGACAAGATGGGCACCTACAACCGCGGCGGCAAGATGATCCTCGGCGTGGTGCACTCGGCCTGGGTCCTGCTGGCCTTCCCGCGCAACAGGGTGAAGAGGCGCTAAACGGCCCTGTGGACATGGCTCCGGGCTCCGGGCTCCAAGGCCAGCCGTGCCAGGTCAAGCGCCGACTGTTTTCTGGCTGCATTCGCCTGCGCCAAATCCTGGAAATCGGGGCGACCAAGCCGCCACATACCCTGCTCCCGGTTGAAGCATTGAAGCTGGTGTCAAGTGGCCTCGAAGCCTGAAGCCTGAAGCCCGTTTTAGAGCCCGCGCACCCACCACGAGCGGCCGCGCTTTTCGAACTCGGCCCGCCCCTGCTCCTTGAGGATGGGGCAGATGTAGTTGGCGAAGCGGCCGCGGTAGCCCTTGCGCAGGCCGTACCAGCCGCCCGCCGGGTTGTCCGCCGAGCGGGCCCAGTGCTCCACGGTCCCCTCCTTGGTCTCCTGCTTTTCGTCCTTGCTGCCCAGCTCCATCCAGTCGCCTTGCTCCAGCAGCATGGCGTGCACGTCGTCCACGGCCGTGGGCTTGTAGTGCAGCCAGGTCTTGCCCACCTGGCAGTGGTAGACCTCCTTGTCCGCGTCGTGCCAGATCTGAAACTCGCTCTTGCCCGGTGGTGTGGTGAGATTCCAGGGGTCTTTGGGGGTGCCCTTACCGCTCATCGCTGCCTCCTTGTTCAATGAGGCAATCATGGCCCACTTCGGAGGGCCGTCCAGCCTAACCACCTCTTGACGTGGTCCTTCTGATCTCTGCTATTGTCCCCACTGCAACAACTGGTACGGAGGCCCACCGTGTCCGAGGAAAAGAAATCCCCGATCAAGAAGATCAAGTCAGCCGGCCCGATGAAGGCGCTCATGGGCGCCTACTTCAACGAACTGGACCAGGCGGCCAAGGACGACGGCCAGAAGGTGGCCTGGTGCACCAGCGTGGGGCCGGCGGAGCTTCTGCGCTCCTTCGGCTTCAAGGTGCACTTCCCCGAAAACCACGGCGCGGTGCTCGGCTCCACGCGCATGGCCGCGGACCTCATCCCGGCGGCCAACGCGGTGGGCTACTCGCCGGACATCTGTTCGTATTTGACCAGCGACGTGGGCTCGTATCTGAAGAAGCAGTCGCCGATGTTCAAGGCCTTCGGCTGGGAGTCGATGCCGAAGCCCGACGTGCTGGTCTACAACACCAACCAGTGCCGCGACGTCAAGGACTGGATGGAGTTCTACGCCCGGGAGCTGGACGTGCCCGCCCTGGGCATCGACACCATGCGCGACGTGGGCCAGATCACCAAAAACCACCTCGACGGGCTGGTGGGGCAGCACAAGGCGCTGGTGCCACAGCTGGAGCAGATCGCCGGGGTCAAGTTCGACCTCGACCGCCTCAAGGAGGTCGTGGACTGCTCCTACCGCACGACCCTCGGCTGGAAGAAGGTGCTGCGCGCGGCCGAGCACTGCCCGTCGCCGCTGACCTTCTTCGACGCCACGATCCACATGGGCCCGGCGGTTGTGCTGCGCGGTGACGAGCGCGCCGTGCAGTACTACGAGACCCTCAACGCCGAGCTGGACGAGCGCATCGCCAGCGACGTGGGCGCGGTGGACGACGAGTCCCTGCGCTTCTACTGGGAGGGCATGCCGGTGTGGGGCAAGCTGCGGGACCACGCCACGCTCTTTGCCTCCAACAAGACCTGCGTCGTGGCGTCGACCTACTGCAACAGCTGGATCTTCGAGCCCATGGGCGAGGACGACCCCTTCGAGGGCATGGCCCGGGCCTACACCGAGCTGTTCATCGTGCGCGACGAGGCCTACAAGACCGGCTACCTCAGCGGCATGGCCCGAGACTACAAGATCGACGGCTTCATCTACCACGACGCCAAGACCTGCCCCAACAACTCCAACAACCGCTACGGCCTGCCCCAGCGCCTGACCGGCGGCCTGCAGCTGCCCTACGTCGTGATCCAGGGGGACCTCAACGACCTGCGGCTCTACTCCGAGGAGCAGGCCAACACCCAGTTCGAGGCCCTCATCGAGCAGCTGCAGGGCTAGGCTGTTGGCGGGCGAGCCCCTGTACTGCGGCGTCGACGTGGGCGCCTCCGCCACCAAGGTGGTGCTGCTCGACAGCGCGGGGGAGGTCTCGGCCCGGGTGGTGCGCAAGTCCGGCGTGGACTACGACGCCACCTCCCGCGCCTGCCTGGACGAGGCGCTGGACGGCGGCAGCGTGGAGGACGTGGTCGCCACAGTCTCCACGGGCTACGGCCGCCGCAACGTGGCCTTCGCCGGACGGGCGGTGACCGAGATCCACTGCCACGGCGTGGGCTGCCATCATCTCATCGGCGGCGCGATGACCGTGGTGGACATCGGCGGCCAGGACAACAAGGTGATCAACATCGCCGGCGACGGCAAGCGCCTGGACTTCCGCATGAACCGCAAGTGCGCCGCCGGCACGGGCGCCTTCATCGAGGAGATCGCGGCGCGCCTGGACGTGCCCCTGGCTGAGCTGGACAGCCTGGCCGCGGGCACCGACGAGGCCGTGCGCCTCTCCAGCTTCTGCACCGTGTTCGCCAAGACCGAGATCCTGTCTCACCTGCGAGCCGGCGTGCCTGTGGCGAGCATCGTGCGCGGGGCGTTCCTGTCGGTGGTGGTGCGGGTGATGGAGATGGCGCAGCTCACCGGCAAGGTGGTGCTCACCGGCGGGGTGGCGGCCCACAACCCCACCGTGCGGGACATCCTGGCCGAGCAGCTGGAGCAGCCAGTGATCGTGCCGCAGTTTCCCCAGTTCACCGGCGCCCTGGGCGCCGCCTTATTGGCGAAGGACGACAAAGAAAAGAGCTAACAGCTAACAGCTAACAGCTAACAGCTTCCACAAGGAGAACACCATGAGCAACCTCGACGGACTCTTCCGCCCACGGTCCATCGCCGTGATCGGCGCCTCGAATAATCCCTTCTCCATCGGCAACATCGTCATCCGCAACCTGGCGGAGCACCAGTTCAAGGGGCCGATCTTTCCGATCAATCCCAAGGCGCCGTCCATCCGCAGCTTCAAGTGCTTCAAGTCCGTGCTGGACGTGCCCGACGAGATCGATCTGGTGAACATCTCCATCAAAAACACCCTGGTGCCCCACGTGCTCAAGGAGTGCGGTGAAAAGGGCGTCAAGTTCGCCATCGTGCACACCGCCGGCTTCAAGGAGGTGGGCGAAGAGGGCATCAAGCGCGAGCGTGAGATGGTGGAGCTGGCCCACAGCCTCGGCATGCGCTGCTTCGGGCCCAACTCCCAGGGCGTGCAGAACAGCGACCCCGCGATCTCGGCCTACGCCAACTTCACCTTCGTGCCGATGAAGCCGGGCAACATCTCCATCATCGCCCAGGGCGGCGGCATGGGTGAGCTGCTCAAGCTGCACCTGCACAACGTGGGGCTGGGTCACCGACTCTACTGCTCCTACGGCAACGAGGCCGACCTGACCATGCCCGAGATCCTGGAGTACTACGGCCAGGACGAGGGCACCAAGGCGATCATGATGCAGACCGAGTCCTTCAAGGACCCGAAGGCGTTCCTCGAGGTGGCGTCCAGGATCACGCCGCACAAGCCGATCCTGGCGATCAAGGCCGGCACCACGGCCGAGGGGCAAAAGGCCGTCTCCTCCCACACCGGCACCCTGGTGGACCAGGCCACCATGGCCCGGGTGATGTACGAAAAAGCCGGCGTGGTGGAGTTCCACGACAGCGCCGAGATGATCAACTGCGCCATCGCGCTGTCCACCCAGGACCCCCCTCCGGGCAACCGCGTGGGCATCATCACCAACACCGGCGGCCCGGGCATCCAGGCCGTGGACATGTCCGTGGCCTCGGGTCTCGAGCTGGCGGTCTGGTCCGACGAGGGGAAGAAGCGCCTGGCCGAGACCCAGTACGCCGAGGCCAGCCTCGGCAACCCGGTGGACGTGGTGGCCACCGCGACCCAGGACCAGTACTACGAGGCCACCGACACGTTGCTCTCCGAGAAGGAGACCGACATGGCGCTGATCTACTTCGTCTCGGCGCCGTTTGTCGACGTGGACGCCATCGCGGCGCGCATCGCCGAGGCCAACGAAAGGTCCGACAAGCCGGTGGTGGCGGTGATCTGCACCTTCTCCAAGATGTACCGGCTGATCGACAAGCTGCGCGCGTCGGGCATCCCGACCTACGAGTTCGCCGAGGACGCGGCCCGCAGCCTGGGCGGCATGGCGCGCTACACCCGGCTGAAGAACCGCCCCGCGCTGCCTGCCCCCGACGGTATCACGCAGTCCGTGGACAGGGCCGCCGCCGGCGCCATCATCGGCACGTACAGCGACACCTTCATCTCCCAGGCCGACGCCTTCGCCGTGCTCGCGGCGTACGGGGTCAACACCCCGAAGGTTGTGGCCGTCAACGCGGCCGACGAGCTGGCCGCGGCGGGCGAGGCCGTGGGCTTCCCCTGCGCGCTCAAGGTGGACTCCACCGACGTGGTGCACAAGTCCGACGAGGGCGGCGTGGCGCTGAACCTCAAGAGCGCCGACGAGCTGGCCGCGGCCTTCGAGGGCATGGCCGACCGCTTCTCCGGCAAGGACGCCAGCTACATCGTCTCGGAGTTTTTGCCCGCCGGCAAGGAGGTCATCTTCGGCACCACCGAGTCGCCGGGGCTGGGCAACCTGGTGATGTTCGGCCTGGGCGGCATCTTCGTCGAGGTGATGAAGGATGTCCGCTTCGGCCTGGCGCCGCTGAACCTCTCCGAGGCCCGCGAGATGATCACCGGCATCAAGGCCGCGCCGATCCTGCAGGGCGTGCGCGGCGAGGCGGGCGTGGACCTGGCCGCCCTGGAGGAGCAGCTGCTGCGCGTGTCCATGCTGGCCGCCGACTTCCCCGAGATCGTCGAGATGGACCTCAACCCGGTGTTCGCCTACCCCGAGGGCCAGGCCCCGGCGGCGGTGGACGTCAGGATGCGCGTGAGGTAGCTACCTGTACAGCTCGGCGCGGTACTTCTGCACGGCGCGCTCCCAACCGAAGGCCTCCATCAGCCGGGCGCCGTTGAGCATCATTTGGCCGTACTGCGGCTGGCCCTCGGCCAGGTCCTCGCGGTAGAAGTCGGTGGCCCGCCGCAGGGCCTCGGCCGCGCTGGTGGCCATGGCCTCGAACAGCGGACACTGCGACTGCCGCTGCTCCACCCGGTCCTGCACCGGGTTGTGGTTCCAGTAGTCGCAGGCCTGCAGCGTCTTCCAGCCGGCGTCCTCGGCCTGGAGGTCCAGCGACTCCTTGTAGAGGAAGCCGGTGGCGTGGTCGTCGGGGAAAGGGATCACCTGCTGGGCCAGGCCGCCGGTGCGGCGGGCGATGACCGGCGTGCCCACGGCGTAGCCCTCCACGGCGCCGCCGAAGGGCTCGTAGAAGCTCGGCATGAAGAGGAAGGTCGCGCCCCGCTGCAGGGCGTCGTAGCCCTGCTCCATGCGGAAGGGGAAGACCTTGACGTCGCCGGGCCGGTCCGCGGTCAGCTGCCGCAAAAACTCCAGGCCGAGGAGGCCCTCGTCGCCGGGCATGGGCGTGAAGACGAACTTGGCCGCCCCGACAGGGAGCTCGCGCACGGCCCGGGCGGCCGCGTCGTAACCCTTCTGTCGCGGGTCGTCCCGGCCGAACATCAGCACCAGCGGCCCGTCGAAGCTCTCCAGCCCGCACAACTCGCCCCAGGCCGCCTCGGGCCGGTAGCTGCCCAGCACCTCCATCATCGCCCGGCGCTGGTGGGTCTTTTCCGCCAGCAGGGCGGCCAGCTCGCCGGCGGCGGCCTGCTCCAGGGCCTCGTCCGGCAGGGCCAGCGGGTTGAAGATGCCGTTGTCGATGCCGACCAGCCCCCGCTCGTCCAGGCCACGCTGCAGGTGGCCGGCGAAGTAGCGGGTGAACAGCGGGTGCTCCCGCAGCTCCCGGGCGTAGGTCTCCGAGACCGTGGACACCGGGCCGGACACGCGGGCCTGTCCGTCGGGCCCGGCCGACAGCACCTGCTCCAGCACGTTGCCGTGGTGCAGCCCGAGGTGCAGCGCCATCTCCCGGGCCACCACCGAGCTGTACTCCGAGATGCAGCGGTCGTAAGGGTTGTGCAGGGTCAGGGCGCAGCGGTAGGCGCGGATGGCCGGGTAGAGCAGCGCGCGAGGCATGGCGCAGCTGATGGCGGCGGTCTGCCAGTCCTGCAGGTGCAGCACCAGCTCCGGCGCGATTTCTTGGGCCTTGGCCAGCTCGGTGAGCACCGTGGGCGCCACGGCGCTAAAGAGCAGGGCGTCCTCCAGCAGCTGCTCCTGGTTGATCGGGTTGGTGTGCGGGTCCGGCTCACGGCCCGGGTCGCAGGGGTTGAGGTACGGCGACCTGGGCGCCATGAACGACCCGTTGTCCGCGGCCACCAGGTAGGTCTTCAGCTCCCGCGGCCCCGCGGCGTGGTCCACTCGCTGCACCACTTCGGTGACCTCGATGTGATGTGGCCGCCCCGCGATGGAGCAGGAGAAGCGCATCCGCAGGCCGTGGGACTGGATGTTCCCCCGGCGCTGGTGGGCGTCGAGGTTGGTCAGGTTCTTGAAATGCGGCGCCAGCACCACGCAGTGCTCGTGGGCCAGCATCCCCCGGGGCAGGATGCTCATCACCGCGCCGAGCCCACCGTAGCGGGAGAACTCGGACTCCATGGTGGCGAAGACCACCGTGCGGGGGGCGTCATGGGCCATGTGCGTCATTCCTTAAAAAGGCCCCGCCTCGGACCATCGCGTCCAGCGAGGCAGGCAGGCGAGGTTGAGAGTTGAGAGTTGAGAGTTGAGAGTGCGGCAAACGCCTACAAAGCTCTAAACTCTGAACTCTAAACTCTAAACTTGGCCATTGGGTCACCGAGCGCGAAGCTTGGCCCAAGATCGCAGAACGCCGTGGCTTGCCAGGCTAATACGGCGACTTGGTGCACTTGCCGCCGCTGCACTTGCCGAAGCCCTTGCAGTCGGAGCTGAAGCTGCAGGCGCCGCAGCGGCCGCTCTTGCACTTGCCCCAGCCCTTGCAGTCGGAGTTGAAGCTGCAGGCGCCGCAGCGGCCGCTCTTGCACTTGCCGTAGGGGCAGTCGGAGTTGAAGCTGCACTTTTTGTAGGTCTCGGCGGCCGGCGGCGTGACCGGCAGCTCGGCGGCGGCCTGGGGCTTGATCTGGTCGGCGATGGCCTCGGGCTGCTGGGTCAGGACGAAGGCCACGGCGAGGGAGGCGACGATACCGGCGACGATCAGTGCTCTCTTCATGGGACGACTCCTTGTGCTAGCGGTTGTGGCGCAACGGTCACATTGATCCGGCCCAAAGGCAAGGGCCCGCCGGCTTGACATTTTGGCCCTCGCCGATGAACGTTGATCAGGCGCCAACACCATGCACACCATTCCCCTGATCATCATCAGCCTGTACCTCGTGGTGCTGTTTGTCGTCACCGTCTGGGCGCGCAAGCTGACCTCGGCCGACAGCGGCTTCGTGGGCTACCTGCTGGCCGGGCGGCAGCTGCCGTCCTGGGTCTCGGCCGCGCTGCTCGCCGGCCTGGCCGTGGGCGGCGCCTCCACCATCGGCGTGGCCCAAAACGCCTTCAACAAGGGCATCGGCGCGGGCTGGTACAACGCCGCCTGGGCCTTCGGCGCCCTGGTCATGGGGCTGGTCGCCGCGGGCAAGTACCGCAAGGCCGAGATCACCACCCTGCCCGAGCTGTTCGAGCGTCACTACAGCACCTCGGCCCGGGTCCTCGGCGTCATCGGCCAGCTGGTGATCCAGGTGGTGATCACCTCGCTGCAGTACGTGGCCGGAGGCTCCATCCTCCACGCGCTGTTGCCCGAGATGTTCTCCTTCAACACCGGCATGGTGGTCACCGCCGTGGTCTTCGTCGGCATCACCCTCATCGGGGGTTTTTGGGCCGCGGGCCTGACCAACGTGATCAACGTCATCGTGATCTACCTCGGCATCCTGCTCGGCGCCGGGCTGACGGTCAGCGACCTGGGCGGGCCCGCAGCCTTCGCCGCCGCCATGCCCGCGGGCTTCCCCGGCTTCGACTTGTGGGCCATCGGCCCCGGCGTGATCCTCGCCTGGTTCGTGGTCATGGTGACCACCACCCACTCCACCCAGGCCGTGATCCAGGTCGGCTTCGCCTGCAAGAACGAAAAGGCCGCCACCCGGGCCTACCTGCTCGGCGCCGCGCTGATTTTGCCCGCCGGCTTCATCAGCGCCGTCATCGGCATGGCCGCCCGGATCAAGTTCCCCGCGATCCAGGCGGTCAAGGCCATGCCCAAGGTGGTGCTCGGCCTGCACCCCGCCGCGTCGGGCATCATCCTCTCCGGGCTGTGGGCCGCGGACGTGTCCACCGCCTCGGCCCTGCTCATGGGCAGCGCCACGCTGGTCTGCAACGACATCGTCAAGCGCTTCTTCGCCCCGAACATCTCACCGGCCAGAGAGCTGCTGCTCTCCCGCCTGACGGTCATGGCCCTGTCGGTGGTGACCTTTTTGCTGGCCCTGACGGTCAAGGGGATCCTCAAGTTCCTGCTCTCGGGCCTGTCGCTGGCCACGGCCTACACCCTGGTCCTGATCATGACGCTCTACGCGCCCCGTCTCTGCCGCCGCTCGTCGGCCTTCTGGACCCTGCTGGCCACCATGGTGGCCTACGCCTACTGGCTCATCTTCCCCGACCACCACTTCGGCCTGCCCCACCCGATCTACTTCACCTGGATCGTGGGCCTGGTGACCTTCTTTTTGGTGGCGGTGCTGGACAAAAACAGGATCGAGCCGGTGGGCTGATGGCCTCCGCTTCGCGCCTTACACGGTTGAAGCCGTAGGTTCTGGACAAGGGCATTGCCACCTCATGACCCCGTTGTCATGACGCGTGAAGGATGTTTCTGATGCCGACACCGTGGACCCTCATTTCTGCAATACCGCCCGTGGAGAAGAAGTACATGATCAAGCCTTCGACCACCAACGGTTGACCGAGGCTGAGGCCCAAGCGTACCAGGTCATCGTGCACGAGCCTGGGGCTGAGCAGCACCGGGTGTCTATTCGAATCTCGCAACACGCGTAGACAGTCCTGATACTGTGGCTCGGTGAGAATGGCCAGCGGGAGATGGTACTGGTTCCAGGCCAACAGCAACAGGTTCGGCTGCTCGTCAGGGGGCGGGATGCAGCAGCCTGCCTGAGTGCTCGTGCGGGCACAAGTGAGCGTCCCCCGGAACACTCCCAAGGGTTCACTGGTGGGCTCGCACATCCAGATCGGCCCCCAAGCGCTCCCCTCCCCCAGGCCCTCCTCGGGTATCTGCGGCCTGGGCTCCTCGGAGGCGCGCACACGCCGGAGATACTCATCGGGATGCGGCAGCTTGGGCACGAGAGGAACAGCGGGGGCCCGCGTGGCGTCCGCCTGTGAAGCGTCCAAGGCCACAAGCTCCAGCCTGGTCCGATCCGGTGAGACGGGCTGATAGACGGCAAGTTCACCAGCCTCCGTGGCCTCCGCCCACCAGCTGGCGTGCCGATTCAAGCGCATGTAGACCTGGCCTTGCCCCGGTCCCAGGACCGGAGGCGGTGCGGGATCAACCTCGATGTGATCCAGGGGAAAGGGGGTGGAGATCACCGTCGACGCCTGCTCCCTGGAGCCAACCTTGAGGTACCGGGGCAGGTCTCCGGTGAGGGTGGCGTGCGGCAGATCGCCGCTGACCACCAGGTAGAGCTGCTGTGTCCGCATCAGTTCCCCCAGCGTTGGCAGCTCGACAACGAACAGACCCGGCTGAATCTGCTCCAGGGGGTAACGCATCATCGGCTTTTCCATGCTGACCTTCTCGCCCCGATTCATCAAGCTCGAGCGGGCCGAAAGCCCGCCTCATCATTCTCAAGCGGTGGCCTGAGCCAGGGCCATCATCAGGGCTGCGACCCTGTCGTGTGCGTGCTGGTTGCAGCCAAAATGGTACAGACTCCAGCGGGGACCGCCGGTGCTCGGCGGGGCGCCGCTCTTGCCGTTGAGGGGATTGTTCATCGCTACTGTCACCTCCGCTTCTGTCCACGCCACAACAGGGAGCCGCCCGAGGCAAAACCACAGACACGTCCACCAGGTGGTGGAGGGGGACGCCTGGTTCGATCGCTATTGAAAGACCGCTGCCGACGGTCCAGCACTGCCCCGTGGACATCTAAGTAGAACCAGAGCTCCCTGTGCGCCGGCGCACTGTGTCCGACGCGGTGGCGTCGCTGCGGGGGGCTGCATCAGATCGGAGAGCGTGCTGGTGTCTGCCCGACTTGATGGCCTCCATGACCTCACTTCTTGCGGGTGTGTAATCGCCGCATAAGCAGCACGTCCTCGTCCCACAGTAGGTCCGAGGTTGTGCCCAGTTGGCCTGAAACCCTACATTCTCCTATCCCCCAAACGGCAAATAGTAGTTTGAATCCCGCAGGTGATGATTGATGATTGAATCTGCTGGAGCATGACTCGGAAACACATCAAAGCCTCCAAATTCATCGCTCCTGGCGGGACAATCAGGTTTGACCATCACAACGCGATCGGGTATGGAACTCGCTGCCAAACTTGAGAGCTTCAATGATTTCCGCCAGCAACATCACCGTCAACTTCACCGGTAAACCCCTCTTCGAGGACGTCAACATCAAGTTCTTGCCGGGCAACTGCTATGGTCTCATCGGCGCCAACGGTGCGGGCAAGTCGACCCTGATCAAGGTCCTCTCCGACGAGCTCGAGCCTTCTGCCGGCCAGGTACATATTCCGGCAGGGCTGCGCCTCGCGACGCTGGAGCAGGACCAGTTCGCCTACGATGAGAGCACGACCATGGACGCGGTGCTGCAGGGGCATCCCGCCATGTTCGAGGTGCTCAGGGAGCGCGAGACGCTCTACGCCAAGGCCGACTTTTCCGAAGATGATGGCAACCGCGCCGCCGAGCTGGAGGCGGCGTTCGCCGACATGAACGGCTACGAGGCGGAGTCCGAGGTCAGCAGCTTGCTCGCCGGTCTCGGCATCGAACAGGCGCTGCAGAGCAAGCGCATGAGCGAGCTGACGGGCGGCCAAAAGGTGCGCGTCTTGTTGGCCCAGGCGCTCTTTGGCAAGCCCGACATCTTGCTGCTCGACGAGCCGACGAATCACCTCGACGTGCACACCGTGGACTGGCTCGAGGACTATCTCGTCCGCCTCAAGACGCTGGTGATCGTCGTGAGCCACGACCGTCACTTCCTCAACAACGTCTGCACCCACATCGCCGACATCGACTTTCACCAGGTCCGCATCTACGCCGGCAACTATGACTTCTGGCTGCAGGCCAGCGCGCTGGGATTGGCTCAGCGCCGTAACGAGCAGAAGCGCAACGCCGACAAGGCGGCCGAGCTCAAGACCTTCATCGCGCGCTTCGGCAGCAACGCGTCCAAGGCCCGCCAGGCCACGTCGCGCAAAAAGCTCCTGGAAAAGCTGACCCTCGAAGACCTGCCGGTCTCCACGCGCAAGTACCCGCACATCAGCTTCAAGGCTGAACGCGCCTGCGGCAAATCAGTGCTGAAGGTCAAGTCCCTCGCCGCAGTCGCAGAGGACGGCGGGCAGCTCTTTACCGACGTCAGCTTCACGCTGGCTCGCGGAGATCGGGTTGCCTTCGTCGGCCCCAACAGCCTCGCCAAGTCCGCGCTCTTCGAAATCCTCGCCGGTGAACGGAAGCAACAGCGCGGCTCATTCGAGTGGGGCCAGACGCTGACCACCGCCTACTACCCCAGAGAGAATGACGCGTTCTTCAAGAACTCGGACCTCGACCTGATCGACTGGATGAGGCAGTTCAGCAAGGACCAGCACGAGGAGTACGTGCGGGGGTTTCTGGGACGGATGCTGTTCTCCGGCGATGACACCTCCAAGCGCGTGAAGGTGCTCTCGGGCGGCGAGCGTGTGCGCTGCATGCTCTCGCGCATGATGCAGTTCGGAGCCAACGCGCTGATCCTCGACGAGCCGACAAACCACCTCGACCTCGAGAGCATCACCGCGCTCAACCGTGGGCTGACTGCCTTCGACGAGGAGAACGTGATCCTCGTCTCTTCTCATGACCGCGAGCTGATCAACACCGTGGCCAACCGCATCATCGAGATCACGCCCCGGGGGTTGATCGACTACCGCCTCAACTTCGAAGACTACATCGGCAGCGAGGCGGTGCTCGCCGATCGCGAGCGGCTCCATGGCTGCTCGGTGGCGCTCTGAGCCGGCGCAGCATCTACCGACTACACCTCCGACCGGGCTGCGTACTGCGTTTTCTCTTTCCAGGACGAGCCGCACAGATGGCCGTTGGCATCCGCAGTGTGGCACCTGTTGCTCCGTGGTGGTAGAAGTTCAGGAGGCGTGTGTCGTCTGGCCGATCGGGCGTGGGCCCGGACCTGAAAGACGGATGCCTGGCCAACTTCGGGCAGCAGGCGTGGATGAAACAGCTGGGGATATACCGCGACGCATTGGCCGGCAGGGAGTCGAGGATTCGACAGCTGCGTGTGGACATCCAGCAGAAAGAGGCGGTGGTGTTGCGGGGGTTGGCGGGCGTCGTCCAAAAGCCCAGGCTCGATGAGTTGTTTGCGCAGAGGAGCGCGCTGAACGACCTGGCCGGCGTTCAGCAACAGGAAACCTACCTGACCCTGCTGGAGAAGCACAACGGAGACCTGGATCGGGTTATCGCTGAGGTGGAGGCGACCAGGGATCGGCTGGAGATGGCCCCGGAGGGACCGCCGGACTACGCGTCGCACTATCTCGGCTACGAGAAAGCAGGCCGCAGCCAATGCCCGAGTAGCTTTGTCCGAGCCGCGCAGAAAGTGGATGACGTGTTCGCCAAACAGACCATGGTCATCGAGCGGGACCTGTACAGAAAGCCCGGACGGTCGATGTTGGCCTTCAAGTACGTGTCCGAGGATATGCCGGTGCACATGCTGTTCGAGGTGGGGGACAGCGTGAACCTTGCGGGTCAGTACCAGAGGACCATCGTCGGCACGACGGTGCCGTACCTGCTGACACCGGTCAACGTGCGCCCACGGAAGAACGCGGCGAGGGCACCGGGCTCGCCTCACGTGAAGCAGGCGACCTTCGAGGACATGTTCGGGGTCCTGCCGGACAGCGATGAAACCAACACGGTCCTGGAGGGCGAGACGCGCGCGCTGTTGGTCAGGATGGCGAGCGTGGAAGCCCCCAGCCTGTACATCTCCAGAGGCGAGGCCACCATCGTCCACAACATGGAGCCGAGTCACAGCACCATCGCACTGGCGACCAGGGTGTTGAGACGGCTCAGAGCAAGGAAGGTGGAGCTGCCGCTGTTTGCAGGAGCTGAGCTCGATGTTTCAAACCCACAGGCGCCTGCCGAAGTGACCGGAAAACGACACCAGCGGAAAAAGGAACATCCCGGTGGCTGAAGAAGCACATTCGTCCTTGCCGGTGGACGTGTCGAAGAAGACCAAGATCTGGGATACGGCCGTGATCGGTGACAAGATGCTCCGGGTCAACCAGGCGCCATCATCGGGCGGTCGATCCCTGTACAGCCGCCTGATCACCTTCGGCAAGTAGCTTGCTCAACAGGGGTGGCGAGCTTTCCAACCCCGTTACATAGAATATGGAACCGCATCGAAAAAGAGGGAGGTAAACGCTCAGAGCGACAACGTGGATATTGTGGGCCGGACTGGCCGTGGGGATTCTGTTCGGCTGATCTGACGAGGAGACAGGCCTGCCGGTCAACGCCTCATGCAAGACCAACAAGGACTGCGCTGACGGCGTCTGTCACGGCGGACTCTGCCCCCATCCGAACCCCGTGGGCGTGGGCCGGTCGTGCCTCGGCCACGGCAACTGCAAGAGCTTCAACTGCTCCGGCGGGATCTGCCGCAAGGGCGTCGCCGGGGCGGGCAAGGCGTGCCTCTACGACGATGAGTGCGGGCATGGCTACTGCGGCCCGTCGGGTCTCTGCGGAGGGCCGGGGGCCGACGGCGGCGTACCCGACGGCGGCAAGCCGGACAGGGCGGTGCCCGATCTTCCATGGCCGGACAGGGCCACGCCGGATCAGGCCCCGCCCGACCTCGCCCCGCCCGACCTCGCCCCGCCCGACCTCGCCCCGCCCGACATCGC
>PVBE012894212.1_pt1 | contig 51132 bp, 26 predicted proteins | sample 1631181 | NCBI WGS metagenome assembly PVBE01 (sample SAMN08397723, study PRJNA350692) | Marine metagenome, whole genome shotgun sequencing project. | isolation source: water | place: Pacific Ocean | collected 2012-04
AAGTACTAAGAATTTTGGTTCTTGGTTACCTGAAGTATATACAGGACAACCTAATAGGATAGAGCGTTATGTCCAGTACGACCAAATGGATATTGATTCGGAGGTTAATGCGGCCTTAGATACAGTAGCAGAATTTTCAACTCAATTTGATGATAAAACAAATATACCTTTTGAAGTTTATTGGAAAGAAGATTCTACAGAAACAGAAGTATCACTATTAGAAAAAGCATTAGAACAATGGAATAACTTAAACGACTGGGATAAACGTATTTGGAGAATATTTAGAAACACATGCAAATACGGAGATCAATTTTTTATTAGAGATCCAGAGACATACGAATGGAATTGGGTTAATCCTATGGATGTTACAAAAGTTATTATTAATGAATCAAAAGGTAAAGAACCAGAACAGTATGTTATTAGAAATTTAGCATTAAATTTGCAAGAAAAAACTGCTTCAGGAATTATTCCTCATAACGATCAATTTGCATCAGTAACTTCAATGCAACGAGGAGGCATAATTGATCGAGGACAATACGGTACCGGAGGCGGTCAAGGTAATTCAGGTTATGGCGGTGGAGAGCAGGAAGAGTATGGTGTAGATGCTAACCACATAGTCCATTTAGGTATGACAGAAGGCATGGACATAAATTGGCCTTTTGGACAAAGCATACTTGATCCTGTATTTAAAACGTACAAGCAAAAAGAATTACTAGAAGATTCTATTATAATTTACAGAGTACAAAGAGCCCCTGAACGTAGAGTATTTTATATAGATGTAGGAAACATGCCATCACACAAAGCAATGGGTTTTGTAGAACGTGTGAAAAATGAAATCCATCAACGTAGAATACCTAACAAAACTGGGGGCGGTGCTTCGATCATGGATGCTAGTTACAATCCTCTTTCAATAATGGAAGATTACTTCTTTGCACAAACAGCAGAGGGAAGAGGATCTAAAGTAGAAGTTTTGCCGGGGGGTGAGAACTTAGGGCAAATAGATGATTTAAGGTACTTTACAAATAAAATTTTAAGAGCGTTACGAATACCTAGTTCTTACCTTCCTACGGGCCCTGATGATGGTACTGCAAGTTATGTAGACGGGCGAGTAGGTACTGCATTTATTCAAGAATTTAGATTTACAAAATACTGTCAACGTATACAAGCATTATTAGGACCTACATTTGATAAAGAATTTAAAATGTTTTTAAAGTGGAAAGGTATCAATATTGATTCAGGTGCATTTGAACTTAATTTTGTAGAACCTCAAAATTTTAGTCAATATAGAGAAGTAGAAGTTGATCAAGCAAGATCGGCAGTATTCAGCGGACTTGCAGAAGCACCATTTATGTCTAAGCGTTTTGCAATGAAAAAATACTTAGGACTTTCAGAAGATGAGATTGTAGAAAATGAGCAAATGTGGAGACAAGAGAACGGTGAACAAGATACACAGTTAGATCAACAAGCAGAAGAGTTAGGTGGATTAGGAGCTGTAGGCGTTAAACCTATGGATACAGATATGATGGAACCTATGCCAACTGATGATGGTATGCCTGGTGAAGAAGAAATGGGCGGGCCAGGAGGAATGCCTCCGGCTGAAGGGTCAGCATCGCCTATAGCAGGTAATGAACAAGGTGGAGCACCACTAGGAGGACCAGGAACAATATGAAAAATTATGTAGATATGATGAAAGAGTTTAGACAGTTATCAGAAGCACCGGCTCCAGAAAATGCAGGTACACAATACGAAGTAATAGATGATCAATCAAATTATGAATATGATGATAGTAGGAGACCTCGATTAACTCTTACTCATTTAAATAAACTTAAAAAAATGCGTAAATTAAAGAAGATAGATCTTGATAAACGATACAATTTCTTTAAAGATATTTACGGAATCCCACCAGCACCACCTCCAACTATGTAATTTTTTTCCAAAAAAGGCAATTTTTAGACCTTATTTCGGCATATTTCTCTCTCGAATTGTAAATATTAATAGTTTCAAAACGCTTTCTTTTTAGGAGTAATTATATGTCCACGCGAGAAAAACTCGAAAAAGTCCTCGAATTTATCATAAACGAGGAAAATGAAAAGGCCAGCGACCTCCTTCATGATGTATTTGTGGAAAAGGCTCGTGGCATTTACGAAGAGATTGCAACCGACGATGAAGAGATCGAGGAAGCAACCGAAGAAGACGTCGAAGAGGCAAAAGCCGACGACGACGATAAAGAACAAGTAGACGAAGCAGACATTCAAGATCAATTTGCAGACGAAGTCGAAACCGACAGCGAAATGATTGATCAAGAAGAAGTAGCAGAAGAAGATCCATTGGCCGACGAAATGCCTATGGGTGACGAAATGATGGGTGACGAAGAAGGTGAAGATCCTGTCGATGATGCTTTCATGAATGTAGAAGATGCTTTAGACGAGCTCAAAGCAGAATTTGCTAAGTTAATGGGTGATGAAGAGCCTATGGATGATGAAATGGGCGATGAAATGCCAGCAGACGACATGTCCGATATGGTAGACGCAGAAGAAGAAGATCCATTAATGATGGGCGGTAACGATAAAGAACCCGTAGAAGAAGAACTCGACTACGAAGAAATCGGCGAAGGCGCAGTTAGTGTACCAGAGCCAAGCATGAGCGAAACCGGTATGGTTGGTGCTTCTGGATCTGCAGGCGCAGTAGGTAAAAAGTCTCCCGTAGCAGGTAAAAATGATATGGGCGGAAATGCGATAAAGATTAATGATGGATCAGACGGTAGTGATGGAGATCAATCAGTTAAAGAAGACAATCACGGTAATGTAAACGTACCAGGTGGAAAAGCAGCGAAATCAGGACCTTCAAATGTTTCTGATCCAAGCAACAGTGATGCCGCGGCTAATAAAAAATCACCAGTAGCGAGTGCATAAGGAAAAATAAATGGGTGTAACATTAGTAGAAACATTAAGTTTTGATCAAGCTAATATACAAGTTGAATCCGTTGACGATAATGGAATGAAAAATCTCTTTATGAGAGGTGTTTTCATTCAAGGTGATGTTAAGAATCAAAATCAACGGGTTTACCCAATTAATGAGATTAACAAGGCAGTTAAATCATTATCAGAAAAAATTAACTCAGGGTTTTCGGTATTAGGAGAAGCCGACCATCCAGAAGATCTAACAGTAAACTTAGATCGTGTTTCTCATGTAATAACAGAAATGGATATGCATGGAGCAGATGGAGTCGGAAAACTTAAAATTTTACCAACGCCTATGGGTAACTTAGTTAAAACGCTATTAGAGAGTGGTGTTAAACTAGGTGTTAGTTCAAGGGGATCAGGAAATGTAAGTGAGGGTGGAAAGGTCTCCGATTTTGAAATTGTGACAGTTGATATTGTCGCACAACCGAGTGCCCCTAACGCTTACCCGGATCCAATTTACGAGACGCTGGAAAATTACAAAAAAGGCGGATCATTGTTGGAATTAGCTGAAGCTGTTAGGCACGATAAAAAGGCACAGAAGCACCTTACTAAAGGGATTACTAATTTTATTAGTGATCTTAAATTTTAGGAGAATTTAATATGGCAGACGCTTTTGAAGAACTATTAGGTGGAGACGTCCTGTCGGAAGATGTTAAAACTTCGTTAACAGAGGCTTGGGAAGCGAAAGTAACCGAAGCCCGTGAGCAGATTACTAATGAAGTCCGCGACGAATTTGCTGGTCGTTACAATAACGATAAAGAGCAGATTGTAGAAGCAATGGACAACATGTTAACTGATGCTATTAAGCAAGAGGTTGAAGAATTTGCCCACGATAAAGGTGCATTAGTTGAGGCACGAGTTCAATACAAACAAAAAATGCAAGAACACGCAGAAGTATTGGATAAGTTCTTAATGAATGCCCTTAAGAAGGAAATAACTGAACTTCGAGAAGATCGAAACACCCAAGGCACGAACTTTAAAAAATTAGAAGGTTTTGTCTTGAAACAGTTAACAAAAGAGTTGAACGAATTTCATAGCGATAAACAAGCTGTTGTAGAACAGAAGGTTAAGCTCGTTAAAGAAGGAAAGCAACTTTTACGTAACACAAAAGCTAATTTTGTTAGAAAAGCAGCTGAAAAAGTAGAAAGCATTGTTGAAAGCACGCTCAGAGGAGAAATTGGTTCCTTGAAAGAGGATATCAAATCAGCCCGAGAAAATGCTTTTGGAAGAAAAATGTTTGAAGCATTTGCGGCAGAGTTTATGACAAGTCATTTAGCTGAAGGGACAGAAGTTAAAAAACTGTCCGGAAAAATTAAAGATTTAGAAGGATCACTTGAAGAGGCGCAAGTACAAATTACGTCAAAACAAGTTGAAATTTCTGAGGCACAAAAGAAAGCTCGTATAGCAGAATCTTCTGCAAAGCGAGATAAAGTTTTATCAGAATTGCTTGACCCTCTTTCGAAAGATAAGAAGGATATTATGCAAGATTTGTTAGAATCAGTGCAAACTGACAATCTTAAAAAGCAATATGAGAAGTATTTACCAACTGTTCTTAATGAAAATGTTAAAAAACAAGCAAAAAGTACCGCTTCTAAAAAGACATTAAAAGAGAACATAGAGCCAAAAGCTAGAACACAGAAAACTGTGATAACAGGTAATAAACCAGTCCACGTGAGTCCGACAACAACGGATGCAGGTGCTGAAATTATTAACCTTAAAAAACTAGCAGGAATATAATTTAAGGAGAATTAATTATGGCAGACGCACTTTTCGAGTCCAACTGGCAACCAACTAAGGACGCTCTGTGCGAAGGACTAGAAGGCAACAAAAGAACGGTTATGGAAACCACATTAGAAAACACACGACAAGCACTGATGGAGACATCAACTGCTGGTGCAACTAATGCAGGTAACGTGGCCACTTTGAATAAGGTAATCCTTCCTGTAATACGAAGGGTTATGCCGACTGTTATCGCTAATGAGCTCATTGGTGTTCAACCTATGACAGGTCCAGTAGGACAAATTCATACATTACGTGTTCGCTATGCTGACACAGGAAACGCTGCAACAGCAGGCGAAGAAGCACTCAGTCCATTTAAGATTGCTTCAGCATATTCAGGTTTACCAGCCGCTGGTGCCGGTTCGGCTCCTAGCCCAACAGGTACAATGGAAGGTATTCCCGGTAATAAAATGTCAATCCAAATCTTAAAGCAAACAGTCGAAGCAAAGACTCGTAGATTGTCTGCACGTTGGACTTTTGAAGCATCTCAGGATGCCCAAAGCCAGCATGGTATTGACGTTGAAGCAGAAGTAATGGCTGCTTTAGCACAAGAAATTACAACTGAAATTGATCAAGAAATCCTTGGTTCTTTAGGTACATTGGCAGGAACTGCTATTGATACATATAACCAAGCCGCAGTTTCAGGTACAGCAACTTTTGTTGGTGACGAACATGCCGCACTTGCAGTTCTTATTAATAGAGCCGCAAATATTATCGCATCTCGCACACGTCGAGGCGCAGGTAACTGGTGTGTAGTTAGCCCGTTTGTATTAACAGTACTTCAAAGTGCAACAACTTCAGCTTTCGCAAGAACAACTGAAGGTACTTTTGAAGCACCGACAAACACAAAGTTCGTTGGAACTTTAAATAGCTCAATGAGAGTTTATGTTAACCAATATGCAGCAGATGACACTAATGTCATTGTTGGTTACAAAGGCCCAGGCGAAATGGATGCCGCAAGTTTTTATTGCCCATACATTCCGTTGATGAGTTCCGGTGTTGTGTTAGATCCAAGCACATTTGAACCAGTCGTTTCATTTATGACACGCTATGGTTATGTTGAGTTAACAAACCAAGCATCGTCTTTAGGTAACGCTGCTGATTATGTTGCAAATATTGGTATCAATGACGACAATATGAAGTTCCAGTAATAGTTAACTATTATATGGTTTAAAGGGTATATCTTCGGATATACCCTTTTTTTATGATAAATATTATTACTCAGAAATGAGTTCGCCCTTAAAGGGAAGATGACCTAGAACGTCAAAAAGGAGTTATTATGGGACGACCCGTAAATCGAAGATGGCTTAATGTCGAAGGTACTGCTAATGCAACATTATCAGGAGAGACAGCAGGCAACGAAAAAATATTTGGTGTTTGTAAAATTGGTGCAAACGCCGCCGCAGAATATACAATTTTAGAGCAAAAGGGTTCTAACAAATTTTATGTTAGAGATACTGCTGGAAATACTGGTATTTGTACATTGGTTAATAAACCTGAAAGAGCAGGTAATCAAGACACTAATCCAGCATTAGCTGCAGATGAAATGATTATGAACTGTAAAGATGATCAAAATGATATTCACCGAGTTATGAAGCTCATGAATAGAACATTAATTTACCAAGCCGATAGTTCTACTACAAATGTACGAGCTATGTGGGGATTTGCTGCCGCGGCAGCTGCTGCAGGTTCAGATCCTGGGTCAATTAAAACAGTTCAATTAGAAGAACTTGAAATTGCTGGTTCCGGTTCTGAATTTAAAACAGACTCTTAATTTTTTTATAATGGGGCATTTCTTTGCCCCATTATCTTTTTTCAGATAAATATCTAAGTTAGCCTTAAGGAATTTATGAATGGCCATAAACTTAGACCATCAACGTGACAAATTATCTACAACCAGTCAGCTTTTAACTTTAAATACTACTGGTGCCTTAGTACTACCTTCTGGTACTACGGTCCAAGCAACCTCAACAATCGAAGGTCAACTTCGATACGATACAGATAAAACTAAATTACAACAATATATTAATGGTGCTTGGAATTCGGTAAGTACGAAAGAAAAATTATTAGAATTAGATGATGTTACTTTAGTTACACCTAGCGGAGGATCGGAATATTTAAAATATAATGGCACTAAAGTAGAAAATATTACATTAACATTAAATGAGTTGAATGATGTTAATACAACATCAGGCCTTCAAAACGGAACTGTTTTAAAATATGACAGTTCGAATACATTTAAACCTTACGTATTAGAATTAAATGATTTATCAGACGTTTCTGTTGTAGGCACGCCTTCCCAAGGAAAAGTATTAGAAACAGATGTTAATGGTACATTTAAGTTATCGGATCCTTTTACAAATGCAACATTTGATGCAAGATTTAATTTAAAAGATACAAGCGATTTACAAGAAGGATCAAATTTATATTATACTGACGAACGAGTAGATGATAGAGTTGCAACTTTAATACAGACTGGGACTGGTTTTCAAACTATATATGATGATATACAAAATAAACTAACAGCAAGTGTTTCTCTAATTCCATTTTCAACTGATGATTTATCAGAAGGTGCTAATCAATATTTTACTCCTGGCAGAGCAGATGCAAGAATTGCGGCAGCATCGATTACTTTATTAGGAGATGTTGATACTGTAACAAGTACTGATGATAATAAATTTTTAAAATATGATCATACAAATACTAAATTTGTTTGGTCTACTGTTCCGGCAGCATACACATCTACAAATTTTAACACAGATTTTAATGCAAAAGATTCTGATGATTTATCAGAAGGAACTACAAATTTATATTATACACCTACAAGATTTAATAATGCATTTTCTAGCAAAAAACTTAACGAATTAAATGATGTTTCGGTACCTAGTACTCCTAGTGCTGGACAAGTATTAAAATGGAATGTTGCCGGTTATTGGGAAGCAGGAACAGATACTGCATTAACAATAGGTACTGGTGCAGGTCAGGCATTAGCAGGTGATACGGTTTTATATACCTCAACTAGTTTTAATACTGATTTTAATGCTAAAACAACTGATAATTTATCAGAAGGTACAACAAACAAATATGCTTCTAATGTAAATGTTAGAACAAAGCTGTCAGCATCTAATCCTATAATTTATAACACAACAACAGGTGTAATTGGTTGGGGCGGAGATACAGACGATGTGCCTGAAGGCACTACAAACAAATATTATAGTACTACTTTGTTTAATATAGATTTTGGAAACAAAAGTACTGATGATGTATCAGAAGGATCTATAAACAAATATTATAGTAATACGTTAGTTGATGCTAGAATTGCACTAACAGGTCTTACAGACTTATCTGATGTCGATTCTGTTGATAGTTCTAAAGATAATTATGTATTAACATATGATCATGCAAATACTAAATTTGAATGGTTAAATCCTTATAGTACAGAAGAGTTTCTTGTAGACTTTGCAAATAAAGATACAGATTCTTTAACAGAAGGAAATAATAATTTATATTTTACATCTGCTCGTGCAGATGCTAGAATTGGTGCAGCAAATTTGGGAGATCTATATGATGTTAATACAACAGGAGCAATAGATGGACAAATATTGCGTTGGGCTTCAGGTACTAGTTCATGGATATTAAGTTCAGATGCTGGTGCTACAAGTGGTGGAAGCCAAGGTTATGGTTATATAAGAGGTTTAGAAGATGTAAACATAGGTTATCCAGGTTCATCGCAAGATGGGTTACATTTAGTATGGAATAATAATACTTCTAGATTTATGTTTGGTTCAGGAGTACAAGCTCAAGGCCCAACACAAATGGTTACGGTTGTAAATGATAAGTTAGCATTAAATGGTAATTCTCAACAAACTATAAGAATATACAAAGGATTTTTATATCATTTTATTCAAGAAGATACAAGCAATGTAGATAATCAAATATATATTTCTACATCAGCAACAGGAGGACCTACAACAACTCCAATGGTAGGAACAACTTCTGTTAATAATTCAACTTCAGTTTCTGGTTCAGGAACTGCATTTACTACTGAAATTTCGGTAGGTGATTACTTAGTTCTTTCAGGTGGTGATAGAGCTAAAGTTACTCAAAGAACAGATAATACTACATTACAAGTTAATAAGGCAATCGGTGATGGTACCTCACAAACATTATCTAAAATACCTAGCAATTTACCAGTAGTAGGAGAATATACAACTGGTGTATCATCGTCCGGAACAGTAGGCTCTGGTAATGCTAATACTTCATTTGATTTATTGTTTAATGTTCCTATGGATGCTCCTGTTACATTATACTATCATTCTAGAATAAATCCTAGTATTGGTGGTACATTAAATGTTGATATTGAAGGCGGTAATGCATATCAACAAATTACTGTAACTGATAATAGTGGTTCAGGAGGTACAGGTAGCTCAAGTGGTGCTCAATTAGTAGCAGCCGATTCTGCAGACACATTAACATTTATTGCAGGTGATAACGTGTCTATTGTTAATAGTCAAAGTACAGGCGGAGATGACCAAATTACAATAAGTTCGACAGGTGCTACAGGTTCAACATCTACATTAGGAACACCGGCCGATACTACATTTCATGATGGTGCATTTTTACAAAAAAATCAAACATATAGTTCGGGTACCCCGTTGTCAGGATTTGATACTGCCGGTACTGTAACAGAGGCATTTGATGCAGTAAATGAGGTAATGCTTAATGTTAGAAACGAAACATATGTAAGACATGCAGATTTTACTGCAACACCATTAACAGGTAATGCTCCTTTGGACGTTACATTTACAACAACAAGTCAATATAATGCAAATCAGTATATATGGAATTTTGGTGATGGAAATACTGTTACAACTACTACACCTACAACAACTCATACATATTCTGTTGCAGATCAAGGTAATTCGCCTTTTACTGTAGAATTAGAAGCAAAATGCACAACTGCTTTATCTTCAGGTAGTGAAGGAAGTTTTGCTAAATTTAAACGAACTGATTATGTTGTAGTTTATGCACCGACACCAATACCTAGTTTTTATGCATTTGATACAACTATAAATTCTGGATCATCGACTAGATATTATGTGCAAAATACACAATATGCAAGCACATGGATGATGGATTTTGGTAATGGAAGTGTTTATCCTACAGGAGCAAATGCAACTGATCCTACAGGTAATTCTAATACTGCATGGGCAAACATAAGTTCAGTTACATATATAGATCATACATATACAGTATCATCTGATACTAGATTCACACCTATATTATACGTATATGGGCCCGCTGCTGGTCCTACTGGTCAAGGCGAGATAGTTAACCAAACAAGAAGCAATTATATGAATGTATATGTTGCTCCTTCATTAACTTTTAATTCAACTACAACTACAGGTACAAGTGATGAAGCAAGTGATAATGTTGTAGCAGGATATGATAATAAAGAAGGATGGAGAGTAGTATTTACACCAACTGTACCTAATATGGGAACATGGGGACATGCTTCTTATGAATATGATTGGGGAGATATTAAAACAACTGTAACTGGTATAACTTTAGCAACTGCCGAAGTACAAAATAATGCATGGGTAGTATTAACACCTTCTACAATAACAGTAGCAGATGGTTCTATTTTTAGTAATGGAGATCAAATATTATTTAGAGACGTTGCCGGAACTACACAAATAAATGGTAGAAAAATTTATGTAGGTGTTAGTGGTAACACATTAACATTATATAATCAATCAGGATTAACATCATATTATAACAATAGTACATGGAGTGCATATACTAGTGGTGGTACTGCAACCTCATCTTTTTATCAAATAACAGACTATGGTACTAGTGCAGCAGGTACTCCAAGTCAACCAGTAGAACATTTTTATAAACATACAACAAATACAGGTGTAGACGAAACTTATACATGTAAATTATCTGTTGATAACGGACATACATCTGCACCAGTGTCTGATACAATAACAATAACAGTAAAAGCAGATCCTAGAGCAGATTTTACAGGTATTACAGTTAATGATTCGACTGGACATTCAAATTATAGTTCCCAACAAATAGGGTTTGAATTTATAGGTTATGATGCTAATGATTATAGTCTATTTACTTTTGCAAATGCAAGTGTAAATGCAAATACATATGCATGGGATTTAGATGGTGGTACAACAACTGCAACAACAACAAATGTAACAAATCATAATTATGCCGCAGGGACATATACAGTAGAACTCGAAGCAAGTGGTCCTAATTCAAAAACTACAGGTAGTGTACCAGGGCGAGCTTCATCTTTTGTTGATGATACAGAAATTAAAACTAATTACATAGAAATCAAAGTGGCGCCAACAGCGCCTGCAAACATGACAGGGAAAACTATGAGTATTTCATCTGTTGGAACTTCTCCGAAAATTTGTTCTGACACATCAAATAATACAAGTACGTCGTTAACTGCCGGAGCAGATACAGTTAGAGTAACAAATTCGACAGTACAGTTAGGCGAACTAAGTGATTATGTTAATAAAATAGCTTCTAACGGCACAACAACTGCAACATTAATTGCAAATATAAACGGAGCAGGCGATGGAACTATACAATTAAATGCAACAGATCAATCTAATGCAACTAACGGTTCTTTAACTTTAACTGCCGATGTAGATGCTAATACTTTAACAGTACACCAACCAACTATACCTGCAAATTTTTATAGGGTAATAAAAGCACAGATAGAAAAAACAAGCACTCCAGCAGGATATAATGAATTTAAGATTACCCATTCAGATAGTTCGGCATCAGATGTTACAAATTTTGTTCATGATCCAGTAACCGATTCACCAACAATAGCAGGATCTTGGACAGTATCCCAAGTCAATGCAGGTACATTAAGAACAATGTCTTCTATACCATTTTATCAATCTAGTGCTATTATTAAAGTAAGTGGTATAACTGTAAGTAATTTTACTGGTGAAGCATATCGAAATAATGGAGAAGTAAAAATAGAAGATGTTAATTATGGTAATGGTATTTCAGATGATATGTTTTCTCAAAAAACATATTCATATACTGATGTAGGATTAACTAATCCGCCTCCTAAAAATGTAGGAGTAAGTTCTCCACATACGTTAAGTGATCTTAACATTAATATGACAGGAGGTAGCACTTTAGGTACAGGATATTTTAGAGTATTTGCACAAAATTGTAATGGTAATGGATCTAAAGTTAATAGTACACAACCAATTCATTTTTGGCACGATACACCAACATTAGATGAAACTGCAATACCAAATAATATGTCTTCGTTAGGATCAGCAGTATCAGGAGCTGCAAACGGAAAACGAATAGATTATAGTTGGCCTACTAACACAGATACACCTGACTATTCAAGTAATGCTAGTTCGGATTTTTATGCTACATATGCATGGAATTCATTGTCAACTGTTATTAATAGGGCAGAAGCAGTATGTTATCTTAATGAAATTACACATATGTTAGATGATTTTAGTGGATATCTTCCTGTAGGTCCTAATTTAAGTACAGGCAGGAGTAATAGCACACAATATTTTACATTTGCTTTTAAACGTGATGCTACTGCTAAATTTCAAATTAAATTATCAGGAGAAGTTACTTCATTGTTTATAGCAATACCTGGATATACAACAGATAGCACCAGTACATTAAATGGCTGGCTTGATTGTAGCACTAATTATGGCGGAGCCGAATTTCCGGGTGCAAATCTAAATGCAGGTGGTAACGGGTCGAACGGGGTTAGAAACCTAGGTGGTGTCACAGAACAAGGCACATTTGCAATTAATACAAATGCAAACAACCAAACATGTAATGTTCAATTAGGAACAGCAAATACCGGCAGTTCAACATATAAAGTTGTGTTAGTAAGGTTCGGAATTGCGGTAAATAATAGTGTAACTGCCCTTTCCATAGAGGATTATTGAGGAGTAATGTAAATGGCCATTTCGCAAACGGTCTTAACCAATAGACTAGACAAAAAAATAAACTACGGCAAAGCTCGGACGGCTTTTGATGCACAAAAAGGTCCGCTTAACGAGGCAATAGCATCGCCTTTATCGCAAAGTACTCATCAATTATGGGTACAATCTGAACAAATACCTGCTCTAGCACCGACAACAACTACGAGCATTGTTCAAGTATATCAATATGCTGCTTCAGGAACCTCAGGTATCATTGAGATGACAAAGGATCCTACTGTATCTAGTGATAGAGCATATCTAGCATGTGGTACAAATAGCGATGTATCTACTTTGTTAGGAGGATGGATTCCGACAACATTTGGTGCGACATATGATGCGAAATTCTATATTGGTGCGGCAGGAAATCATGGCAATACAGATTGGTCAGGCTTAGGTTTTACTCAAATTTTTCCTGCTACAAGTGGCGAAGAATGGTATTTTGATTATGATTCGGGTGTATTTGCATTTGCTGGAGGTAGTATACCTTCAGGGCTTTCGGGTAATGCATTATACATGACAAAAGGTTTTAAGTATGCTGGAACAATTGGTCTATCAAATTTTGTTAATCCAAATTCAGTTTCTACGTTAGTAGTAAAAGAAATAAATGATCCTAGTGCTAATGTTAGTGTCACAGGTGTAGATGAAATTCATTTTGATGTTGATAGTGGTTTTGCTTTAACTGATTTAGGTAGTAATAAAATTAAAATTGCTATGGAAAGTACGTTCAAACATTGGAACGTATCAGGGCAAGATAAACTTACCGCAACAGCAGTAGATGAAATAACTATTGCAGAAGGTGACGGAATAACATTAACAACAACTGCTCCACCTTCTAGTACACAAACTTATTATGTAAAATTTAGTGGAGGCAAGTATATTTTTGAAGATGCAACCGGAATAGTTGGTGCAGGTACTGCTATTACATCTTTTAATTTTGTCGCTTCTGGTACTTATATATTTGATTTAAGTAATACAACATTAGCAAGCAGTCAGTTTGAATTTTCAATTACTGCCGATGGAACACACAATTCAGGTACAATTTATACTACTGGTGTTAGTTATGGTGAGTCAAGTGGATCAAGAATAGCAGACGGAACCGCTGGGGCATTTTTACAAATAAAAGGAAAGAACGATACTCCTGCAACTTTATACGATTTTAACGCAGATTCAGGAGGCACGGGAGATGGGTCAACCGCTACGTTTTCTGCACAACAAAAAACATTAACAATTAAAAACTCATTAGTTGATAGTTCAGGTAATGTTACTGTTACAGGTAACTTAATAGTGCATGGTGCAACTACTACAGTTAACTCAACAACTACTACATTAGACGATCCTGTTATTACATTAGGTGGTGACGATACTTATATTTTAGTAGATGATAATAAAGATAGAGGTGTTGAATTTAAATGGAATGATGGATCTGCAGATATTGTTGCAACTGCTATTGTTCAAAATACTGAATATATTATTAAAACTACAGGTACCACAGATTGGACAACTTTAGGTGCCGTCGACAGTGAACCAGGAACAAAATTTACAGCGTCAGTAGCCGGAGTACCAAGCCAAGGAACAGGTACTGCTATTTTATCAACTGCCGCTAATGTCGGCTTTTTTGGTTTAGATGATAGTTCAGGAAAATTTACATTTATACCAGACGGAACAAATTTGTCAGAAATATATTCTGGAGACGTAGGAACATTTGATTTAAGCCAAACGGTATTAGATGAAATAAAAGATGTTAATGTAAGCTCCCCAGGATCGTCTGAAGACGGAAAAGTATTAACATGGGATAATACTTCAACTAAATTTATTTTAGCAACACCTGGGCAATCAGGGTTGACCTTAGGTGCTCCGACAGATACTACATTTCAAGATGGTGCGTATGGTCAAAAAAATGCGATTGTTTCGGGCGGTACATATTTAACAGGATTAGAAACAACAGGAACAGTAGCAGATGCATTAGATGCAGTTAATGAAACAATAAAGAATATAAAATTAAGCAAATATGTTCAAGGATCTACTTTTACTGTAAGTCCTGCAGCTGGAGGCGCTTCGCCAGCTGCACCATTATCTGTTACATTTACTATTGCAGATGAACATGATGCAACTCATGCAGATTGGGAATTTAAGAATACAGATACAGGTAATACAATAAATGTAAATGATTCGCAAAGCACAATATCTAATGGTTCTATTACTCAGCAATTTACTGAAATTGCTGGTGGTAGTGTCGATGTTACAATGACATTAAAATGTGCAGCTGGAGTAACTTCAGGTATGACTGAAGGTAGTTATGTAACTTATAAAAAAGTAGGTGGATTAACTCTATGGACACCTGATCCAGAACCTTCTTGGACAACAACAAGCGGAGATACGGTTGTTGATTTAGATAGTTCTTCTGCATCTGATAGGCAGATAGAGTTTGATACTTCAACATCTTTATATACAAAATGGTGGATGATTGAATTCGGTGATGGGACTAAGTATCCTACTGCTGCTGATCCGACAGAAACAGATAATGATATTGTTTCAGGGGTTAGTGGTAGTGCGGCTTGGGTAAGTTGGATTACAACTAAAACACATATACATGATTATAATGCTACTAGTACACATACGTCTGATACTAGATTTTCACCAAAAGTATATTGCAGAAGTTTAACCGCTAGAGGATTAGTTGGTCATACTGTGGCTTTAGAAAAAGCAAATCATATTAAAGGTTATGTGACACCTGCGCCTACATTTACAGTTCAAGGTTTAACTACAGGTAACAATGATAGGTCAGGTGATGTAAATGCTAATACTGACACAAACTCAGAAGAAGGCCATCCAGTTAAATTTACAAACACTACACCTAATCTTGGTACATGGGGCGATACACAATATACATGGACTTGGGGAGCAGGTCAAGGGACTACTTCTATGTCAGGTGGTTCGGGTGCTTCCGGTGATGTGTCACAACAAATAGAAAAATATTTTGATCTTGCAACAAATGGAACGGAAGAAACATTTAATGTTACCTTAACAGCTGCAAATCAAAGATCAGCAAATAACTCAACAACTACTGGAGCAACGGTTATTAACACAAAAACTGATCCAAGATCTAATTTTACCGCGGCTTTTAACAATCAAAATACATCTGCTAATGGTGGTCCTAGTTATGTTAATCCATTAGTAGGTTTTGATTTTACAAAATATGATCCTTCTGCAGGAGGTCAGGATAGTAATGGTCCGTCTAAAGTAATTGATTTTACAAATACATCAACTGGTGTTACAATAGATAGTAATAGTAATTTAACAACTGTAAATTACACATATGATTTTAATGATAGTTCTGCTACTTCTTCGTCAGCAAACCCTACGCATACATATGAAAATGCTACAGGCAGTGACATACAACGATCTCCTAGTTTAATTGCCGCAACTGATAATAGTTACGGTGGCGGAGCAACTAGTACAACAGACTCTGTTAAAACTAGAACTAATTATATAACAATTAAACCGGCACCAAGTGCTCCGGTAGGACTAACAGGTTATACAATTAATATACCTACAAGTTATCATCAAGGAACAAGTCCAAAAATTTGTGCCAATACAACAGATAATACTGTAGGTAGTTCGGCTCCAACAGGTGGTACAGATGTTGTAAGAGTAGAAACACAAACAATTACTACAGAAGAACAATCAGGTTGGGCGAATGAATTTCCTTCTAACGGAACATATTCTGGAACATTAACTGCTCATGTAAATGAATCTGTTGCAGATAATGGACAAGTAGAGTTTACTGGAGCAAATAAGGTTGCTAGATATGATGATACAGGCTCAGTAGATGCTAATGGTTTATTAGAAGTTACACAAGAACAAGATGCTAATGCATTTGATTCTGACACATATCCTGATAATTTTTATAAGCAATATAAATCAAAAGCTCATGTTACAAGTGCTTTAATAAGTGCAGGATATAATACAATACAATTAAAACATACAGATACTACTACAAGTGATAAAGTAGGTTTTGTGTATGATGACATGCAAGATAATCCTACTATTGCTGCATTTGGTACTGTAGCTGAAGGGACCGGAACATATAGAGTTATGTCAGGTGTTAAGTTTTATAAAACAGGAGCAACATTAACCATAACAGGTTTACAAATTTCTAAATTAACAGGTAGAACTTATAGGAATACCACAACTCCGCTAACAGTAGCACCTGATGCAGGAACAGCTATTGCATCCCAAACATATTCATATGTTGATTTAGGATTAAATGCAGTTCCTGATCAAAATGTAGGTGTAAGTTCTGCATTAACATCAGCATTATTAACTGTTAATGTAAACGGTTCAAGTAAAGGAACGGCAGGAACTATAAAATCATCTGCTATAAATGTAAATGGTGGTAGTGCTGAGGTGTCCGATACAACAAATTTAATGTATTGGTTTTCTAGTCCATCATTAGATGAAAATGCTATTCCTCTTAATATTACAATGGGCGGAGCAGTAAGTGGAGCAACTGTATGTAAACGTGTAAAATATGCATGGCCTACAACAAATGCTGCAGCTCCAGATTATTCAGGTAATGCAAGTAGTGATTTTTATACTGCATATCCGTGGAATAGTACAACTGATACATTAATGAATACATATGAAGCGGGATGTTTTTTAGATGCTATACAACATACTATAACAGATTATTCAACAGGGTTTTTACCTGCCGGCGATAATTTAAGTACAGGAACAGATAGAAATTCTTCTACTACACAATATTTTACTTTTGCATTTAAACGAACAGGTTTATCAAAAATGGGTATTAAAATATCAGGTGAAGTAACATCATTGCATATTGCTATACCAGGATACGATACAGATACCACAAGTTCAATAAACGGATGGCTAGATTGTAGCATTAATTATGGCGGAGCCGAATTTCCAGGTGCTAATTTAAGTGCAGGTGGTAATGGATCCGATGGTGTGCGTAGATTAGGTGGAGCAAGTGATCAAGGATCTTTTGCAGTTAACACCGCATTAACAGATGCATATGCTAATTTGGATTTAGGTACTGCAAATACAGGATCTGCTCCTAATCCAACTGTTCTTGTAAGGTTCGGTGTGGCAAGCGGAAAATCAGTAACTGCTGTGTCTATTGAAGATTGGGGATGATAGTTAATGCCCACATATACATTAAATGATGTAATAACCAATAGAATTGACAAAAAAGTCAACTATGGTAAAGCAAGAACTAATTTTGATTTCGAAAAAGGACCTAATAACGAATCTATTGTTAGTCCCATACCGAATCCTAGTCATAACTTATGGGTAGATAGTCATCAGATTGGTGGGGTAGCGAATACAACAAATAATGCGTATATCTATGTATACAAATATAATACAAGTGCAGGTAACCCTAATACAAATCCAAGTCCAGATATAGGCCATGTTCAAGGTGTTATAGAACTTACACGAGATCCGACAGTAGTAAATCAACGAACACATCTTACATGTTCAACTGTCGGTACAGCTAGTACACGAATAGGCGATTGGCTCCGGGCAACATATGGAGCATCATATCTACCTAAATTTGCAATAGCTCCTTCAGGAAAAGGTAATGGTAATTATGATTTATCTATCTTTTCAGGATACAGGGAAATATATCCTCAAACAACTAACGAAGAATGGTATTTTGATTATGAATCGGGTGTATTTTCTTTTATGGGAGATCCTAATGGCGATCCTCCGTCTGATATTTTATCTAAAACTGGAGGTACATATGATTATTCTATATATTTAATACAAGGTTTTAGGTATCACGGAACTGTAGGTTTACAAAATTATACCCCTGGTGGAGGCGGAAATGCATGGACATTAGCAGTAAAGGAAATTAACGATCCTGGTTCTAATGTTTCAATGGCTGATGTCACAGAAATTCAATTTGATGTAGATAGTGGTTTTGCTCTTACAGACATGGGCAATAAAAAGATTAAAGTTGCTATGGAAAGCACCTTTAAACATTGGAATGTAGATGGCCAAGAGGTATTAACTGCCAATGCAGTAGACCAAATTAGAATAGAGCAAGGGAACGGAATAACTCTAACTACCAAAGCACCCCCTTCAGGTACTGCAACTTTTACAGTTACAGTCGCAAATAGTGTATATTATATAGATACAGGTAGCGGAGCAGTTCAACAACCGTCTTTAGAATTAGTCGCTGGCGGTACATATAAATTTGATGTTAAGGAAAGCTCAAATAGTGGTCATGAATTCTTTTTATCTACTTTTGTAGATGGTCGTAATGGTGGCAATATTGATGAATGGTCAAATGCTGATTATACAAAAGGATCAGGTGCAGACGGTGACGGTTCTGCTAATGCATGGGTTCAAGTAGTAATTGACAATGACACACCAAATCTATATTATGCATGTAAAACTAGTGGCCATACTAATATGGGTGGTAGTGCTAGTGCTATTAAGAAAACTTTAAAAATAGATAACCCATTAGTTGATAGTAGTGGTAATGTGACAGTTAGTGGTAATCTAACTGTTAACGGAACAACCACAACAATTAATAGTACAACATTAGAAGTAGATGATAAATTAATAGAATTAGGTACTGTAACTAATCCAGATGATACCACTGCAACAGGCGGAGGTATTTCTCTTAAAGGTGCAACTGACAAAATCATATCTTGGGCAAATGACGATTGGGATTTTTCAGAAAATATAGATATTGCAAACGGTAAAGTTTATAAAATTAGTGGACTAGATGTTTCAACCGGTTGGTCTAATACAAAAACAACTGTAGATAATGCAACAGATTCGGCAACCAATAGTACATTAGTACAACGATCTTCTACAGGTGCTATTTCAGTATCTGAAATAGTAACTCCTTTAATTACTTCTGGTACAAATACAACTATTAATATAAATCCAAATGGTACGGGCAAAGTTCAAATAAAAGGTGCATACTCATTACCTTCAACTATAGGCACATCGGGCCAAGTTATTAAAATACCTTCATCAGGTACTGATTTAGTATTTGATGGACTAAGTTTAGGTGAATTGTCTGATGTAGATTTATCTACATCACCTACTGACGGTCAGTCGCTTGTGTATAGTAACAGTACAGGCGGTTGGATTGCATCTACTGTTTCAGGAGGCGGCAGCGGAAGCGGAGGTATAGCATTAACAGATCTGTCTGTTACAAATGCTCAAGAATCTGCGGTATCAACTTTAACTTATAATAATAATACAGGTGTCTTTACATATACACCGTTAGCAGAACAAGATCCTGTTTTTACAGGAAGTGTAGCATATAACATTACTAATACGTTTATTAATAATTGGAATACTGCCCATGGTTGGGGCGACCATGGGACCGAAGGATATCTTAAAACTTATTCAGAAACTGATCCTATTTTTACTGCCCATGTTTCGGCAAGTATAACTTCTCAACAAATTACAAATTGGAATACTGCATATGGCTGGGCAGATCATGCAGTTCAAAATTATTTTGACATAGATGTTCATACTATAGGTAATTTAACAGATTTTGATACTTCGGCGATGAATTTAGCAACTAACGGCTATATGTTAGAATGGAGTTCAGGAGATCAAAAATGGAAACCTGTACTTAAAACTATACCAGTTGGTTTAGACGATCTCCAAGATGTAGATTTAACAACTAATACACCTATTAATAATCAAGTATTAAAATATGATGGTAATAAATGGATACCTTTTACAGACACTGGTTCAAATACAATAGCAGGATTATCAGATACTGATGTAACAAACGTAACAAATGGTAAAATTTTAAAATATTTAAATGGTACCTGGATTATTGATGATCCGCCTCAGACCGGTGCAACTACTTTTACGGGGTTGGATGATACTCCATCTAACGCTGATATGTATAATAGTGCTAATGCTTTTTTAAAAGTTAAAAGTGACGGAACAAGTATTGTTTTTACCACTGCTGCATATTTAGAAGATATTACAAACGAAAGATTAGCAGATCTGTATGATGTGACACCTATAACATCAGGTAATAATAATGATGTATTATATTATGATGGAAATTCGGGGTCGTTTAAATGGAGAGATTTCACTTTTACTACATTATTAGATACAGATATTCCTGTACAAAATGATGATGGGAAAGTAGTTTATTATAATCATTCGACTGCTACATTTAAATATAAAGATTATAGTTTAACATTTTTAGAAGATGTTGATGCTACTACACAATTAGATGATAAAAAAGTTTTATATTATAACAATTCGTCAGGTACATATAAATGGAAAGATTTAAAAGTATCAGAAATATCAGATATAGATCCTGTTTATCAAGGAGACGATGGAAGATTTTTACAATATGATTTTACAAATAGCAAATTTAAATGGGCCGATCCTCCAAAAGTAGAAGTAAAAAACGAAGGTACAACATTAACATATAATACATCTTCATTGGATTTTATTGGGCCCGGAGTTAATGCAGTAGCAACAGGCGATAACATAGAAGTTACTATACCGGGTAACCCGACATTTCAAGGACAAACAGACACACCACCGACATACGCAGGTAATGCCGGAAGAATGGTTATTGTTAACACAGGTGAAACAGGATTACAATATGAACCTGTTCCTGATTCTGTTACTACTTTTTTAGGATTAAATGATACTCCTGGTTCTTTTGTTGGATCAGCAGATAAATTAGTATCAGTTAATAGTGCAGGTAATCAATTAGTATTTCTTCCTAACCAATTTAAAAACCAAACAGATACTCCAGGTTCTTATTCAGGACAAGGTGGGAAATATTTAGCAGTAAAATCTACACAGGATGCTATAGAATTTGTTAATCCTCCTGCCCAAATCGATACATTTTCTGCATTAACAGATACGCCAGGTATATCTACATTAAGTGCCGGAAAATATTTAAAAGTTAATGTAGGAGGAACCGGATTAGAATTTATTGATGCTCCAACAGATAACACAACCTTTTCAGGATTAACAGACGGACCCGGAACATTATCAGGATACGCAGGAAAATATTTAAAAGTTAATACAGGCGGTACTGCATTAGAATGGACAGACGCTCCAGGCAGTACATTTTTAAGTTTAGGTGATACTCCTGCTTCTTATGCAGGATCTACAGGTTATTTTTTAACAGTTTCTGCAAATCAAACTATTGCATTTAGTTCTCCTTCAAATTTGAATATGGTTGAAGCATCTAATTTAACAAATTATACCTCAGGTTCTGTTTCAACTGACAATGTTCAAGAAGGAAATACAAATAAATATTATACAGATGCAAGAGTTGATACTAAATTAGACACTTCTAATTTAAGTGCAGTCGGAGATGTAGCGTATACAAATGCACCTGCTCTTAATGATGTTTTAATATATAATGATTCAAATAGCAAATGGGAACCTGGTACAGCTCCTGGGTCACAAGGAGAAGCAAATACAGGTAGTAATAAAGGCACAGGAACAGGAGAAGTCTTTAAAACAAAAACAGGAGTAGATTTAGAATTTAGAAATATATCAGCCGGCGCAGGAATAACTATAAGTCAAGTAGGAGATAATATACAAATTATTAATACTTCTGTAGGTGGTGCTAGTGGTAGTTTTATAGAAGAAGATGACGCAATAGCCTTTGCTATTGCTTTTAGTTAACGGATAAATTATGGCAAGTGCATTTAAAAACGCAGCTCATACAATTAGTGTAGCAAATACAGACGAAACTATGTATACGGCTAATCAAGCAAATCAGATAGCGGCTATTATTCATGGATTATATATAGCAAATAAACACGCAACATCTAATTTGCAAATAACAATAAAGGTGTATGATAATAGCGGTACAGCAGATATGACTATATTGTCAAAAGTACCAATACCACCAAATACAACATTAAGTTTAGATAGACCTATTAACTTAGAAGCAAATGATCAACTTAGAGTAGCATCTACACATACAGATTGTGAAATATTTGCAAGTATACTGGAGAGAACATAATGGGTGTTTATTACGGTCAACGATATGAAGCGGTATTAGCCGCAGTTGATTATGATGATATACAAAATATACCTAATTTTCAACATGAAACTGTGACCGGACCAGGTACTTCGTTTACTCTAACAACAGGAGCACCTAAAGATGTTGCAGCTTTAGATGTTAGTATAGATGGTGTAACACAAAAACCAGGAGTTGATTATAGTGTAACAAATTTAGCTAATGGAACCCAGATTGCATTCAGTTCAACACTAGAAGAAGGCGAAACAGCTCTTATAGTGTATAGAGCAATACCTGGTGCAAGTCAGACATTGGCTTATACAGAACAATTTACTGCTGTAATTGATGATTCTACCCCTGTTTTAGGAGGAGACTTAAATGTTAATACTCACGGTATTAAATCGGCTCCTTCGTCTAATTTAAAATTAACACCCGGCTCAGGTGGTAAGGTACAAATTAGTGATATTTCATATCCTAGTGCAGACGGTACATCAGGCCAATTTTTAATGACAGACGGAAGCGGTACATTAACATGGCAAACACCTCCAGGAGCTGTTGGAGGAGAAGCAAATACTGCAAGTAATGCTGGTACCAATACAGATGGTATAGGTGTGTTTAAAGCAAAAAGTAATGTTAATTTAGAATTTAAAAGATTAATAGCAGGTGATGGTATTGTTATTACAAGTGAAGAAAATTTAATAAGAATAAAAACACCTGATTATACACTTAATAAAGAAGATAGAGGATTATTGCCAACAGATAATGGTAATTTACAACCATCAACATCTAGTTCTGATTTAGGATTTATATCTGATGATGTCGGAGTTAATATAGATCCTGTAATAACTTCAGGATTAAATGCACCGACAGTATTAACTAATACAGGATATGATACTAGATTGTTTATTGCTGAACAGGGAGGCAAAATTAAAGTATACAAGGGTGCGGTACTTTTGTCAACCCCATTTTTAGATTTATCATCTAAAATACAAACATTATCTAGTTCATATGATGAACGAGGTTTACTAGGGTTAGCATTTCATCCTAACTTTAATTCTAATGGTTGGGTTTTTGTTTATTATTCTGCACCTAAATCAGGAGCAGGAATAGATCATGAAAGTATTATAGCAAAATATATAGTAGCAGATCCAGCAAATGACGATGTATCAGGTACTACAGAAGATATTGTAATGCGATTCGATCAACCATTTTCAACACATAACGGCGGAGCTCTAGCGTTTGGAACAGATGGTTATTTGTATATAGGTACAGGTGATGGAGGCAATGGTCAGGCAACTGCACAAGCAAACGGACAAAGTAAAACTAGTTTATTAGGAAAAATTTTAAGAATAAACATCGATCAAGGTTCTTCTTTATATGGATTATATTCAATACCTACTGATAATCCATATAAAGATCATTCAACAAATAAAGAAGAAATTTTTGCTAGAGGATTTAGAAATCCTTATAAAATAAGTATAGACCAAACAACAAATAAAGTATGGGTAGGAGATGCAGGGCAAAGTAATAAAGAAAGTATTAAAATTGTAGGTAAAGGAGAAAACCATGGTTGGAGTGTTAAAGAAGGTACAAATGTATATGATTTAAATCATGGTATTTCTGTTGCTACTGCTGAAGGAACCGACGTGCAGACATTTATGAATGGGATGATATCTCCTGCGGCAGAATATGATCATACCCAAGGATTATCTATTATAGGCGGAAATATTTATAGGGGATCTACTTGTACAGAATTAATTGGAAAATATGTTTTTGCAGATTGGAGTAAGGATTGGAGTAATGCATCGGGTGTTATATATTATTTAAAAGAACCGCTAACAGGAGTATATTCGATAGCTCAATTAAATCCTATTGCAATTAGTTTATCTGAATTTATTATAGGATTTGGAGAAGATATTAATAAAGAATTATATGTCATAACAAGAACTGGTTATGGTTCTAATGATACAGGTAAGGTTTATAAATTTTTAGGACAAACAGTAGTTTGAGGAAATAAAATGAGTACAGAAGTTAAATTTAGAAGAGGCAGTACAGTCCAACACGCAACATTTACCGGAGCCCAAGGCGAAGTAACTGTAGATACTGATCTTAACACAATACGAATACATGATGGTGCTACTATAGGCGGTCATAGAGTGTTATTACATAGTGAATTTGTTGGTACAGGAACTGGTACTGTTACACAAATAGATACAGGAACTGGATTAACAGGCGGACCTATTACTGCTTCGGGATCGATAGCATTAACTATTGATACCCAAAACACATTAACAAATGCTCAAACTGCATACAGTTGGGGTAATCATGCATCATTTAATTATTTAACAAGTATAACAGCCCAACCATTAACTAATTTAAATGATGTTATTACAGGTGCTACTGATGGTCAAATACTTCATTGGGTTTCAAGTGCAAGTCAATGGCAACCAGTAGATAAGCCTGCCGGAAGTTCCGGCGGATCAGGTGTTTCGGAATTTACATTATTGACTGATACTCCTAGTACATTTACCGGTCAACAATATAAATTTTTAAGAGTTAATACTGCTGAAGGAGCATTAGAATTTGTTGAAAACACAGGTGAAGAAAATTTAGGATCAAATAGAGGCGCAGGAACAGGCCAAGTTTTTTATGCTAAAGACGGTACTACTAATGCTTTACAATTTAGAAGTATTTTAGGAGGCACTAACATAACCGTTTCTCAAACAAATGATGAAATAACTATAGATGCAGGGGCTATTGCTTATACCGCAGGTACAGGATTAGATTTATCAAATAATGTATTTTCTTTAGAATCTGGTTATGTAAAAAATACAGGTGATTTTACATTAGCAGGAGATTTAACATTTGCCGGAAGTTTGATATTTCAAAATACATTACAATTTGGTAATACTATTACTATTAATCAACCTGGTACTACAGATAAAGAAATATTTTTAAGGGGCAAATTAGCAGATGCAACAGATGATTTTTTAGAATTATCTAATGCTTCGACATCTACATCATCTTTAGCTCCTGCACTACGGGGAGGAGTAGAATCTAATTCAGCAATATCTCCTATTAATATTATATCAGAAGTGGCTGTTACTAAAGATACAGGTACTACTTCTATGATGGAATTTACTGTTAGACGAGGTAGTGATGTTACAGATTATGCATATGGGACACCTGCAGCAGTAATAAATAGACCCTTATTTACTTTTACTAATCAAGGTAATACAAGATTTAAAATTACAGCTACAGAATCAGAATTTCTAGGGGATCTAACTGTTGGTGGTAATTTAACAGTACCTCATAATGTTTTATTTAAAAATAGTTTTAGTTTAAAAAGTGGGTTGGAAAGTGCTATACCTGCTGGTACATATCCGGGTTGTGTTGGTATAGCAAACAACGAATTATATTTTTCTGCAACAAGTAATAGTGGAGAATGGTTACGGGTAGCAAAATCAACAGAAGTGCCTACAGGTGTATTTTATAAAGTTACTGCTGATACAGGTGGATCTAAAACTGCTACAAATGTAACAGAAGAACTTATATTTGCCGGAGGCACAAATGTTGATACTATTTTAGATGCAAGCACAAATACAATTACAATTAATTCTACCGGTGGTGGATCAAGTAGCGGATCTACTCAAGATTTATGGAAAACTATAACTTCGGATGCAGGATCAGCTATTGCTAACAGTTCCGAAGATGCATTATCAATATTAGGCGGAACAGGTATTACAACTTCGATGTCTGCAGATGTGTTAACTATTTCACAAGACGCTTCAAATTTGTTTAAAACAATTTCAGTGTCAGGCCAAACTAATATAATAGCAAGTGGTGTAGAAGATATATTAACATTTGTTGCTGGAGATAATGTTACAATAGCAACAGATTCGTCTGCAAAAACTGTTACAATTAATTCTACTGCATCCGGTGGCGGTGGATCGTCTACAAATGCATTTGGTACTATTAGTGTATCTGGTTTTGCTGATGTTGTAGCAGATCAAGCACCTGATGTTTTAACTTTTGTTGCAGGAACTGGTATTAATATATCTTCAGATTCTTCAGCAGACGAAATAACTATTACAAACTCTGCAAATGCTAGTACAGCATTTACTACAATAGCAGTATCAGGACAAAGTAATGTTCAGTCAGATACTGCAACTGATACATTAGAATTTGTTGCAGGGTCTAATATAACATTAACAACAGATGCAATTAATGATAAAGTTACAATAGCGGCCGCAGCAACAAGCCAAGATACATATAAAAATATTGCAATAGCAGGACAAGGTACTATATCTGCAGGTGATCCTGCAGATACATTAACTATGGTTGCTGGTACTGGTATAAATCTAGTTACTAGTACTATCAATGACAGTATAACAATTACTAATTCTTTACCCGATACTAGTGATATACAATACAATTCTAAGTCATTTGCGGCAAGAACATTTAAAGTAACAACTCCTACATATGATTATGTGATAGAAGATATTACATTGGATACTGCTACAATGAAAAAAATAGATGGAGTAACCGCAGCAGTAAGTCCAACAATTTATTTAATGTCTGGACATACATATTGTTTTGATTTGGATTGTAATGGCCATCCGTTTAGAATTAAAACATCAACCGGAGAAGGAATAACTGGTGCAACAAATGATTATAATACAGGATTGCGATTTTGGAATTCAACGTCTCAACAATGGTTTATGGAAGCGAATGCCCAAGGGCAAGTAGATAATTTAGTATTTTGGACAGTACCACAAACTATTTCGGGTGATTACGTTTACCAATGTGGTGCCCATTCTAATATGAATGGTGTTATAAAAATAGTAGATATTACTGCATTATTTCCGTTTGGTGCGGCTACGACTAGTGCGGCTGGTACTGCTGGATTAGTTCCTGCACCTGCAGCAGGAGACGAACTGAAAGTGCTTCAAGGTGATGCCCAATGGGGAACAAATTAATAAGGAATTTATGAATGAGCAGAACATATGTTTCAGGAAAAACAATAAAAATAGATCCAATTATTCGTGGAACAGAAGGATTGACAGTTCCTACTGGTACAACTGCCCAACGGCCTTTGACTCCAGCAGAAGGCATTATACGATATAATACCAATACTGGTAAATTTGAAGGATATTCTAAAAACCCTAACGATTCTACCAATTCTATTTGGTCATCTATTGGTGGCGGTAATATTCTCGATTTAGGAGATGTTAACGAAACAGGTTTAGCAGACGGTGATGTTCTTAAGTATGAACATTCTACTGGCACGTTCATCCCTGCTAAAGGCGGATTTGAAACTATAACAGTTTCAGGACAGTCTAATTTAAATGTTCCTCCCTCGGGAGAAGTTGAATTTATTGCTGGTTCGGGTATACAACTTACAACTGATGCCTCAACAGGTAAACTTACATTAGCAACTACGACCCAAGCAAATTTATCTGTAGATACTTTTTCTGCTGATGGTTCAACTTCAGAATTTACATTAACTAGAGTCCCCCCGTCACCTACAGATATTTTAGTATTTGTAGATAATTTATATCAACCACCAGCATCATATACTATTGTCGGAACTGCTCCGTCAAAATTAGTATTTGGTAGCAATATACCTAATGGAATGGATGTTACTGTAACTTATCTTAATATAGATACAGTTCAAGCAACCGTTGTAGATGGAAGTATAACTCCTATAAAATTGTCTCAAAGTACATATTATGTAGATACATTTTATGGTGATGCAACCACAAAAGTGTACACTCTTTCACAAGCCACAGCTTCGGCAAATCAACTTTTAATAACAGTAAATGGAATAGTACAAGACCCGGGTGCTGATAATGCATATTCGGTTGATGGTACCACATTAACATTTGTAAACGCTCCTGTATACAATGCAATCGTAAAAGTTAGATTTATGGGAGTAACATTTTCTACAACAAGTGCTATTGCCCCAAACGGTGTAGGAATTCCTCAAATGGATATAGGAGGAGGATCAGGTACTGCTGGTCAAGTACTAGGTTTAGGATCATCGGGAGGATTAACATGGATATCTCCTGCATCTGCAGATTTTATATATAATAATCAAACATTTGTTAATGCTAAAAGTTTAGAATTTGATGTCACAGAAGGTTATACATTAACAGAAACTAGTACAGGTGTATTAAAAGTAGGTTTTACAGATTATCTAAAAACAATAACAGTTAGTGGACAACCTGTAATATCTATGGATAGTTCTAGATCATTAGAATTTATTGAAGGTGCAGGTATAGGTATTACAACAGATAATGCATCAGGCGATAAAGAAATAACAATATCTGTATCATTAACATCTGTTGTAGAAAATATTATACCTAGTGTATCAGGAACTTATAATATAGGAGCAGAAACATTACCATGGAGAACTGTTTTTGCTAATACTTTAGATCTAGGTTCTAACTTAATAACAGAATCAAATGGTATATTATCTATGCCTCCTGCAATGATATTAGGAGGCACAAATCCTGTAACTATAAAATCTAGTGCCGATGGTTTACAAGTAGAAAAAATTGTTTTAGGAACAGATGCTCAAATTGGTGGAGGAGATGGTGTAACATTAGTTAATAATGGTGGTAGATTAGATCTACCTGCAAATTCTATAACTATTTCTGAATTAGATGTAGGAACAGGAACTAATGGGCAATATTTAAGTACAAACGGATCTGCATTACAATGGGTTACAGGGTTAACATCTATTACTGCTGGAACAGGTATAACAACTAGTTCTGGTAATGCTATAATAACAACTAGTGATACTTTAGAAATCGATCCTGGGGTACTATCTAATTCACAATTAGGAGTTACTGCCCATGGTTGGGGCAATCACGTAAGTGCAGGTTATTTAACAGATATAACATCACAAACTCTTAACCAATTATCTGATATTCAAACTGGTGTATTAGATAGTACTAGAGAAGGATGGACAATAGTATGGGATGATTTAAATAACGTATTTGTATTAAAAGATATTGCATCACAATGGTTGACAGGCACAATTTTAGGTAGCATCTATTATAACGAAGGTAGAGTAGGTATAGGTACAAGTGCCCCAAGTGGTAAATTTGTTATTAATCAACAAGAATCAGAACCGTCTGATCCAATAATTGTCCAAGACGGACTTAATAAACCATTATATGTTCCTCACGGAGCTCCATTAACTGCTCAATTAGGTATACATTTAGAAACAGATTTACAAACACCTCCGACCCAACCTACAACAGGAGGAACCGTTTATTTTAAATCAGGAAAACCTTATTATGTATCTTCAGTAAACACAGAAACTCCTTTGGGAGGCGCATTAGGCGATTTAGGTAACGTAGATACATCAGGTACTGTTCTTGGCAATTATGGGCTAATATTCGATGCGGTAGATAGTACATGGAAATCACAACCAATAAATTTAAACACATTAGGTAATGTTGATGCAGTAACTAATTTAGCAGACGGCAAAATTTTATCGTATAATGCAAATACCGACCAATTCGAATTAGGAGATGCAGTTACTACAGTCGCCCAACTGTCAGATTCTGAATTAAGTGCTTTAGGAAATGGTGATACATTAATTTATAATAGTTCAACTGGTAAATGGGTTAATACTGCTTCAGGTACTACAATTACAAGGTATTCTGAAACAGTATCAGGGACCGCCAATAAAAATACATTTAATTTTTCATATGCTCCAGGTAATGCAGATGTATTTTTAAATGGTATTAAATTGCTTCAGTCTGATTTCGACTCGTCTGATGGTTCGACTATTGTTTTGAATTCAGATGCTAGACCAGGTGATACAATTGATATAGTTAACCAAGGTGGTAAATTAGTAAGTGCTAATGTTATATACTTTAAACAAGAATGGTCTGCAACAGGCAGTGAAACATATTTTGATCTTGCCGAACCTTATGCTACAGGTTATGTAGAATGTTATCACAACGGGGCTAAATTAAAAGGTTCAGATTATACTGCAACCGCTACACAAGCACCATATCGTGTATTTTTAAATAATGTTACTTTAACTAACGGTGATTCTTTTGAAATTATTGCAACAAGAACTGTTACATCAACTGATTCGACATTAGCGATTTATAGTAAATCTACTTATACTGCTGCCGGAGGAGAAACATCAGTAAATAGTTCTTCTGCATTAACAAACGGACATTTTGAGATATTTTTAAATGGTGTTAAATTATCAGGATCTGATTACGCATTAAATGCTAATACTTTTAAAATAGATTTGAGTTTTATTTTAAATGTAGGAGACGAAGTCGAAATAATGGCATTTAAACCTAGATCTACTAATATTGTACAAAATTTTATTGAAGATTCTATGACTGCTGCAGGCGGAGAAACAAGTATGGCTCTATCCGCTACACCACCGACCAAAGAAAGTGTATTAGTTATAAAAAATAATGTAATACTTCCTGTAGGTGGTTATACAGTAGGCAATAATACATTAAATTTTACGGATGCATTAATTAATGGCCAAAAAATTATAGTTAGACATCTTCAAACCTCTGTTTCACAAGCCTTAGTTCCTAGTGCCAATTCCGTAACAGGTGGTATGATGAACGCAAGTCTTGATGGTGATTTTACAATAATTCCATATCAATACCAAAATGATGACACGATAAGTACAGTAAGTACGTATGGTGCCTCTAATAAAAATACTGCATTAGTCGGACCTTTAACAATGTCAGAACAAGTAACAATTGAAGGAACAGTAACGGTGATATAATGGCAAGCAAAATATTAGTAAACGAAATTACACATACAGATAGCACAAGTAATGTAGTTATATCTAAAATTTCTAGTGCAGATACTGTAATTACAAACACAATTAAATTAGCAGAAATACCTAATTCTACTAGAGATGCATTAACTGCAACAAACGGAATGATGATTTATAATTCTACTTCTAACGAAATACAAATTTATGTTAATGGTAGTTGGGTAAAAGTAACAACAGGAGCAGTAACATCATGAGTAGAGGATTAGATTTAGCAACAACTAATAGAAATATTGTATCTTCTGAAACCGAAACAACAGATATGACAACTATGTCACCATTTTTAGTTTCAGGAATATCAACTGCAACAGAAGATATATCTACCCCTGGTAATTCAAATTCGTTGATGATAGGACCTTTAACTATACCTAGCAATAAAACTATAACGGTAGGTAATGGCGGAACATTGACAATCGTATGAGCACATTAAAAGTTAATAAAATAGAAGATTTAACAGGTAATACTGTTTTATCTTCGACAGGAACAAAATGGAATTTGCATCAAGGATTTGGTTTAAATACAGATTCAATAACTGCATCTACAGATGTATCAACCCCTAAGATAACATCTTTAGCAACTTTAGAAGCAGATACAACTACAGGCATAATTAATATGCCTACAGGAAACAAACTCAAAGGTTATGATTTAGGATCTATTATTGCTCCAGGTATGTTATTGCAAAAAAAGGTAGCACAATGGACAAATATTTATTCAATAATATATCCTACAGCAGATACAGAAACAACTGCCGATTTATCAGAAGGAACATATTCTGATGGAGGTAACCATCATAGAGTAACAATAACACCATTGGTTGCAACATCAAAAATTCATTTAACAATAGAATTGAATGCAAACTGGACTAATACAAATGTGTTATTTCATTTTGCATTTTATGATATAACAAATACTACATATGTTGCTCCGTTAGGATCAGGAAGTTCAGGTAGACGACCAGTTCATTTTGCATATAGAGCCCAAGCTGCATATGATAGTAATGATATGGGTCAGATGAGATTTTCTCTTTATACAGATGCTAATAATCTAACTGCAAGAACGTATGCCTTGCATGGTTGGGCAGAAGGAGGAAATACAACATATGTTAATCATTCAAACAGTAGTGCTGCTAGTTGGAGTGGTACATGGGTATCATTAATGTTAGCAGAAGAGATAGCAGTAGAACAACAGTGATGGATATAATATGTCTAGTATTCTTAAAACAGATAAAATTCTTGATTCTCAAGGAAATGTTGTTGCTGACGCAAATTCTATTGGCTGGGCGTTAGGAGAAAACTTTTCATGGACAGATCATTCTCATCTTAATCAAATAATCCAAACAAAAATAGAAGTAATAGACGTTGATGTTAAAATTACTACTAAAAAAGACCAATCGGCAGGTACTCCTGTTGCAGGTATCCCAGACGAATTATTTCGTACATCTACCGGATTAATAACCTTATCAAATGTTGATAATTATGTTTTAATTCATATAACTTTTGTTCCTGTTATTAATGCATTAAATGTATCAGGATCTACCAGCGGAGCTAGTGGTCGTTTTTTTGTGACTGAAGGAGCCCAAGTCCAAGAAATATATAGATTAGAACAAGACACGATATCTAATACAGTATATACTGATGCAGGAAGTAATTCAAGCAGCCAACATTCACCAGGTATTCCGATAGGTTTTGTTGATGTTCCTGCAAATAAAGAAACTACACATAGATATCCTCCTTTAACAATATCTTTATTAGATAAGGGGTCTCTTTCTCTTACACCTAAATATCATTTACATGGTATATGTGGAACAACTTCGGCCGGAGATTCAAATGAAATAGGCATTGCAGAAAATTCTCAAATTATTGTAACTGCAATGGAAATTGATAGGTCATCATCTACTATTGGTACAGTTATTGATGGTGTATTTAATTTTACAGATATTATTACTCAAGACTTATTAACAGGATATGATTTAAATGCAAAAATGACAACGTATGGTTGGGACGGTCTAACAAGAGTTAATGTTAAAGTTGTTGTTGCGGAAGATACATATATTATTGCACCTAGTGTTGACAAATATGCAATAACTGTAGGTTCGTTGCCCGGAGGATCATCTACTAAAATTACAATTAGAGGACACGTATGGGGCCATGGAGGTGCAGGAGCAGTACCTATGCATCAATCAGGGCCACCTCAAGGGTATGGTCCTAATTGGAGTGTAACTCCGTATGATACACGAGAATGGAATTTCTTAAATAATCCTAATGAACCGGTAACTGGCGGGTTGTATGCTTATTTTGGAAATTATATTGGTTGGAAAAAAGAATTATCAACATTTGATAGAGGCGCAAATAAAAATTCAAATGGGTATTTTGGTCCCGGACACATAGGACAAAGCGGCGGAAGTGCAATATACTTAGGATCTTCTAACATAACTGTAGAAGGGCAACATAAAGTAAAAGGCGGTGGTGGAGGCGGAGCTGCAACTTCAGGATATCCGTGGAATAATAGCGGTATTTTTGGTGGGGGCGGACAACCTTTTGGATTATCTGCTAATGGCGATGGTGTTATGCCTCATTCAACTTCAACTCCTAATCCTAATTTTTATTGGACAGGTGAGCTGTCCTCAGGATGGCATCCTCCGTTATTTACATCAGGTACATGGTATCCCGAATCAAATGGATCATGGGGAGGAGCAGGAGCATATGGGGCGTCAGGTTTAGGACCTTGGTGGGGAGGAACTGCAACAAAAGATGCTCCCGGAATAGCAGGGTATTGGTCCGGCTTTGGTGGAATTTCTTCAGGTGCCGGAGGAACAGTAGGACAAGTAGGCGGAACAGGATATAATGCTGGGGGAATGTCAGGACCAGGTCCTGCAGGTATTGCGTATACTAAACAATCAGGAATAGATTATACTATAAACACAGATGAAAATACGCTAATAACCTCTGTTTCGGGAGTTCCGTTTCAGCCTACTAATTTACAAACTACAAATACAAACGGTAATATTAGATTATTTTGGAATGAATCAGACGGAGCCGTAACATATAAAGTAACTATAGGTACTGATTCGTTATTTGCTAATAATCCTATAATAGTAGCAGGTATAACAGATGTGTTTTATGATCATGTAGTAACTAATTGGATACCTTATTGGTATAAAGTTACTGCGGTAAATTCTATAGGAGATTCTATTGAGTCAAGTGTCGTTAGCAGTCATGGATTTAACTTTACAGGTGGTCAAGAGGTTGAATATACTAAAAATGATATAGTATGGCATGGACACACATTTGTATACGATCCAAATATTACTAATACGTTTACAATAGATAATTCATGGAATGTTGATATGCTTCTTGTTGGCGGCGGCGGCGGCGGAGCTGGGTTTGGCGGAGGCGGAGGAGCCGGTGGTTATGCCGAAATAACTGGCGTTAGATTAAACCCAGGAACTTATTCTATTACAATTGGTCAAGGCGGAACAAGTGGAACCTCTGATACTAATACAGGTAACACAACGCAAGGAAATGATGGAGGAATAACAAAAATCGAAGGACTTTTAGTAACAGATACTATTACCGGTATTCATCAATTAACTCCTGTTGTCCAGTTAAAAATGCAAAATCATGATAATGTTAGTACTAAAAATTATTATGATGGAAATCATTTAACAATTACTAATGTAGTTGGAACAACAGAATTAAACAATAATTCTTATTATGTAAAAAATGTAGCACAAGTTGTTACAACAGATACTATAGATGCAGTAGTTCAATTAACACCAGGCGTTCAATTAACTGTTAATGCTCATCCTTTTGTTGATGCAGATCCTATAGTTATAACAGGTGTTGTTGGCACTACAGAATTAAATGATAACACATATTATGTCAAAAAAATAGATGCAAATACAATAGATTTATATACAGATATAGGATTGACAACTGCATTAGATGGTACGTCTTTTACTGCATACACTTCCGGCGGCACATTAACAAAAACAATTCCTAATCGATTAGAATTATATACAGATGATAATTTTTATTTTCCTGTAGATGGTACGTCTTTTACTGCATACACTTCCGGCGGAACAACTTCTATGCAAATATCATATGAAGTATTAGGAGGAGGCGGAGGAGGAACAACCGACAATGCTCAAGGAAGCCATTCTGCCGAATGGGATGGTAAGCCAGGAGGTCAAGGAGGTGGTGGTGCAGGAGCTCCTTATTATGGAAATACTCCTCAGACAGATACATATCCGACTAATGTAACAATGGGGAACGGCGGAATTTCAACACAATTTTCTACTTATAACTACGGATCAGGCTATTCAGGAGGAAAAGGATATTTCCCAAATTCTGGAGGCGGCGGTGGTGGAGCAGGAGGAGCCGGTGAAGATGCGTACATTACAGATAATGCAGTAAATGGAGATCCTTACATTAATGGATCACCTACATATTATGACGAATATCATGGTGGTGACGGAGGACCTCCCGGAATAAATGATTATGCTACTGGGATTGATAAAAATTATGCTCATGGAGGTGGCGGAACGGGAGGATTATTGATATATGATGACATAACAGTTGGAGGTTACACATATTTTCATGATTCGACATGGGCAGGATTAGGAGATGGCCAAGCAGGACATGGTCGAGGTGGAAGAGATTTACCCGAAAGGTGGTATTCCTCACCTTATTGTGCTAATGCAACTGCCGGAGCAGGCCCAGGCGATGGCGGTGGCGGTGGATATTTTCCTTGCTCGGCTGCAAGTGGAGCATCCGGTACTCTTGTAATTCGATATGCTAAACCTACAGGAAGAACACCTGCAACTCCTACTGGATTGGCTTTGGTTGCTAGTGATATATATGCAGGAGCCATGGTTGCTACATGGACTCCTGTTAGTGGTGCAGAAGAATATGAAATAGAATTTTCAAAATCTGCTTATATGGTTGGATCTAAAATTATTAGAATAACAGGACAATATACAGATACTATTCCTGCAAATTTATTCGATGACATGGCATGGTATTTTTTTAAAATTAGATCAAGAAATATAATAGGAACATCAAATTGGTCAGGGTTATCAGAACCTGCTTTAGTTAGACCTAGAGGAGGAGATTATGAAATTTTATATGTTCAAAACAATAAGACATATTATGGACATACATTTACAACTGATGGAAATTTTTTATGTCCTTTTGACATAACTGCTGATATATTTATGGTTGGCGGTGGCGGTGGCGGCGGCATTGCTAGAGGTGGCGGTGGCGGAGCAGGAGGATTAGTACAAGAAACAAGTTATACTATACCTACTGCTTCTCATACAGTAATAGCAGGAGCAGGCGGAGCAGGCGCAGATCCTTTTTTAGATGAAAATGGCATACCACAATCAAGTCATCAAGAAGAGAATAGATGGCCCCAAGCCGAACAACAGGGCGGTGATTCTAAATTAGGTACTTTATTAACTGCAAAAGGAGGCGGCGCTGGAGGAAATATATTTTTCGATCACCAAGCAGTAGATAATGGTGGAATGTTTGAATCTGCTTTTCAATGGGTTCATCCTGGTCCTAGTGCTTATATCCAACCAGTTACAGGATACGAATTAGGTGAAGGAGCTCCTGGAGGATGCGGAGGCGGAGCAGCAGGCGGAGGTAGGTTTCAATTTAGTATTACTCACACCGAAACCCAGGCACAAGCAGAAGCATGGAATACTTATCGATACGACGGACCATGGGCCTATCCTCCATGGAGATGCGACCCTGGATCAAGTAATCAAAATAGTTTGTTAAGTTATGGTACAGGATATGCAGGAGGGAAAGGTTATTATACATTAAAATATTCAGGTCACTGTGGTGATGGTGCACCATGTTATGCCTCTTATTTAAAATGGGACCATTACGCAGAAGCTGCAGGAGGTGGAGGAGGAGTATCTAGTGCCGGAGGAGAACCTTATTCATCGCATGACATGGCCGCATCTGCTCCCTATAATGGTTTTGTAGGGCATGGCGGAATCGGAGGTAATGGTACAACAAATAATTACAGAGACGGAAGCACTAGATATTATGGAGGTGGCGGTGGCGGAGCCAGTGGAAGTTTAGCACCTTGGAGATGGCCTGGTAACGTCTACCCAACTAAGGCATATCCTGGAACTATGCATGCCTGGGGTGGCGACGGTTCTGAAGGAGTCGAAACTGTAACATATGGTGCCGGGCATGGAGGATCGGTCGGAAATGCTGTAAACATATGGGGAGTTGCATATCGTAGAACACCAGGAGCAGGCAGAGCAGGAAGTGGAAGCGGAGGGGGCGGAGCATCCTCCGAACCAGGTCGTAATTTAGTTACTGGGTATATAAGTGAGGTAGGAGATAATACTATGCATGGTGGGGCAGGTGGGTCTGGTACAGTAATTATTAAATATGAAGTTCCAGCAGAACCAGATCCGTTTACACCATCGGCTTTAGCACATTTAATATCTGATAGAGGTCACTATATAATTATTTCTTGGACACAAGCATATATAGGCGAAGCTGTTGACTATTATACTTTATATAAAGATGTTACAATAAATCCAACAACTGTCGATCAAACTATTACAGATCCGGGAGGCGAAGATACTCCAATGTCAGTTGAAATTTCAGGTAATCCTGGCGATTATATATATTTTGGTATTTCTGCAACTAATGATCAAGGTGCAGAAGGAATGATAACATATTTTGAACATCAATTTTCGACTAATTTTAGTTTACAACAACCAGCAACTTTTACAGCAACTGAATTTACTACAACCGACGGAGTAGGCAATACTATTTTAGGTATACGATTAGATTGGTCATCAGTACCTTTTGTAACTAATTATGAAATCACAACACATGATGGAACTACTCATATGTTAAATGGATCGACTACAACTTCAGAAGTATTGTTATATCAAGATTTTACTGCATGGTATGGTGATACATTCACTTATAAAATACGATCAGTAGATAATGTTAATTCATCTTTTAGTTTATATAAAACAGTGGATATTACAACTGGACCAGAACAACAATTAACCTTAACTATTTCAACTGATGTTCAAAATTATAATTTACAAACAGAAGCAGTATCGGCAGGATGGGATCTTTCTAAACAAGGATATCTTACAGTAGATGTAGATCAAGGTGTTATTGTTTATTCAAATAATCCAACTAATCCTGCAATAATAACAGGACAAGATCTTGCAGTTTATAATTGGGAAAAAGGAACTACTATAACAATAAACAATAGTGGAAATATTTATGGTGCCGCAGGAGCAAGCGGAGCAGGATCAACATATCAAGGGCAACCTGGTGACCAAGGAGGAGAAGGAGGAACTGGAATATATTTTAATTATTCTATATTAGAAGGTTCTACATTAACTGTTAATAACCTTTCAGGTGGTGTAATTAAGGGAGGCGGTGGCGGCGGCGGAGGTGGCGGCGCCGGCAATGATACCGCAGGCTGGGGAGCATGGTCTGGATGGAATCTCTCATCAGAATCAAATGCCTCAGATACTAGTACTGCATACGGATTTACATATAGTATTAATAATTATACTACAGCACATTACGGAAATATGCAAGATATTGATGGGCATATTAGATGGAATAATACTACATTAGGATATCTCACACAATGGATGAATTCTAATTTTCAAAATAATTTTGGAGATTTTTGGGAACGAGTATGCTCTGCTTCTATTTCGCAAGATGGTAGTCAAGGTTGGGATGGTAGAAGCAACTATTATTCAAATACATTAGACAATTCTGCATATGGATCTTCGGGTAACGGAACAGGAGAATTTTATGGATTTACTGCATCACAATATCAATATCAGGTAGATAGGAATAATACTACATCGTATAGTGCAGGTAATGGTTATGATGTTTGGGATCCATATAGATCTATTATTCGATATGCTATAAGAAGAAGAGGTGCAACAACAGTTTCGGCAGGCACGGGCGGAAACGGTGGATCAGGCATGGGTCATAATATTGCACTAACAAATGGTACTACCGGAACGGATGGAAATGATGATACAAGTAACGGTAATGATCAAGCAGGAAACGGTGGTACAGGCGGTTGGCATGGATTTGTAGGAGAACCAGGAACTGCCGGTTCGGGAGGAGCCTTAGGAGGAACCGGAGGAATTGCCGGGTATATAATAGAAGGCAATAGTGGAGCAAATACAAATATAAACCAAATAACTTTTAACGACACAGGATCAAAAGTTATAGGCACACAATACAATGACACTTATGTAAATACCGCCTTAGGAGCATGGTCGGGTTGGGGCTCTGATGGGATTGCCGGTGATAGTAGTGTATGGTGGTTTGCAATACATCGAGGAGCATTTCCTGTAGACGGCAATGGTAACATAATCCATAACTCATCTGTAACAAATATAGGAGAAATTTTAACTCAAAATGTTTATGGAGACACAAATCTTCCTGCAAGTATGGTCCATTTGAATCCTACGGGAACAATAGTTACTGTAAATATGCAGACCATATACCCGTTGATGACACTTACGTACACATCTCCATTTTTAATTAATAATGTAGAATACGAATTCGAAGCAGAAAATGGAGTTATACCCGGTACAAGTGCAACATTTCATACTGTTCCATTTGGAAGCGGTACAAGAACATATCATTATTTTAAAGTAATGAGAAGATCTAACACATCTTATACGTAAATAATATTATGTCAATTTTAAAAGTAAACAAAATAGAAAGTGAACTACAATCAAATAATCCTATATTAGGTTCAACTAATTCAGAAACAGGGTTATTTGAATTTCCTAACCCTATGCCAGTTACTGATTCGCATCATAAAGGCCATGTAGTCCAGTTTCATCATTATCAAATTTTTACAAAAAACGACGAAGGCGTATTAATAGATGCTAAATCAACATCAGATGTAGGCTCACCGGTACCAGTTACATTTACACCTTTTAGAGAAATTAATGTATTACCAACAAATTATTTACATCTAATAATAAGTTTTGTTTTAACAATTAAAGCATCTTCATCTACAGGCAGATCATTTGGTACTGTATATCTTAATAGAGTAACAGGATCATCTTCTAAAATGGAGGAGTTCAATCCTAAAAATGTACTAACAAAAATTACATACGATGCCGCCGATACTAATGCAAATGCATACAGAACTCAACCTATTACTATGCAATATGTAGATACATCACCTACAAGTTATCCTATGTATGGTTTATATGTAGCTAATAATTTAGATTATACTGTTACAGATATACAAAGATCTGATCCTCAAGCAGGTACACCTACTACAAGTGCATGGTCCGATTATACATGGGGCAATTTTAGAGTAAGTGAAACTATGTTATCGGCACAAAATCCTATTGCAAATCAAGGAATTATACAAGAAGGTGGAACAGGGGCAAGTGGTACAACAATATGGACAAATCCTGATGGTGTTACAACATCATACGATACTAGTAATTCGTTGTGGTCTGTTTTACAAATTGCCCCTTTGCTTTTTAATGGATATGATTATCAAATTGAAAGTGTTGGTGTTCCTGTTGTTACAACCGTTGATTCTGTTGACTGGTATAATTTTAGGGTTAAACGTAGAACATATTCTTCTATAGAAACCATTGAAGCATTTGCAGAGGTAAAATCATCCCAAGGAGTTACTTTTGTTTTTCAGGAAATTCAGCAATGATTAAAGCAGACACAATTAAAAACTTAACAGATAATACACTTGTAACAATATCTAATGGTGTATTTTCATTACCTGCAACTTCTCATGATGATCACCATGCTAGCCAGATACTTCAAGTAAAATCTTATTCTGACCAAACAAACACAGATAGGGGAGTACAAAATTCTAAATGGACTAATATATATTCAACTCCTCCGATGGATTTTAGATTACAGAAAAAAGATAGTTACATTTATATACAAGTATTTTTTACACATAGAACAGTTTCGGGTACCCCGGATGATAGTCATTCTTATGTTTCAATATGGAGGGCAACACCTCAAACCACATCTGTTGTTATGCAACAAATAGCCGAAGGCGCAAATATTTCTACCCAAACAGATATTTTATGGACTAATTTATTTGCAGATAGTAGTATTGAAGGGCAAGAAATAGAATATAACGGACAATATACTGATGGTGAAAAATGGACAACAACATCTATACAAACTATAGATACAATACCAAGTACTACAACAATTTATCCTAATGGCCACCATGAAAAATTTAGTTATTCGTTTGCTATTAAAAATGGTACAAATGGGAGTAATGGTCAAATATCTATAAGAAATGGTATTAGAATACTTTTAATGGAAATCCAAAAACCTAGTAACTATATTCCTAGACGAAGTCCGCCATTACGAGATGATCCAAGGTATTTTTTGTTTACTGATACTATAGTTGACGGTGATTTTAATTATAATTTAAAGACTGAACTAGTATTAGCCGGCTGGCAAATAAATCAAAAAGTAATTGCACAATTAACAATAAAAGTTGGTAATTATGCAGTAATGATCGATACATTACCTGCGTTAGGTAATTCTATAGAAATTCAATTGGATAATAAAATATATTATGATTATGATCCTCATGAAGATGCAGATGGAGCAATATATTTAACTAGAGAAATGTTAAAAACACCTTCTTATAATTTACAAACACATTTTTCAACGAATGGGTGGAACGGTACTGCTAAAATAGATGGAATTATTAATTGTCGAAGAGCCGAAGGTGCTACTGTCACAGATGTAGGTATACAAAATTCGACAAATTTACCTGCTAATTCTGAAGTTTTTATTATTACAGATGAAATTGTTAATACTATAGCAGATCCTGTTTTTATATTCAGGTATAAGGTAACACAACAGATAACAAATTTAGCTACCCAAATGACTACATTTAATTGGGATAGCCAAGCACCAGTTAATGGTTATGTAACAATAGAATCATCTTTAGATAGATACGGTATTTTACAAACAACATTATTAGCATCAGGATCGTATTTAGATATAATTTTATCAGATGGAACTTTTACTATGACAGATAGATTGTTTATACATAGAGATAAAGTTGCCCAAGGAACAACTACTTATAATGTTTCGTCCGTCTATTCAGCAGATGGATGGAATTCTTTAACACCTGTTAATACATTATTAGATATATCAAATGTTAATAACATAGGATTAACTTCGTCTTTTTCTGGAATTGCTTCCAATCGAATAAACAATTCTGCATCTATTACTAATGTTAAATTTAATACAGCCCTTCACGATATTAAAAATGATCTAAGTTCTAATCGATACATTTATTTTGAACTTATTGCTTCTAATACTGCTAATTATGTTTTTAATCCTACATTAATGAATACTACATATAATTGGAACAGTTTCACTCAGTATCACGCATTTATTGGAATACCATCAGGAGTAATTGTGTATTCTACATCTACTTCTAATCCTGCAATAGATATAACTGATATAGGTAGTAATACAATAACTATACATAACTTAGGAGTAATTGCAGGAGCCGGCGGGGCCGGCGGTGCTTTAGGTACATATACTGCTGGTTCTTGGTTGGCACCAACATACACTGAAGGTTCACCAAATGTTGGTTCTATAGGATTAATTGGAGGTCCGGCTATTAAATTAAATTATGCAACACCGACTTCTGTTGTTGAGAATTATGGTACTATTATAAAAGGCTTTGGCGGAGGTGGAGGGGGCGGTGCTGGAGGAGCAGGTCCTGGCTGGAGTACTACATGGGGATCCTGGACGGCACATATATCAAATAATGCAGTTGATTTAGGTACAGGATTACATGACAGATCATCTCATTTTTATACTGCACATTATGGTTATATGACAGATCATTTTCATACTCTTAGATGGGGAGATACTACTCCAGCAGGTGACTGGTCGGCATGGAGTAATGATAATTATTTAGAATATGAAGTACTAAATAGTAGTTTTGTAAATCGTGTAAACATGACAACCGAATTAACTGGCCATTTTAAAATATATTTTGGAGGTACTTCTAATCTAGTTTGGAGTGGTACTACATATCCAGTTTCAAATGGACAACAAGGCGTTTGGGGTTATTGGGATCCTTATTGGTCTGCTGGTGAATATGAATATAATGTTTCTAATGCAGTACTATCTCAAGGCTATCAACTGTTTTATCAACAAGGAACTAGCCCAGGAGGGGGTGCCCCGCCTGCTCCTACTGAGGTATATAGATGGATGGTTAGACGACAAGTTCAAAGAAGAACTCTGGCTGTAAATACAAATGGAACTTTTTGGACAGATCCCAGCGATTCTACCTCGTTAACTGCTGAAGAAGAAATGGCACAATTTTTTCCATGGGATAACAGACCTGATAAATCAGTAACTATTGAAGGAACTACATATACGTCTCTAACACCCGACGAGTATCAATATGAAATATATCGAAATCAAGATGGTTCTTTAAATACAGTTCAAGGTGAAGGATTGGCTATTCCAACTGTTACTACAAATCATAATTATCAAGCAGGAGCATACGACACTAAACGAACATTTTATATTAAAAGACGAATATGGAATCCCGGAATTTCTGTTATAGACGGAAGCCCTGGAGGAGATGGTGGACAATCTCCTATATTTGACGGTACAGTATTTCCTTTTACTACAACAGAACAAGGTGATACAAGTGTTTTTAATACTAGTGCTAGTTCTAATAGTGTACCTGCAGGTGACGGAGCATTAGGTGGTACAGGTGGTAATGGGGCTCAATTAACTTATAATAGTACTGAAAATACAATCACAATCGTTACAGACAATCAACCTGGAGCAACAGGATCTACAGGTGTAACACAAGCAGGAGCGGCCGGCGGAGAAGCAGGTCCTGATGGTAAAGCAATAGATCCGGGATCAAATTCTACTATAAATAATTATGGAACTATAACAGGTGATATAACGTAATGCCAGTAATAACCATTGCACAATCAGCGTATGACCCAAGGGTTGTACATTTTAGAATAACAGATATAACAAAACAATATTTTCCTATAAATCATTTAGCAGGAAATATCGATATGTTTTATAATGGTGTCTTAATGATACCCGAAATCGTCGATAGTCGAGGAACGTATTCAAATACAACAGGTATATATTATGATTTCCAGAGCGGAAACGCGGTTGATGATGCAGGTACTAGTTGGGTAGCTGCGAGTACTGCCGGAACAAAAAGTTCTCATATTAAATTATCTTTTACATTATCAATAGATGATTGGGTTTCAATCAGGAGTTATTAATGAGTAAAAATAGGTCTATAGCAATTAATTTTGGAAATATTATTTTAAAAAATAATATAGTATCGGACGGTGGAACAGGTTCGGGGTCTAATGTTGATTTATTACAAACTTCTATAGATTTAACCGGATACAATGATTATTTGTTATGGGTAAACGGGCATACTGCAATATCAGAGGATGGAAATACTTCAAATACATCTAGGCTTAGGATTTTTCTTAAAAACTCAGGTACAGTTGATCAAACTGTTATTTGTGGTTCTAGACAAGGTCTTGGAGCATATACTAGTGGTATTACTAATGATCAAAATATGATTGCATATATGTCAGCAACAGGTTATTTTGTTATAACATCAACGTATGCTACAAATTGTATATTAGTCCTTAATGGTGGTATAGATTCAGGAAGTTTTCATTGGGGAGATCAAGGAGCATATACTAATTTTGATGGCGAAAACTTAGGTGCTTCATTAAAATATATTTTATATAGGCAATAAATATTAATATGAGTACATTATACGTAGATGAAATACGACCTAGAGATCCTAGTAATAATAACAAAATAGACCTGACTGGCGGCGGAGGTCAAGTTTATACCGGAACATGGGTAACAGATACAACTATGATGTTAGATAGTTTAACTGTTAACACGGCTACACAACAAGCAGGATATGAATTAACAGTAAATGGTAATATACATGCAACAGATATATATTGTAATGACATAAGTGTAGCTGATTTAATTATGAGCAATGACCGACCTAACAAAGCAGGCAATGAAATAGATGGCACTAAAGGTTCTTGGGTATTCCAAGAAGGTGACGAGAACATGTATCTTATTAATAGAAAATCAGGAAAAAAATATAAATTAACATTAGAGGAAGTATAATGGCAATTTATTCAAGAACTAGAACAAGAACAGAACAAGGAGTTCCGCCTCCATCAGAAGAAGCAAGGGGCGGGCATTTAATAGCATCTAATACTGGTGCATATTGGCAATATCCAGGGAGTTCACATTCTGCAATAGCGGCAGGTTGGAGATATAGATCTATATACACACATGGTTATTTGGCGGCAGGTTATAAAGGATCTAATGCTTGGCGGGCTGTAAATAAAACCTGGCATCAAACAGATACTACCCTTTATTGTGGAGAACAATTAGATAGAGAAGGATCTTATTTGTCAGGCACATATAGCGATCATAATGGATATATTGAAAACAATGGTCATACAGCATCAGGCACTAATTTATCTAGTTACAGTCTTGCAAATGGACAAACAAGAAAAATAACTACAACAGGCGGATTTTCTTCTAGTGGTGTTTCATACGGATACGTAGGTTACGATCCACTAAATGAAGGACTTAGTTATGGTTCTAGTGGTTATGGTAATAACGTAGGTGGTTGGAATTTTAGTACTAGTGTTCATGATTGTGCTACTGCTTCCGGAATAATAACACAAGAAGGATTATGGGCAGGTGGTACCCACGGTACAACTTCTCATTCTTTACATTTTGCTTCTGAGGTTATGTATACTGGTCCGACTGCTTCGTCATCAGGATTAGGTACAGGTTGCCAAGGCGAAGATGTGGGTTGGTTAATGAATGGAGGTAATAACAAGTATTCGTATAATTGGTCTAATAGATCAATGGGATCAGGCGGTACTTGGACCTATGGAACAGATGGACAATGTAAAGCATTATCTTCTAAGCATGGGCATCATTATGTAGGTACCGGAGCTAATGTTTCGATTGGCCAACATAAATTTGCTGATAGTAATGGATCAGTTTTATCGTCTCCAAATAAAAATCATCCTAATGGTGAAGAAAATCAAGAAGATGGCCAAGATTGGGGTTATACAATGGGCGATTATAATGGTCAACAAAATAACTGGACTGTAAAATATGTATATACAACAGATGCTCAAACAACAATGGGAGCCGCATGTATGCCTAAAGGACATTATGGACAATCTTCAGGTTTTTGTAGTACAGGTGCCGCATCTGTTTGTGACGTAGGGGTAAGTTAATGCCAGAACATGACCTGACAAGAACAACACCAATGGATTTTGATCCAGTTGTAACTGAACCAACTCCAGTAACGGGTCCGACAGTTCCTGACGCAAAATTAAGATATATTATAATTCCTGAAGAAGATATTAAGGCATATATTACAGGAGGTAGTTTTCAGGATAAAAATTTTAAATGTGAGTCGAAATATAATCTATTAGGTTTATCTGCGGTAGAAATAAGTGATTCTCTTTTAGAAACTATTAGACCACAACTAGGTAGATCGTTTGAAGAAATAACAAAAGATGAATTCTATTTTGGTACTGTACATTTTGCTGAAATACGAGATACTGTTAAAGTTCTTAAAACTGGTGATGGAGTTATTTGGGATTGGACTCCTGCTATACCTGATGAACATTGGAAACAAGCAATAGACTTTAGTCAAGAGATGAAAGATTTTACATTATCTTTTATGAAAAAATATGCAAAAGAAATTATAGAAAATGAATATAGTAAGAAATTAAAATTTATTAAAAATGTATCTGAATTAGAATCGGCAACTTGGGAAATACAAAAACATGAAGCAAGAGAATTTTTAACGTATGGTGAAGATGATCCTGCTCACGTAACTCCGTTTTTAGATTATATTGCAACAGAAAGAAGTTTTGATAAAACAACTTTGTCAAATAAAATATTAGAAAAAGCAGAAGAATATCAAGATAGACTTTCTACTATGCTAGTTAAGTCTCAAAAAATATTAAAAAAAGTAGAAGTATGCACAACAATATGGGATTTAAATATTGTATATGAAGATTATTTTGGTATAATGATGCCTACCGAACAGGCAGAAACATTAAAACGGGTAGACCCAGGTATAAAAGAAGATGGTGAAATTGACTATAATAGAAAAGGAAACCGAATGGCCTTCTTTAATACAGATACAAATGAAAAAACAACAGAAGATGATCCAAAGGCAAAATGGTTACCTGATCCTATTAATCCTTATATGGGCAACAAATTAAACTTTTAATGTTTAAAAAAGTAACAGAAAAATTATACGAACTTCAAAAAAACTCTAAATGCACACCCCAACCATGCCAATCATGTTTAAAAAATCCTTGTTGCAAAGATCCTGGATATGCGACGTTAGAAAATGTAGAAAACATATATTTAAAATACGTAAATAATGAACTAGTAAGAGAAGATGACATAAAATTTAAAACTGGCTTAACATTTAAAGAATTTATACAAGAATATTTTAATATTAAAACACATGATACAATAGAAAATTTTTGTATATTTTTTCCTAAAACAATAGGTAATTTTGGTTGTGTTTTTAACAAAAGAAAAATTGTTAAGAATGAAGATAATTTTAAAAATTGTTTATTGTGGGACGAAGAAAGATATAATAAAAATACTGCCTTTCCGTTAGGATGTATTAATAACGGTGCTTCAATTCAAGATCGAGAAGATTTATTTTCAATCTATAATAAAATTTTTAATAACAGTTTTGGACGACTTATGGAACAAACAAACAATTTACCAGATATGCTACATGATAAAACAGATATTGTAAGTAGCGATGTAACAAATATAAAAGTAGACACTTGGGTAAAAGACCATTTAAGTTTTTCGCCCGAAGAAGAAAAAGTATTAGAAACAGCCCTTCAATTTGATAATGGGCAGTCTAATTATTCTTCTATTAATTTTGTGCAAAAAACAGGAATAACTCCTTATAAAAAAATTCATCAATCATTTATGGAGTTAGAAACACGATATCATGCATATAAATCTATTGTAAGAAATTTACGAGAAGCAGAAGTTCGTGTAAAAATAATTGAACGAGACATTAAAAAAGAAAAAGACGAGTTAGAAAAAGAATTAATGATTATTAAGCTCGAAGATTTAATGTACGACATAACTGTTTTTAAACGAAAAATGAGTCAATGTGAACGCGAACTTAGAACATATTTAGAACTTTTAGAAAAAACAAAAGAAAAAAAGTTAGAAGAATATTTAGAAGAAGATGATGTTGAAGAACGAAAATACTGGATGGCTAGAATGCAAAAACAGGCGGCAATGGATATTATAGCATATGGTCGGGTAGGTTCGGGTAATATGGATTCTATCTTATTAATGCCAGAAGAAGACCAATTAGAAACATTAAGAGGTGCATTACATTTTTCTGGTTTGTTAACTAATACAATAGGACAGATTAATAAACAAGTTGAAGGCCAGATTAATTCTGAAAAAGCACTCGAAGGATTACAAATGCCACTATTAACTGATAGTAAAAAATTATTTGAAATAAAATTAGATGAAGAAAATATTCAGCATACCGATCAATCCAAAATTGACGGAACCACAATTTAATGATTTTTTAGGCTTTTTACATACCTATAAAGATTATATATATGATCTTTATTTTACTAGTAGAATGCCACCCTTTGTTCAAGATGCAATGGGTGATGTGTTTAATGGTCCACCAGATCATTTATCTATATTAGACAATGCTATAAATGTATCAAAAGATACAGGCATTCCGCTTTCTGCAACATTTAATAATACTTTAGTTCGACCATCACAAAATAATTTAGATTTATTTTTACAAAATTTTAAACAACTTTATGATACTGGAGTTGTTCGAAGTGCAACGATTCCACATACTCATTGGGTTGCAACAAAACAGATACAATCTGCATTTCCTGAATTAGAAATTAAAAATACAATATTACGGAATGTAACAGAACCACGAGAAGTTGTTGCATTAGGAGAAGCAGGATTCAATTATGTTAATTTAGATCGTGATTTAATGCGAGATCATGACAAGTTAAAAGAGATGAAACGTGCTAAAGAATATGCTGGAGTCAAGTTATCATTGTTAGCAAACGAAGGATGTTTAGGTAACTGCCCAATGATGGCTGAACATTATGAGTTTAATAATTCTAGAACCAACGAAGTTCAGTATTTTAATGATCCTATGTCTAGAGTATCCTGTGATAAATGGGACCAAGAAGATATGGCTGTTCCTTTGAAATCTGCTAATTTTCCTCCATGGAAAGAGGATTGGGATGAATTATTAGAATATGTTGATGTTATTAAAATGCATGGAAGAGAAAATAGTTCTAGAATCAATGAAACGATGCATATTATAAAAAGTTATGCTGAGAATAAGGAAATATTATTCGATACATTTAATGGATATATAGACGACACAAATTTAATAGATGCTCCTATAAATGTATGGCGTAAAAAAATAAAAACTTGTAAGTTTGAATGTTGGGATTGTGGATACTGCGATAAGGTATATAACAAAAAAAGTGAAATAAAAGGTAATGATAAGATAAAATATGTAACAAAAGAATTAGTAGATTCTGTTAATAAGGATATTGTAGTAGATATTGACGGATTGTCTTCTCAAAGAATTGTTAATTTACTTAATAGTTTAGGTAGTATTTCAACAAATTATTTAGAAATTGGATCGTATTTAGGATTAAGCACATGTGCAGTATTAAAAGATAATAGTATCAATGTATTTTGTGTAGATACATGGAAAGAAAATTTACAACCATTGACACAAGAATTAATTTTACCTCCTAATTCGAAAGAAGAATTTATTAAAAATGTAAAACAATTTAAGGGTGATAATTCTGTAACAGCATATGAATGTGATTTATTTAATACAAATTTAAAAGACATTAAAAATATTGATTTGTTTTTTTACGATGGGCCACAAGAAAGTGAAACAATAGAAAAAGCAATAATATATTATAAAGATTGTTTTGCAGACGAATGTATTTGTATTTTTGATGATGCAAATTTTTCTAATGTTGTTGTAGGAGCAATAAGAGGATTAGAACAAATAGATCATGAGCTTATTTTTCATAAAAAAGTATTAAACACAATAGAAGATCCCTCTCAATGGTGGAACGGTATATACGTTACGGTAATTAAAAAATGAAAATATATCATAGAACTTTTCAAGATAAAGTTTTAACTTTTTTTGAAACAACCGATTCATTTACTGATAATTTTAATAATTCTCTTCTTTCTATGATAAATCAAAGTGGTGCCAAGGCTAATAATATGTTGGTAGGAGAAATAGAAAATGAATATATTATTAATCATGGAATATTAGATGAATTTTATTTAGACACGTTTAATCAAATTATACGTGCTCATATAGAACACGATTTGAATAATAGAATGGGCAAGT